>Ga0265296_1000036_pt1 | contig 319989 bp, 225 predicted proteins | sample MunlanPumphouse1_FD_189073 | JGI IMG/M metagenome (GOLD analysis project Ga0265296, IMG submission 189073) | Groundwater microbial communities from a municipal landfill in Southern Ontario, Canada - Pumphouse #1 | ecosystem: Environmental > Aquatic > Deep subsurface > Groundwater | place...
ATTCTGCCATCTTTGGTAAGAATCGGGATCTCCACCGTTTTCCAGTGTTCACCTTCAAGCGTCTTTTTGATCAGGGTAAGGGATGCATCCCGGCTGTCAGCGGGAAACAGGATATCAAGCGGCTGGCCAAGAACGTCCTGCTCAGTTCTTCCTGTTATGTATTCGAACGCATGGTTGAACCGGGTAATCCGGAACTCCGTATCCCATACGATAATCGGGGCATTGGCATAGTTGAACAGGTTATTGAGATATTCCGTTGTCTGCCGCAGCTTCTTTTCTGCCTGTTTGCGCCGGGTAATGTCCTGGAAAACGCCAACAACAAAACCCGTGCATGGTGCATCCTTAAACACGGTTGATGTGGAGATGACCGCATATTTCTTCCCGTCCGGTACCGTTATCGTCATGTCGTTTTCACGGGAGTTCTGATTTTGGAAGTCCTCATCAGTCAAATTGTGGTGGAACAGCAAATCCCCCTCATTGAAAAAATCGCGGGGCGTCTTCAGGAGAATCTCATCCCTCTGCCTGCCGATAAACCTGCAGAAGCTGTCGTTTACGAGGACAAACCTTTGATTGAGGTCAAGGACATAGACCGGGAAGGAAATTGTATTGATGATAGTTGAAAGGTTCCTCTTGGATTCCACTTCGAGTTCAAGTAACTGCATCCTCTTCTGGATCATTCGTTCGTCAAGGATGTTGTGGACAACCGTAGCAAAAATAACCATACCGATAATATTAAAGACAATCATGGGGATTGCTACCGTTGTTACGACCGTGAAAAATTCCGAAGGTTTTGTTACGAGAATGAGGGTATAACAGGAGATAAGCGTCTCAGAAAGTCCGATCAGGAGCACGGCTGTCCATGCAGGAACGAACTGCCGTTTGTTGGCAAGATACATGATGCCGCCAAGAATTCCCGAGAGGATCGGTGCGGATAAGCCGGTCCACATGTACGGCCCGCCCTGGGAAAACCGGAATAATCCTCCGATAATCCCGGAGCCAATACCGATATATGGTCCGCAGAGAAGGCCTGCAGCCATGGGGCCGAGATCCCGGACATTTACAACAGCGCCATAGATCGAAAGGCCGCTGAGTGTTCCGAAGATCGACATGATACCGAAAAAAACCATGAGGAGTATCTGCGTGGTCCATTTCGGATGATGCTCGAAGACCTCATTGAAAAAACGGCTTCTCATAAAAAAAGTTGCAAAGACGATAATCACACAGAGTATCTCAAAGAGGGTAACAGAACTCTGGATGGCCGTCAGTTCCATGTTACCGAATAGTAACAAGGGGTATTTATATATTGTGGCGGATATGTGGTTTACAATTAATTATCCCTGAAATAATGGTTGCTTCCATTCATTTCTCTTTCTTGTTTTCCTGTTTATTCCGCGGGTCCGATACCCGTTATCGATAATTATCTGATTGGTCGCAGGTGAGTGATTCCATTCTCCAGGTCGATGTTGGAAAACATGTGGTAATCTGAGTTCCTTATTGACTCGTTCCAGAAGATTGGTAGTTCTGATCTTCTTTCAGAACTCCAGAGGAAAGGATCGGTAATTCCTCAACCCGAGGTTGAACCGGTGAATCGTGTCAGCAGCACGAGAGAGTCCACGTCCATTGAGCTGAATAGCGAACTCCTGTAACTGATGGGAATCACTCATACGTTCCTTCAATGTCCCGGCAATTTCCGTGTGATATTTTCGGGGAAATTTTCTGAGGAATGCATGGATGAAATATACGTGACACATCTGCCATGAAGAGCCCGAAAACATCGTTTTCGTTGCAGTCTGGATGCTGTTGTGACCATCGGAAATGATGAGATCAACGTGATTGAGTCCTCTCCCGGTCCTGATGAGTTATCGGTTGGTAATCGATTTTTTTACCTCGGTAAAAATATCCCATCAACCGCAAACCAATCAAAACCTTATCAGGAATCTGAATCAAAAACTCACTCAGGTATCCGGTTGAAAGTACCATAAAGGCCACCCGGCGTATCAGTTTTTTTCATCAGCCGTATGGTAAAATGTGATCCTGTTGAAGGTTCCCGTTTAATTGTCCCGTCAAGCTGATCGATCAGCACGCGAATGAGTTTGAAACCAAGGCTCTCGGCGGTCTGCCAGTCGAAGCCCTCGCGAAACCCGACACCGTTATCCTGGTACGTAATCGTGAGTTCATTTTGATCTTCGAGGATACGGATAGTGATTTTGCCGGTTCTCCCTTCGGGGAAGGCATGCTTTAACGAGTTGGAGAACAGTTCATTGATAACAAGCCCCAGGGGGATCGCGGTGTTGATATCCACAAAAATATTTTTAACATCGATGACAAGCGAGATTGTTCCCGGGCGAACTGCAAAGAAGGTCAATAACTGTGCCGTCATGTATTTTATATACGGCTCCAGATCGATCCGTGCAAGATCCGCTGAAGTATACATTGCCTCATGAATAAATGCCATAGCCCGGATCCGGTTCTGGCTCTCCCGCATGGCCCTGGAAACTCTCTCATCCCCGATATCACGTGACTGCAGGTTTAAGAGGGAGATAATGATCTGGAAGTTGTTCTTGACCCGGTGATGAACCTCGCGCAGGATTACATTTTTTTCATTGAGCAGGTTCTCCAGCTCCCGCGTGCGGAATCTGACCTGCTGTTCCAGTTCCTCGGTGAAGTGCTTTCGTAACTCCTCAGCCTGCTTACGTTCGGTGATGTCCCTGAATACCCCCACCAGGTAGTCTTTATTGGATTTGTTGATTGGATATGTGGAGACATCGGCATAGAATAGTATACCATCTTTGCGCTTTACCGGCAGGTTCTCGGCAATATTTATCTCATGTCTTGCCATTTTTTCAAAAATTTCAGTAGCACGGGCCCGATCGCTTTCCGGATGGATATCCATCAGGCCAAGATTTTTGATCTCTTCCGGATGGTATCCGAGCATGTGAGAAAACATCTCATTACAATCAACAATTTGTCTGGTCCGTGTATCTGCAATGACTATCCCGTCCCGTGAGTTTTCAAAAAGATCCCGGAACTTCTGTTCGCTCTCCTGCAGCGCCTCTTCAGTCTCTTTACGCCCGGTTATGTCAGTTGCAATTTCAATCCTCACGAGTCGCCCGTCAAGCCAGCGGATTGCAGAATCGCGACAGTCATACCACCGTCCGTTTACCGTGTTTTTGAACTCCCAGTTGTATATGCCGGTCGGATTTCCGCTTTTGTCAACGAGGTGTTCATTTGTGCAGAACGGGCAGGGTCCTTTCTGATTGGACTGGATTGTCTGCCAGCAGACCTTCCCTTCAATCCCGCCCCAGATATCCCTGCCGTATTTGTTGAGGAACAAAAGTTCATAGGTCTGCATGTCAGAAACGTACACGAATGCATCAATGCTGTCCATGACCATTCTGAATCGCTCGATTGCGTGTTTTATCTCCTCTTCGGCTCGCTTCCGCTCGGTGATATCAACGATAATGCCTTCAAAGTGTGTGACTTTTCCCGTGATATCACGGCGGATATGGGTATAGTCCTCGATCCAGAATTCTGATAGATCTTTCCCAAAGATGCGGTATTCCTGGCGGAACTCGTCAATATTGTGAGTACTGTTATATGCCACTTCGGCACCTATTCGTTCCAGATCCCCGGGATGGATAATAGAACTGTATAACACCCTGCCTGATAGGAAATCCTCAACCAGGTACCCAAACTGGGAGACATTCCGGCTCACCATTTCAACCGGCCAGTTCTCCTCTGCTTTCCAGAGAAAAGCAACTGCCGGGCTGGTATTGATGATTCTGAGCTGTTCTTCCTGCAACCGGAGCAGTTCTTCAATTCGATCCTGGGCAATCTTTTTCTCGGTAATATCCCGGATTGATCCCTGGATACTGATGATGTTCCCCCTCAAATCCTTCCGGGCAACCGCTGTAATCAGGGTGTTGATAATGGTACCGTCTTTCTTCCGTAAATTGACCGGGTATTCCAGTGAATATTCTCGTTTACGGATATGACTGATATGTGCATCCCTGTCGGGAGGATTGGCATACAGATCCCTGATTGCAACCTGCATCAGCTCTTCCCGGCTGTCATAACCGAAGAGACTAATGGCCTCGTCATTCAGATCAACCCATGTACCGTCCGGAGTTGTGATAAACACGCAGTCCCGCGATGTGGTAAAAAAAGCATGATATTTCTCTTCATTCTCACGAAGAGCCTGCAGGGCTATCTTCTGGTCAGTGATGTCGCGGTTGCTCACGCGCCGGCCCAGAGCCTTTCCTTCAGTATCATATACCTGCCGGCAGGCATGTCCAATCCAGCGCAGGATGCCATCCCGGCGAACGATCCTGAACTCGGTGGATAATGCCTGACGGGTTTCCCAAGCTTCGGTATTATGCTCCTGAACTAAAGCACGATCATCAGGATGAACAATGGTATCCAGCAGGTGAGGATCTGCAAGGAATTCCTGTTGTGTGTAGCCGGTGAACGATTCACAGGACGGGGATATGTAGATGATCTGTTTATCCTGTCCCTGCCAGTATTCCCAGTCAACGGTAAAATCTGCAATAGTATGGAATTCCTCCTCACTTTCCATCAGCGCTTTTTCAGCACGCTTTCGCTCGGTGATATCACGTACAAATACGATAAACTGGCGTTTTTGAGCCTGAAGTACAACGCTTACCTCAACATCAATCGGTTCCCCGCCCTTTGTCCGGTGCCGGGTCTCAAACCGGTCTGAACCGGTTTTCAGAATTCTCTGCATGTGCGAAAACGCAACGTCTTTGCTCTCATCCGAATCCTGATCAGAAATTAATCTTCCCAGCAGTTCCTCACGGGTAAATCCGGTCATTCGGCAGTAATTGTCATTTACTTCAACCAGTCTGCCCGTGGCATCAACAAGATTATAGCCGTCCCGGGTCGTCCTGAGGAGGGTAGAGTACCATTCTGCATACTCCTTTGATACCTGCTCAACTTTTTCGCGATCGCTGATATCAACACCGATTGCTATAAAATTGCCAATGACCCCCTTGCTGTCAGGCAAACCCCGGGTATTCCACAGGAGGGTTTTTCTCGTCCCGTTTTTACTGACGATTGTTGTCTGCAGGTTCTCCAGATATTTTTCCTGTTTGATGATCTCAGTAATCTTTTCCGTTATCTCTTTGCGGTAATTTTTCTCCGGGTAGAGTTGTTTCCAGATCTCATTGCTGCCGATTATTTCCAAAGCCGGATACCCGCTTATTTCTTCTGCTGCATGATTCCATTCCAGGATCCTTCCCCCGGAGTCAAGCACCATCAGCCAGACATTCGCATTCGAAATGATACTTTTCTGATATTCATGTGCAATGCGGTACTCATCCTTCTTTTTTTCCAGCCTCTCAGATAGTTCAGCAACAATTACGCCAATCAGGATGAACATTCCTGAACGGAGCGCCGCTGCTCCTATCTCTGTCATGGAAGGATACATGAAAAACGTGGCAAAGGAAAAGTAGAGAAGGGAGAGACCGATGAATACCGGGATGCCGCGCCGGCGGTAAAAATAGGCGATCAGAATTATCGGCAGGTAATAGAAGTGCATAAAAACGGTGCTAATCCCGGTGGAATAACAGTAAAGCGTGAGTGCAACAGCAGCAATCGTCACACCCGCTATGAGTGTAAGCATAAAATGTGTGGGGTTTTGGTCTCCGGATGCAGATTGCATGGTGTATCGCTTTATCGATTATCAACCGGTCAGATGATGTACATTATGGTTCATACTGCCGGCAATCAATTCCACGAACGGGCAGAATTGATCTTTTTGGCAGCAGACAATAGCACGGATATCCAAAAAAAAGGTTACCGGTTTTCCGCGGTATTCAGATGGAGAATTGTGTACGCCGGGCAGGTGCCAAAAAAACCGGTAATACCCAGGATCACTCCAAGCAGCAAAAGGATATAATACGATAACGACGATGGGCCGAAGGTCAGTGCAATGGCTATCATGAAACTGCCCAGAATAATCCGGATAATCTGTTCCAGTATCCCGACATTATACTGACTGAACATTCAACAATTACCTCAACAGGGATATTACCGGGAACATCTATTTATGTATCGTGTTCCCCCTGCACGACAGGTGCCACGAAGCAACTGAAGATCCCAAAGGTTTTTATCAGTTTCTTTCCCTGACAAATCCCGGTATATCTCACGATTGACCAGGAGAAGTGATATATACCCCGGTAGAGGATTACCAATTACCCATATTCTGGTGTGAGAGAGATGGCCGAGGAACCAAAACCCCAACTTATCCGGGAGAAGCTCGATGTCTGCGAGCTTGACAGGGCGCGGATGTCCCTTATGAACCCGGCATTGATCGAGCAGAAAAAGAACGAGCGGACAACCGATGAGAATGCAAAACCGATCCTCGAACTGATGATGAAAGAGGGCATCGAGACCGTCTGGGACCGTTTCGAGATGCAGCAGCCCTCCTGCAAATACTGCGAAGCAGGTACATCCTGTTCCCGGTGTACCATGGGGCCCTGCCGGATCATCCCTCCCCACCGGATCCGGGGCGTCTGTGGTGCCGATGCCGACCTGATAGTAGCGCGCAACCTGCTGGACACTATCGCCACGGGTGCAGCAGCCCATTCGGATCATGGCCGGGACATTGTCGAGACGCTGTATCTCCTGGGAAACGGGAAGACCCGGGATTATGCCATTACCGATAAAGAAAAACTCGGGAGGATATGCCTGGAGTACGGCATCAGAACGGATGGAAAGAAACCCGAACAGTCAGCTGCTGAACTGGCAAGCGCCATGCTTGAGGAGTATGGCATGAAGAAAAATACGCTCCAGTTCCTGAACCGGGCACCGAAAGGAACCCGGGAGATCTGGGAGAAACTGGGCATTACTCCCCGGGGCATTGACCGCGAAGTGGTGGACTCCATGCACCGCGTCCAGATGGGTGTTGGTGCGGATTATGTCAACATCCTGCTCCAGGGGCTGCGCACATCCCTCTCGGACGGATGGGGCGGGTCGATGATCGGCACCGATGTCTCGGATATTTTGTTTGGTACGCCCACGATTACGAATTCGAAGATGAACCTGGCTGTACTTAAGGCAGATCACGTCAACATCTCGGTGCATGGTCACAACCCGATGCTCTCCGAAGTAATCGTAAAAGCGGCAGCAGATCCGGAACTGGTTGCGCTTGCAAAGAAAAACGGGGCAAAAGGAATCAACCTTGTGGGGATGTGCTGTACCGGTAACGAGCTGCTCATGAGAAAGGGCATCCCGATGACCGGGAACCATCTCAACCAGGAACTGATCATTGCAACCGGGGCCCTTGAAGCAATGGTCGTGGATTACCAGTGCATATTCCCCTCACTTCCGCGGACAGCAAGCTGTTACCATACCCACATCATCTCCACAAGTTCGAAAGCAACGATCCCGGGCACCTATTTCTTCGACTTCCATGCAGAGGATGCCTACCTGACAGCAAAGGCTATCGTGCGGATGGCGGTTGAGAACTATAAAAACCGGAACCCGAAGCGTGTCCTGATTCCCGGAGAGCCGGTCCCGGTCATGGCAGGTTTCTCCAACGAGGCAATCAAAGGAGCGCTCGGAGGCTCGTTCAAACCGCTCATCGACCTGATCGCGGCCGGGAAGATCCGGGGAGCCGTGGGCATTGTCGGCTGCAACAACCCGCACGTGAAACATGACTTTGCTCACGTCACGCTGGCAAAGGAACTCATTAAGAGAAACATCCTCTGCGTCGAGACTGGTTGCGCTGCGATTGCATCCGGGAAAGCCGGGCTCCTCCGGCCGGAAGCCGCATCGCTTGCCGGCAATGATCTCCGGGCAGTCTGCGAATCGCTGAAGATCCCGCCGGTTCTGCACATGGGCTCCTGCGTTGACAACTCCCGTATCCTCGTGCTTGCAGCAGAACTCGGGAACGCTCTCAATGTCCCGATCCACAAACTTCCCATTGCCGGTTCAGCGCCGGAATGGTACTCGCAGAAAGCGGTCTCCATCGGTGCATACTTTGTTGCATCCGGGGTTTACACCGTCCTTGGCGTGATGCCGCATATCGGCGGCAGCCCGGCCGTGGTCTCGCTCCTGACCGAAGGGCTCAAAGGGGCAGTGAACGCAAGTTTCGCGGTGGAACCCGACCCGGTAAAGGCGGCAGGACTCATCTCGGACCATATCGAACGTAAGCGGACCGAGCTCGGGATATGAGCCGGTACGGGGAACCCCGCACCGCGCCGGTAGCCGGTAATGGCAACTCCCGTGCGGGAAACGGGGGGATCCGGATAGTGATCACCGGGAAAGGCGGGGTTGGCAAGACCACCATCACCGCCATCCTTGCCCACCTGTTTGCAGGGCAGGGATACCGTGTCCTTGCTATTGACGGCGACCCCCAGCAGAACCTGGCGGTGACCCTGGGCGTTCCGCCTCCGGTTGCAGAACAGATTATACCGGTCTCAAAGAGCGCTGAGTACCTCCGGGAAAAGACCGGATCAGGCCCGGACATCTCGCCGGGAGGTCTGCTCACGCTCAATCCCGATGTGAGCGACGTGGTGGACCGGTTCTCCGTTCCCGTTGCTGATAGCCTCCGGCTCCTTGTCATGGGCGGGGTTAAGGAAGCCGGTTGCGGCTGCCTCTGTGCCGAGTACTCTCTTCTTACGGCAATTCTCCGGCACCTGCGGCTCCTCAAAGATGATGTGATCCTCCTCGATACCCCGGGCGGTCTTGAGCATTTCGGGAGGGCTGTTGCCGATGGTTTTTCCTGTGCCGTGGTTGTCGCGGATCCCTCCTACAATGCCCTGGCGGTAGCACGGGAATCAGCGGCTCTCGCCCGGCAACTGGGAATCGGGCATGTAATTCTTGTTATCAACCGTGTCGGCACGGCAGAAGACAGGAACAAGGCACGCGAGCGGGCCGGATGCCTCGACGAGTTTTCCCATGTGATGGCAATCCCCTTTGATTCAGGGGTCATTGCTGCCGAACCTTTTGTCATCCCGCTTCTTGCAACCAAGTCGGAGTTCATGCGGGAGGTCCGGTCTCTCGCGATGACCATCTCCCACACATGCGAAGTGTTTTCGCCGGAATTTCCATAACGGAATTTCCGGCTAAATACGCGGAAAATTGCCAGCCCGGGTATTTCTGCAGGGTTTTTGCCTTCCTGCCGTACATACCCGTTGAGCAGGTGAGATGAGATGAAAATCACGGATGTGTCAAAGGTAGTGTCGGGTCAAAACCCGCATCATGGGGATGCCAGGAAAGGTTACGATTCCCCGCATGCTATGGCAGTTGTCATCACGCTCCAGCCCGGGGAGGCGCTGAAGAAGCATATCATCCCGGTTGATTTTTTTCTCCGTACTGGAAGGAACCGGGGTCGTTGAGACAGGCGATGAAAAACAGTCTGTGGGGAAGGATATGCTTGTTGAGAGTCCTGCGAAGATCCCGCACACGTGGACGAACGAAGGCAAGTCGGTCTTTTGCGTACTGGTCGTGAAAGTGCCAAAACCCATGGAAGAGACCAAGCTGCTCTGAATATAGATCTCTTTTTTCAAGCCGGTCGCGGAGCCGTGCGAAGGGTGCGACGCGGGCGGCGACTACCCGGACCCTCACAGAATGGCTTTCAGTTTCTTCCGGAACGATTCTCTCTTCTCATTCGTCAGCCGGTCAATAACATCGAGGAGTCCGGCATCGAATGATTCTGCTGCTTTGATGAGGTCAACAACCTCGTCACGGACCGGGGCGGATGTGACATAATATTGTTTATCGATTCGCTCGGTCTTTGCCGATTCAATTGCGGAGCTGTCAATGCCAAAGACATCATCGAGAAGGATAATTGCCGCAGTATGATTCTCACACTTGATACCGGTCGCAAAGAAGAGTGCCAGGACGGAATAATACATGCTGTAATAGGCCATTGAGACGGATTCTTCGAACCGGTCGTTATCCAGCAGCAGTCTGGCAGAAGCAAGGAAACTCTCCGATTTTTTCAGGTAGGCTGTCTTGATCTCGTCGCTGGGCGCGACCAGCTGGAGCGCCTTGTCTTTATGCAGTTTTTTTAAAAAACCCTGTTTTGTCAAAGTACACCTCCACGCCCTTGATGATGATATGGTTCTTGATGATCTCCCGGATGAGCAGGTTCTTGGTATCGAAGTCCCCGAGTTTGACGCTCAGCGATGAATTCCGCTGTTCGAGCTCTTTCTTCAGGGAGGTATTCAGCGTTTCGATGAAGAGGTCAATATCACTGTCCTTTTTTGCGAGCCCTTTTGCATAGCTCCCGTAGAACAGAGCAAGCGGGATCTCCGGCATGTCCTGCACGGCCCGGATGATGCCCCGCAGGACCGGGTACCTGCTCACGGCCATCGATTGTTTGTACATCTCGGCGATTATCGCAGCATTTCTGCCCTCAATGGTCCTCTTGATGGTGAAGACTTTGTTTTTTCCCTCCATCCGGAAATCCACGATATTGTCTCCGGTAAGATCGCGAAGTTTCCGCAGGACCGTGGCATGGTTGCTGGCGAGGCGCTCGGCAATGGCCCGGGTATGGAGATCCTCTTTGAGCAGAAGCGCCACGATCTCATTGGTCAGATTTTGTTCCACATGGTTCATTTTTGAACCAATCAGATATAATCATTCTGGTTGGGCCGGTCTCCCGATAATATGTCGGGATTTCTCCGGGATACATGTCGGGATTATGTCGGGATCCGTGATACACCCGGAGCCGGTCCCGGAGCAGGTGCGAGCACGGCGAAGTCGTGCGACGCGTGCGACGCGGGCGGCGATCTCCTGCTGCTGTTCTCGACATGCCGGTGACGCCCGGTCATGTTCGTCTCCACGGGCTTATCGCCCGTTCCGCTCACATCACCTCGCTGCTTTCCGGAGTTTCTTGTTGGTAAGATGATGCCCCTGGCTTGTCGCGCTGCTCTTTGCACCAGCGGCTGTTCCGGCCCGCTCCTCGGATATCGCAAGCGAAATGCTCGTCGCTGTTGACCGGGCAGATGTATAACATTCAGTGACTCGCTCGTATGATGCACGCGTGGCTCGTATTCGTCACAGGTCACATCAATCGTGACATTTCAAAAATTGTTTATTGTTTGAACCGGTACGCTCCTTTCGGCACCGACATCTCGAACCGTGCCCCTTTACCCGGCACTCCGTTCTCGGTGATCGTGATGCCGGTGATCGCGAGGATCTCGCGGGAAAGGAAAAGGCCAAGACCCGTATGTTTGCCAAACCCTTTCGTGAACAACTGCGTTTTATCGTCAGCACTGACACCATTCCCGTTATCCTCGACGGCAATGATGAGCACTCCGTTTTCTTCCCGGTTCGAAACGAGGATAGCAGTCATCTGCTCACCCCCGTAACGCAGGGCATTATCAATGAGGTTGTAAAACACCTTCTCCAGCAGCGGATCAGCAAAGATCTCAAGACCGGGATCTCCAGAATCGACGCGGATATTCCTCACCGGCAGCCGGGTGATAACCTCACTGATAACCGTATGTACTTTCTGCCATACGGGGGCCTTCACACCCATATCCTCATAATCCTTGGTGAAGGTGATCTGGCGGGCAATGGTGTCTGCGATCTTCTCTTCCTTTGCGATGAATTCCGCAGTGCGGTTCGGATCACCGAGATACTCCTTGGAGATCTCCAGGTACCCTTCGAGGGCCAGGAGCTGGTTCCTGATGTCGTGCCGGGTGATACCGGAAAGGAGGTTAAGTTTTTTGTTTGCCTGCCGGTACGCCTCCTGCGCCCGGCTGAGTTCCATGGTCCGTTCGATGACCCGCTGCTCCAGTTCGTTATAGAGTTTCTGGAGTTCTTCCCGTGCCAGTTTCCGCTCCGTTACGTCCCGGAAGATACCGAGCCGGCACTCCCTTCCCTGCAGGACAACGCGGGACGAGTTTATGTCCGCATAAATGATCGTCTTGTCTTTTCGCAAAACCGGAATCTCGGAAGAAAGGTCAATCTCCCCACGACTCTGTCTTTCAAACTCCCCGATGATGTATGGCAGGTCTGCCGGGCGATGAATATCGGGAATAGAGAGGCTGAGCAGCTCTGCTTCCGTGTAGCCGGTCAGTTTTGTGATGGCGGCATTTGCCATGACGAACCGGTGTGTTTCCGGGTCTGCAACAAGCATCCCGTCCTGTGCAGCCTCAACGACCGCGTGGAATTTCTCCTCGGATTCACGCAGCGCTGCCTCCGCCTTCCTGCGCTCTGTGATGTCCCGGATTGATTCGATCGCCCCGATCCTGTTTCCGTGCTCATCGTGGAGAGGGGTGGCCTTCCCCCAGAGGGAGACACTTCTCCCATCAGGCAGCACGAGGTCGGTCTCTGCAACGATGGTGTCGCCCTGCCGTTGAATGCCGGTGTAAAACTTCTCCAGCTCTTTTTTCGGGGCTAAAATCTCGTCGATAAGGATTGGTCTCCGGGACCCGTAGAACGGCAGGGCATATTCATGGTCGCCCTTCCCGAGCATCTGTCCTGCGGGGACCCCGGTCATCTCCTCCATTGCCCTGTTCCATGCGATGACCGTCCCTTCGCGGTCGATTGCAAGGGTTGCATCCGGGAGGTGGCTGATGATATCAGTAAGCCGGCGTTCCGATGATTTCAGGGCTGCCGTCCTCTCACGCACCCGCAGTTCCAGTTCGTTTCGGGCTTTTATCAACGCCTCAGCTGCTGCTTTCTGCCCTGAGACATCCCGTATGATCATGCTGGACCGTTTGTTTCCGCTGCGGTCAATAAATGTGCTGGAAGAGATCTCGCCGGGAAACCGTGACCCGTCTTTCCGGAAGAACGTCAGCTCACCTTCGAACCTGCCGGTCCGTGCCCGCTCTTCGAGTGCAAGGGCAAGACGGGGATCTGTTGAATCGACAACAAGACTCCTCCCGGATTTGAGAAGTTCTTCTTCTGTGCGCTGGAACATGGCACAGGCTGCCGGGTTGGCCGCCTGGATCGAACTGTCGGTGCTGGTTAAGAGGATCGCATCCATGGATTTCTCATACAGCAGCCGGAACCGCTCCTCGCTCTCGGCAAGTGCCAGATCCGCCAGTTTGCGATCCGTGATATCCCGTGCAGCAGCGTAAATGAGGTTTCCTGCCGGTGCCGAACGCCACTCAATCCAGCGGTAGGTTCCGTCTTTGCATCGGTAACGGTTGACAAAATTGACCACTTCTTTCTGGTTGACCAGCGTGGCAATGGCATCCAGCGTAGGTTTCATATCAACGGGATGGACGAATTCGAGGAATCGTTTAGCCTTCAGTTCGTCAAGGTCGTATCCTAAGATCCGTTCCCAGGCCGGGTTCAGTACCAGGAAATACCCGTCAGTGTTTGCGATGCAGAGCATGTCGATGGCAACGGAGAAGAACCCCTCAAGTTCTGCGGTTTTTTGCCTGAGTGCCTCGTCGATAGCTTTGCGCTCGCTAATATCCGTGATAATGCCGGAAAGCAGGGGTTCTTCGCTATCCCTTGGCTGGTTCTGGATAAAATCGGAGATCCACCGCAGCTGGCCGTCCTTCCGGATGATCCGGTATTCCCGGAGCCGGTGATATCCTGGTATGGTGAGAAGTTTTTCAGTATCTGTCCGGTTTATTTCCTCCAGATCCTCAGGATAGATCACCTGGTCCCACCGGGGCTTCCCGGTAACAAAGTCCTGTTCCGTGTACCCGGTAATCGCCTCAACAGCCCCGTGAAAGAATACCGGGATCCAGTTCATCGTCGACTGGTAGGCGATCCCCTGGAATTTCTGGACAAAGGAACGGTACCGCTCCTCGCTCTCCCTCAGTGAGATCTCAGCTTCCCATCGGCTCAGGAAGCCGGCCACGAGGCGCATGAAGAATACAACCATGTCCCCGTTTTCAAGATCCTTTCCCGGAGGGAGGATGAACGTGGCGGCCCCTTTCAGTTTCCCTTTCCAGCTGATGCCGGCACTGAATATCCTGCCGAAGAAAGGCATTGCCTCGATTTTTTTGCAGGCTGCGGGCGGGAGCCAGCCGAAGGTGAGCTCGGATAATCCTCCCCGGATCTCATTGCATTCCCCGGTCAGCATGAACGGTATTACCTGGCCCGGAACCGAAAAGGAGAGTCCGTGCAGGGACCGTCCGATGACCGTCTCGACCTCGCACTGGTATTGCCCGAGCCCTTCAATGGCATGGAGGGTAATGGTCCGGGTGTCCGGATTGAAGGCGTTGACCAGGATGATTGTATCCTCCGGCACAATCTGTTTCAGGGTCGCTGCAATGAATGCCCAGATATCCGCATCCGGAGAAAGATCATTGAGTGCTTCAACAGTCCCGGATAAGAGATCGAAATACTGCCGGTAATTCGTGGATACTTTCTCGCGTGTCTTTCCTGTCATGGCGATCCGGCCTGATTCAAATCTTCCGCGGGTGGGTATTTGATAGTAGATATCTCCGGATTATGTATCTTTTGATGGCAGGGAGGGTTTTCCGGTACCGTTGTTTGGGATCCCCGATACAGTCCCGGTGCGGCAGGGATCCGGTCAGGAAGCACGATCATCCCCCCACGCCGTCTGCCCCTCCAGATTCCCCGTTGTCATGGTACTTCCTCTGGCAGGGTTACGGTCCCCGCGGGCCCGGGAGAGCGGCCGGGGGCTCACCGTTCCTCCCCGGATTTGTACCGCTTCAGCAGCGCAGCGTTCCCCACGACCGTCAGCGACGAGAGCGCCATGGCGGCGGCAGCGATGATGGGGTTTAAGAGCCCCGCGGCGGCGACCGGGATCGCGAGCGTGTTGTAGGCCAGCGCCCAGAAGAGGTTCTGCCGGATCTTGCGCATGGTTGCCTGCGAGAGCCGGATGCCCCTGACGACATCGCGGAGGTCGTCCCGGATCAGGACGATCCCGCCGGTCTCTTTTGCCACGTCCGACCCGCTGCCGAGCGCAATACCGATATCCGACCGGGCAAGGGCCGGGGCATCGTTGATCCCGTCGCCGACCATCGCAACTACCTTCTTCTCGTCCTGGAGGTTTTTTATAACGTCGGCTTTCTCGCCCGGCAGGACATTTGCGATCACCCGCCCGATCCCGGCCTGTTCCGCAATGGCCCGGGCGGTCCGCTCGTTGTCACCGGTCAGCATGATGGTCTCGATCCCAAGGGACTTCAGTGCCGCCACCGCTTCCGCCGCATGCTCCTTGAGGGTGTCGGCGACCGCGATGATCCCGGCAATCTCCCCGTCCACCGCCACGAGCATCGCGGTCTTTCCCTGCAGTTCCAGGGCCTGGACCTGCTGCTCATACGCCGCGGTATCGATCCGGTTTTCCAGCATCAGCCGGCGGTTGCCGACAAGGACCTTCCTGCCTCCGGCAACCACGGTGATCCCGTGGCCGGGCACCGCAGTAAACGATTCCGCGGGATCAACTGCAATGCCCCGCTCCTTTGCCCCCCGCACGATCGCTTCGCCGAGCGGGTGTTCGGAACCCTGTTCGGCAATGGCGGCGAGCCGCAGCACCCCGTCCGGGTCCTCCGCAATGATATCCGTGACGGAAGGCTCCCCTTTGGTGAGCGTGCCGGTCTTATCGAACACCACGGTCGTGAGGTTCTGTGCCCGCTCAAGGTATTCCCCGCCCCGGATCAGGATGCCGGCTTCCGCGCCTTTCCCCACGCCGACCATCAGCGCTGTTGGCGTGGCAATGCCGAGGGCACACGGGCAGGAGATGATGAGCACGGCAACGAACGCGAGCAGCCCGGTCGTGAAATCCCCAAGGAGGACAGCCCAGACAAAGAAAGTGAGGATGGCAACAATAATGACAACCGGGACAAAGTACTCCGCGACCTGGTCGGCAAGCCGCTGGATCGGGGCGCTGGATGCCTGCGCCTCCTCGACCATGCGGATGATCTGCATCAGGGTCGTGTCGCGCCCGACCCGGGTGGTCCTGAACTTCAGCATCCCCATCCGGTTGATCGTTGCCCCGGTCACCGGGTCGCCGGGCTTCTTCTCCACCGGGATGCTCTCGCCGGTGATCATCTTCTCGTCCACCGCGGACTGCCCCCCGGTCACCACGCCGTCGGTCGGGATCTTCTCCCCCGGGCGCACGACAACCGTCTCGCCCGTCATGAGCATCTCGGCAGGGATCTCCTCCTCGACACCGTTCCGGATCACCCGTGCCGTGCCCGGGCGGAGGTCCATGAGCGCCCGCACTGCCGCGGACGTGCTCTGCCTCATGTAGTCCTCCATGAACTTGCCGAGCAAAACAAAGGCGATGATGACTGCCGCGACCTCAAAGTAGACCTCGCCTGTCTTTACCGGGAGTATGGTCGGGAAGAAGAGGACAAAGACACTGAAGAGGTACGCGGTGGTCGTGCCGAGTGCAATGAGGAGGTCCATGTTCGCCCGGTGGGCTTTGAGCGCCGAATATGCTCCCCGGTAGAACCCCCAGCCCCCGATAATCTGGACCGGGGTGGTGAGGAGAAAGAGCCAGTAGCCCCATGTGAAGTACGGGAGTTGTGGGATCGGGGCCCAGGTTACGATGGTTGCCCCGGCTGCAAGCGAGAGGGTGGCTGCAACCCGGAGTATGGCGAGGATAGTCACTGCAGAGACCGCGATGGCAACCCGCGTCTTCATGCTCCGGAGCTCTTTTTCCGGGTTCTCGAAGGTGAGCGCACAGCTCTCCATGCAGAAGTAATACGTCCTGCCGCCGATCACCCGTTTTATCGCTGTCTCTTCATCGACTTCCATCCCGCATACCGGATCTTTAGCCATATTTCACCTCATGTTTCTTTCCTGTTCCTTATCCGCTGCCGTTACCGTCCTGCCGGGTGCCGTGTTACTCCCTGCACCGGCACCGTCCCTGCCGCCTGATGCCCGCACCCGGACCTTCTCCCGCAGTGCAGGATCGCCCGAGGCTTCCGGAGCAGCGCCCCGGCCGGACAACCCGGGAAACCATCCCGGCGTCCCGGCTGCATACGCGGTGTACTCCCCGCCGAACTCCCGCACAACCTCACTCTCCTCCTCTTTTGCAAGGGCTGCGTACCTCCAGATGAGCCACGGGAAGAGGATCAGGGTCAGGATCGCTGGCCACGGGACCAGGAACCCGATCATGATGAGGACGAACGCAAGGTACCGGGGGTGGCGGACATACGCGGACATGCCGGTAACCGCGAGCCTCTTCTCCTGCCGGGCCCGGTAAAGGACATTCCACGCGCTCATGAGGATGAACAGGCCGGTAAGGATGAAGGCATAGCTCACCAGGGGGAAGAGGCCGGTGTGGGGGTCGCCTGTCATGCCGGAGAGGGTGTACCAGAGATGCCCGGCATCGTGAGTGAAGAGGCTGGCATCCGGCACGACATTGCCGGGCCAGCCGGAAAGGAGGAAGATGGTGAGCGGGAACCCGTACATCTCCGCAAAGAGGGCGACGATGAAGGCCGAGAATGCACCCAGCGATTCCCAACCGGTTTTCGTGCGGGGATGGATGAAGGCAAAGGCAAAGCCGATGAAGATGAGTGAGTTGACGATGACAAGCACCCGGAGCCCGTACGCAGGCAAATCGGCATCCATCTTTTTCTTTCCTCCAGTTTCGTCCCCGGGCATCCTTCCGGGGATGCCGGGTATGTACTCTGGTAAAAGGGATGCGATGCCCGGAAGCATAAGGAAACCGGCATGTTCTGTTTTTGTCTCATTTTTTGAGACACCTACGCGATTTTATCTGGTTTTTCCCCTATTTCACGTTCAGGGAAATGATCACGGGAAATCCCGTATATTTGTTCCGGGGTGGTCAGTTTTTCCCGGAATAATTATGGGATTATACACCGTGACCCCGTATCGGGTTTCCCGGCAGGATAAAAAGAGGAAGGATTCAAAGTATGAAAAAAAAATATTCAGGTAAAGTGAGGACAGCTCTCGTTATTCTTCTGGTGCTTGTCCTTGCATCCGGTATCGGAGGAACCGTTGCAGCAGATAGCCCGGCCACGGATGGTGCGGGTTTCTACCCGGGAATGATGTACGGGTACGGGAACGCAGGATACGGGAATGCAGGGTACGGGTACGGCATGATGGGATCCGGCGGGGTACGGATGATGGAATCGGTGGAGATCCGTGCCATGGGAAATGTCACGCATGCCGAGATGCAGAACCTGGTCACGAAGATGATGGCCGGCAGCCTTGACACTGCAGGCCAGCAGCGGATGGTCGAACTCATGAACCAGTATCCCGGTCCTTCGAACATGATGATGTCCCGGATGACGGGAGGATACGGGGCCGGTCAGTACGGGTACCAGGGCATGATGGGCGGGTATGGACAGCAGTATGGCATGATGAATTCGGGACTCATGTGGCTGGGATACCTCGTGGCGATCGTGTTCATCATTGTCTGGCTGGTTGCCGGCATCCTTCTGGTCATCTGGCTGAACCGCCAGCTCCGGCTGGAGCAGAAACCGGTATGATTTTTCCGGTTATGCTATCGGGAAAAAACGGGGCATGTGAATGCAGATCAGCGTAAAAGCGCTGGCACTTGCATCGGGAATAGTCTCTGGTGCATTTACGTTCGTGATCGCCCACGTGGCGGTGGTGACCGGGACCGGGCTTGGCTGGGTCAGCCTGGCCGGCCCGCTGCATCCCGGCTGGTCCCCGACCTGGTTTGGCGCCTGCATCATGACGATCTGGATGTTCATCTACGGGTTGATCGGCGGTGCGGCGCTGGCGTGCATCTACAATTTCTTTGAAAAGAGGTGGGGGACATCGTGACTGACAGTCAGGTCTGCCCTGAGGGAGGGTTATAATTGGGTTGCTGTGGCGGGGACATGAGCGGTATCCGGGGATGGTTCGGACGACTCGGGATCTTCGGCTATCTCCTTATCGGGCTTTTTGTTATCGTGGTTGCGTACTTCATCATCGAACACCAGGCACACCTTGCAGCGTATTCAACGATCATCTTCCTTGTGATCTTTATCGGGCTGCACCTGGTCATGTGCGGGATGGGTCACGGCAGCCACGGGGGTCACGGCGGTCATGGTGAACCCGGAACGAATGAGGGAGATGCGGATGAACGGAAGGGCAGGGCGGGTGAGGATGAGAAAGAAAAGCCCGGTGGCGGGTGCCACTGAGGCTTCGCCCGCACCAGGCCCGGTTTTTCCCGGGCGGCCGGGGAAGACCTTGCCGGGACAGGCACTCCGGCACCGGATTATTGGAAGTGGATATCCATGGCCATGAAAAATGAGCGGATCATCACTATCGGGGCAGTTCTTGTCAGCGCCGGCGTCCTGCTGGTGAGCGGCCTGACCTCGTCCATTATCTGGGGGTTTTTGGTTATCTGCATCATTGCCGGGGTTTACTTTTACCTGCTCTACCGGTAACTTAAAACCCTGGAAAAATGCCGGTCGTACCGGCAGGTACGATCCTGAACCGGACAGGGGGACCCGTATGCCGGCTCCGTACAGGAATCCAGCGGGGCATTTCACGTACTCCGCCCGGGTTTCTTGTCCATACTCTTTTTTTCGGGAAACACCGGGAATATACCAGAAGCCCCCGGGCGAGGGTGGCAGTGCAAGACCATGTGTTGCAAATTTTGAGTTGAAAATTGTGAAGTGCCTGAATGATAATATAGGTTTTCAGTTGATATTCACACATACTGCTCGGCTGAGGTGCGGAGATCCTTAGCAGGAGCAGGGGATGTCCCCGCCACTGCTGTCCACTGGTACGCAGGGCTGGGAGGAATTGACCCGGGTTACGATACGTAAGATTCTTGTTTCCTGTTCGCTGTCGGGGCACCGGGACGCCGGGAAGACGTAACAGGCATATCCCGGCCGGGACAATTCAGTCCACCGGGGCAGGCCGGCCTGAAGGCACACTCTTAAAGGAATGTGAACCCGTGCAGGAATCCCAAGGGAAAACAAGAGAGCCGGAAGATACCGGGGACAACGATGACAAAGAAGCTGCTGATAGCAAACGACAATGCGAAAGACCGCGATTTCCTTGAGATCCTGCTGCGGAGCGGGGGATACACCGTTGTCACGGCCGCTGGCGGCGCCGAGGCGCTCGAAAAACTGAAATGGGAACGGTTTGACGGGATCGTCTCCGATATCCTGATGCCCGGCATGGACGGGTTCGTCTTCCTGCGGCAGTGCCGGAAGGACCCGACGTTCCGCTCGATCCCGTTCATCTTCTATACCGCCAACTACACCGACACGATCGACAAGGAGTTCGGGCTCTCGCTCGGGGCCGGGTGTTACCTCTCCAAGCCTGCGGAACCGCAGGAGCTGCTCCGGCAGATAGCCGAATGCCTTGACAATGGCCCCGTGCCGGTAACCGAAAAGGAGCCGGACGAGGATACCTTCCTGCGGGGTTACGCAAAGCGGGTAGGCCTCAAGCTGGAGAAGAAGCAGATCGCCCTTACCGAGAGCGAGGAGAAGTACCGTGTCCTCGCCGAAGCCTCCGACGACATCATCTTCATCGCAGACCCGGGCGGGACATACCTGTATATAAACCCATTCGGGGCGGAACGGCTCGGCCGGACCCCGGAGATGGTCGTGGGAATGAGCACCGATGAACTCTTTCCTGAGGATATTGCTGCCGAGCAGAAGCGGCTGCTCTCCCTTGTGGTCTCTTCGGGCAAGGCCGTTCACACCGAGTCCCTCGTGCCGGTTCTCGACGGGAAGCACTGGTACGATATCCACCTGCTGCCGATCCGGAGCATTAACGGAGAGATCCGGGAAATCATGGGCACCGTGCGGGACATCACCTGTTATAAGACGGCCGAGGAGGTCCTGCGCCGGAGCGAGGAGCGCTACCGCACCCTTTTCGAGCAGTCCCCCCTCTCTTTGTGGGAGGAGAACTATACCGATATCCACCAGTGGATCGAGGCAAAGAGGGCATCTGGCGTCACCGACTTTGCCCGCTACTTTGCCGAACATCCTGAAGACCTTGCTACCTGCGCCTCCATGGTCCGGGTCGAGAAGATCAATGCCGCAACCATGGCGCTTGTCGGAGCCGGTTCGGAAGCCGCCTTCTACGACGGCATCGGGAAGGTGCTGACCGAGAAGTCATACCTCACGTTCCGGGACGAGATCGTTGCATTCGCTGCCGGCAAGACCCAGTTTGAGGGGGAGAGCGTGATCCGGACGCTGGACGGCCGGATCCGCAACATCCTGGTCCTGTACGCCGTGGTGCGGGGGTACGAAGAGACCCTTGCCAAGGTCTTCACCTCCATCATTGACATCACCGAACGCCGGCAGGCCGAGAACGCGCTGGTGGAGGCCAACCGGAAGCTCAACCTCCTCAACGCCATCACGCGCCACGACATCCTCAACCAGCTGCTGGTGCTCAAAGGCTACCTCGAGATATCGAAGAGCAGCAAAGGAGATCCTGAAAGGCTTGCAGACTGCATTGCAAAGGAGGAGAATGCCGCCAATGCCATCGAGGCCCAGATCCGCTTCACCCGCACGTACCAGGATATCGGCATAACCGCCCCGGTATGGCAGAATGTCCAGGCGGGCTTTCTGCGGGCATCGGCCGGGCTCCCGATCCATAATGTGAAGGTGGACATAGACCGGGCTGACATCGAAGTGCTTGCCGACCCGCTATTCGGGAAGGTCTTCTACAACTTAATCGACAACGCGCTCCGGTACGGCGGCGAACGTATGACGACAATCTCGGTCCGCTCTCGCTGGTCGGGCCACGATCTTACCATCTCCTGCGAGGACGACGGCGTCGGAATCGCCCAAGAGTACCGGCCCCGCCTCTTCGAGCGGGGGTTCGGGAAACATACCGGCCTGGGTCTCTACCTCTCGCGCGAGATCCTTGCCATCACGCGGATGACGATCACGGAGAACGGGGAGCCGGGCTGCGGAGCCCGGTTCGAGATTTCGGTGCCCGAAGGGGGATGGCGCATTGCCGGGACCATTGCCGGGACACTGCGCTGACCGGGAGCTGAGAAGATGGAAGAAGGTGGAGTAAGTTTGGTCCGGAAAAAAACGCGGAATATTCTCATCATTGTTGCCTGCGTTATCCTAATCCTGGCCGGGGCATGGTACCTTGCCCGTGCACCGGAAGGGTATGCCGGCCCGGTGGTGTCTCTCACCATCGGTATGCCGCCGATTGAATACTCTGCACTTATCTATATTGCCGATGACCGGCACTATTTTTCTGATAACGGCCTTGATGTCACGATAAAAAAGTATGATGCCGGGCTCTATGCCGTCAACGGGCTGCTGGCCGGCGAAACGGACATGGCACTGGCGACGGAATATGTCCTGGCTGGAAAGAGCCTTGACAATGCATCCGTTACGGCGCTCGGGAACATCGATGCCTTTGAGAATATATTTTTCATTGCCCGGAAAGACCGGGGGATCTCGACTCCTGCGGACCTGAAAGGAAAGAAGATTGGTGTTCCCCGTCAGACCAGTGCCGAGTTCTTTCTCGGCCGGTACCTCAACCTTCACGGGATCAGCCTGGATGAGGTCACCATCGTTGACCAAAAACCGCAGCAGCTGAAGGATGCCCTCATGAACAAGGATGTTGATGCTGTCGTGATCTGGGAGCCGTTTGCAACTCCGATAACCGACCAGCTGGGAGAGAACGCATCAGCCTGGCCGGCACAGAGCGGGCAGTACGCGTACTGGCTGGTGATCAGCAACCGCAGCTGGGCTGCGGATCACCCGTCGACAATCGAACGGTTCTGGCGGGCTCTTTTACTCGCGGAAGCCTATGCCCAGAGTGACCCGGCCGGGGCACGGGCGATCGTAGTGAAGAAAACCGGGTATGATCCGGTCCTCCTTGAAAAAGTCTGGCCCCGCGAACATTTCACCCTCTCCCTCGACCAGGGTCTCATCCTTGCCATGGAGGACGAGTCGCGGTGGATGATGAAGAACAATCTCACGAGTGCCCGGCAGATGCCCAATTATCTGGACTACCTGGACGGGAAGGGTCTTGGTTCCGTCAGGCCGGGGGCAGTGAGTATCATCCGGTGATCCCGTGAGGTGTCCATGAATCTCCAGAACCAGATCCGGCTGAGTGTCTTCATCTCCTTCATCATCGCTATTGTAATCTCGGTTTCCATTGGCGCCTCCTACCAGAACGTGCTGGAGTTACAACGGCAGGAGTCCCTTGCAGCCGATACGGTGAGAGGAGGGTACGAGCTTACCTATCTCACCAATGATTATATTGTCAACGCCGAGCCACGGGCCATCATCCAGTGGGAGGCACGATATGCTTCCCTTCAGCCGATTATTAACCAGCTGGAGCCGGGGAATAATGCTGAGCGGGATAGTATCGGGACTATACGGGATTATGATGAGAAGATCGCAAACCAGTTCCATGAACTCGCGCAACCGGGAGCCATCGGTAACGGGACCGGCCGGTTCTCCCCTGAATACCAGCAGATGATTTGGAGCCGGAACAATGTCCCGCTGCAGGGGCTGATCTATGAAGCGTGGCATCTTCGCTTCATGTACAATGATGATGTAACTGCGGCCCGGTTCTGGAATAATATCCTCGTCATTGTCCTGATCGTGGCCATGTTGATCATCATCAGTATCAATTACCTGCTCATCAGCCGCCGGCTCATGCAGTCCATTCGGGAGGTCAACACCGGCAGCGAGGTGTTTGCCACCGGGAATCTCGATTACCGGATCCCGGTCATCACGGACGATGAAATCGGGGGAATAGCACAGCGGCTCAACACGATGGCAGGGCAGATCCGGACGGTGACGGCATCCCGGGATGACCTGGACCGGGAGGTCAGTGAACGCCGGAAGGCCGAAGAATCACTCCGGGAGACGAACGAATATCTCCGGAACCTGATAACCTATGCCAATGCGCCGATCATTGTCTGGAACCCGGACCTGAAGATCACCCGGTTCAACAATGCATTCGAAAAACTTACCGGCAGGTCCAGGGACGATGTTACCGGTAAAGACCTCGAAATCCTGTTCCCGGAAAATACCCGGCCGGAAACGCTCGCAAAGATCCGCCAGACCTCTTCCGGTGAGCGCTGGGAGGTTGTCGAGATTCCGATCCTTCATATATCAGGCAAAGTTTCCACGGTCCTGTGGAACTCGGCGGCAATACGTAACCCGTCAGGTACTATCATTTCAACAATCGCCCAGGGTCAGGACATCACCGACCGCAAACGGGCAGAAGAGCAGATAACGACATCCGAGATCCGGTACCACCGGCTCTTCGAATCTGCAAAAGACGGGATCCTGATCCTGAACCGGGATACAGGCGAAATCATTGATGCCAATCCGTTCATTGAAGACCTGCTCGGGTACGAGCCGAAAGATTTCCTCGGGAAACACCTCTGGGATATCGGGCTCTTAAAAGATCAGCTCCTGTCAAAGATCGCGTTTGAGGATCTGCAGGCAAAGGATTACCTCCGGTACGAAGACCTCCCGCTCCAGACAAAGGGCGGGCAGATCATCGAAGTTGAATTTGTGAGCAATATCTATCGTATTGACCCTGGAACAACGGTCATCCAGTGCAATATCCGGGATATCACCGACCGTAAACGGGATGAGAAGGCTCTTCGCGAGAAGACCACCGATCTCGAAACCGCATATGAGAAGATCACCGCAAGCGAAGAGGAACTGAGAGAAAGTTATGACGAGCTGGCAAAAAACCGCGAGACCCTTGCCGCCAGCGAGGAGAAATACCGCGCCCTATCCGAGTCCACGACCGATATCATCTTCATCAACGGACTGGACGGCACGTTCCGGTACGTGAACCGTACGGGAGCCGACCTGCTGGGTCATTCACCGGAAGACTTCGTAGGAAAGATGTTTGTCGATTTCTTCCCGCCAGAGACCGCTGCCATCCAGCTCCGGCTGTTCTCTGAGGCGGCCCGGACCCGGCAACCGGCATCAGAAGAGATGGAAGTCGAGATTCCCGGGGAGCTGCGCTGGTACGATGTCCGGGAGATCCCCCTCTTTGCTGGCGACGGGTCGATCAGTGCGGTCATGGGGACGGTACGGGATATCACCGATCGCAAACGGGCAGAAGAGGAAGTGCAAAGGAAAAATACCGATCTCGAAGCCGCCAACCAGGAGATCCGGGCAACCGGTGAGGAACTCCAGCGCCTCAACAACGAGCTCGATGAACGCGTCAGGGCGCGGACAGCCGAACTGGAAGCCGCGTACCGGGACCTCGAATCCTTCACGTACTCGGTATCCCACGATCTGCGGGCCCCGCTCCGGGCAATCCACGGGTTCTCGAACATCCTCCTTGAGGAGTACCAGAAGGACCTTTCCCCCGAGGTTCAGCGCTACCTGACGATGATCAACGAGAACGGTCTCCGGATGGGCAACCTCATTGATGCTCTTCTGACGCTCGCGCGGACCGGCCGCCAGTCGCTTAAAGTACAGGTGGTGCATCCCGGTGAGATCATCCGCCAGTGCCTCATGGAGCAGCACGAGGCGCAGGAAGGGCGCAACGTCGGGATCAACGTCGCGGAGCTCCCCCCCTGCCTCGCCGATCCGGCCCTGTTGCAGCGGGTATGGTTCAACCTGATCGCAAATGCCCTCAAGTTCACCCGGAAGCGGGAGGTAGCCCAAATCACCATCGGGTCATTTGAGAAAGAGGGTGAGATCGTGTACTTCATCCGGGACAACGGGGCCGGTTTCGATATGAAATACGCGGGCAAGCTCTTCGGGGTCTTCCAGCGCCTCCACCGGGTCGATGAGTTCGAGGGCAATGGGGTGGGGCTTGCCATCGTGAAGATGATCGTGACCCGGCATGGCGGCCGGGTCTGGGCCGAAGCGGAAGTGGAGAAAGGCGCAACCTTTTTCTTCACGCTCGGAAAAGGGGATGTCAAGGGAGATGATGGAAATGGATGAGCAGATCGAATGGACCGAGATCCTCCTTGTCGAGGACAACCCGTACGATGCGGAGATGGTGCTGCACACGTTGAAAAAATCTCATCTTGCTAACCGTATCCATGTTGTGAAGGACGGGGTGGAGGCTCTTGACTTCATATTCAGGAAAGGATCGTATGCCGGTGTAAATTATATCGGGCGGCCGAAAGTGATTTTGCTCGATCTGAAACTCCCCAAGATCGATGGGATCGAAGTGCTCCGTCAGATCCGGGCTGACCCGGCAACAAAGATGATCCCGGTCGTTGCCCTGACCTCCTCAAATGAGGGGCGGGACATTGAGGAGTGCTACCGGCTGGGAGTCAACAGCTATATTGTAAAACCGGTGGACTTTGCCCAGTTTGCCGAGGCAGTGAAGACCCTCGGGCTGTACTGGATACTGCTCAACCAGCCGCCGGTGTTCTCCGGCGGAGATCCGTACTCCCCGAAAAATCCCTGAACCCGGGATGGACATCCATGACAACCCTGCTCAAGGTCCTGCTGGTTGAAGACGACCAAAACGATGCGGAACTGATACTGCATGAGCTGAAAAAGAACGGGTACGAGCCGGAATACACCCGGGTGCAGACCCGGGAGGAATTCCTTGAACATCTCCTTCCGTCCCTCGATATCATCCTGGCCGATTACTCCCTCCCCGGGTTCACCGGCCTTGACGCACTGCTTCTCGCAAAGGAACGCTTCCCGGCAATCCCGTTGATTATCATCACCGGCGCTCTTGGCGACGAACGGGCCACGGAAGTTATGAAGCATGGTGCAGATGATTTCCTGCTCAAGGACCGGCTCGCCCGGCTCGGCGAGGCTGTGGGCCACTCCCTCCAGCAGAGGGATATGGTGCGGAAGCAGAGAGAGCAGGAATCTGTCATCCACGAGAGCGAGGAGAAGTACCGTATCCTTTTTGAGAACATGCTCGAGGGATTTGCGTACTGCCGCATGATCTATGATGGCGAGGGGCGCCCGTCCGATTTCATCTACCTGGCCGTCAATGCCTCGTTCAACCGGATTGTAGCCCGGCCGGAGGTTACCGGCCGCCGGGCAACCGAAGTATTCCCGGGAATACGGGATGCATACCCGGCCCTGTTTGAAACCTACGGCAGGATAGCCATGGGGGGAACACCGGAGGTATTCGATATCGATTTCATACCCATTGGCAAATGGCTGCACATCTCCGCATATTCCCCGGCAAAAGACTATTTTGTTGCGGTCTTCGAGGATATTACTGCCCGAAAACGGGCAGAAGAGGCTCTCCTGGCAAGCGAAGAATCGTTCAGGGCACTGGCCGAGAATGCCAGCGACGCTTTCCTGGTGGCATCGGGCAGCGGGATCCATCTCTTTGCAAACAAACGGGCCGCCGAAATAACGGGCTACAGCATCGAAGAACTGGTTACGCTCAGCGTGAAGGAACTGGCAGAACCCGGGGAATTTGAACGGGTGATCAAGGAGCGGTTCCGGAAAGTCATGGCCGGGGAGGCGGTGCCAAATCCGTATGAGACCACCATTGTCCGTAAAGATGGGGAAAAACTCCCCATCGAGGTGACCTCCGCAAAGACGATGTGGCAGGGCCAGCCCGTGGACCTGGTTGTATTCCGGGACATCAGCGCCCGCAAACATGCCGGACAGGTAACTCTTCTCACCAACCGGATCTACGGGGCTGCACACCGGGCCGGCTCCCTGCAGGATATGCTCGATGGTCTCGTGGACGAGTTCATGGCATTCTCCGGTTGCGAGGCGGTCGGTATCCGTCTCCTCGATGGGGATGGGAACATCCCGTACCAGGCGCACAAGGGGTTCCCGATGCCGTTTTACGAGAGCGAGACGCCGCTGTCCATCAAATCCGATGAATGCATGTGCATCTACGTCATCAAGGGTACGATCAACCCCGCCCTGCCGGTTGCCACTCCGAACGGATCCTTCTGGTGCAATGGCACAAGCAGGTTTCTTGCAACGGTACCCGAAGAGGAGAAAGGGCATACCCGCAATGTCTGCAATGCAATGGGGTACGAGTCGGTGGCCTTAATCCCGATCCGTACGCCGGCCGGGATCCTCGGGCTCGTGCAGTTCAACGATCACCGTGAGAATATGGTCCCGCTCGATATGGTCCGGACCATGGAAGAAGTCACCCGGCCTCTCGGGGAAGTTATAAGAAGGAAACAAGCCGAGGAGGAGATCCGTAAATCCGAGACGAGGTTCCATGCCCTGTTCGATGCTGCTCCCGAGGCGATGCTGATCGCAGACCCGGAGACGCTGCGTCTTGTTCTGGCAAACCCGGCCGCGTCCGAACAGACGGGCTACACTGAACAGGAACTGCTCGGCCTATCAGTACCCGACCTTATCCCTCCCGATCAGCGCTCTGCCACACTTGACCAGTTCCGGCAGCATAAACAAAGGGAGAGAACCACGTCTTCAGATATGCCGATCCTGCGTAAAGACGGGACGATCTATTATGCCGATATCAGTTCTGCTCCGATCACCCTTCAAAACGGGCAGTACCTTCTTGGTATCGTCCGCGATGTCACCTCCCGCAAACTGATGGAATCGGAGATCCGGTCTTTGAACACCGTCCTCGAACAGCGGGTTGCCGAACGGACCGCACAACTGAACAAGTCCCTTCTGGAAAAAGAGATCCTGTTAAAGGAAGTCCATCACCGCGTCAAGAACAACCTCCAGATCATCATCAGCCTGCTGCGGCTCCAGAAACACCAGATAGCGGACACGGCAGCACTCCACCATCTGGTGGACAGCGAGAGCCGCATCCGTTCAATGGCGATCGTCCACGAGAAGCTCTATCGCTCCACGGATCTAAAATCCATTGATTTCGATGACTACCTCAAGACGCTGGTGAACCAGCTCATCCTCATGTACGAGATTAACAAGGGGCAGGTAAGGATCTCGGTTGATATGAAAGGGATCACCGTCGACATCAACCAGGCGATCCCACTCGGGCTGATCATGAACGAACTGGTCTCCAATGCCATGAAGCACGCCTTCCCGGAGGGAAAGAGCGGGGAGATCATCATCAGGGGCTCGTGTGAAAAGGATTCCATGGTTTTCATCGTAAGGGATACCGGTGCCGGGATACCCGTTGACTTTGATTGGAAGAACACAAAAACGCTGGGCCTGAACATCGTCAACATGCTCACCGACCAGCTGGGCGGGACCGTTGAACTCGAACGGGATGGCGGCACGCTGTTCCGGATAACCATTCCGGCATAGTGTTGATGAGGGAGGGTATCCATGAGGCTCCTGAATCACGGTGGCGATGAACCTGCAGGCAGGGAGAATCCCATTCCATCATAAGGTGCAGTACAATGAATGACACGATACCAAAAATCCGCGTTCTCGTGGTCGAGGATGAGGCCCTGGTAGCAGCCGATATCCAGGAAATCCTTGAACGACTCGGGTATGATGTTCCGGTCGTTGTCCCGAGCGGTGAAGAGGCTCTCGCGGTCATCCCAAACGTTCACCCGGATGTTGTCCTGATGGATATATATCTCAAGGAAGGTATGGATGGGATCCAGTGTGCGATGATCATCCGGGATACATGGGATATCCCGGTTATCTATCTCTCGGCATTCTCTGACAGCAGCACCGTAAAAAAAGCCAAGGAGACGACACCGTACGGGTACCTTCTCAAACCTTTTGAAGGTGAGCAGGCCCGGGCCAGTATCGAGATGGCGGTCAGTAAACACCGGGTTGAACTGTTGCTCAAGGAGAGCGAACGGAATAAAAAAGCGCTCCTCACGGCAACAACCGATGCGCTGGTACTGGTCAGCAGGGATGCAAGAATCGTTGAGTATAACGATGCTATGGCCCGGCTGGCGGGTATAACCGGAGGTGATGTGTCCGGGCGGTCCCTGGACGACTCCGGAATTCCAACCGGTTTTCCGGTATATGCCGGGGATATTGCTGAGGTAATCCGGTCCGGGACACCGTCCCAGTTCGAGAGGCAGCATAACGGGAGATGGTTTGATATCAGTATCTGCCCGGCGATCGGGGCACACGGGAAGATTACCGGTGTTGCAGTATATTGCCATGACATCACCGTGCAGAAAGAGACAGTCGAGAACCAGCTCCGGGTAGCAAAACTGGAATCGCTCGGCCTGCTGGCGGGAGGCATTGCACACCAGTTCAATAACATCCTCACCAAGGTGCTTGGAAATATCTCGCTGGTCCAGGTACACACGGAGGAGGGTGGCGAGGTAGCAGAACGGTTGTCCCAGGCTGCTGAGGAAGTATACCAGGCGCGGCGGCTGACCAGCCGCCTTCTCACGTTCTCCCGCGGGGGGGAACCGGTAAAGAAAATGCAGGATGTCGTCTTGCTCATAGAGGACGCAGCCCGGCAGGTATTGAAGGATGACAAGGCATTTCCCGTGGTCTGGGATACCGGCAGCAACCTCCCGAAAGTTTCGGTCGACGCTACCCAGTTCACCGATGCCCTCTTCCAGATCCTGGAGAATGCAAAAAAATCCATGCCGGGCGGGGGTACAATCCGGATCGCGGTAACCACAGAACCGTTACCTGCGGCAACACCGCCGCTTCTGACAGGGGAATACCTCTGCATAGCCATAACCGATGAAGGGACGGGGATTCCTCCGGACCAGCTGGGCAGGGTATTTGATATTTATTTCACTACGTGGACGGGAAGTTCCGGGCTTGGCCTGCCAATCGCACTATCCATAGTCCGCCGTCATGGCGGGGATATCAGGATCCGTTCAGAACCCAAGTCGGGCACTACGGTGCGGGTCTATGTTCCGGTTGCCGAATTGAAACCTTCCCATGACATAACACCGAGAACCGGGATCCATGTACTGGTCATGGATGATGAGGAGATGATCTGTGACATAGCCCGGTCGTACCTGACGATGAAAGGTTATGTTGTATCCGTTTCGTACAACGGGGACGACGCCCTTGCCCGGTACCGGGCTGCAAAGGAGAGCGGGCAGCCCGTTGATGTCGTGATCCTCGATCTCGTCATTCCCGGAGGTCTTGGAGGCAGGGAAACGATCGGGGCGCTCAGGAAGATCAACCCGCATATCCGGGCCATTGTCTCCAGCGGGTACTCAGACGATCCCATCATGGCAAATCCCCGGCTATATGGATTTCTGGCAATCCTTCCAAAACCGTACCAGCTCGCTGACCTTGATACCACTATCCGGCAGGTTGTCGATGCAAAGGATTCCGATTAGACGGAGTACTCCCGGGAGGAATGCGACGGGGATACCCTGCGTTTCCGTGTCCACCCGCCCTGCGGGGACCGGGGGACGATCACCATGAACCGGCCCCCGTTACATCCACTCCTGCGTGCAGGAATAATCGCCGGGACAACGCTCGGCGTGATACTCCTCTCCGTCTTCAGCCTGATGAACGGTGAGCATAGTATATTCCCGTATTTCCTGCTCATCCCGGTCCTGCTCGTTGTCTGGTTTTACCCGAAGTACGGGGTCGTGTACACGGTCCTGCTGGGCTGGATCTATATGACGCTGGTCTACTACTACTTCTCCCGGGACCTGTTCATCCTTGCCCGCAGCACGGCATGGTTTTACATGGTCATCTCGATTGGGATCGTCATCTCCTCGTTTGCTTCCGGCCGGCAGCGGGAAGAGCGGAAGTATCATACCATTTTTGAATATTCACAGGCCGGCCTGTTCACCGGGGATCTGAAACGGGGGATAATCACAGACGCAAACCCGCAGTGCAGCATATTCCTTGGCTATGAACGGGAACATTTGCGCGGCAGGGAGATCCGGTCGTTATGGTATTCAGATGCATCCCGGGAACAGTTTCTTCACCTGCTGCATGAACAGGGGCATGTCGAGAACTATGAGGTGCAGTTGCGCACGCAGCAGGCGGCCCCCGTCTGGGGTCTTCTCTCCGCAGCATTTACTGACGGGGAAAGCGCGGTCTTTTCTGTCGTAGACATAACTGACCGGAAAACTGCTGAAGAGACGCTTAAGAGATTCAATGCAGCACTGGAGGAGGGCATCCGGAGGCGTACTGCGGAACTGGATCGTGCCCTGCACGAGAAGGAGATCCTGCTGCGGGAGGTCCATCACCGGGTGAAAAATAATCTCCAGCTCATGGAGAGCCTGCTCAGCCTCCAGGCCGGTCATGCTTCGGACCCGGGCATCCGTCACGCGATCAGGGAGAGCCAGAACCGCGTGCGGGCAATGGCAGCAGCGCACCAGGGGTTGTACGACCGGAGTGACAGCATGGAGATCGGGCTCTCGGAATACCTGCACCATATTGTCCTCCGGCTCTATTACGATACCGGGAAGGATTCACGGGACATACGACCGGAAATCGACGTGAATGATATAATGACCGGGATCGGGACGGCAATCATCGTCGGCCTCATCGTCACTGAGCTGGTTACCAATTCCCTCCGGTATGGATTTCCGGAAGGACAGACGGGGACGATCACCATTCACGGAAGACGGGAAGATAAAAAAATTGTCCTTACGATTGGGGATGATGGCACCGGGCTGCCTCCGGGTACTGGCTGGAAAAACCCGCATTCGCTCGGACTGAAGATTGTCGCCCTGCTGGTGCAGCAGGCCCGGGGTACTATCGAGCTGCTGCCAGGAAAGGGGACTGTTTTTTTAATTACGGTCGAAGAACAGCCGAATATAACGGTTCACGCAGTGTCCGATGTGAACTGATCCCGTGGAGTAATATGCTGGCACATACTGCTGAAACACCAATGAACTGGCGTCCACACCCAAAGTATGAAAATTAAAAAGGTATTATTAGGAGGGCTCGTGAGCCTCAGGGCCTCGTTACGGCACGGCGGGGTAATTACCTGTTTTCAGATATGAGCAGGTAATTGAAGCGCCGCGGGGGCGTCCCTTCGGGGGCGGCGCAAGCCATCATAATGCCATGATTGACTCGTCCTTGTCTTATAAGATTCGCAAATTTAATATGGAAATGTCCTCAAAAATTCCATTCTGTGTGCCTGTGGCCGCAGGCATCGTGAGCGTTTTCATGGGAAACCTGGAGTATATCCTGAGCGATCAGGATCGTGCTCAGGGATGTTCTGACAATATTCCCTGTGTCATGGATGGGGAGATCCCCTTCCGGAATCTGCCTGCTGCAATACCCGTATTGTCTCCTCGTATTCCTTCAGCTGGCGTTCGATCCTGGCACTATGCAGTGCAATCTCGACTGCGATCTCGATCTGCATCTCGTTATAGGGTTTGAAGATAAAACCGGAAGGACCGGTTTTTTTTGCCCGGTCGACAATAGTCCTGGAAGCATATGCCGTGGCATAAATGATGGGGATACCCCACCGTGACCGGATCTCGCCACCGGCAGTAATCCCGTCCATATCGCCGGTCAGGTTGATGTCCATCAGCACGAGGTCCGGGCGTTTTTCTTCGGCAAGCCGGATCGCTCCTGCGCCGGAATTTGCAATACCGGGAACATCGTACCCGAACCCGGTGAGGATCTCCTGCAGATCCTGGGCCACCAACCGTTCATCCTCAACAACAAGGATTTGTGGTTTTCCCGTCATATGACATTCACTCTGGATTTCGCTGATTCTGCCGTTCGCGGAACATGAATGGTGATCGTTGTTCCGCTCTTCCCGCCCGAAAAATCCAGCTTCCCTCCGATCTGGTCTGTAAGGATCCTGACGAGCCCGAACCCGATCGTATCACTGTCAGCTGGATTGATCCCTGCCGGAAGCCCCCTCCCATCATCACTCATGGACAGGAGGATACCACCGTCACTTTTTTCTGATATGGTGAGAGATATCGTCCCGCGCCGGCCATCCGGAAACGCGTGCCGCAAGGAATTACTTATAAGTTCGCTGGTAATAAGTGCAAGCGGCAGGGCAAGGTCGACACCCAGTTCCCGGATGTTGATCCGGATATCGATGTCTACGTATTGGACCGTGTTGCCGCAGGTGCTTTTGAGGAATCTGACAATGGCCGTGATCACGTTCTGGAGATCGACACGGCTGATGTCCTCGGAATAATAGATCTTCTCAAACGTCGCAGCAATGGCATTCAGCCGTATCTGGGTATCGAGGAGTATAGTCTTGACCTGTTCGTTGCTTTCCCGGCGGACCCTTACCCTCATCATGCCGACTGCCATCTGGAGGATATTTCCGACCCGGTGGTGGAGCTCGCGCAGGAGGATCTCTTTTTCTTCCTGGAGAAGTTTGAGTTTCTTCTCCTGTTCATTGCGTTCCGTCACGTCCCGGAAGATACCGAGCCGGCACTCCCTTTCCTGCAGGACAATGCTGGACGAGTTGATGTCTGCATAAATGATAGTCCCGTCTTTTCGCAAGACCGGAATATCGGAAGAAAGGTAAATCTCCCCACGACTCTGTCTTTCGAACTCTCCGATGACGTATGGCAGGTCTGCCGGGCGATGAATATCGGGAATAGAGAGGCTGAGGAGTTCTTCTTCAGAATAGCCGGTCAGTGTTGTGATGGCTACATTTGCCATGACAAACCGGTGTGTTTCCGTGTCTGCAATGAGTATGCCGTCGCGTGCCGCATCGAAGATGGCGTGGAATTTCTGTTCGGATTTACGGATTGCCTCTTTGGCCAGTTTGCTCTTTGTGATGTCCCGGACCGTTGCCTGGAGGAATGTCTTTCCGGCAAGTTCTATCCGGGACAGGAGCACGGTTGCGGGAAAGTCTTTGCCATTGAGCCGCTTGTGGGTCCACTCGAAGAAACGGGTGCCGTCCTGCATGGCAGATTCGATCATCTTCATGGCTTTTTCCCCGGATTCACGGCCATCAGGCTGGAACTCCGGCGAGAGGTCCCAGGGGCCGTGGGAGATGAATTCAGCCTCGTCCTGTGCCATGAACATCTGCACTGCAGCCGGGTTGCCGGAGGTAAACCTCCACAAGGGGGGTTCAAGCGTCATGATGGCATCGCGGGAGGATTCAAAGATAGTCCGGTACCGCAGTTCGGATTCGCGGAGGGCACTTTCCACCCGTTTGCGATCGGAGATGTCAAAAAATGTCTCGACCAGGACCGGGCGGCCGCCCATCGCGAGCGGGATGACCGTTTTCATGATCGGGATACGACCCCTTTCTTTTGTCAGCAGAACGCGCTCGGAATTATTTACGGACTGGCCGAGATCCGAGATGGGACAGGAGCCTTTTTCAGCAGGGCAGATGAAGGAGTGACATACTTTCCCGGTCACTTCCGATCGGGGAATACCGATCAGTTCCAGGGCTTTTTGGTTGGCCTCGATGACGGTATGATCCGCCGCATCGATGACCAGCACGCCGACCGGGAGATGGTCGAGGAGTTTTTTCTGCCGCTCCTCGCTCTCAGCAAGCGCCTTTTTATCCCGCGCCAGCTCCTCGTTCTTCTGGCGGAGGGCTTCCTCTCCGGCCAGGCGCTCCGTCATGTCCCGGAAGATGCCGAGCTGGCACTGCCTGCCCGCGAGGGTGAACCCGGAGGAGTTGACTTCGGCATAAAAGGCCGTGCCGTCTTTTTTTTGCAGCGGGATGTCTGAAGACAGGTGGATCTCCCCGAGGACCTGCTTTTCGAATTGTTCGATGACCCGGGGCAGATCTTCCGGCCGGACAAGGTCGCTGATCGAGAACGTAAGCAGTTCTCCTTCGGAATACCCGGTCATCTCCCGGATAGCGGCATTTGACATCACGAGGCGGTGCGTCTCTCTGTCTGCAACGAGAATCCCGTCCCGGGCAGCATCGAAGATGGCATGGAATCTCTTTTCGGATTCACGGATTGCTTCTTCAGCCAGTTTTCTCTGGGTAATATCCCGTGATATACCCAGGACCGCAGATACAATCCCGTTCTCATCAGGCAACGGAACAAGGGAATTATCCTGCCAGAGTTCGTTATCGCCATACGCGATTCGTATTTCGGTGCGGAGTGGTTTTCCGGAAGTAAATACTGACCGGAGATTCCGGCCCTGTCTATCAGCGATATCCGGAGGGAACAGGCTCTTTCGTGGTTTTCCGATGATCTGCCCGGCCGGACGATTCAATAGCAGTGCTGCACGGTTGTTGACGTACAGGACTATATCGTCCTGACCTATAATGAAAATCGGATCAAGAGCTGCCTCTGCAAGAGTTCGGTATCGTTCCTCGCTCTCTTTTAATGCCGTTTCTGATTCTCTGCGCCCTGTTACATCGACAGAATTCGCGATGATGACCTGCCCGTACTCCGGCAGGGTGGTAAAGACGGCATGCGACTCCAGCCACCTCCACGAGCCGTTCCGGTGCCGGATCCGGAATGCGGCTGATATGATATTTCCCGGTTTTTCCTCTGCAATCCTCATGTTCTTCCGGATAAGCTCCTTATCCTCAGGGTGGACAAGATCAAAAAGACACACCTCCTCGAGTTCTGCGGGATGGTACCCGAGTGTGGATTCCAGTACCGGGCTATTGTAGCGAATGTATCCTTCCGGAGAAAGAACCGTAACGATATCAGCCGAGTTTACGATCAGGAGCCTGTACTTCTCGCGCTCTGCCTTCAGCTGTTCTTCTGCCTGCTTTTTGTCGGTGATATCCGTGAAGATACCGTCAGCATACCATGTTCCATCCTGTTCGTATGTGGTAATTGCCCGGTCATGCAGCCAGATCCAGGTACCGTCCTTTTTCTGGATACGATATTCGGTATCGAAGGGCATACCCTTCTCGAACAGGGCCCGGAACGCAGCATGGACATTTTTTGCATCGTCCGGGTGAATCCTTCCAAGCCAGACCTCTTCGCCCCCCCGGTAGATCTCTTCCGGCGTGAACCCGTACACCGCCTCAACCCGGGGGCTGATAAAGACGGTCCTGCCATTGCGGGTGGTCGTCCAGATGACATCGGGGATATTTTCCATGAAAGCACGGAGTTGCTCTTCATTCAATGTTTTGACCGGTTCTTCCCGGGCCGGCCCAGGCAATGCCGCTCCCTGTGACGGTGAAGTCCCGGGCTGGCGGCTGCGGCCTTTACGTCCGGCAGGATTGTGCACGAATACACCTCCCCGTGATGGTATTTTTCCGATCATCCGGCCGGGGGCCCTTCCGGATATGGCCGGTTATATCACCGGTGCAAAGACCCCGGCAGATACTAACCGGAAAACGATCGCTTCCCGGGTGAATGGCCGTCCGGCTCATCTTGCGGCACCTTCCGGTTTATCCATCCCATGGTTATTCGGGAAGGAGAATATGAACTTCGTACCCGCAGTCCGGTCAATGGTAACCGTCCCGTCGAGCTGGTCAGTAAGCGTATTTACCAGACGAAGCCCGAGCGTGGCCTCGTTTTCCAGTGTGATATACTCCGGCAGACCGATCCCATTGTCCGCCACGACAAATTTCAGGTACGCGGAATCCATTGCAGCACTGATGCTGAGTTTGCCGTCTTTCTTGTCCCTGAAGGCATACTTGAGGCTGTTTGTGATAAGTTCATTGCAGATAAGGCCGAGGGGGATGGCGGTATTGACGTCCACGGAAATCTTCGGGACGTCCAGATCAAGCGTGATCCCCTGCCGTGATGCTTCATACGACTGGAAGAGCCCGGTTCCCAGGGCCCGGATATAATTCCCGATATCGATTTTGGCCAGGCTCTCGCCCCGGTAGAGCTGTTCGTGGACGAGCGCCATGGACCGCACCCGGCTCTGGCTGTCTTTCATGGCTTCAATGACAACGGGGTCATCGAGTTTCCGTAGCTGGAGGTTGATGATGCTCGTGATGATCTGGAGGTTGTTCTTGACCCGGTGGTGAACTTCTTTGAGGAGTGTTTCCTTCTCCGCAAGTGAGGCTTCGATCTGCGCAATCATCTTTTTCCGCTCGGTGATGTCGCGGGCAGCGGCTAAAACACCCGCAATGTCTCCGCCGGAATCCCGGTACACGGTTGCATTATAAAGAACCGGGGTTGTCTTGCCGTTTTTATGCCGGATCTGAAGTTCATAGTTGGTGATGGACCCGTCCTGGAATACTTTCTTGTACCCTTCGTTTGCCTTCTCCGGTTCGGAGAAATATTGCGCGAAGTCGGTTCCGATAAGTTCTTCCCGGCTGAATCCGGTTGCGACGATGGTTGCTGAATTCATATCAGTGATTTTACCGTCAGGGTTGATGGTAATGAGTGGATCGAGGCTTGCTTCAATCAGGCTCCGGTTGTACGCATAGGCACGCCTGATCTCTTCCTGTGCCATTTTCTGCCCCGTGATATCATAGGCAATAGTAGAAACTCCTGTAAGGTTGCCCTGGCCATCCAGTATCGGCGATGCTGTCAGGCTCACGCAGATCAGGTCCCCGATTTTCGTTCTGCGCCGGGTCTCGTACCGGATTACCGGCTTGTGACTGCAGATGTACTCATTGATGATCCTGGTGTCATCCGGCTGACCGGGCGGTACCAGGACAGAGACGTTCCTGCCGATCATCTCCTGTGCGGTGTACCCGTACATCAGCTCTGCACCGCCATTCCAGCTCGTGATGGTCCCATCCGGCGTTTTCCCGATGATCGCCGTGTCCGAGTACTGCACAATGGCAGCCAGCCGTGCCAGGTCTTCTTCTGTCCGCCTGCGTTCCGTGATATCACGGATATTGCCGGTACGGTAGAGCGGGCGATCTTCGTTGTCCCGGGTCAGGGACATGTGATTGGAGAGCCAGCGGTATTCGCCGTTCTTTGCCCGCTGACGGTATGTTAGTTCTTCGTGACCGGAATCTGCCAGGTGCAGAATACCGGCGCGGAATGCCGGTAAATCATCGGGATGAATCATGGCGAGCGATGTTTCACGATCCAGGCCCATCAGCTCCTGAGCTGTATACCCGACAAGTTCCTGGACGACAGGACTGATGTACTCGTACCGGCCGGTCTGCTCGTTTACCCGGTAGATGACATCCCGGGAATTCTCCAGCACGGACCGGAGTCGTTCCTCACTCTCCCGCATGGTCGCTTCCGCTTCAACAATCCGGGTGATGTCGTAGACCGTTCCCAGCACTGCCCGGTTACCCCCGTAATCAATCGTACTGACTGACAGGAGTGCAGGAAACGTTGTGCCATCCCTGCGCATCAGATTAGCCTTGTAATTCAGCACCGACCCCTTCTCCCTGATGGCATCGATCATCCCGAGCCGGTCCTCCGGGTTCTGCCAGAGAGCGGTCGCGGCGACGTGCTCCAGCTCCTCCTCCGTGTAGCCGAAAAGCTGCTCGTAGGCCTTATTGACATACAGGAACGTTCCGTCCGGCAGGCTCACCCCGATCGCGAGCGGGGAGGTCTCGGTCAGCGCCCGGAACCGGTTTTCACTCTCCCGCAGCGATTCATCCGCCTGTTTTCGTACAAGCGCGACCGCAACAAGGTCGCTCACCGCTTCCATCAGCTCGATCTCATCCCCGGTGAAACCGGTGCGGTTTTTTGTACCGAACGAGAGCGTACCGATGGGACTGTCCTGGTGCATGAGCGGGTGGCAGGCATATGCGGTGATCCCAAGGGAACGGATCAGGTCTGTCTGGGGATCGGCATCCTGCTGGACATTGCAAAGGATGATCTTCGACCTGTCCCGGGCAACACAGCCACAGACCGCGCTCCCGATTGTAAGCGGGGATAGTGTGCGTGCCGTCTCAGCAGAGACCCCGGCATATGCATTCAGGTGCATGGTATCCTTTGCATCATCGATAATATAGTTGAAAAATATGTCGCAGCCGAGGAACTGCATCAACCGTGTGCAGATGGCAGTCACGATCTGCTCGGTCGGGCTGCTGACAAGGAGCTGCTGGCTGGCCATTGCCAGGATGTTGATTTTTTCAATCTCCCGTTCCAGGGACAGTTCGGCCTGCTTGCGCCGGGTGATATCAAGGATTACTACCCCAAACCCGAGGAACCTGCCGTCCGGGAGCGACACGGGATAGATATTCTCCAGCCAGTAACATGTGGTGCCGGGGGATGCCGCAGACTCTCCATGGATCTCAATGTTGGTTACCCCTGTTTTTGAGTGACGGACCTGTTCAAAGACCGGCTTTGCAGAGGCCCAGATCTCCGGGATTATCTCCTCGCTTGTCCTGCCGATATGGGACAGGGCAGGAATCCCGTTCATCTCCGCTAAGTGCTGGTTGATATACTGGTACCGGAAATCACCATCAAGGAATGCAAAACCAATCGGGGCGTTTTCGTAGAGCGACTCGAACTGAGCAAGCGACTCTTCGGTTTTTATCCGGGCTTCTTCGATCGCCTTTTCTGCCTGTTTCCGGAGCGTGATGTCCCGGAGAACAATCATCACGGCGGGACGGCCCTGGAACAGGATCCCGGTGCCGGTGCTTTGCACATCCACGATTGTGCCGTCAAGACGCAGGGCCCGGACATCCCGGACCGGCGTGGTGTGCCCCTCCCCCTCCACAGCCCGGATCCGGGACGCGATAAGGTCCCGGTCCTCCGCGGGGATCAGGTCGAGAACCCTCTTCCCGATAATCTCCTCCGGTATGGTTGCCCTGAAGAGGCGGAGACCTGCCGGGTTTATGTATACGTACACCCCGTCCTGGTGGACCGCAATAGCATCCGGTGAGAAATTCACGAGGCGTCGGTACCGCTCCTCGCTCTCGGTCAGCTGCCGTTCCTGTTCCGCTGTTACCTGGAGTTGCCGGCGCAATTCTTCAGCGGTTGCTAAAAGTTCCTCGTTGACTGCCTGCAGTTCGCTCGTCCGCTCATCGACGCGTTTCTCAAGGTCCCGGTTAAGGGCCCGGATCGCTTCGTCTTTCTCAGAAAGGTCAGCATACTGCTGCCGTATCTCTGCTTCGGAGGCAACAATCATGTCATAGGCTTCGGCAATTGTCTTTTCCGCCTCCTTGCGCTCCGTGATGTCCTTGATATGGGTGATGAAGAATTTTTGTTTTCCCGCATCATCGTGGAGCAGTACCGAGCTCACGGCCGCCCAGATAATATGACCGTCGCTGTGAAGGTACCGCTTGTCGAACCGGAACGCCTTCTGCATTCCCTTTTCGGTCAGATCAACCTGACGGTTGCTTGATGCGATATCATGGGGGTGGGTGACATCACGGAAGGTCTTTTGTAAGAGTTCTTCTTCAGGGTACCCGAGCATGGTGCAGAGGGTCTCGTTCACTTTAAGGAAACGGCCATCCAGGGCAGTCAGCGTCATGCCGGCACCGGCATGCTCAAATGCCAGCCGGAACAGCTCCTCGCTCTCCCGGATGCGGGTCTCCTGTTCTGCGAGTGCCGTATACTGCCCCCGGAGTTCCTCCTCCGCAGCTGCGAGCTGCTCGTTGGATGCCTGCAACTGTTCATTCGTATTACGAAGAGATTCGGTTGTGCGTCCGAGTTCCGCGGTCCGTTCCTGCACCTTTGCTTCGAGTGCCTCGTTCGCAGCTTCGAGTTCTGCCTCAAGGCGTTTTCTCACGGTCAAATCCCGGAGGATAACGGTACGGACCAGTCTCCCCTCCTGCCAGCGCCGGGAGATGGTCAGTTCGACCGGCAGGGACATCCCGTCTTTTTGTTTGCAGGAAATTTCCATGGATCCGGCGGACAGGTCCCCCTGGGGAAGATCCTCTTTGCTCTTTTCAATGACCGTGATGAACCGGGTGTCGATTACCAGATCCGGAAACGATGACCCGATCGCTTCTTCCTGTGTATAACCGAACATCCGTTCGGCCGCCGCGTTCCAGACAAGGATCCGGTTATCTTCGTCAAACGTAACGATAGCGTCATTCGCTGTCTCGACCAGTTGCCGGTAATTCTGTTCTGCATCGACAAAGAAATTCGCGAGAACTGTTTCGAGAGGCAGGTGTTTTTCCTTTGATTCCTGCCGGGCAATCAGGACTGCATAGAGGGCTGTGACAAAACCGAGATACTGGATAAAACGTCCCGTCCATCCGATAAGGCTCCCAACCGGGGAGGGGATCAGGACACCCAGAAGGCCGATCGCGATCAGGGCGAGCGAGATCGTGTACCAGATGAAAAAATCCGACCGTCGCCACCGATACGCAACCATGACCAGGACCGACGCTGCGCCAAAGAACACGATCGTGTTTTCAAGGATGACCTGCCGGAGTACGGTGGGACCGACCCCCTGGATAAAGAAGAGGGGAGTCAGCCCCTGCACCGTCACAAGGCTGAAGAGTGCCACGAATACCAGGATGGCGGCATATGCTGCTGCAACGACCCGCATCTCTCCTTTCTTTTTCCAGGGCACCAGACCCCGCAGACTGAGGGCGGCCCCGGCAAGGATTAAGAGGGAACTCATGCAGGCGCAGGTATTATAGATCGTGACTGCTGCGTTCGATCCCCCGCTTGTGGGAATGACCCAGCCGGTCACAATGGAACCGAGGCCGAAGACGAGCAGGCCGGATCCCATCATGAAGATGCTGGCCGAACCACTTCGCAGATATGTCCGGCCCGCGATATGGGCGATGACAAGAGAGATGACGCCAATAAAAATGGTATTCAATGCCAGAAGCAGAAAGGGGAATTCATAGACCGCTGTCAGGTTCAGGGAAGCAAGAATTACGATACTCCCAAGGGAAAGCGGGATAAGCACAAGGCCAAGAATTTTCCCGGTTTTCCCTGTCAGCCATCCGAATCGTGTGTTCGGTACCGGATTATCGGGCATTATACCTGTTGCATCCAAACCAAATCCACCTCAAAGACTTGCGTAGAACGCGCGTCTAAGGTTCTGGTCCTTTGTTAATCCGGTGGAACAGATTGCGGGGGAACCGGGGGTTATTTGGATCTGAAATCAGATCGGAAATATTTGTGGGTGAACGAGGTAATACTATGGAGCGCGCATTTCCATTTTGCATCACTGTATAAAAAACCATTCGCATAACCTAAATAAATAATTTTCCTGAAATGGCCGGGATGTTTGTTTTTTTCCCAACGTTTCCCCATATGCGGGGAAATATGATCCCAGTCCATTGTTTTTTTTTGAATTTCTCAAAGAATAACCGCCCCCGGATAATGCCTATAATTCTCTGTGGTTTAGGTAATATTCCGATAGATCAGATATGTCCTTGTCGAAATCCGCGGGGCTCCGTGAAATTCTCAGGCCCCGAAGCAATGGTGAGTTTTTTTCAGATTCCTCCCGGACTTTCCGGGTGCTGCTCCCGCTCATAGAAGCACGATCCCGTAGATCGGTATATCATATGGTGGTATTAATTCCCGGTAATTTTTCCCAATGCTTCGGCTGCTTTCCCCCGTGTAATTTCATCCTCATCGTTCAATGCAAGCCTGAGTTCATCCGTTGCAGTTTCCGATTTGATCTCGCCAAGCGCCCATGCGGCCCCATGCCGGACCCACGGATGAGGGTCTTTCAGGGCAAGGATAAGCGGTCCGACAGCATGCTCCGATTTGTGGTGGCCGAGTGTCCCGGCCGCGGTCGAACGGACAATAACATCCGGATCTTTGAGTTTCTGAATCAGCTGTTCAACAGTTTTTTCTCCGGGAATCTGTGGCGGCTCACCCGTGTCCGCTGGGGAAGGTCCGGATGCATCGCGGACGTTTATCTTTGATCTCTTTTTGCTTTTTGAAACCATGATCTGTCAACCTCATGCTCACTCATACCTGATATGGCGGATATCGGGATAGCGGGAGAATCTTCTGGTTACCGGTGCAGATCCGGATTGCCATACCAGGGCAAAACAAGGGGATATATACCAGACATATATTTAGAGATTTTAGCACTTATGAGCGCAAACCAGGTTTCAATTAAAAAATTCCGGATGTTCATTGTCGGGTTGGCATCGGCCCTATTTGCAGATCCGTGGACAAATCAGCAATTTGTTGCGATAATTACGGGGGTGGGAAGGTAATCTCCCATAACCCCCTCCGATAGATGGCAGGATAATATGGATCATGATACCTGAGAGAAAATAAGCCCTATACGGGCTCCTTTCCATATCCAAGTATCCAGTCCAATACCGGAAAAGCCTGATTTATCCTCTTTTTCACTTCCTGTGGAGAATCTGCCCAATTTTGGCTTTATTTGCCAAAATACGGCCGAAATCCGCCTCGTAGAAATGCCGATAACGGCCTTTTTACAGGCTCCGGATTTGATACCTGTTTTACCCCATTGAGGCCCAAAAAACGCTGCCGGAACGCGGATATGAAGGTCATATATCAGGAAAAAAATATCAAAACCGGGAAAAACACCCCAAATGAGGCTCGTTTTCCGGCGATGGGTTCTGAAAAGAACGATTTTTGTCATTTCACCCACCCCGGCCTGCTTCACAACCCCGTTCCACAAAAAACCGGCAATAAATCCCCCCGCAAATATACCAGCACCATTATCATATTCTCCCCCCAACACTCCTCCGGATGTGAGGACGATGATGAAAAATGCAAACAATCCCAGACGAAAAGATCCCCACGCCCGATCCCGCGACCGACACTCTTCTCTTTCGCTCCCTGCGCCATAATCCGGACACCGGCCTGCAGCAGGAACGCGGCACGGACCTCTTTGCAAAGTACGGTACCGGGAAAGGTAAGGTCTTTTATTTCCGCCACTGGACCGGGGGTGATACCGGACCGGGAACCTGCCAGGTAACTTCCCGGGAGGAAGCGGTCCGGTTCCTCCGGGAGCAGTACACGGAGCCGGGCTTCTTTTCCGGGTGGACCCACAAGGCGGTGAAAGAATTCCTCCCGGAGCTCTGCAGGAAGGAGTGAAGAGCAAAAAAGCGGCCGGGGGATTCTTCCGCCGGGCGCTGTCATACCGTACACTGGAATCCGGGTCCGGTAGCCCGGCGAAGCTCTCCTCTATTAATCGGGTTTACCCGGATCACCCAAAACCCCTCATTGCACCGGTTATGGTACTCGAAGAACAAGGGAGGGTTGACCGGGATCAAGCCCCGGGTGAGTTCCCGGTCGGGATCTCACCGTTTTTCCTTCTCATCAAACCGGTAGATCTCGAACCCCGCACCAGCAAGTCGTTTGGGAATATCACTGACCGCATCCAGGTCTTTCTTCTTCTCCGAGGGATCGAGCCGGTCCCATTCCACAAGACACGGGTTCGTCTTCTTCTGCTCACCCCGCACATTACCCCGGGTCCAGTCGTTTTTTAACTTCTCCTTCATCCACCGCTCATGTTCGAGCCGTGCAAGCTCCTCGATCTCCGTATCCGTGAACTTGATCGGGATTATGTCCCACTTATTCCCGGGCCATAAACCGCATCCTATGGCTCTCAGTTTTTCCGGGATATGCCGTGCCTGTGCCCGGTTCGATTCCCGGAACTCTTCGGTCAGTTTCTCCCAGGGAACATCATTGGGGGTTGGTTTTTTAGTCTTCTCAAGGGTAGCCCGGTACTGGAGATGGTTCTCCTTTGCAATGGCCTCGATGGCATCGTTGAAGATCACGTCCTGCAGGACAAGCCTCATGAACCGGTCAGCATCAACATGGAGCTCCAGTTGTTCCACTGACGGTAACGAGGACTGGGAGAACCGCCGCTTCTTTGCAAGCTGGCTCATGTCGATGATACCCTCCATGGAGCGGACGCCGTGCCAGTAGTGCGGGACTTTCAATAATGCCCTGACAACACAGGGATCGATGGCTGCCACGCCATCCGCGTCAACAAGGTGCCCGGTGTTCCTGACAAGGAGGGAGCGCAGCAGCATTGCCCGCCGGATAACCATGAACCGGTCATTATCGCCAATGCTGTTGCATCCCTTGATATCGATATAGCCCCGGAGGCGGCTCACAAAATCGGTTCCTTTTGCAGCCTTCAGCAGCTCCGCATGCTCTTCCTTTTTATCCTTTTTTTGGGGGCCGTGCCGGAATTCATCGAAACTTGCGCAGGTGCCGCCGGCAAAGACAAAGATCGCTTTTCCGATCGGGTGCATATTCTCCCCGTCCCGGAACTCGCCGTCCTGCATGGGGGCAAGGAAATATTTCAGCCAGCCAAACCGCCGGTCCAGCGTTGCGTCGAACTCATCGAAGAACGCCAGCGGGATGGAGCCCTTGAGAACCGCATCCCGGATCTTGTGGAACGCCATGGTCAGCTCGGAGGGGTCACGGAACTGGGAGAGGTTGAACTCCATCTTCTGGATCTTCGTCCTGCCGATACTCAGGGCAAGCTGCGTAACGCCAAAGGATTTTCCCGAGCCGGGAGGCCCGAACACGGCAACCGAGAGGGGGCGCTCCATCCGGGGATTGTTCAGGAATTCCGAAAAGAGGTTCCGGATACTCTGGAAACTCTCGATCTCATCGCGGTCAACGGTTTTCAGCCCTTCAAAACTGCCGACCGGCACGGGATTCAGGGAGGGATCTTTTCCATAGATGACCATCTTCTCGGCGATCTCGTCGAGTTCCTGCCGGTTTTTGGTTCCAAGGATGGTCCAGCCGGAGGATTTGGGGATGAGCGGAATTTGTATGGACGCTATCTTCTTCCGGTCACTTTCGGATACGGCAAAAATTCCCCCAAACTGGTAATCCGGGGGAGCGCCGGCAGGCCCGAACCCCGCGTGGAAGAGGTTCCGTGCCGAGAGAAGGCCGTTTTGGATTGCCTCAGCATAGTTATCGCCCCGGCCAAGGAGGGTCCGGGCAAGCCCGGCGGTGAACGCATTGGAAAGGCCCTGCATGCTGCCCTTGTACTGGTCGGCAAAACCGTCTTCCGCAAGCGCCGGGTCATAATAGAGTTCAACAGATATCGTGTCGCCGGATTTTGTATAATGCACAGCGCCGTCGATCCCGAACCGGACAATAAGGTTCCTGCAGCGCAGCAGGGGCTGTATGACCGGGTTGTTCCGGATCTGCCAGTACAGGTCCTCGAGGGAACGCTCCCAGGAGAGCCGGTGGCTGATGTGGGCCCCCCAGTCCCGGAGATCGTTTGCCGTTACGAGCGTCACGAGCTCGTCTGCGTGCTCGCTTGTCAGGTGTTCCCACAAGGGGCCCTGTGCAAGCGGCGAGCTCATCTTTAAGATAATCCGGGGTCCGGGCCCGGTCTTTTTTATGAGAAGCGGCCAGACTGCTTCCGTGTCGCGGAACCCGTTGCCGGCATCGTCAATGATGACCATGTCGGCTTCCATGTTGTTTTGCCGGAACGGTTCCCGCCCGGTATTTCCGGGGTCCGGGCCGGCAAATCCCCAGAATTGCGAGACCCGAAAGACCCGGTCAGGATTGCGTTCATCCTCCCCTTTGCGGGGGAAATCCTTCATGATGGTGGTGGAATGGATCACCCGCGAGGGAGGAAGCGATTCGATATCCTTTATCTCGTAGCTCTCAACCTGCGCATCCAGATGGTTGTCTTCACAGGCCTGCCGGACCATGGCGCCAAGCAGGGCTGCCCCCCCGGGCCGGGCCTCCATCCTCATTCCCGGGTAATTCATCCAGTTCGGAACCGGTTTTTGATTACGGGGCCGGGTTGCATATTTCTCTTCCCATGCAATCCAGTCAACCGCAACATCCCCGGCTACAACAACGGTTCTTACCATATTTTTCTCCCGGCATGACCCATGAAAACCACCGACCAAGACTGATCATTGAGCAATTTGCGGGATCAATGATAAAATGATCTAAATAATATTCAGCCCCGCAACCGACCTGCCGGGGCTGACAAAAGAGGGAGAGCCTCCTGGTACCCCTGCCAAAACCGCTGAATCCATCGTGGTACCGCAAACCGGATTTGAAAAACAGCACTATATATTCATATAATTACACGCTCCAAGAGTTTTTCAATGAAAAATATCAGGTTCTTGATATTATTCCTCATATTTTTCTTTGTCCCGCTCACTTCCGCCGCATCCCCCCTGGAAATTTACACCACGAATGTTTTGCATGGCGATGCATTGTTCAATAACGGTTCATATGCGTCGGCTAAGGACGCCTATCTTTCTGCAACACCCTTTATCCGGGGAAATATCTCCATCCTGACACCGCCTCCCGCTGAATTGTACTACCGGATAGGCTTATGTGAAATGAACCTGGGAAATTATCCCAATGCCCAGGAGAATTTTGATACCTCCCTCCGGCAGAATCCCGATCCCGGTTTAAAAAATATTATTTTCCAGGAGAAGGCAAACACGTCCCTTTTTATGCAAAAATTCCCTGAAGCAGAGGGCTTTTTTATTTCTTCGGGAATGTCCCCCGCTTCTGCAGCAGCCCGCGTGGAGAATTATCGCATAGCACATGACCGGAGTTATGTCCCCATGGAAAAAAATGCGGGAGCCGGCACAGCGGCATCCGGGGCATCCGGTGAACCGGGAAACATCACCGTTCATTCCCCGGCAGCGGGCGGTTCCCCCGGAGAGAATACTCCTGCGCCCCTGCTGCCGGCAGAGATGATAATCGGGATCAGTCTCCTCGGCCTGTGCGGGGGTCTTATCGCGGTCTTCTATTACCGGAAAGCCGGGTCTTTTAGTAAAACGGTCAGGACAAACAAGGAGCCACACAGAGATAACCCTGCAACCAATCCGGACCCGCCGCCCGTCCGGTATCCGGCAAAAAAACAGTCCGGGCATCCGGATGTTTTCATAAGTTATTCCCACCGGGATAAACCGGTATCCGATGCCATATGTGCCCACCTTGAAGCAAGGGGGATACGGTGCTGGATTGCGCCCCGGGATGTTTCTCCCGGGGAGCATTTCCCGGGCGCGATCATCACGGCAATTGAACAGAGCAGGATGATGGTCCTGGTCTTCTCGGCAAGTTCAAATGAATCCCCCCATGTTATCCGCGAGCTGAACAAAGCCGTCAGCCTGGAACGGGTTATCATTCCTTTCCGGATAGAAGAAGCGCCGCTGTCGAGATCCATGGAATATCTTATCGGGCTCCCCCACTGGCTCGATGCCATGACACCCCCGCTCGAGGAGCACCTTATCCGTCTCAGTACGACCATCGAGTCGATCCTGAAGAATGGGTAGCCGCAGGGGTATTCTTACTGCCGGCACATGCCTGATTTTCAGGCCGGTGTACAAAAAACCCCGGTCCGGCACTATTATTAAAATAATTCAGCACGAAGTATTCCTTAATGAAAAATGTCTGGATAATAATTGCAGCTTTTATTTTTTTTATTGGTTTTTTATCTTCAGCTGCTTCGGCAGATCTCCAGACAGAATATGTTCAAAGCGGGGATGCATTGTTCAGTGCAGGCTCGTTTGCCAAGGCAAAAGAAGAATACATGAAGGCAGTGCCCATATTCCAGGGAATAAAAAAGGATCCCAATCCCTATTCGGAACTCTGGTATAAAGTCAGTCTTTGCGATATGAGTACCGGAAAGTATGAACAGGCGTTGAGTAATTTAGAGACTGCCTCACTCTATGCAACCGATCCCGTCCTGAAGAAAAATATCCTCCTGGAGAAAGGAGATGCCCTGGTATACCTCCGGAGATTTTCCGAAGCGGAACTCAATTACCAGAACGCAGGCATGTCTTCTGATGCTGCAAAAAACCGGGTAAACGAGTACATACGGTTATATGAGACAAATCCCGGGCCCGCGATTCGCAATGAAAGTCCGGCAATCAACACCACCCCGCTCCTTCAACCGGAGATCACAACGCCAGCCATCAGCCTGCCCCCGGAGTCCCAGAAAACAATTCCGGATCCCCTGTCCCTGTCACTGGCAGGATTCGTAATCGGGTTTATTATCCTGGTATCCTGCGGTCTCCTTGCTATTATCATTTACCGGAAAACCCGGGCGAGCGGACAACCCGGCCGGGAGCCCGGTGGAGCAGCAACCGCTACCGGGCAGGAGACAATACCGGCACTCTCACCCCCGGAAAAACGGCCTGGTCATCATGATGTTTTCATAAGCAATGCTCCATGGGATAAACCGGTATCCGATGCCGTCTGTGCCGCTCTTGAAGCCCGGGGTATACGGTGCTGGATGGTCCCGCGGGATGTTTCTCCTGGAGAAAATTACCCGGAAGCGGTTATCAGGGCGATAGAAGAGAGCCGGGTTATGGTCCTGATCTTTTCCGCTCATTCAAATGAATCTCTCCGCGTGATCCGCGAACTTACCAAAGCCGTCAGCATGGAAATGATTATTATTCCTTTCCGCATTGAAGATGTGCCCCTGTCAAGATCCATGGAATATCTTATCGGGCTCCCTCACTGGCTCGATGCCATGACACCCCCGCTCGAACAGCATATCGCAAAACTGGCAGAAACCATAATTCCCCTCTTAAAAAACGATACCTGACCTGGTACACCAGAGATGCATCCGGGAAACGGGTCCGTTTTGCATGCAGCCCCCCGTATGGATGATCGGAAGAGCTGCCCGCAGGTTCCGGTAATAATCACGGCACTATTCTTTTTATAAGCCTTTTCAATCCGGATGGGTGGGGGTTGATACTCCGGTACCCCGTTTGCGATGCAGCTGCCGTCCCCGCGGGGAATCTATTCCCGGCTCATCCGGCGATGGGAGACTGCCACCGGGGCCTTACCGGTATTCCGGTACAAAAGGCGTCCGGGAGAATGTTCTTTTAGTCAGTCCGGAATTTTCGATCGTGTTTTTTTAAAAAACAAAAAATCATCTTTATCAGCCATGGGGGGAACGGTAATATCATGGTTCGGATATCCGGTCAGAACGATACCATCAACTCGTTCCGCAGAACGATCCGCTCTTTCAACCGGCGGTTTGACCTGCGGAACTTTGAGTCAGTAATTATTATCGGGTTCTGGGCAGCCGCATTCATCCTCGGGTTCATCGGGTACTGGTTTGCGGTCAACTCGCCGGTTGTCACTATGAACTGGCCGGATATCCTGTACATGACCATGCAGCTGTTCACCAACAATTACCAGCTGCAGGTTCCGCCACCCAACCCGTTCCTCCAGCTTGCCCGGTTCCTTGCGCCGGTCCTCATGTATTCCACCATCCTGTTCCTCCTTGCCACCCATGTGTACGAGAGTTACCAGAGATTTTTGCTCAGGATGACTTCCAATCATATCGTGATCTGCGGTCTCGGCCTCCTTGGCCCGGTCCTCGTGGAAGAGTTCAGCAGGGAGGGGAGGGCGGTTGTGGTTATCGAGAAGAAACCAACACCGGATGAGATCGAGCAGTGCAAGCTGTCGGGAGCATTCATCCTCACCGGTGATGCAACCAACCGGAATGTTCTTGCCCTGGCCGGGGTTGGCCGGGCAGAATGCCTCATCTCGGTGACGGGCGAGGACGAGATCAATGCCGAGATTGCGGGGAGTGCAGCATCAATTCCCCGCAGCAGATCCCTCCTCCCTCTGACCTGTTACCTGCATATCGTTGACATAAACCTCTACAGCCTCTTAAAAGAGACCGAATTCCAGAAAGCAAATGCATCCCTGTTCCGGCTGGACCTGTTCAATATTTACCAGACCGCAGGAAGATCGGCCCTCGATCACCCGGAACCATTCCCGGACGACCAGACAGACCCGGCAAAAGTCAGGCTGCTGGTCATCGGAATAGGCCGGATGGGAGAGAGCCTGATCTTCCAGGCAGCCAGGATCTGGCGGACACGGTTTGGGGATACCAAAGGGAAACTGCCCATAACCATCATCGACCGCCATCCTGAAGCAAAGCGGGACCAGATCCTGGCCCGCTACCCGGCGATCAGGAAATTCTGCACCTTTGAGACCCTTTCGTTCGATGCCACCTCCATGGAGTTTGGCCGGGGGGAGTTCCTTAAGACCGTTCCCGGCCGGTGCCCGTTCTCCCGCATCTTTGTCTGTGTCGGCGACCCGTCGCTCGGCCTTGCTGCCGGCCTCAAGATCCACAACCGGCTGCAGGAGGCGGATATCCCCGCTGACGGCCGGCAGGTGCCGATCCTTATCCGTACCAACCATGAGACGGGGTTGTCCCGTTATCTTGAATCCCTCAAGAAGCAGAGTAATGCTTTCTCAAACCTTCATGCCTTTCCCATGATTGATGAAAACTGCAGGGTCGATGTGATCCTCAACACGACCCATGAGACGATTGCACGGGCAATCCACGCGGATTACGTGCAGAAAGAGAAGGGTAAAGGAATTACGCCGGAGACGAACCCCAGCATGAAACCCTGGGAGGAATTGCCCGAACACCTGAAACATTCCAACCGGCTCCAGGCCGATCATATCATTGAGAAACTGCGGGCCATCTCCTGCGGGGTCACCCAGCTGGTGGACTGGGAAGAGCCGCTCTTCGATATCGAGCCCTATGTCGAGAAGCTTGCCCGGATGGAGCATGACCGGTGGATGCAGGAGAAAACTGCTGCCGGCTACAAATACGGGAAGCCCCGGGATGACCGGTGGTGGCACAAGCGGCACCCGTCGATGGTGCCGTTTGACGATCTTTCAAAAGAGGAGAAGGATAAAGACCGGGAGCCGGTCCGGGCGATACCGGGGTTATTGAAGAGCGTGGATTTGAAGATCAAGCGGTTGTAGGACTCACATTTTCATCCGGTCATGAAAAAAGAGTGAGACATGGAAAGATCCGGGTCTCAATCTCATTTTTTCCCGTGTACCGGAAATTTACGATTCGTATTTAGCTGCAAGAGCACTGAAATACCGGTCTTTTGATGTATTTGCAGATTCCGAGAGGGTTTTGAAATATTTTCGTGCTTCCTCACAAGAGCCGGATAACCGGCTCACGAGGCCGAGTTTATAGGTGGACATCAGGATCTGGTGGCAGGATCCGATATTCCCTGCAGATGCATGTATCTGTTCCAGGTGTTTTTTTGCACTTCCATACTCTTTACCGGACACCATGATATCCACCAGCCTCTGGCCACCCCGCAGGAGGGATTCCTGTGACTTGAGATCAGTTGCCAGGGCAAGTTGTTCTTCGGTAAAGGATTTTGCATGGGCATTATCCCCCTCCTCAAAAAATATGTCGGCAATTCTCCCCAGCGCAGTCTGCAATCCTTCACGGTATCCAATCTTTTTACACTGCTCCTGCTGGCGCGTAAATGAGAACCGGGCTGCGGAACGGTCATTCATGAAGGTTTCATACAGTCCCTCAAACCCGTAATAATACTGCAGGCCCATCTCAAACTTATGATCCCGGCAGAGATCCCCCAGTTTCTGGATCATGGCAAATTCTTCCGGCTGGATCAGGGTGAATTCTTCAGCAAATGCCAGGATAGGTCCAGACTGAGTACCTGTACCGGTTAATTCTTTTTGCACCTTGTTTTTCTCATACCATTCATACATGAGCTCCAGGTCGAAACGGATGGTGTGGAAATGATCCTGGTTGGTCAGGAGGTACGCAAACAACAGGTCAGTCTGGATAGAAGGAACAATCTGCCGCTTGCGTTGGATGCAGGCAGCATACCGATCCTGCTCGCCGAGAGTATCATGGATCACGGCACATTTCGTGAGAACCCGCCATTGATCAAATAAATCCGGAAGGTTTGACAACTGGTCTGCAGCCCGCAGGTAAAGTTCACCGGCTTTTTTGAGATCCCCGGTCCGGTACGAGATGTCAGCAAGATTATCAAGGGCCCGGTGGGATACCGCATCCGGGGTCTTTGGGTCCCCGGATGAATGTATCTTTTCAAACAAGACTGATGACTCTCTATAGTGTCCAAAATCTTTATGGACCTCTCCGATGTTCTCCCGGGCCCGTTTCAGCCAGAAGGCAATACCTTTTTCCCGGCTTACTTTTTCCACTTCCTCGTACGATTCCCGGGCCTTGTCGAGCCTGCCAAGCTTCCGCAACACATCCCCCTGGTTGGAAACTGCCCAGACATAATCCTCAAAAAGGGAGGCGTTATAGGAGATTTCTGCCTGCTCGTTGTAATAGGCAAGCGCCGGTGAAAATTCCCCGAGGGCTTCCTTGTTGAGGCCCATCTCCCCTAAGGTTTTTTCAGCAGCCACCCGGTCTTCGGTTATCGTATAGTACCCGTTGAGCGAATCATAGACCGCAAAGGATTTGGCAAAATAACCATGGGAATAATACGCCAGTGCCAGATCTTTTGTATGACCGATAACGGCATCCAGCTCTTTTAGTGAGATTTTGTTCAGCGCCATTACCTGGACAGCCATATCAAATTCAGTTTTATGAGACGCCAGCCAGATTATTCGTGCAATATCATTTTTCTCCCCGGCCCACCGGATCTGTTCCAGAAAGGACCTGAAGGGGATTATGAGCTGCCGTTCTTTTTGAGAATTTTCTTCATCTTTTTCCTGCTCATTATCCCGGACTGCCTGCAGATCCCGTTCAGCGAAACCCCACTGGTAATTCAGGAAGGATTCTACCATCCCGGACTCCCCTTTACCGGACATGAAGGTTATCATGAGGTCCAGGAAATTCAGAAAATCATATTTCGCCCAGATGGGGGAAAATGCATCCGGGTTCATTTCCGATATCCCGACGGCATGACGGATGTCACCCTGCAGACAGTACACCCTCCATGCATTGCGCCGGGCATTATTGACAACGGACGGGGATTTGAAAACATTCCCTATCTTTTCCAGTTCATCATAGACCTGCAGGGCTTTTTCATACTCCTTTTTCATTTCCAGCAGAAATGCCTTGTAAGGATAGATCGTCAAGAGCCCGCGGTCATCGTGTGCCTGTGCATATTCCAGCTCCCGGGCTGCGCAGACTTTTTCGAGCTCTTCGAACAGGTCCGCGTTCGATTTGCTGATGGTGATTGATGTCTTTCCCATATCCTGATCCAGTGCGAGCAGGCTGCTATCAATTCGTGCAGCATTTATCGTGTCACCATCGGATTCAAAGATCTTTTTCTGGTTCAGGAGGGACAATTTCATTCCACGGAAATAACTGATCGATTGTGCAAGATCGTACTGCTTGGAATACAGTTCAAGAGCCTGTTTCTTGTCACCTTTCAAAAGGAAATAGTCAGCCTGGTACCCATATGCCCACTGGAGTCCCTGGAAGTCGCTGATCTCTTTACTGATCTCCTCTTTTTCCTGGTAGAGCCGGTACGCCAGTTCGGTCAGCTGGATACCCCAGAGTGAGTTCCCGCGGTTCCCGATCGATTTCCCTGCCCAGTATTTGCCTTTCTCCCCCAGGATCCGGCAGTAATGTTCCTGCTGGTTATTGAGATCGATACCGGTCATGGTTGAGGCGATATTTGCCTGGTACCCGATACCGATCTGGAGATTGAAGAGATCATCCCGGTTTTTGCAGATAAATTCATGCAGCCGTAACAATTCCCGGGATCGTTCATTCAGATGAACATTATAGAGAGACCATGCAAGGGAAGAGAGGCAGGATTCAATTTTCTCCTCGTTGAGCTGGCGGATGTAGATCTTTAAAACATGTTCAAGGAGAACGATCGATTCATTATGATGCCCGGTATCGGTAAGGAATTCAGAGAACGCCATAACGAATTCATCGGGATACCGGGATGGGGTTGCGATAACGTCCTTATATGAATCGATCATCCGGAAATCAGAATTCTTCTCGATTCCTGCCCAGGCAAACTTGACGGTAAACTCATTGGTTTCCCAGGATTTTATGAAAAATCTGGGATTTTTAAAGAGGTTTAAGAGGTCCTGGTACCGTTTTGCATCCATGAGGTGGGTGGGAAGGTATGCAACTGCATAGGGCGACATTGCCGGCACACCGTTTTCAAATTCCTTCCAGCAGAAATTCGTGATGATACGGTTGCCTTCCGTGAGATTCACGCGGAACTGCGAGTCTTCATATTTCTTTTCCGTTGCAATATCGCCTTTGAGCCATTCCCGAAGTGAATTGTGGAACAGACGGTACTGCATACGGGAATTCCGGATAAACAGGGATGAAATAGGACGGAGCGCGGATTCGATTTCCGAAGGATCATCATCGAGAAACCGGGCGAGTTCCGCCGAATCAAGGGGTTCTTTTGCAGCTATGATTACGCCGAGGACCTTCTTTGCAGGGGCATAATTTTCGTCTTTTGGGAATTTTTTCTGGAACATCCGTAAATAAAATCCAACCAGGTCTTTGGGGAACATTTCCGGTCTCCGGGGATCGATATCGCCATCAATGATTGCTTTCATTACATACACGGCATAGAGAAAAATACCATCACTCTGCCGGACCAGGGCTTTTTTAAAGGCAGGCAGGGCATCCGTCTTCTTCCCGAATTTGTTTCTGACCACCTCTTTTTTCAGGACAGCGTCGATGTACCTGCTGATATCCTCATTATTATTCACGCGGTTGTCACTTTCGCTCAAATCAAGAACCGTGAACTTCGACCCCAGCTGGGCAACAATGCCTTTTTCAGGCCGGGTGGTGGCAATGATCCTCAGCCACCGGGGAAGATAATCGATCTGCTGCAGGAGCAGGGTAAAGATATTATCATCCCGCGCCAGGACTGCCTCGTCAAACGAGTCAACAATAATGATTTTTGGATTTTTTGGAGTGAATTCGGGGTTTTTTATTGCCATGAGCGGCTCGATTACCAGTTCCCGGAATGCACGGGTGGCATTATCGTAGATCGTGTATCGCTCGATCTCTTTCATGACCCCGGCATACTCCGGAATCTGGGTAAAGAGCTGCGCAACAAGATTTCCCACAAACTCCATCGGGATAAGCGATCGCGGGTTGAGCGATGAGCAGAAATGTATGCCGATCACCTGGTCTTCCCAGGACCTGCTCAGCCAGGCGGAAATGGCACTCTTACCGGATCCGGGATTCCCGACTATCACAAATCCCGGATTCGGGGAATACTGTATCCAGTCAGAGATCTTCTTATCGATCCATGGCCGTTCGGTGTAATTATCCGAATAACGGGCGATTTCCGGGCCAAAGTCAAGAGGTTCCTTGCCTAATATTATCGGGTGAAGAGGGGGTTTTGCCGCCGTGGGGTCTCCGGCAAGGTACCGGCAAAGAGTGGAAAACGCCTCTGAATACTCCCCGGAAAAATCGATCCAGTTTCGCCGGCAGAGAAGGAGGGGTAATTTTGAGTTTTTTTCAAATCTGAACATGAGGGGTACAATGGGTTTCTGGTTATTGTACGCGTACATGGTTTCATCCCGGCAGATGCTCTCCTTTCGTATGGCATGGGGACTTATCACGGCAAGAAAAACCGTGGACTCCTCAATTTTATCCTCAATCTTTTTGTCAAATACCTCCGCCTTGTCGATATTGTCCAGGTCAAGAAATGCATAAGGTACAAGGGGATCCTGGCAGGATGTGATCTTTGAATTAAGGAGGTCTTTTTTTAACCGGGTGACGAGATCCACTTCATCCTGTTTTCGTCCATAACTGATGAATACGAAATGGGGAGGTTTGAGCACATCCTCTTTCTTACCTTCACAGACATTCGCATCAACCTGTAAACGGGTATCGGGACGTACGGCAGGGGACGGTTTTTTTTCAACGGGAGGGTCCCTTTCAAGATATACCAGACTATCGGGGTCTGCTTCAGTAGCGTACTTATTTGCAACAAGATATTTCCGGACTCGTCCTGAAAGGTCTTTATCACCATCAAGACAGGCGATTATTTCTGCACCGGTCAATACGCCATTTGCCTTCAGCTGAACAAGAATTCGTTGCTTTGCCGTCTCCAGATCCATGTATCCCACTGAATGGATCATTCCGTTTTGGAATCATAAATCTTGTTAAATATATTTTGATGGAATTTTTTACCGGGATTTCAGAAGGGGTATCGAATCCCGATATAATTTCCCAGGAGTTTCAATACCATGGCATGCCCATCTACGGGGTTTGCTCGATCGCAGTACCGCAGTCTCGCTTTGAAAGAGAGTTTTTTTAAAACCATTCATTTGAATGGGGTCAAGGGGTGCTCCCCTTGGGCAGCCTCCCCCTCCGGGGGAGTGAGGGGGTCACCCTCATGGGGAAATGATGCAGGGCATCCGATGAGATTTAATCAGGTACCCATGGAGTGAAATGAATCCGGGATACCACCGGGATTTATGAGGGGGACCGGAGAGATGAATCCGGGCTCTAAAAATGTACCTGCCGGAATATGCCGGATTGATGTGGGAAGCATTCCTGAATTTCTTTGGATATCTGGATATTTCTTGAAAAAAATGAAATTTTTTCCCGGTTATTATCCAGGTTCATCCTTCACTAGCGCAGCCCGGATGGATTCATACTTTTTGATCAGTTCCGGAATATCCTGTATATCCTTTGCGGCAATTTTCGCATTGATAAGCTGAACCAATACAACGAGATAATTTTCATTATTTATACCGGATTCCTTCTCAATCATCGGGAGAGCCTGCTCAAAACACGGGATCGCTTTCATATTATCCTTGGATTGGACGTAATAGATCCCAAGATTTGCAAGACTGATGCAGTAATCAATCCCATGTGCCTGGTTATTCGCCTTATCGATCTCGAGAGCTTCTGAAAGATGCCGGGCTGCATCCCCGAATTGTTTCTCGTTTCCTTCGAACGCTGCGAGATTTTTCAGAACCATTGAGCGATCGGGACTGTTCTTTTCACAAACGGTTTTTGAAAGTTGAAGAGCCTGATTATAACAGGATTCTGCATTTTTTGGATTATTCGCAAGGATATGATAATATCCCAGGTTCAGAAAGTGAATCATCGAATTCCGGTCAGGCTGAAATTTTAATGCTTCGTCAATATTCAGTGCCTTTTGCAGAAAGTCAACTGCTGCAGGATAATTGGCCCGTTCGAATTCCAGGTGTGATATGGATTTCAGGATTGTCGAGTGATCAGAGCTTCCCTCACCCCGGTTCCGGATGATAATTGCAAGGGATTTTTCATAATCCTCCTCGGCTGACGAGTAGTTTTTCATTGCCAGCAGTGTATGTCCACGGTTCAGATGACTCATACCACAGGAATATCCATCGGGGTCCTCTTTCTGGGAGATCTCAAGAGCCCGGTTATTCCATTCCAGGGCTTTTTCGTATTTATTGCGGAGGGTGTAATTCCCGGCCAGCCCGAACATCCGTGAAAGCGGGGTCTGGTGCGCCGGCCCGTAAAATTCGCTGTCAATCTTAAACGCCCGTTCCCAGTATGCCAATGCACGGTCTAGGCAGTCGTCAGGATTTTTTGATCTCTTCGAGAAATATTCGTACAGGATCGCAAGGCTCCCGAGCCGGATTGCAATATACGGGTGGTTCCCCTTGTAGCATTCCTCTTCGATGGCAAGAGCTTCTTTGAGATACTGTATTTCGATATCATCCTTACCGAGTGTTCCATAAGTAACGGCAATATTATTCTTCCGGATAGCAATCCTCGCATCCTTTTCCCCGTAAAACTGGAGGTCGAGGGTGAGTGCTTTCTTATAAAAGGTAAGTGCCTCGTCGGTTCTGCCAAGATTACTGAGAATACGGCCATACCCGTCATAACATATTGAAATATGATGCCGGTCCGTTTCAGACAGGGGATTTATTCGGGATACACTATTGAGGTTTTCCTCAACCTGTATCGCCTCGAGCATAAGATCCCGGGCCTCGGTATTCCGGCCAAGGTCCCGCAGGACCCGGGCCAGGGTTTCGAGGGCAATCGCGTAGTCCAGGGATCCTTTCACGCCGGATGCAATACTGACGGATTTCCGGGCGAATTCCGCGGCTTCCTTTAAGTTGTCGAGCTCCCGTAAGAACGAGGCAATCTGTGCGTAAATGTGAAGCGTGGCAACCGGTGCTGCCTTCAGGTCATCCGCAATTTTCGCTGCATGGATGGCATGGGGAAGGATACGGTTGCAGGCAGCCCACATGTCGGTGGTGATGGTTTCGGGGTCATTGCTCTTGATGGGGAAAATACGGGAGATGTTCTCAACAGCGGTAGCAGCCAGATTTTTTCTCTTTTCGGCATCCATCGACATTCTGACCGTATCCTGTACAACCCGGTGCATGATCAGAGCCTGACTGGACATATCTCTTGATACAAAGGAATACTGGAGAAGAAGAGAGAGCGCATCCAGGTATTCATCAGATGGGATCAGATCTTCATCAACAGACGGGGCTTTCATAAGGACAGAACAGAGAACATCCTCCGGGATGTTATCCGGAGAGAAAAGGGTCAGGTTTTCAAGAAGGTCGATACTTCCCTTCGATTCCTGCCCGATTATTTCCAGCGACGGTTTCCAGATAGTCTGCAGTTCTGAAAGCGATTTATGACCCTGCCCTTTTTTCAGGATAGTACGGTACTCTTCACATCTTCTTGACGTCTTGTCCATATACGAGGCAGCAAATTCAAGTACAAGGGGAATATTGTCGAGTTCTGTCCCGAGTTGTTCAAAGCAGGCCTGTTCATTGTCACGGTTGAGACGCCTCCGGAGGAAGCCTGCCGATTCTTTTGCCGAGAAGGAAGTGACCGGCATGATACAGGCCATGGAACCCCAGTCAGTATTCCGGGATGTGACAAGGATATGGCCTTTTATTATTGCCGGCAGGAGTGGTTTGAGATCCCCCGGCGACACGGCGTTGTCAAAGATAAGGAGCCAGCGATCATGGTTTTCAAGATATTTCCTCACATCGTAAATCGCCTGGTCATAGCTTTCAGATTGCGCACTCTTGCTACGGAACAGGTTGGCAAAGGTAATCAGCTCCTGCCGGAGCACGGATTTTTCTTCGGCATGGAAAAACCAGACAAGGTTGTAGAGCTCCAGATTCCTGTGTGCATATGCAAGAGCAACCCACGATTTGCCAACCCCACCAAGACCGGTGAGTACCTGTATTCTCTTCCCATGTATGCCGGAAAAGAACTCCTTATGGAGCGTGTCAATAATTTCTTCCCTGCCGGTAAAATTCGGCGTGAGTCTTTCCAGATTATGCTTTGTTTTCTCCGGATGAGGGTGTTTGTCACCCCCGTAATCCCCGCCGAGGTTCAGCCAGGTCCCAAACCACTCCTGCAGGAGGGTTTTGGTATCTTCAGAATCGGGAGCATATATTGAGAGATCACAATAGCTTACTGAATCGATACTTGATTTTTCAACCGGGTCCGGGTGGATTTTGATGGGGTGCAATACATTTTTTCCGCCGGGGGTTTGGTTGATTTTTATTTGTTTATTGAATGCCTGGTTCCATTCGGTTAAACATTGCTGGGATTTTTCAAAATCGGGAGAAAGAATAAAGATAAAATCATCCGAGTCACGAATTGCCTCATCAATCTGCTGCCGGTAATCCCCGCCAAAGTCCCCCTTAAACATGGCAAGGGGCCGATGACCCATCTGACTGAGCTCATCGACAAGGAATTTGGCCCAGGTTTCATCGGAACTGTTGTAGCTGATAAATATGGTTTTTTGAACCATCAGAAATCCCTGATAAGTTCTTAGGGATGAAAAGATTACTTATATTAATCGATTTATCTGCGACAATTTTAAACTCAGATATATTGAAAACCGATAACCGGGAATAAACCGTTTCCGGGTTTTTAGGATTAATGCATGGGTATCCTGCAGGAGCTGGAGGAAAAAATAACAGGATTTAATATATTTTAGATAAATCTTAAAAAAAAAGAGGAACTGTATGGCATGGTGGCAATTCTGGAAGGGAAATGAAAATGACCTTTGCGTGAAATCAAAAGAATACCGGGTGCGAATCGAGGAAGGAAATGCATTCCTCTCTCTTGAACGATATGATGATGCAATCAGGGTTTTTGAAGATATTTTAAAAAATTATCCCGGTGATCCGCTGGCAGACCGTTCAATTGTTCTTGCCCGGGAAAAAAAATCGTCTGCAGAGAGAAAAGAGGTAAAAACTGCTGCTGATATAAAAGATTCCCGGCATCCCAAACCCAATAAAAAATTTGGTTCCACAAAACACCATCCGGTTCCGGTTAGCGGAATTTCTGGTGAACTGGCGTATCTGAAATCATTATACTGCCCCTGCAGTCAGCCATTCATGTTCCACCGTCTTGGTGCAGTCCAAAAAAGCCCAGAACAGGATTACCTTGACTGTTATGAATTACGGTGCAGGAATAACATTCATCATTTTTTCCTGTATCTTGACCCGTATCAGAATAACAATTCCCCGATTGCCCCTAGTAGCATGACGATCGGTAAAAAAGAGGGAGTTGGATGTAATTTTTTTATACCGGATTTTGATTCCCTGACATTTGACCAGATGCCGGAAATAATTACAGGAGCACCACACTACCACCCAGATGACCCACAGGCTTTATTCGCTATTATGGAAGGGGTTTGTGATGGAAGAAATTTCCTCAATAAAAAGGAGTACACCGAGGCAATAGCCCGGTTTGATAAGGTGCTACAAGTGAACGCAAGGATGGACCAGGCCTGGTACTTGAAATGCCGGGCACTCGATGAATCAGGCAATAAAGAAGAAGCTGAAAAATGGCGGACAAAAGGCAGGATTATTTTTCCTGATATGTTCTGATTTCCTGCCTGCGGGAATTCCCATGGTCCGGATTATGTGAAGGTAGAGGGATGGAATTTTACTTTCCGTATTCTTAATTTTTGGGAACGCGTTATCACCACTGTCACGTTATCCTCACTCCCGAGCTCCAGCGCCTCATCAATCAACCGGTCACAATCTATAACCGGATTTCCCCCACAAGCCCGGAATAAAATCCCACCCCTTTTATACCTCCCACACTTTATTTCAAGTATCCATGTCCACATCCTGGCAGACCGTCAGCGTCTTCATCAGCAGCACGTTCAATGACATGCAGACGGCAGCGAGTTAAAAAAATCATATTCACGCACCTGTTTTTCATCTAATAATCTCCCGGTATCATTCGTTATCTAAATTCCTGACCGGATCCACCTTTTTTCCAGGAAGCGCATTTTTGATAAAATTGTATAATTTCTGGTCAGATCCTTCCTCGTGGAGGATGACCTGGTTCTGCTCTTGCCCGGGTGTTTCATGAAGGCGTGTACTTAATTTTTCATCAATATACGACTCAGGGATGATAGAAAATCACCCCAATTATTCCGGATTTCATTTTTCAAATACGGGAAATTATTAAAAATTTCAGTAATGACCCGTGATAACAAGGATAATTCCGATACCAAACAATATACCGGTGATACAACGCCGCAGGTTAGTACTCTCGTACCGCCAAAAAAACTGAATGGTCCCGTCAATAACAAGAGGAATGAGAAAAATAATCCCATACCAGGGATTCGATAAAATACCTGAGAGCCGGAGAGCAAATCCCAAGACGATCCCGATAAAAATTCCCGTGCATCGTGCACATAAAACCGGTTTATTGCGATAAAATAAGAACGAACGATCCGGGCGCCGATGACAGAAACAGAGATCAAAATCCCGGTTAAAGAGGGTTAGTGTCAGGCCGGGACGGCAGAGGGAATCCTGCAATGCCTTGATTTTCATTGCCAATCATTCCTAAAAAAATGATAGTGTATCGATCTTTTCAATTTTCGTGTACTTTGTATATTTTTTTAATTTCCGTCATAAAATCAGATGGATTTACCTGAGCACATTTACCGCAATAATCCCGAGGATAAGGAGGATAATTACAGCGAGAGCGGTTACCCATAATTCTACATGAAAAACAAAATTCAGGATAAGTCCTGCGGCAATAAGAATGATGATCCCGATACAGCAGATTGGAGCTCCGCCGGATGAAGAATACCCGCCCAATCCTCCCCCGGAAAACGAACCGCCTCCACCGGAAGGACCACTATATCCTCCATCGCATAGTATCAACCCGAAGTCTGACATGAAATCCCTTAACAACCTTCTCATTGGGAGAGATGATAATAATTACGAATTATATTTGTTTCTCTCAATAGAATGTTCACGGCATCTAAGGAATGCATTCACCGGCATGAGTTTGGGATTTTGTGACCAAAATACTGATGACCGGGAGAATTTTTTTTCTTATCAGTATTCCGGATCAGGTAAATTGTCGTTTTAAGAATTCGGATTCCTGTTCCCCTTCAGGAACTTTCTTGTCCCGGCAGAGATCGTTCTGCATGTTGGCGAATCGTAACGCTTCATCGGTCTTTTTGAGTGCAAAATAACATTTTGCCAGCCGGCCCAGCGCTACCTCCTCTCCGCTGATATACCCGATCTGTTTACTGATCGCACTTTGTTCCTCAAAAAGAGGTAATGCCATCCCAGATTCATTCTTTAATGCATACAAAAGTCCGCGGCGGCCGATAACATGCTGGAGGCCAAGGCTGAATCCGATTCTCCTGCATTCTTTTTCACAGGTTTGGTAGAATTGATCCAGTTCGTCCATAAGCGGATAATAGCCTGAAAGGATGCGGTGCCTGTCAGTTTTTCCCTCTTCGCTTTCCAGGGATTCAGAAAAGCCCCCGGGCATAATAATCATATCAAGGAAAATATCCAGGTCACGTTCGAGATTGAAGGCAAATGTCTGGCACCAGAGGAGCCTGCTGATATAATCTCCGGCATTCATCATCCGGATTGAATCTGAAGGAAGATCTACGGTCCGCAAATCTTTTCCGTTCTTCAAAAAGAGCGTGTCAATAAGGGCAATATGGAGATAGCTTTCCACTCCCTCATAGTGATAGCCCAAATTATTGCATATCCGGAGTTGCCTGAAATATTGTTCTTTTGCCGCGTTTGGATCTCCTGTTTTCAACAGAATATTTCCTGTCAGTCCCAGGGAATGCTGGGCATGAAAATACTGGTAATTTTTCTCCGATAACTGAGTATGTTCAGCCAGAAAGGATAAGGCCTCTTGGTAATTACCCAGCTGACGGTTGGTCATAGCCAGACCAAGGAGGCCATATAATAGTCCTGCGGAATTATTGGTCTTACGACAGATATCAGATTGGATGGCGTGAAGTTCCAGACTTTTACGTAAATCCCCCCGGATAGACAGAACATCTGCTTTGTTACTCAGGGCGTACTGCATTCCGAATAAAAACGGGTGTCCGTTGAGATCTTTTTTGGCCTGGCTTGTGTTTTCTGCCGTTTCGTAATAACCGAATGCTTTCTGGTATTCCCCCTTTATCGCGAAGATCAGGCCCTGGTCGATAACAGCCTCTACCTGTTTTTTGACATTATTCTCTTTTTTTGCCATCTTTTCAAGATCAACAAATAACCGGGCTGCGGTATCCAGTTCACCTTTTTTCAGGTACACTAATCCCAGGCATTCTATCGTATCAGACAAGCCGTAAAAATCATTCAGCGCGGTATATGTTTTCCTTATCGTCTCGTAAACTTTTATTGCTGCGTCAAACTGATTTCGTTCTTCGAATAATTGAGCTTTTAAACGCAGGCATTCACCCAGTGATCGCGAACTATCAATTGTTCTGCAGAGATCTTCCTGTTTCCCGATCAGTTCAAGTGCTTTTGAAAAGTCCCTTTTTGCCAGGCAGACTTTTGCCTGGTCACCCAAAGCTCTCTGAAGCCCCTCTTTGTAGAGAATTTTGGTACAAAACTGTTCGCACTTCTGATAAAGCAGAAGCGCCTCGTCAAATTGCCCCAGCCGGAAAAACACATTTCCCTGGTTTCCGGTGGAATGGCTCATCCCCCTGATATCCGCTGACTCTTCACACAGGGCATATTGCCGTTTATAGAATTCCATTGCCTTCTCAAATTGCTCATTGTCAAAGAACACGTTTCCCTGGTTCCCGATGCTCATCCGGAGATTGGAATTATCACCGGAAGCGATGCAGAGGGCTTCCTGTTCCTGGTAACATGCCAAAGCATTGTCAAGCATATCAAGTTTGTAGTATGCTGTCCCTTTGTTTCCAAGAACCACGATTAATCCCTCGATATCCGAAAGACTGCGGCATATTTTCTCCTGTTTTTCAAACAGGCCCAATGCTTCAGGAAACTGCCCTTTCAACAGGGCGATATAGCCGAGATTTCCAACCGCCACCTGCCGGTTTTTCTTTTCGGCAAGGATCCTGAAATACAGGTTCAGGTAACGATGGATGGATCCTGAACTCTGGACATACCCGGTATCGGCAAGTAACGAAGCTATTGAGGACAAATAGACCCGTGAATAAAAAAAGGGGAATCTGATCACGTTTTTGTATACATCAGGGAGTCGGATTTCTGATGATCCCTCAATTGCAGCCCACCAGGATTTTACCAGGAATTCACGGGTTTGCCAGGACTGGATAAAATATTCCCGGTTTGTCAGGAGGGATATAAGATCATCATACCTTTTCATTTCAAGCAAATGGTAGGGGAGATATTGGCGGAAATATCCTGACATCTTTGTCGGACCTTTCGTTTTATATTCGGACCAGCCTGCTGTTGCAAGCAGATCATGACCTTCCCTCAGGCTCACAAAATAGGGGCCGGCAAACGAAGGGGTCACCAGCCAGTCAGTCAGCGATTTGTGATAAGGCCTGATAACGTCGACACCTCCCTCATCTGATGTTGTAAAAAAAGAGCCAAGATGTGCGACAAAATCATGAGCCACTTCCTCCTTCCAGGAAAAAATATTTTCAAGATCCCGAAGGGGCAGCGGTTCATGAGCTGCAAGGATTGCCCGGAGTGCAGGACGAATTTCTTTCTGGAACTGTTCATAGTTGGGAAACAACCGCTGAAAATACCGTGTATAATATCCACTAAGACCATTTGGGAACTGGTCCGGATGATCAAGTGAAAGCCGCCCTTGACGGATATCGTCACAGACGCATTCAGCGTAAAGAAAGACTCCTTCACTTTTTTGCAGGATCTGCTCAACAATCCTGTTCTCATCAGCCCGGCTGGCAAGATCCTTTTCCAGTTGCTGGCGCAGGTAATTGCATATATCATTACGGTTCGAATCAGTCCCGGTATCAAGAACAACGGGATTCAGCCCCCTGAAAGGAGTAATCACATCGAATTCGGGACGGCTGGTAACAACGATTCCAATCCATTCCGGCAGTCGTTCAACGTTCTGGGCCAGCATCTCAACAAGCTCATTTCGTCCCGAATCACCTGCTTCATCAAGGGCATCAATTGCAATCAGGTATCGCTGGCGATCACCGTTGATGACCAGTCGCAACGGGGATGCAAGAAGATAATCAAAAAGTTCAGAAGCATTCTTTTTATCCAGATCGGCAATTTCCGGCTGGATCAGCAGAAGTTTCCGATAATCGGGCAGCCGTGTTGCAATCTGGAACGCCAGCGTCCTGACAATCCGGGCAGGGTCCCGATAGGCGGGTTTGTTATATTCACAGAACTGGGCTGCAATAACCTTGTCCTTGCCATAGTGGGCAAGATGGGCGACAATTGCACTCTTCCCGGTGCCGGGTAAGCCCATAATCCAGAAAATGCGCGAGTTCTGATGTTCCATTTCACGCCATCTTTCGATCTCATCAAAAAGCCAGACCCGTCCCACAAATCTTTTTCTCAACAACTGGGAAAGCCGTGAGCCGGAGAATACAGGCTTGAGATATCCTTCAAGAGTCTTAATCTCCCCGGCAAAACGCAGGCTCTCATCGCTCTCAATAACCCGGATGATCTCGCTTAACTTTTCCTGGTACCAGGTTTCCCACTCTTCTGGCCCTTTATCTTTCCACACTTTCCAGTCGTGCATATCGAGCCATTGGATGTGGCTTATACTCTGGGGAGGTTTTACTTCGGTTTCACTTTCAACCAGGATAGACTGGATATTGCCCCCGTGGGTTCCGATCGCTATTGCAATCTCGTCAAGGCAGACCCCCGGGTCACGGGTTGAGAACTTTGAGAGCAGGGATAGAACCCGTTGACTGTCAAGGATGCAGTCGGTGATTTTACGGCGCCAGTCGTCCCCGAACTTGATATCACTTTTGTCAATACGGACCTCATGACCCCGTTTTTGTAGATCCTCACGGAGGATCCACGCAAGTTCCTGGTTTGTATCATGCCCGTAACTCAGGAAGATCCGAAGGGGATTTTTTGCTTTTTTGTAAATGCCCGTGTCAACATCCGGGTCAGAGAAAGTCTTCGAGGTCATACCAATCATTGATCGAAATAGTGGGTAGAATTTCAAAAGGATAAACCTGTGCTTTTTATCCGGGGATCAAAATTGAGGATTGGAAATAATTTTCTGGATAGAGGGGTGATGACTCTGGATTATTGGTCAGATCTGTGGGATATGCTATGTGTAAGGGATTCTTTTTAGACCTACCAGAAAAAAAATCCCACACCTTTTATACCACCCACACTTTATTTCAAGTATTCATGTCCACATCCTGCCAGCCTCTCCCCGTCCCGGGGGGATTCTGCTAAGAGTTCTTCTGCACCTCCCAGTACACCGGTCACGATTGCACACACCCGGACTTTCCCATCCACGTCTTCTGTTACATTTAATCCCCACACAATATCCGCATGGGGATCAAGCCGGGATGAGACTGCCGTGGCAATGTCATCTGCATAAAACCGATTCATATCGGAACCACCGGTAATACAGACAAGACATCCCGATGCCCCGGTGAGATCGAAACCTGCGCTCGTATGCTCCAGCATGCTCTGGAATACACTCTCGTTTTTATTCCGGACCCCATCTTCACTCTCGCCGGAAAGGATTGTGGCAATCCCTCTGTTCCTGAAGATCACCCGGAAATCGGCAAAGTCAATATTGACGAGAGAGGGCACGGTCATAAGATGCGTGATTTCCCTGAGGGTATCTGCGATAATCCGGTCCATCTTCCGGCATACATCGACGGGGGACAGATGAGGATACTGGCTGGCAGTTTTCCGGTAGTCCGCAATGATGACAGAGTCTGCATAGTCAAGAGTTTCCCGAAGACTTTTCTGAGCATGCAAAAACGGGTACTGTTCGTCACCGGAAGGAATCGTGACAAAACAGATCACGAGTGCCCCGTTTTCCCGTGCAACCTGTGCGATCAGCGGGAGCGAACCCGAGCCGGTCCCGCCACCCAGGCCGGCAGTGATGAAGACCAGGTCGGCTGATTCCATAACGGCACTGATAGTCGGAATCCCCCGTTCAGCCGCATGCCGGCCCATGACAGGACAGCCCCCGGCACCAAGACCCCCCTTCAGGGCTTTCCCGATCAGTATCCGTTTATCAGCCCGGGCTGCTTTCAGGTGCTCCATGTCAGTATTGACGGCAATTGTTTCTGCACCAATAATCCCTGAGCGGTGAATGCAGCTCACGATATCGTTTCCAGCATTACCGCAGCCTAAAATTGCAATTCCCGGGGTGTTCATGTATTATCCTTTGAATTGGTTTATATACGGATTTGGTTATGCATGACTAATTATCTCTTCTTGTTCGATAGTAAAAATATGACAGGATACAATGAAATAGCGTGCATTATACGGTTTAATAGGCAAGCCTGCCGATCTACACTGGAGAAGGGAGTGCTGGATTGTCTTTGCTTTTGTTTATTGAGAATTCCCAGCCGTTCCCGAAGATACTGTTATCCGTCCTTATAAAAGAAGGGAAATTCCCGGCAGAGCGGGCGTTCTCGCCCGTAAATGCCGTGAACAAGATGAAAGATCGGGCGTATCACCTCGTCCTTATGTGCGGCAGGGAGACCGGGAAAAAAACCGTACAGGACGCTGCATGGGATGCCGGGGTCTCCTTCCTTTCCGTTGACCTCTCACCCACGCGCCCGGCAAAGAACGCATCCTCGTTGTTGTCCCGCAGCCCTTTCTCGGACTTGCCGTGATACTGAATGTTCATGCTATCCCCCGTTTTTTCTCACCGGTCACTTCCCGGCAAAAACTTGTAGAAATGGATGTTCCTCCCTTCCTGCGGAATCCCGGTCATGATGGCAAATACCCGGACCCGGCCTTCCAGGGGTCTCTCCACCATCGCGCTCCAGACAACATCGGCATGGGGGTCCAGCTCGTAGGTCAGCGAAGTGGCGATCTGCTCGGTGTCGCAGAGGCAGATGTCGATACCGGCCGTGATGAGGATGAAACAGCCGGTGGCTTTCCGGAAATCGATATCCAGCGAGGGGGAACTCCAGCATCTCCGGACAACCGAATCTTCCGGTCGTTCCGGGCAGATAACAGATTCCCCGTCGAGAACCATGGCAAGGCCCCGGTTACGGAACAGGGCGTAAAAGTCATCCGGGGGACACTCGATAAGGCATGGCTCTGTCAGGACTGTCACAAGGCCCCGTATCACCCCGAGCATCAGTTCATCCGCTTTTTCATATGCCACGGGAACCGGCTCATTCTGGTACCGCTGCCGGAACTGCTCGTTGTCGATGACGATCACGGACTCTGAATGACGGAGCAGGTTTGCGAGGCTCTCCATTCCCTGGTTGATCCATTTCTGCTGGATAGCAAAGGAAAGGGAGATGATACCAAGAACAAACGCTCCCTTTTTTTTGGCGATCTCTGCAATTACGGGGGCGGTTCCCGACCCGGCTCCCCCGCCAAGGCCGGCAACCACGAGAACAACATCGTCCGGCCGGAGAAAAGAGCCCATCTCTTCCTGTATCCCGGATAATGCCAGGGCCGATTCCCGTGGGTCCCCTTCCCTCCATCCCCGGTACAGCCCGTTCCCGAGCAGGATCTTCCGGCCAGCGTGCGTGAAACGGAGGTCTTCCCGGTCGGTATCGATGGCTATGGTTGTTACGGCACCAAACCCGAAACCCGCTACCCGGTCGACAATACTGCAGCCTGCCCCGCCACAGCCGATGACAACAAAGCGGGGCGTCCCAACCGCAGGTTCTTCCACGGTGCCCACGCCAAAATCCTGCAGGGTTTTTGTGCCATTTTTAAGCGGGTCAGACATGGTTTAGGCCCACCTCTTCGCCAGGGATATCAAAGATTTTACCCATGTGGGTGATCAGGAGCTCCTGCAGGAAGAATGCCGCAAGCTCGAAATCCCCCCCGCCATAGACCCTCGGGTCCTGCAGGGACGGGATCGTCAGCACGATTTCGCACTCCGGCCCAAGAGCCGGGTTCTCTGCGGCAGTGATGAGGGCAAGGAAGGCCGATGCCTCTTTTGCTTTCCGGGCAACCTGGTTCACCTCGGGCCGGTCTCCCGAGCCGGAGAAGAGGATCACGAGATCGCCCATCGAGACAGGCTCCCGCACCTGGTCGCCAACCCACCAGACCGGGGGGATATAATTCGAGAAGTGCCGGAGCCGGATGGCAAAGGCAAGGGCTGCCGCCCCGCTCCTGCCAAAACCATAGACATGGACAGCCTGTACTTCCCGGATCATCAGGATGAGCTCGTCAATTTCGGGATAGTATAATTCCGCATTCTCCTGCACCCGGGCAAGAAAATCCAGGTACATCTTCCCGGCTTCGGAAAACCCGTCCATGTTGTCCGGGATCATGGGGCACCTCCGGAAGCCGGGGATACCCGGGCGGGTATCACACCGAGCGATATCCCGGCCGGTTTTCGTTCAACGGTAATCTCAACGAGATCGCCCCGGTGGATCCCGCGATCCCGGAACGGTTCGTTCAGGAGCGTACCACGGAACCGGTCGGTCTCCGGTATATACCGGGACAGGCGGACCCAGATATATTCCGGAACATCCCCGGGAAGGGCCGGAAGGGTTGCCATAACATCGTCAAAGAATCCTCTGGCCCGGAACGGGTCGAGCCACTCAAGCTCACGGATAACCCGGAGATCCGGGTTTTCGTACAGGCCCACCCACGCGGGGGCAGGGGGAAGGCCGAGAAGCCGGACCCGTTCCGGTGCCAGGGGCGAGGGATCGAGTGCCTGCACCGACCCGTACCGGAACCGGATCGAGGCAATGTCCTCAAGGAGCAGCAGGGCCGGTTCCTGGCCCGGGGGATCGTCTTTGAGGAGAGCTTCGATCTTCAGGCTGATCCCGCAGTCATGGTCGATGTAGATGTATCCGACAGCGGCACCGGCATCTTCTGGGATCCCGGGGCACTTCTGGCGCAGTGCCGGGAGGTACTGCCGGAAATTGCTCGCCAGCACCCAGGTATTGACCAGGGACCGGTCAGGAAGATTCGGGGATTCATTGTGCTGAACGCTGCTCATCTCACAATCACCTTCAGGTCCGGGCTGCTCTCTTCCCACCCGCCTTCCGGGTCAATGAGCACCAGTCTGACGAGATCTCCTTTCCCGCGCCGGAGGTTCAGCGGCCGCACCCCCCCGTGCAGGAGCAGGTCAGAGACCAGCACTTTTACCCGGGGAACAGCTGCATCTCCCATGTACAGAAGGAGAAAGAGACCGGTTGCCGGAAAGACCCGCGTATTGTTCAGGGCGATCTCCAGTTTTTTTACCAGGATCTCTTCCGGGATCTTCCGGGCATCCTCATCCCTGGACGAATCAAAGAGCACACATTCCTGATTCACAAAGACCGGCCTGCCCGAATACAGGGTACAGGATTCCGGTTTCCGCACCGGAGTGGCAGCAGGTGACGGGGAGAATGTCGTGTCCGGGAGAATTACGGAACCGGGTTTTCCGGCCATGCGGGTTACTCTCCGCTGCTCGAGTTTCATGGTTCCATCCGGCTGGCCAATGAAGGTTTTCCCGCCACCGCAATCCCATTCCAGGCAGGATCCCCCGGAGGGCTGGCCGGAAGCCCGCCGTGGCGACATCTTTGGCAGGAAAACCGCTTTGGCAAAGGAACCCGACCACCCGTCCGGCAATGCATTCGGGACAAGAACCTCTTCCTCAACCGGCCGGCCGGGCTCGGACCGGACCGCAACAAAGGCAGTCTCGGCCGAGAGCACCGAGTAGCGGAGCGATTCGCGGACCACCAGATCCCGCACCCGGTTCATGCCCTCCTGCATCCGGTTCTCGGCATACACCTTTGAGGGAGAGGAGCCAGAAACAGTGTCATACCCAAGGCCGGCAAGGTTCTGCAGCAGTTCATTTTCGGGTAGATCGGCATGCATCAGGTACTCGAGCTCGGCAATGAGCCGGGCCCCGAACAGGGCGCTTACCGATGGCGCAAGGGTGACCGGCACCGACAGAGGGTCTGCATCCGGCCGGCAGAGTTCAAACTGCAGGGGTTCCGGGCCCGGCGGGGCCCGCACCACGACCCAGGTACTCTTTCCCGAGGGCAGGTCGCCGAGATCGATATGGCACCGGCCGTCAGGACCCAGCCGCACTTTCCGGCGGTCAACCAGGAGGTTGTCGCGGTTTACGGCAAGCGAAAGCCCGACCGCTACCGGGGAGTCCCAGAGAGCAAGCACATCATCCAGCGCCGAGGTGATATCCTCTTCTTCCGGAGAACTAGACAAAAATTTTGCAATCCCGCTGCCCCGCTCGGCAACCTGCCGGACCAGGTTCGAGTTGGGCGCCGAATCAATGCAGAGCAGGCTTATGCGCCGGGCATCCGGCAGCCGGGACTCAGTGTCCGCCATGCGGAGGATCCGGCCGCCGTCGCTCACGGCCCCGTCCGTGATGATGATTACGTTCCGGGAAAGGAGACCGGTGACTCTCTGCTGGGAGAGGGCCTGTTCAAGGGCCATGCCAAGTTCCGTGCCACCGCTCTTCTTATCTTTGAGAAAATCGATTGCCCGTTGTTTGTTCTCTTCTCCGGCCGGAAGGGGCTTGCGGGAGAACCAGGAGCTCCGGGACTCAAAGAGGCAGAGATTGAAGTTGTCCCGGCCGGTCAGCCCGGAGATGAACCGCTCAACCGCCCAGTCAGCAGCCTCCCACTTGGCCCCTTCCATGGATCCCGAGTGGTCGACAAGGATGATCACTTCCCGGGGATACCGGGCTGGTGCCTGCTCGGGCGGGGAGACGAGCGCTAGGAAATGCGTCTCTTCAGCCCCGTCAGAAAAGACCCGGCAGGCAGGACGGGTCTCCGGCCGGGCCGGTTCCCAGACAAGCACGCAGTCCCGGTCGGGGACAATTTCGCCAAGGGTTACATGCCCGTCAGCGCCGGTTGAGACGTGATGGGTCCGGCAGGTGAGGACTCCTTCCGCTCCCGGGCTGACCGCAAGGCTGAACCGGTGTCCGGGATCGCGGAGCACGAAAAGGGGCTGGCCGTTCGCGTGCCGGGAGTACCGTTCATCGCCCCGCACGTACCGCGGGGCGGTGGTGAGGGGTACCCGGAACGAGAACCCGGATTGGTCCGGTGTTCCTATGTGGACATACCGGGTCTTTATCGTCACGTCCTGGTCCGGGCAGATACCGGCAATACGGAGGGTAAAGACATCCGGGGATTCCCGGGTAACGAGAGCGGCAGCCCGGTTCTCTTTTTTGGCATTCCGGTATTCACTCTCTGCCGTATCCCGTACCTTGAGGACCGAACTGATGGTAACGTTGCCGAAACTCACGTCGGCGCCCGTGACCGCAGCATCGCCCGGAAGCGGGAAGCGGTACAGGGCCTCGATGACCCGTGGGTTTGTTTCCCGGCTGTACCGGAAGATATGGGTGATGGTAAAATCCCCAAGCGGGCCGGTAACCGTTCCTTCAAGAGTGGTTTTCCGGAGCGGGACAAAACCCGTACCGGCGCTATCCACAATCTCCAGGACGGCAATCCCGTCCGGGCGGGAGTTCTCAAACCAGCGCGTGTTAAAGATCATACTTCTCCTCCGGGCTCTTCCGGCAAATCTCACCGGGCGTCCCGTATCGTTCTGTCATGTTCATGGTCTCACTCCGTATTCGGATAAACCGGATTTCCGGGTTTTCTGCCATAGTTACCCAACGGCAGGGTCTTCTCTTCATCGTCCCGCTCCTTCTCTTCCCGGCAGGTCCAGGAAGAATGCCAGGTTTTTGGAAAATTCTTCCCGGCACGACCCGCAGATATACCGGTTCCGGTCAAGATCTTCTGCCCAACGGTGGTAGGACACAATGCAGTACGGGTCGGGGCACGACCCGAGCGTGCAGGCAAGTGCCAGTGTCTTGACCACCTGCTTTCCCATCCGGTCCAGGAACCGGCTGCGCGAATTACTCTCCTTTTGGAACCGGTACGTGGAGAGCACTCCCCTCCCGCCGGACATGCCATAACTGAAGAGATGCCGTCCCAATGTGGGGTCAAAAAAACCAGTTCCGGTAACCCCGATTGTAATGTTTCCTCCAACCTGTTCAAGGGACGATAGAAAGACCCGCTCCTGGTTGATAGCCGGTATCTTCTCCGGCACCGGCAGGTACTGGCACGACACCGCAGGAATGACCGGCAGGCCCTGCAGGGTGCCGGTAAAACGCTCCAGGGAGTACCGGAGCACGTTGGCAAGCTCAGGATCAGTCCAGCCATAGAGTGCCAGGGTTATGATATTTTTCCGGGGGCGGTCATCGGTGCAGCCGTCACAATGAATCATATCAGGCACCCCGTTAGTCCCCCGGCTTGTCATCATACCGGTAACCCACGATATCGAATGTCCTCATCTTCTCCTGCATGCTCCGGGGGAGCGCCTGGAGCGGGTAGGTTTTCAGCCGGCCGGGCTGAACGCGGACGTTTTTTAAGTCACCCGGATTATCCGAGAATACCACCACCCGGTCGGCATATTTCATCCCAATCCGGACCGCTGCCGGCAGCGGGTCCGCAAAGCCGATATTCTCGAAGATCTTGGTTGGCGAGAAGGGCAGGGCAAGAAATCCTGCCATCACTTTCGTGGTATAGTGGTTCTCCCGGTGGTGGGCCGTCCCGATCCAGGGGTAGTGTTTGTCTAAGAAGATATGCGTGGGCCAGCCGTCTTCCGGGGGAGATTCGATCACAATCCGGAAGCCCCCCGATACAGATTCTGCCTTTTTTGGCGGGATCTTTCCTGAACGGAAATCAAGGATATAGCAGGTGTTGGTCTCACCGGCCGGTTCCTTTACGTAAATCCTGCCGAGATGGGTGTGCCGGATGGTCTGGCGGAAATCGATCCCGCTTTGGAGCCCGGAACTGAAGCGTACCGGCGCGGTTTCCCGGCCGGATGCGGTTGATGACCGGAACCGGGTGCGGAGGAATTTTACCAGGTCCAGTTCGCCCTGGAGGCTCTGCCGGGTGCGGGTGAACCGGTTGTATGCTGAGGGGGACCCGACCTGCTTTGTTTTCCGGTTGATGGGAGTGAGCCGCTTGTCCAGCACGGCTACCTGGAGGGTGAGGACACGCTCGTCCTTTAAGGGATTGAGATTGTAATCCACCACGGATTTGAAGGTGCAGTTGCTCTCCAGGTTCCGGGACGGCGGGTACGCGATCGCTTTCTCATATGCCCGGTATGCAAACGCATCACCGAGGAAATATTTTGCAGCGGCCGTGATGTTGTACAGCCCGGGAAAGGCCTGGGAATCAGCAAGCGCAAGCCGGAATGCATATTCTATCGCCCCGGTCATCTGGTGGGGGGATACCGGCCCGCACTCTTCCAGGAAAAGATGCCGGATCCATTTCTCCCGGTCGAACGGGATATCCCGGAACAATTCATAGGCATAGGTCACAAACGGGATCTCACGTGCCAGCGCAAAAAGCATCTTCTCAGGAACCCGGCAGGTCCGGACCGGCAGCCGGTACGAGTCATCAAAGGAGGGCTGGTCTGTTTTGAGGTAAAAGAGCACGCCGTCTACATTCTCCCGTGAACAGACAAAGAGCACCTCCACGCCTTTTTGCAACAATTCTTTCAGGTGCATGGCCATGCATTGGAGGCGCGTGGCATGGTAGGGAGAGAGCAGGGCCGCATCAAAAGCCTGGCCGTCAGCCGGGGTTCCCTGGCGGGGTAGTCCAAGAAATGCGGGAGTGGGGGAACTTCCGGGAAGGGCACAGTCAGCCCAGGCCCTGAAAAGGTCGCCCTCCGGTATGCCGAAATCCCCTGGCCGGGCAATCACTTTCTCCGGCCCGTGGAGCCGGCACATCCCGATAAAGTACGTGTAGTCCGACATCGTCCCGGTAACGGGGAGGCTTGCATCAATGCAATGCAGAGCGTACCCGTATTCCAGGTACGACCGGACCGCTTCCACCGGGGCCGAGGTCGGGGTTATCAGGATTCCCCGTTTCAGGGCATCGACAATGAGCGAGGTCTCGGGAAGCGAGCGGACCGCTTTGATGATCTCCTCCTCAAGGCCCTGCGGGAGATCCACGGCAATGATAAAATCTGAGCCTTTCCGCTGCAGGATCTCCGCCCTTGTCCGGGCTGCAAATTCTGCATAATCGGACACGTACGGAATAATGGTCAGGTTCGGGTAACGGTTCATTACGATCCCTCCGGATTGTGGTCTTCTGTCTCCGTACCGGGTCCTTATTTTATCCCGGTCTCACCGGCCCAGATCGCAGTCTGGTTCTTGTCAGCTCCCTCGACCGTAAGGAATTTTGCAACAGTCCCGGCTATCGAGAAGCCGGGGTCTTCACAGAACCGTGCCGCATAGCGCGAGATCTGGATTGCGTCCCGGATCGAGTACCGCAACAGGGCGCCGGACTTTTTCTTCTCGGCAAGGTAGTACACGATGGCATCGACCAGCTGCTCTTTGACAAACGGAACGTTCCGCGCAACAATCCCGGTAAGTTCTTTTTCGTTCGGGAGCTCGACTTGCAGGATCGGGCGCAGCCGGGACTCGATATAGTCAGGGATGATGAAAGTTGACGAGTCCTCGTTCATGGTTGCAACCAGCCGGAACTCATCGTGGGCAGGTATCTTGAGGCCGGTGATGGTTGAGCGGACATAGCGCCGGTCATCGAGCAGGGCTGCAAGGCTGGCCCAGCATTTCTCGTTCATGCGGTTTGCCTCGTCAAGGATGCAGATGCCCCCGTTGATGACCGCGGAGACAAGAGGGCTCCCCCGGTAGATGACTTTCTGGTCCGAGGAGAGGACCGGGGTAACGATAAGATCCTCCGGCTGCATATCCGAGGTGCAGTTCATGATGTACACGGGCCGGTCAAACATTCTTGCCGCACAGCAACCAAGCTTGGTCTTGCCGCATCCCGGCGCCCCGACAAGGACCGGCGTCATGGGCCGGTCATGCGCATCCATGCGGATCCAGGCAGCGCAGAGAAGCCGGTGTACCTCTTTCTGGCCTATCCATTCTCCGTCAACAAGATCCGGCTCGCAGAGCTGGATGGTGACATGCTCATCAGCATATTCCAACTGAATCTGATCTTCGGTTCCCATCGGTGTCTCTCCTTATGGCAGATCCCTGCCCTGAGTAATTGAGTGTTTTCCAACAATTAATAATTAACTGATGAATGTTCAACACAAAAAGATCCGGGAGAATTTAAAAGAAGTTTTACAGGCACATAATTTTCCAAAATTTCTAACGAAATACTGGCAGGATTTGAGAACAAATGTTTTTATGGAAAGAGCCGGATATACAATGCAAAGATCATCAACCCAACAAAAAATTGATGGTTGTCCAACAGTTAAGGGTTCACATTTATGGAAGAGCGCTCTGTCAGTACCGATATCCGGAGAATGCAGGCCCTGATAATCGAGCTCGAAGGGGTTATCCGGCGGCTTGAGCTGCACCAGAAGAACTCCCTTGAGACCACCGGGAAAATCCTGGACGAGTGCAATGATCTCCTTGCTGAAGTGAAGCTCGAGTTCCACAATACCCTGACCGATGCCGATGAAGCCGGGTACGGGCAGATACCGGCAATACCTATCGAGGACCCGAAGCTCCGGAAAGCCTGGCTGGCCCTGTACCGGTATCACCATGGCGTTACGGCAGATACCGTTGCAGCCGATATGAGGAGGCACCGGACAACCGTCTCCACGTACCTGAATACATTAGTATTAATGCAGTTTGCACAAAAAGAGAGAATAGGACATGAAATTGTGTACAAAGCGGTTCTTCCTGGGGAGAAAGGAAAAGAATGAACGCTGATCTCATTGAATCATTCAGGAAAAAAACCCTGGTTGTCTATTCTGCCGGGTGCGGGAACGGCAAGAGCGAGATTGCTGCTGGTCTCGCCCTCTGCGCAGCACGGGGAGGGTTCCGGACCTGGATCCTTGATGCCAATACTTTTTCACCGGCACAGGATTTCATCTTCGGGTTTTCCCCTCATAACCCGACTTTTTCGGATTTTCTTGTTGACATGGCCATTGCCGAGATGCCCGTGTACCCGGTGAATACCATAAAGAATAACCCGCACCCGGTCCCGCTCTTCCTCACCCCCTCCGAGCGCAATGACCCTGAGATCCGGTTTGCCCTGCAGGAAGCCCTGAACTCCGGCGCTGATGTGTACAGCAGGATTCCCGGTGCGGTCTATGCAGCCATGCTCCGGGAAAAGATCGATCTTCTCATCATCGATACCCACCCGAGCTTCGAGAAGACCAACGAAGTCTGGATGGGAATGGCCGGATTCCTGCTCATCACCTCCCGCATCAACCCAATAGAGTTCGAATCACTCAGGGCCCTGTTCAAGGATCCATCTTTTTCGGACATCCGGGAGAAACTGGTGGTCTTTACCAACGTCCAGACCGATCGGTCCCGCAATGCAACTCCCGACATGGCAAACGAGGTGGTGGTCCGGCAGCTGAAAACACTCCGGGAGCAACTGGAGAAGGATGCCTGTGCTATCGCCTGCACGGATCCCCCGGCAAATACCCGGGTTCACGAGCATCCGTTCCTGTACTCGGAGAAACTTGCCCGGTTCCAGCAGGCACAAAAACGCCCGGGAATGTTCATTGATATCGAACCCGATGACGGGTTCTCGGTAAATATCAGGAAGCTCGGAGATACCGTTCTTGAGATTATCCGGAGATAATACCCGGTCCCCCCCATGTATCATACCGGCGGCCTTTCCGGTAATTTAAATTCTCTTACCGAAGTGAGACTGGTTTAGCAGCCCGGCGGCTCGTGAGATTTTTCCGGGAGTTCTCCCGGGCTTATTTGCGGGATATCCCGCACGGCACTTCCCGTGCTTCGCCAGATCATTTTCAGGCCGGCAACCTGTGGATAAAAAAAGAGCGGCCGGCCTTATCGTTCACCGGCCTTATCGTTCACCGGCCTTATCGTTCACCGGCCTTTTCCGCTGTCGTACCCGCAGCGCTTGCACCGGTAGGTTCCGTCAGGTTTCCGGGTGATGTTGGGGTCCTGGCACTTTTCGCAGATAGGACGGTCCTGTTTTACCCGGATATTCTGGGGTTGTTTTTCCATGGGAATTGATTACGAGTGATTCTATAAAGATGTGCCGCGAAAAGCCGGATTTTGTGAAGCCGGAAAAAACCGGGCCGGCAATGACGGAATCACAAAACGGGGAGGCTCACCGTAAAGGAACTCATGGCAGGTGTTACGCCAAAGAAAGGCCAGACCCGTTCTTCACTCATGGGGAGACCGGCAGCACGCGACAGGAAAACCCGGAAACGGGAACGGCCATCTATGGTACCGCAAAGAAACTCCCGAGTATCCGGCAGGTGGCTGAAGCACCGCAGGAGAGACCCGTTCGTACGCCGGAGAGGCTTCAGAGCGAGAACGAGGCAGACATCTTGTTGATGAACCGGGTCAGGCTGGTGATGAAATTCGAGTCGGAGCCCTCGCTCTGTTCCAGGCTGATTGCCTCATCAGAGGCGCCGCCAACGGCTGCAACGAAATTCGCTGTCGCGGTTTTGTTTCCAGCGGAGATGATGTTTGCGTCTGAGAGCGCACTCAAAGATGAACTGAGGTCCGGGTTCGAATCCTCGCCAATGGCGTTGGTGATATCGTCCGAGAGTGAAAGATCCGATGTGGCACCGGCATCCGGCCCGGAGGCGCCGAGCTGGGAGTTGATGGTTCCCGGCTTGTAATTGGGGGTCTTGATCAAGATCTTTGACTGGTTTGCATTCGTTCCCGGTATCGTGGGGAGAGGTTTGCCCTTGGTGGGGGTCGAATTCGGCGCCTGGGAGCCCCACCGGAAAGTGCGTACCGGTGTAATCGTGGGTGTGGGTGCAGATGCTATCCTGGTCTCGAGCCGGTCCCGGCTTTCGATGAGAGATGCACTCCCGGGATCCATGGAGAGCGCCTCGTTATACGCCCTGAGTGACTCATCATTCCGGTTGAGGTTCTCAAGTGCTACTGCTTTCCCGAACCAGGCTTCTTCAAAGCGCCGGTTCCGGAGCAGTGCCTGGTCAAAGGCATTGTTCGCCTCCTCGTACCTGCCAAGGTTGTTGAGGGCAAGCCCTTTCCCGTACCAGCAGGGAGCATTATTCGGGTCTAGTAGCCATACCTGGGTGAAGGCCCGGTCTGCGTCCTCGAACCGGCCGAGATTGTTGAGGGCAACTCCCCTGCCGTACCAGGAGAGGGCATAATTCGGATCTATGTCGAGGGCTTTCTGGAAAGCCTCTGCAGCTTCCTGGAATTTGCCGACACTGTTCAGCTCATATCCTTTGTTATACCAGTCCATGGCAGCATTGTCCATTGCCACGACAAGTGAGAACGAGAGGAGGACTGCCGTAATAAGGAGAACCAGAAGTATCCGGTATCGCGTATGCAGCATGAAAATCCCCCGGGAATGGTACAGATTATTCCGTAGTGTGGATATGTACTGAATCTGTTTTATTCTTTCCGGCTCTTTTACCGGTGTGAACTACCATGCCGGCCCGGGAAGAGTCAAATTACTGATAGGGCGTTCTCTCCCGTACCAGCAGGACAACAGCATTTTCTGGAAAAAACCGGAGAGCGGTTTGTTGGAATCATTTCATCTCACATGAGTGTCCGGGGCCTTTGCAACTGAGTATTCTGGTACCATTGATAGTGCGGAACAGGAAAAATCCGAGATCGTTCGAGGTTTCATCCATTTTTCTAAAATTACGAGCGTGACCCCCTCGCTCCCCCAGAGGGGGAGGCAACCCAAGGGGGGATCCCCTTGACCCCCGGCAATATAGCTAGAGGATTTCAGAAGACCGGAATAATTTCCTTCCAGGTTTTTTTCGGTAATTGAGGCCGCCGCGGGGCGCCCTTCGGGGCGGCGGCAGTTCATCAATAGAACCTATTACAGTCCCGGATCTGTCAAAAACAAAACGAGCGTGATCCCCTCCAAATTTCCAGATTTTTTTACCGGGTCAATCGAACCAGTCAGGTAACGGTTCTGCCACGGCAACGCCCTTTTGGGCGTCTTGGTGCATCGCAAGGGGACGGGTGAAAAGGCAGCCAGCACCCGCCGGCTTCCGGTTCACGAAAGCCCGGCGGACGGTATTCTTATCCCGCTCCCGGCCAAATACTGGTAACAATGTTGCCTACGCCCGAACAGGAAGAGCCCCTCACGCCCGCAGGCTGCGACGATCTTCCCTGGTTCACCCTCACCTGGCAGAACCTTCCCTGGACCCCGTGGGTCCCGTTCTCTGCAACAAAGACAGAGTTCCGCACCGTCCCCAATGAACCCGGGCTCTACCGCATCCGACCGGCAGGAAAAGACTTCCTGGTATACATCAGCGAAACAAACCGGACCCTGCACCAGCGGCTGAATGAACTCCGGCTGAACCTGAAACGGGATGACTTAATGCCATGGAACGATCCCGACACCTCCGCCCCGATGCTCTGGGCGCTCCGGGATGCCGAAGGGTACGAGTATGAATGCTCGGCAGCACCCCTGGATGCATCCTCTGCCGGAAGGAGGGGAATGGAGAACTTCCTTTTGTACCGTTACCGGCAGGAGACGGGAGACACCCCGGCCTGCAACTTCGGCCGCTTCCACCCGCGTTACCGCCGGTCCACGATCAAAAGCGGGAACTTACGAGGCGCAAAGCTCAAAGAGACCGACCGGGACAACCCGGCCGGCGGCCCGTCGTATCCCCCGCTCTGTGCCACCGGGCTTCCGGGAGAGCAGGGCTGGATGGGTATCCCGTGGAGCCGGACTTCGCCGCTGGATGCAGAAATAGCCGGAACCGTACCGGCAGCCCCGGGGCTGTACCTGCTCTTCGATGAGGAATCCGGCGAGATCACCTCCATCGGCCAGTCCATGGACCTGCAAAAGCGCCTGGCAGCTGAGGCAGGGAAAGACCGGGAGGGCGTAAAAACCGAATTCTCGTACCATATCGTGCAGGGGCCGGTACTCCCGCATAACCTCCGGGAGCTGGAATGCGACCTGCTTGGCAATTTCTTTGAGCAGTTCAAGAAAGCGCCGGCGCTCCAGTTCCGGCATGGCAACTGAAACTTTTTTATCCCAAAAACGCTCCACCTTTTCCTTAATGCATTTCCGCGTATCGCGGGAACCCGGGAGGGTGGTTTGTATCAAAACAGGAAACACCGATTCAGCATTCACCGGTCTTGAAGCAGCAATCGTACTCATTGCTTTTGTTGTCGTCGCCGCGGTCTTCTCGTATATCGTGCTCGGCGCCGGGTTCTTTACCACCCAGAAGAGCCAGGAAGTTGTCCATGCGGGAGTGGCGCAGGACAGTTCAACGCTCGAGATTGCCGGTAATGTCTATGGCACGGGGACTGCCGCAGCCTCGATTGACACTCTCAACTTGACCTGCGCCCTGGCAGCCGGGGGAACGCCGGTGGATTTCGACAAAGTGGTGCTTACGTACAGCAATGCAACCCGGCTCGAAACCCTGGTCCGGGGAACAAAGGGAACCGCCCCCGCAACCGGACAGTGGACGATAGCTGCCGTCTACAATACGGTCACGGATGATGCTGTCCTGGAGAAAGGAGAAGAGTTCGAGATCATGGCAAAGCCTTCCACGGGCATCATCAAGAATGACCGGTTCCAGCTGGAGATAAAACCGGCAACAGGCCCGGCTCTCGCCATCATCCGTACCGCCCCGGCAGCGATCCAGAAAGTGAATGTCCTGTTCTGACCGTCATTGCAGGCCCGGCAATATACGGGATCGGGAACCCGATGCCGCAGGTCCACTGCTCTTTTTTGGCCGGATCGTATCCAGGTATTCTGTTATAGCAGCCGCATTCTGGATTCAACGGCACGGGAATCCCCGGCAGGTTTTATGAAAAACTTCTCACGGGCACGGGGTGGTCTCCCGGCCATCCTTTCCCGGTAAGAACGGGACGGTGCAGATCATTTTGAGCACGTCTTTACCGGTATTCCGGATCTGGTGGAATTCGCAGGGCTGGAGCAGGAGTGCATCCCCGGCCCGGAGGGGGCTGTTGCTGTCGGAGCCGGTTGAAAGAACGCCTTCTCCTTCAATAACATAGATCTCGTGTTCTTCCTGGTGGTTATGAAAGGAGGTGCAGCCACCCGGTGAGATCTCCATCAGCCGCAGGGCATACCGTGGGCAGCCCTCCTGTGCTGTGAGAAGGAACCGTGCCTGCAGGCCGGAGAACCCAGGTTTGGTAACCGGGACTGCCGGGACATCGGATGCATGTCTGAGGATCATGGTACCGGGTGTATTTTTTGCCGGGCCACATAATTCTGCCGCACTGCCCGGGAACCCCTTGGCCCTGCCGTGGCCTTTTCAGCAGGGGGAAAACCGGTACGCTCCTTTTGGAACCGTCATCTCGAACCGGGCGCCTTTGCCCGGGCTGCCCTGCTCATGTATCGTGATCCCGCTGATGGATAGGATCTCCCGCACCAAAAAGAGACCAAAGCCGGAATTCTGCCCGAAGCCTTTGTTGAAAATACTTGGCTTGTCTCCCGCAGGGATCCCTGCACCATCATCCTCGAAGATGCAGACAAGGGATCCGTTCTCTTGTCGCGTGGTTACCCTCACGGTTGTAAGGCTGCATCCCCCGTGGCGGAGCGAATTGTCAAGCAGGTTATGGAATACTTTCCCAAGCAGCGGGTCGGCAAAGATCTCAAGATCATTGCATTCGCAGCAGATCCGGGTATTCCGGACCGGCAGGCGGACTGCTGCACTCCGGACAAGAGCGCCAACATTCTGCCAGGAGGAGGCGTGTGCACCCATATCCTCGTAATCAAGAGTGAAGCTGATCTGCTTCTCGATGATTCCTGCAACCTGTTCTATCCGGGAAAGGTACCCGTCAATCTGGTCGGGGCTCTCCACCGTTTCCCGGCTCAGCTGGATATAGGTCATGAGGGCCATGAGCTGGTTTTTGATATCGTGCCTTGTTATACCGGCAAGCAGGCTCAGTTTCCGGCCTGCTGCTGCAAGGGCATTGGTTGCCCGGCGGTATTCGGTCATGTCCCGGGCAATACAGCCGATCCGGAAACCCTTTGCCGTGCGGAGGGGAAACGCGATCTGCTGGATGACCCGGCGTTCGCCGTCGCCCCGCATGAATTCGATCTCGTTGATCCGGGGAAAATACTCTGCCTTTCCGGTACGGGACGCTTCAGCAGTTTTTGTTTTAATCCGTTCTATCCGGTCCGGGGTACGGTGTTCAGGAACGAGAAGAGAGATCATGATATCCGCATAGGATCTCCCCACCGCATCTTCCGGTGCAATTCCGGTAATCTGTGAGAAAGTGTTGTTCCATGCAATGACGGTTCCGCTCTCATCCACGAGCATGATACCATCAGCCGATTCCCGCACAAATGACCGCAGGGTCTCGTCGCTCTCTTTGAGCGCCTCTTCCGACTGCCGTTTTTTTGTCACGTCCCGCGAGATCCCGATGAGGACTTCATGGTTGTCCCATATACCCCGGCTGACGGTTGTCTCAACATCGATCCGTGTGCCATCCTTTGCCCGGAGCGGCACGGTGCAGGAATCGGCGGTACCGGCTATCATGTCCCTGACAATGCGCAGGGCCTCTTCCTGCCGCTCTGGAACATGCAGGAAGAGAACCTCCTTATTGAGGAGTTCGTCCGGGGTGTAGCCGAGCCGGCGTATGACCGTCTCGTTCACCCGGATAATCTTCCCGTCCATTCCCAGGACAAAGACCATCTCGTCGATCGAGTTGAAGAGGGTTGTTAAGTTCTGCGCTCCTTTCCGCACCGCTTCATTTGCAGCCATTCTCCCGATCGTGCTGCCGAGTTCCCGTCCGATCGAGACGAGCGTTCTCTTTTCCTCCTCTGCAATAACGCAGCGCCGCCGGCTTGCAACATTCAGTGCGCCGATAACCCGGTTGTTCGAGAGCAGGGGGACGCTTACAAGCGAGCAGAAACCGGTTGAGCTCGAATGCCGGGGGGAGACTTCATCGTAATGATCGGTGATGAGCGGTATTCCGCGGACAAGCAGGGAATCAAACGGGGGTGTATTGATATAAACAGTCTTGACCTGCTCAAGAAATGCCGGGGGCAGATTTTTCGAGGCAACAACCGACGCCGTCCCTTTCTCAAAGTCCGTGAGATAGATCCCCCCGGCATCATAATCCAGCAGGCTGAGCGTTTCGGTCAGGACCTCTTCAACAAGTGCGTGGCAGTTCCCGGCCTCGCTCGACGTAGTGATGATCCGGTTGAGGATCGAGAGGGTCCGGGTCTGCCGGGATAAAGTCTCGTTTGCCCGGAGGATGGCCTCTTCGGCCTGCCGGCGCTGCACAGCTGCCCGTATCTTGTGCATCAGTTCGGCGTACTGGGCCCGGATATTTCCCCCTTTCTGGAGATAAAAGTCCGCCCCGCTGTTCAGGGCATCAATAACTACATCCTCCCGGCCTTTGCCGGTAAAGAGGATGAACGGGATGGTGCTGCCATTCCTGCGGAGCTCCTGCAGGAATGTTATGCCGTCAGTTCCGGGCATCTGGTAATCCGAAACCACCACATCGTACTGGCTCTTTTCCAGGTTTTCATATGCTTCCTGGACCGATGGAACGGCATCGACGATGAACTCCCCGGTCCGCGCAAGGTAGGTCCGGGTCGCGGTGTGGAGCGCCAGCTCATCGTCCACGTACAGGACGCGGATCATGGAGGATTCTCCCCGGGGGCTGCGGTTGTACCCTGCCGGTACGCTTCCTTTGGCACCAGCATCTCAAAGCGTGCGCCCTCACCGGAAGTCCCGGTCTCCCGGATCGTGATGCCCGTCAGGGACAGGATCTCCCGGACTAAAAAGAGGCCAAGGCCGGTGTTTTTCCCAAAGCCCCGTAGAAAGATCTTCTCTTTCTCGCCCGCCGGAATTCCGGCACCATTGTCTTCCCAGAGAAGGACAAGACCGGCAGGGGACGGGGTGGCCGATACCGTGATCCGGGTTACCCGCTCCCCGTGCCGGAGCGAGTTGTCGAGCAGGTTGAAAAAGACCTTCGGGAACATCGGGTCGGCAAATACTTCTACGCCCCGGACATCGTGAGCAAGCGAGATATTCGCAGGCAGGGCAAGGGCAGAAAGCATCTCCCCGGCCGCCTGCCACCGGGGTTCCTGGCTGCCAAGGTCCTGGTACACTTTCGTGAACTCGATCTGGGTACGGATGGCCTTCGTGAGGGACTTGAGTTTTAAAATATAATCCGCCAGCTTCGGATCGGAAAACTCCATCTCCACCAGGTCAAGGTTGCCGAGGATTGCCGTAATCTTGTTATTGATATCGTGCCGGGTTATGCTCGACAGGAGCGAGAGCTGCCGGTTTGCCTGCCGGAGGGCATCTTCCATCCGCCGGCGGTCGCTGATATCCACGAGCATGCCGATGAGCCCGCCCGGCCTGCTGTCGGCCAGCCGGAACCCGTCAACCGAGTACAGGGTCTGGTGGACGAGACCATCGGCGTACACGATCGGGAGCTCGTAACTCCGCCGGCTGGTCTCGCTGATAACAGCCATATCCTCAGCCTGGAAACGGCGTCGCTCCTCCATGGGCAGGTACTCGAGGTCAAGGACCGTCTTACCCAGCAGGTAGTTGCGCGTTGTGCCAAACTCCCTCTCGTAGGCACGGTTGCAGCCGGTGAACCTCCCCGAAGAGTCCTTGACAAAGACTGGATGGGGGATGCTGTCGATGAGCGCCTGCTGGAAGAGCACCTGGCCGGCAAGCGAAAGCTCCGCCTGTTTTCGGGCCGTGATATCGCGTGCAATCCCAAGGAACGAGGAGGGTGTGTTGTCATGACCCCGGATCAGGGAGTTGTTCGAGACAAACCATTGCCAGGTCCCGTCCCGGTGCCGGACCCGGAACTCTATCCCGCCTTTCCTCGTTCCTCTGGCAAGGATATCTGCAAGGAAGGCCCGGCATGCAGGAAGGTCATCCGGGTGGATGAACCGGTCAATCGGCTGGCCCACCATATCCTCAAGCAGGTATCCCAGCACCTCGGTTGTATTGGGGGAGACATAGGTATAGATCCCGTCAAGCGAGAGCGAGTAGACTATATCGTTTGCATTCTCCACAAACGACCGGAACTTTTCCTCGCTCCTACGGAGTTCCTCTTCAGCATTTTTGCGATCGGTGATCTCTTTTGAAGAGCAGATGGCAGAGATCACGGTGCCCGATTCATCCCGGACCGGGTTCACGGTTGTCAGGTAGTACCGGTCGCCGTCCGGGCGGGGGACCCGTACTTCGAATACTTTTCTTACCCCGGTTTTGAAGACTTCGCTTAAGACCGAGAACCGCTTTTCTGCTTCATCGGAGGGGAAGATATCGAATATTCTCCTGCCGGTTATCTCATCAACGGGTTTTGCCACCCCTTCGGCAAATGCCCGGTTGACGTACTGGTACGTGCCGTCCGGGTAAAACGAGAAGATCGGATCGCTGGACTCATCGAGAAGGATGCGGTGTTTTGCCTCGCTTGCGAGGAGTGCCTCCTGTGCCCGCTTCTTTTCGGTGATATCCTGGATAACGCCAAAGAGTTTTTCCAGTTTCCCGTCAGCATCCCGGACAGCTTTTGCCACCGAGTGGATGATCTTCTGCGCTGAACCGTCGACAGGGTTGATGGCGTACTCGATGTCATGGGGCTCGTTGCTCTGCATCAGGAATAGAACATCCTTAAGCACCCTTTCCGGGTCAGCATACCGGGCTTTCACCTCATCGAACGGGATGGTGCCGGCAGGATGGTCAAACCCAAAGAGCCGGAATGCCTGCTCCGAAGCCCAGATCATCCGGGTCTTCGGGTCATATTCCCAGCTGCCGATCTGCCCGATCTCCTGAGCCATGCCGAGCCGCTCCACGTTTGTCCGGAGCGCCTCTTTTGCAGTGCGCCGGTCAATAGCGCTTTTGATCTTATGCATCAGCTCGATAAACTGGGATTTGGGGTCGCCCCCTTTCTGGATATAGAAGTCGGCGCCGTTGTCGATGGCTTCTATCACCACCTCCTCCCGGCCCCGGCCGGTGAAGAGGATGAAGGGGATGGTGCCAAAATCCCGGCGCACGATCTTCAGAAACCCGATACCCGACATCTCGGGCATCTGGTAATCGGCGATGATGGCATCGTAGCGGGTATTTTTCATCAGCTCAAGTGCTGCCGGGGCAGAAGTGATAGTATCAACCGATAACAAGCCGCCCTGCTCAAGGAAAATCTTGCCAAGCTCGAGCAGGTCCGGCTCATCATCAACGTACAATACCCGGGTCACGGTCTCACATTATTATAGGTTCTTCGGTATTTATCATTCGTTATCGTTCCGGGAGATGGAAACAAGACGATATTTCGAATAATTCCAGGATCCCTGGCTGAAAACCCGGTCTGCGGCCAGACCCCCGGCCCCATCCTCCGGCCTACTGCACCACACCCGGGATGAATCGATATTATTTATAAGGAAAACTCCCCATCAGTACTTTGCCATGCTATATCATAGCATAGAGGGAGTCCCATGAAGTATCCTATCCTCGTTCTTGCGGTCCTGCTCATTGCAGCCGCTCTCATGGCCGGCTGTGCCCAGCAGCAGGCATCAACAACCGCGTCTACGACTACACCATCAGCAGCAGTCATCAAGGTCGGCGTCATCGCATCCCTGACCGGCCCGGCATCCAATGTCGGCACCAACATGTGGCAGTCGGCCCAGGTTGCCGCTGACAAGATCAATGCCAATGGCGGCGTTACCCTAAAAGACGGGTCAAAAGCACAGCTCAAGCTGATTGTCGGCGACGACGAATCCACCCAGGCCGGCGGCCAGAAAGCCGCAACCAAGCTTATCACCGACGACAAGGTCGACATCCTTGTCGGGGGATACTCAAGCGCCGTCACCTCTGCCTATGAGCAGACGATTGCCGAGTACAAGGTCCCGTTCATCGTAACGGGGGCATCAAGCCCGGTCATCACCCACCGGACCGACATCGACACCAGTTATGTCTTCCACAACTGCCCGACAACCGACACCTATGGCCTGTACACCACCAACTTCATCGACCAGGTTGTGCGGTCAGCCATCAACAAGAAGTTCAACTTTGATGCCAGCCGGCCGGTCCGCGTTGCACTGCTGTACCAGGACACCGCGTTCGGGAAAGGCGTGCAGACTGCCGTGAACAACACGATAACGAAGAACAACTTAAACATGCAGCTCGTCTCCCAGCAGTCCTTCAAGATGGGGGAGAGCGATTTCAGGACCCAGCTGACCGCCATCAAGGCGGCAAAGCCCGATGTGGTCTATATCGCGGCCTTCCCCAACGAAGGGGCCCCGGCCATAACCCAGGCCCGGCGGGATATCGGCCTCAACACGATCTTCCTCAATGTCGAGAACAATGATAATGCCCAGTTCTACAAGGACCTTGGCCAGTACGGCGATGGGGCCATCATCGAGAGCCGGTTCTCGCCCTACACTGCACCCGCGGGAGCCGTGGACGCTGCCCAGAACGCTTTCAAGCAAACGTACTTTGCCAGATTCGGGGCCTACCCGGACATGATGGGTGCTTCCACCTATGACGGGGTATATGTTGCAGCACAGGCAGTCGGGAATGCCGGCTCCACGGACAAGACCGCAGTCAGGCAGGCACTCGTTGCCCTGAAGATGCCCCAGATGGTCGAGGCCATGAAAGACCAGACCATCTCGTTCACTCCTGATTTCCGGGAGTCAACCTTTGATCTCTGGATGGAACAGCTGGCCCTGAACGCAACTGCCGGTGAGACCCGGCCGTTCATTGTCTGGCCGGACAATCTCAAGACAACCGAATTTGTCCTGCCATCATGGTATGTGCCGGGCAGCAGCACGTAACCTGACCCCATTCTTTTTTCCTATGGCGAGCAGATTGATACAATGTACAAGGCCAGGCAGGTGGTGAGAAGATGGACGAGATCTCGGTATTCCTCCAGATCGTTTTCTGGGGGCTGTATGCAGGCTGCATCTACATCCTCCTTGCCACGGGCTTAAACCTCATCTTCGGGGTCATGAAGGTCGTCAACTTCGCCCACGGCGAGTTCCTGATGATCGGCGCCTACATCACCGCAACCGTCTTTTTGCTCACCGGTCTCAACCCGTATGTCATCATCCTTGTCTCCATGCTCGCGCTCATCGGCATAGGAGCCGTTGTGGAAAGGCTCTGCTTCCGCCCTATTCTCGGGACAGGAAAGCTCAACGAGATCTTCCTCTCTATCGGGCTCATCTACATCTTCCAGAACGGGGCAGCCATGATCTGGGGCGATGCCTGGCAGAGCGTGAAAAGCCCGTACGACGGGATAACGATCCCCATCGGGCCGCTCTCGGTGCCGCTCGATTACATCCTCATCATGGTCTTTACGGCAGCCATCCTCTGCGGGCTCTTTTTATTCCTGAAAAAGACCACCATCGGCATGCAGATGCGCGCAACGAGCCAGAACCGGAAAGGGGCCATGCTCGTCGGGATCAATGTCGAGCGCATTGATATCATCAGCTTCGGGATCGGCTGCGCCCTTGCTGCCGCGGCAGGAACGCTCTGGGTGGTGAGCGGCCAGGTCTTCAACCCCTACATGGGCTCGATCCCCGCGGTCAAGGCGTTTGCGATCATCATCCTCGGCGGCCTTGGCAGCATCCCCGGCGCCATCATCGGCGGGCTCCTGATGGGCCTTGCCGAGAACGGGGCTGCATTCCTCCTTGGCGGCATCTGGAAAGACGCTATCTCGTTTGTGATCCTGATAGTCGTGCTCGTGCTCCGGCCAACCGGGCTCTTTGGCGAGAAGGAGGAGTGAGTGGCATGCAGCTGAACCGGCAGGACCTGACAAAATACGGGACCATTGGAACGCTTGCCATTGCGGCCCTGCTCCCGCTCGTAATCGAGAACATGTTCATCATCAACCTCCTGGTCCTGATGCTCATCTTCATCATCTTTGCCTCGGCCTGGAACCTGCTCGCGTTCTCGGGGCAGGGATCGCTTGGCCATGCCGCATTCTTCGGCATCGGGGCATATGCATCAACCATCATTGCCGTCAGTTACGGGATCACCCCGTTTGTCACCATCTTTGCCGGCGCAGCGGTTGCCGCATTCATCGGGATCCTGATCGGGCTCACCTGCGTCCGGCTCAAGGAATGGTTCCTTGCCATGGTCACGTTCGGGTTTGCCATCATTGTCCAGACGCTGACGGTCAGCATCCTTGCCCCCATGACCGGCGGCTGGGACGGGATCTCGTCGCCCCGGCTCATCAGCCCGGCAATCCCCGGCTACCAGTTCATCGAATACTACATCATTCTCATCATAACCATTGCCGCGCTTGCCGCCATCTGGTATATCATGAAATCCCGGGTTGGCCTGGCATTCCTTGCCATCCGCGAGAACGAGCTCGAGGCCCGGGCTGCCGGGGTGGACCCGGTCCGGTACCGGCTTTTTGCATTTGCCATCAGCGCCTACCTTGCCGGGGTGGCAGGGGCGCTCATGATCCACCACATCGGCTACCTGACGCCCGAGATTTACGGGGTGGAAAACTCGTTCTGGCCGATCACGTACGTTATCCTTGGCGGCCTTGGGACGCTGGCCGGCCCGGTCATCGGGACGGTTGTGCTCACGGTCATCTGGGAAGGGCTCAAGATGACGGGGCTGACGTTCGGGCGGTACGTGATTGTCGGGGTTATCCTGATTCTCACCATCATCTTCCTGCCAAAGGGGCTCGTCAGCCTGCCGGAACGGGTGCAGGAATGGCGGGCGAAGAAAAAGAAGAAAGAGGCCCTTCCGGAGCCGGCAGTGGCAGCCGGGGAAGAGGGCCGGTAATCTTTTTTTTACAGCGATATGATTGGGCCGGGCAGATTTTTTTGTTCATTCACTCCGGAACATATTTCGCTATACGACTGTACAGAATCGGGTCACAGATATTTTACGGTAAGGATGCTTGCCGCCGCCCCCGACGGGGCGCCTCCGCGGCGGCATCAATTACCGGGGATTATCTGAAAAGGAAATTTTCCCGGCGCTCGAATCCTTAATCAATATTGCGGGGGTCAAGGGGCTCACCTCTTGGGCTGCCTCCCCCTCTGGGGGAGCGAGGGGGTCACGCTCACAATTATTGAGAGATGGGGGAAAACGTACTATTATTCAAATTTTTGCAGAACTCTCAATAATTTGTGATAAACTGCCGCTGCCCCTGACGGGGAGTTCCCTCCCGCAGCGCCACCAACTATTGCAAGATCCTGACCTGAATCCCAGTGGAATCGGTGTCCGGTGTGCATACCTCATGACAGATACAAAACGAGATAATCGCAGCATTGAGTGAAATAAAGGCAGTCCAATCCCGGCCAATCCGGCCAATGTACGAAAAATCGTTTTCCCTCCGGTATCACAACTCATTTAACGGAAGATCAATAACAGAATCCTGCATGAGATACCAGCTTTCGCTCATATTTTCCGTACTTCTTGTGATACTTATCGTCTCGGCCGGCTGTTCCGATTCCGAACCAGCCTCAACGGTTTCACCAGGCGGATCCCCTTTAGGGGGCACCGGTGCAGGTGGAGTCAGTGTCAAAGTCAGCGCAATGGATTCAGTCCTTGCCTCCACGTACCTCCAGCTCTCCGATTTCAAGATGAATTTTATTGAATTCGATGTCATCAACCCCACGAACAGTCCAAAGACGTTTATTGTTGAGTCCGAGATCCCGGGCTTTACCGAGAAGGCTGTCAACACGGTCGATGTCCCTGCCCGCTCGAACGTAACCATCGGGCAGGCCCCGTCACTCAGGACAAGTGCGGTTCCCTCCGAGATGACAACCGCCACGCTCCACTACAAGGTCTCCCTTGCCGACGGCACGCGGGTTGATGAGCAGACCTATCCGATCAAAATTTATGCCAAGGACACCATGATCTGGGCTGTTTCTGACGGCCAGGACTGGAATGACATGACCCCGTTCATCGCTGCCTGGGTAACCCCGCACGCGGCCGAGATCGACCCGCTCGTGCGGCGGGCGGCCGGGTACACTGCCGATAATACCATTGCCGGGTACCAGTGCGGGGACAGCTGCTCGGATGCTCAATGGCAGGAATACTCGGATGCCCAGGTTAAGGCCATCTTTACCGCGCTCAAGAACGACTACGGGCTCACGTACATCAACTCGCCCATTGCCTATGGCAAGGAAACCGAAAATCCCCAGCGCGTCCGGCTTCCAAAGGACTCTATTGCACAGAAATCCGCCAACTGCATTGATGGCACGGTCCTGTACGCCTCGGCACTGGAATCCATTGGCATAACCCCCCATATCATCATCCTGCCAACCCATGCGTTTGTCTGTTACGAGACAAAACAGGACTCGCCCGATTCACTCTCCTGCCTAGAGACAACCATGACCGGTTCATCCTCGTTCGAAGATGCGGTCGCGTATGCAAACCAGGAATACCGGGATGAGATTGCCAATGGCAATTTCAAGGCAGGAAGATCACAGGATCTCTCGATTGCAAACCTAAGAAAAGCCGGGATCCTCCCCATGCAGTGAGAGGGGACAGTACATTCCCTTACAAAGGATCACCCTCTTTTTTTCGCGGACAAAAGCCGTTTCTGGTTCTTAAAAAAACCGGGTAATTTTCCGGAAAGGTAACAATCCGGGTATGTTTCAGGAATACAAAAGAACGGTCTTTGGATCTCTGGACCCGTTTTGCAAAGACCGGAGATCCCAATGGGAGGATGAATACTACCTGGCCGAAATATACCCGTGACGGGAGCCGGTATCTCGATATCGGGACTGTCCCCATCGCGGGGAGCGGGCTTTAGTTTCCCTTTTTTTCACTATTGCCTTGATGGACATCTCCTTACAATAAATAACGAGAAGATTCCGGTTTTGGTTGAGTTTTACGCGATTATTTTAAAAAAAATCGGATAATGAAACCGAAACCGATATCCATTCCTGAGGAAGACCGGTTACTTCCTAAAAACCGGAGCTGTTTCTTGAAGTCCCGTATCCCACTACACACCCTGGTCGCCATTCTCTTCTGCCTGGCATTGATGGGCGGGATACTCCCGGTGGCTGTAGCTGATGACCCGGATGCTTATATGAATATGACTATTGAAGAGATGGAACTCGAGCACCTTGCCTATGAAAATGCAACTGCCTATGTTCCCGTCTCATCCATAGCAACGGCCCCGACAAACCTGACAAACGAGTTTCCCAAGTACTCGTACGTGAACTGGAGCCAGGGGTCGTGCGGGAACTGCTGGGTGTGGGCCGGCACGGGCACGCTTGCCCAGACCCTGTACAAAGCAACCGGCACCTCCACCCCGCTCTCCATCCAGTTCTTTGATTCCAATTACATGAACGGGAACATCGGGATGACAAAACCCCACGACTTTGCCTGCACCGGCGGATATCCCTACACCTTTACCGATATTTACAATACGGGCCTGAACCAGTCATACCCGGGCGGACCGTTCGTCATACCCTGGAGCAACACAAATGCAACCTACAAGGATGAGGACGTGCCGGATAATGGCGACCAGGAGTCAACCGTTCCCCGGCACCTGATATCAATAACCCCGAACATCGGTCTCGACCGTGTCGAGGCAGAAACAATACTGGCCAGCCCGCCTTCGAACCAGACTGCCGCGGTGGAGAATATCACCCGTTCACTGGTTGACGGCAAGGTTGTCTACTACACGATGACCCTCCCCAACAATACCGCATGGAAGCAATTCAGGGCTGCATTCTGGGCAAACCAGCCGGGTGTCTTTTTTGATATGGATGCGTACAACCAGTCTTTTTATAATGGCAGTGCCGGTGAGGGAGGTGGCCATGCCATGATCCTCATCGGGTACAATAAAACCGATTCGAATAAGGCCAACCAGTACTGGATTGTCCAGAACAGCTGGGGCATTGACGCGAACAATACCAAAGGCCAGTACAAGCTCAAGATGTGGATGGACTATAATGCCTCGTTTAATAATTTCCAGGGCACAACGCAGGAGTTCTGGATCTATAACGCCAGCTGGAAAACTGATCCGTCGGTCACCAGTATATCACCGGCAAGCGCCCTTTCCGGAACGGTCAGCACCCCGGGCATCGGGGGATCGAACTTTGCATCCGGCGCTGACGTGATGCTCAAAAAATCCGATATGACGCCGAGGCACATAGCAAGCCTGGTGAACGGTTCAGGCGGGGCGCTCCTGGATGACCCGTGGAGGGTTACCATTTCCGGTAATTACGCGTATATTGCCGGCAATACAAGCAATTCCCTTGAGATCGTGAACCTGACCAATCCCTTCAGGCCGGTTCATGAAGGCAGTATTGCCAACGGAACTGCCGGTGCGCTCCTCGACGGTCCCGTCGATGTGGCAGTTTCCGGTAAATATGCCTATGTTGCCAGTTTCAGGAGTAATGCTCTTGAGATCATTGACATCTCCACTCCTTCAGCCCCGGTGTATCAGGGCCGGATCACCCATGGGTCCGGGGGGGCTCTCCTGGGCTCCCCCCAGAGAGTTGCCGTTTCGGGGAATCTTACCTATGTGGTCAGTTCCTCAAGCAATGCCCTTGAGATCGTGAACACAACCAATCCCGCTCTTCCCGCGCATTATGCAAGCCTCTCTAACGGGGTGGGCGGGGCACTTCTGGACAACCCGGTCGATATCGAAATTGCCGACGATTACCCGTACGCGTATATCGCCAGTTCCGGCAGCAATGCCCTTGAGATCGTGAACATAACCGATCCCGCTGTACCCTCGCACAAGGGGAGCATTGTGAACGGGGCGGGGGGAGCTCTCCTGAGCAATCCGCAGAGCGTGACCATTTCCGGCTACAATGCCCTTGTCACGAGCAGAGGAAACAATGCACTGGAGATTGTCGACATCAGTAACCAGTCCACACCGTTCCACCGGGGAAGCCTCTCCAAGACAGCCACCGTCTCGTGGCTGAACGGGCCAACCGATGTCGTGGTCTCAGCTGACCGGAAATATGCGTACATTGCAAGCAACACGGGAGGCACCCTGGACATCATCGATGTCTCGGATCCCGCTGCACCTTTTTACAAGACCGGGCTTGAGAATGGTGAGGGCGGGGCACTCCTGCAGAGCCCAAGCAGCGTTGCGCTCTACCGGTCCATGGTCTTTGTTACTTCCCGCGGCAATGATGCCCTCGAGGTCATTGGCGTTGACGCAATTCCCGCAACAGCTATCTCAGTCACGCCGTCAACAAGCCTCACCGGATCCTTCAACCTGACCGGTGCACCTCATGGCACCTGGGACGTGGTGGTGACCAATGTCAACAGCCGGTTTGCCACACTGTCCGGCGGGTTTACGGTAACCACCTGGATAAACCCGACCCCGACACCCCCTCCGTTCGGAGGGGATACTGATGACGACAAGGAACAATCACCAGCATCAGGAAAAGAAGCAGGCACTGCCGGCCAGGCAAGCGTGTCCTTGAAGACCAATGAGCTTGGCCAGACCCTTGCCCCGTACACCGTCGAGACAACAACGGCGTCGCCAATCGATGTAGAAGTATCCATTCCCCAGTCAACCAAATCCCTCACGGAATCCGGCACCCCGATAAGCCAGGTGACCGTAACCCCGCTCTCCGAGGCTGCAGTAGACCGGATAACACAAGGTGCACACACCCCTGAGGGAACGGCATTCACGGCAGGGGGTCTTGGGGTTGAATGCACTCCGTCCGGGGCAACCTTCAGCCAGCCGGTCGAGATAACCTTCACCCTGACACGGGCCCAGTGGGACGAAGCCCTTGCCCAGGCGGGAGGCAGGGTGCAGGATATTTCGGTCAGGTATTACGATACCCGGACCCGGGAGTGGACCGCCATCCCGACAACCGCGGATCCCGTAACCCATATGGTAACCGGATCAACGAAACACTTCACCATCTTTGCAGTATTTGCAAAGACCACGAGCGTCTCAAAGAAGCCAACGTATTCCTGGGAGACCCCGGCTCCGGCCGCAGTCGTGATCCGCACCACGGCAACGGTTGTCCCGGCGGCAACCACCGTTCCCGCTTCTGTTCAGCCGGAACCCCGGCTGCCGGTCGTACTGATTGCTGCCATCATTGTTGGTATCGCTGCGCTCGCGGGCATTCTCCTGCTCCTCCGGCGCTGGTGGATAAGGAGGCAGAACCCGGAATTGTTCCGTAAGTACGACTGATATCAGACAGGCCGGAAAATCTTCTTTTTGTAAAGAAAACACGAGAGGAAATCAATAAACCGGGGGATTTGGCCGGTCACATTCTGTCCCTTCCGGTATCAGAACCCTAAATACGCTTTCTGGATCCGGGGGTCGTGGAGGAGCGTCTTTGATTTGCCTTCCTGCACGATCCGCCCGTTCTCCAGCACATAGCCCCGGTCGCACATGGCAAGGGCGTTTCTTACGTTCTGCTCCAGGAGAAGGATGGTCATGCCATCCCGGCCCAGCTGCTCGAGCGACCGGAATACCTGGCCGGTGAGGAGCGGCGAGAGGCCGGTTGAAGGCTCATCGAGAATGAGGAGCCGGGGTTCCGACATGAGCGCCCGGCCAATGGCAAGCATCTGCTGTTCGCCGCCCGAGAGGGTGCCGGCCTTCTGCTGTTTGCGTTCCTCTAAGATCGGGAAGAGGCGGAAGATGCGGGACATGCTCTTCTCCGGGTCGGGGTTTCCGGTCCCGCCCAGTTTCAGGTTCTCGATAACGGGCATACCCGGGAAGATCTCCCGCTTCTCGGGCACAAGCGCGAGACCTTCTGTGAAGAGATCGTACGGGTGGGAGCCCAGGATCTCTTTTCCATCAAACTGTATGGAGCCGGTGGCTTTCCGGTTTATCCCGACAATTGTCTCGACGGTTGTCGTCTTGCCGGCGCCATTGGGCCCGATCATGGTGACGAGCTCGCCCTTGTTCACCTCAAACGAGAGGTCCCAGACAACCTGCAGGTTCCCGTGAAACACATCAAGACCTGATACAGTGAGCATTTCCGAACACCACTCTCTTTAAAACGCGTCGATATCCCCAAGATAGGTATCGATGACCCGCTGGTTGTTCACCACTTCGTACGGCCGGCCGTCAGCTATCTTCTCGCCATGATCCAGGACAATGATCCGGTCGGAGACCCCCATGATGACGCTCATCACGTGCTCGATGATGAGGATCGAGACCCCCCGGTCCCGGATCTTCCGGATCAGCTCAACGGCTTCCCTGCTCTCCTTCGGGTTCAGGCCGGTGGTGAGCTCGTCAAGAAGAAGGAGCTTTGGCTGGCAGGCAAGGGCCCGTGCCAGCTGGAGTCGCTTGAGTTCCACGACATTAAGGTTCCGGATTAAGGTTGTTGTCTTTTCCTGGGGGAAATTGACCTCAGCAAGGATCGCAACTGCCGTTTTCTCTGCCTCTTTCATGGACGGGGCATGATGGTTGCCAAAGAGCACGCCGATCATGACACACTGCTGTGCGCTCAGGTTCGGGAACGATTCTGCGATCTGGAACGTCTTGGCAATTCCCTTGTGGCAGATGATGTCCGCTTTTTTGCCGGTGATATCCTCGCCAAGGAACAGTATCCGGCCGGAGGTTGGGGGAAGGATGCCGGAGATGATATTGAGGAGCGTAGTCTTTCCGGCCCCGTTTGGCCCCACAAGTCCGACAATCTCGTCAGCCCCGATCTCCAGGTCTACCTCTTTTACCGCAGTAAGGCCGCCGATCTGCTTGGTTACGCCGGAGAGAGAGAGCACAAATACCACCTTTTTTTATCTGTGCTATAGGTTAGCACGGGGACCTATTAACATATTTTTATCTGCGCCGGGTATTTTGGATCCTGCAGGCCAATTAAAAAAGATTGTGAACAGCCCATATATTGAGTTTATTATAAATCTGACCGCTGCGGGCCTGTTTTGTTTAGCGGAGGATTAATCGGGCAGATCCGGCCGGATCATTTCGATCGTGTTATATGTTACCATGCAACAGATTAACAAGGTACCATGTTTGGATTACCGGATATTACCATTATCGCGGTCGGTGGCACGGTTCTTGTCATCCTTATCGCGCTCGTGTACTGGGGACTGACTTTCAGGGGGCATGACTGATGGCTGCTGATATTCTTACCGTCGTTGTTGTCGGGCTCTACTTTATCCTGATGCTGGCCATTGGTGCCTGGGCGTCCAAGAAGATCAAGAGCACGGAAGATTACCTTGTGGCCGGCCGCTCGCTCGGTTTCTGGGTTTTCATCCTCCTCATGATAGGTACGGTCTGCTCGGGCATGTCCCTCCTTGGCGTCTCGGGTCTTGGCTATAAGGCCGGGTGGCCCACCATCTGGGAGCAGATCTTTGTCCCGCTCTCGATTGGGGTCTGCATCATCTTCTTTGGCGTCAAGCTCCACAATGTGGCAAAGACCCAGGGGTACATCACGGTCCAGGACTACCTGGCCCACCGGTTCGAGAGCCCGACGGCCCTCCGGACTCTCTCGGCCGTAGCCGGTATCATCGTATCGCTCATCTATCTCGTGGGCCAGTACACGGCAATTGCAATTGTCCTCATCTGGCTCTTCCAGATCCCGCTCTGGCTTGCCCTGCTTATCGCAACCCTGGTCACGATGGCCTATACTGCAATCGGCGGCCTGTACGCAGTTGCATGGGCATCCCTCATCCAGTCTATTATCCTGATTGTCGGCGTAATTGTCATGGCGCCCATCATCATCTGGAAAGCCGGCGGTTTCACGCACGTCAATGAGTTCATTGCAACGGTCAACCCGAACCTGGTTATGCCATGGAACCCGGCCGGTGCATTTGCCCCGGCGTACGTGGTCTCGTTTGCTCTCCTGCTCGGTCTCGGGCTTGCCTGTGCCCCGCACGTGATCAATAACGTGCTCGCGATCAAGGATGTGAAGTACTTCAAGTGGTCCCCGCTGCTTGCGTTCCTCATCTACGGCGTGGTCATCTTCCTTCTCAAGTTTGCCGGGTTTGCCGGCCTTACCATGGTCAAGGAAGGTATGTTCACCCTTCCCGTGGTACCCAATGCCCAGGACTTCGTGATCCTGTACGGCATCCAGTACGCCATGCCGATCCTGGCCCTCTGGGCGATCTTTGCGGTCATTGTCCTTGCGGCAGTCATGTCCACTACCGACCGGCTCATGCTCACCATCGGGGCAATGTTCTCGTGGGATATCTACAAGAAAGTCTTGAAACCGGATGCCGAGGATAAGAGCGTCCTCCTCCTCTCCAAGATTGTGGTCGTTGTCTCAGCCTTTGCCACCATGCTCATCGCCATCAACCCCCCCGAGATGCTGGCAGTTTTGATCTGGATGGGTATCGGAACCATGCTTGCCACTTTTGCGGTCCCGCTCCTTGCCGGGCTGTACTGGAGGGGCGCAACCCGCGAGGGGGCACTTGCCGGGATGGCTCTTGGCCTCCTCTCATCGCTCATCTTCGGGTTCCTCAACTACTTCAAGATCAAGGCAATGGGTGTTGACTTTGCCGCGATCCCGCTCCACTTCTCGGCATATGCTTTCATCGTCTCACTGGTAGCAATGATTGTCGTCAGCCTGCTCACAAAGAAGACTGCGGAGAAAGTGCTGGACGAGACCCAGACCGGCTGGTACATCTCCCGCCAGTAACTATCTTTTTTTACAGGACTTTGCCCGACTGGTATGTACGGAAATGCGCGGGGTGTTCAGTAGATACACCCATGAACGAGGTTCACATCCGAAGTATGAAAATTAAAAAAAGGAATTTCAGGAGAGCTCCCCGCTTCAGGGCTTCGGTACGGCACGGCGGGGCGATTACCTTTTTTTGACATTAGCAGGTAATTGAAGCGCCGCGGGGGCGTCCCTTCGGGGGCGGCGGCGCTTATCCTAAAGGGTTTGTATGGGTGCATCATCCCTCATCGTTCTATTTTGTGCATGAGATCTCGTGGAAATTCTGAAACGATCCCCCCAGTAGGTTAACGGGCCGGTAAATGGGTGGGCCGGCATTTCTCACAACTAAAACTGCAGCTGGAGATATCCTGCATATCTTCCAAACAGCCTCACTAAAATGCCATGCAATATACCTGGTTCCATGAACACCAGTAATTCCGGATCCGTACGCATCCATCCCTCAGAACAAAATCGATCTTTTTAGTATCTGCCCCATCGTCTGGGAAGCGGGATGAAAGGTATAAAAAGGCCGTATTATTGCTAGGCATATTTGCCATGCAGAAGGGTTACCTTATATAATGCCCGATTGATTTTAAGTTACTACCCCCTGCAGACTCCCCATGACCGGATTGCGTTCCACCGGGTGTTTATAAAAAAATCCCGGTCCGGCATTTTTGGCATGAGGAGTGCAGGGGGATCATCACCGCCACCGGGTTGCTCCGCGAGTGAGCGGCGTAAAAGCAACAGCAGCACAAAAAGGAGAGAGAGAGAGAGATGACCATCGCGCAATACCAGCAAAATACTGCATTGAATGGAACCCCGCGTGTTATTCACGGGAGGGTACCGGCTGCCAGGAAGAGAAAGATGCTCAGGATCAGTGTTGGCCCGGACCGGTACGGAATTGACCTGAACGAGGCAACCGAGGTAATCAGGGATCTTTTGATGATCCAGTCATGCAACCCGAAGTCCATGACACGGCGCTTTGTCAAGTGCAACCGGAGAAACACCATTGTGTTTAACCTTGAAGAGTGCCTGAGCTGCCAGGACGAGGGAAAGATCCTGCATAAGCCTGCCAGTTTTGTGATGCTGGACGAGAGGCTCGGCGACTCCTGCGTAGGGATACTGGTGCCCGGGATCCCGTCAGCCATCGCCCCGGCAGATTCTGCCCCGGCACGGGGGCCAAAGGAACACCATGACATCCCGGTTCATGAAGTGAAAAGCAGCCAGAAGAAAGCCCGGGACGCGATACCCGTCATTGACCTGCGGGAACTGGTGGAAAATTGCCTCATCCGCCTCAGGTATTATCATTCTCATCCGGGTATCTGAATACCCTGGCACCTTTTTTCCCGGCCAGACAACCCGAGCCGGCACGTGCGCAAATTTCCGGAAAAAAATATTTTTTCAGGCAAACCCTCACCAATATAAATCCTGCCATCCAACCGGTCTCGCGTGAAGACTGCAATTCTGGGAGGCGGACTTACCGGCCTTTCCCTTGCCCGGCTCCTGCACGAGCGGGGCGACGAGGTCGTGGTGCTGGAGGCAGAGAGTGAGACCGGCGGCCTCTGCCGTTCAAGAACCGGGAGCGGGTTTACTTTCGACATCGGCGGGTCCCACATCATCTTCTCCCGGGATCTGGAAGTCCTCTCGTTCATGCGCCGGATGATCGCGGACAATGAGCAGCGGAATAACCGGCATACCAAGATCTTCTACAAGGGGCAGTATGTCAAGTACCCGTTCGAGAACGGTCTTGCAGATCTCCCGGACGAGGACCGGCTTGCCTGCACTTTCGGGTTCATCCGCAACCTCATTGCGGTCGAGAAAGGCGAAGTTCCGCTGCCCGCCAATTTTAAGGAATGGATCTATTACACGTTCGGGGACGGCATTGCGGAATGCTATCTTGTACCGTACAACGAGAAGATCTGGAAGTACCCGACCGACGAGATGTCGCACCACTGGGTTGACGGCCGCATTCCCCGTCCCCCGGTTGAGGATATCATCAAGTCCGCTATCGGGATCGAGACCGAAGGGTACACACACCAGTCGGTCTTCTCGTACCCGCTTGACGGCGGGATCGAGGCTCTCGTACACGCCATAGCCCGGCCGGTTGTGCCGTTCATCCGCACCGGGTTCAAGGTGAAATCCGTGAAGAAATCCGGCACAACCTGGCAGATCAGCAATGGTAAGGAGACGGTAACTGCCGACCGGGTCATCAGCACCATCCCGGTCCAGCACCTCCTGCCCTGCCTTGAAAAGGTCCCGGCCCGTGTGATGGAGGCCTGCCAGTCGTTGAAGTACAACTCGCTCATCTGCGTGAATGTCGGGTACCGGGGGAGCGTACCGGAGATCTCGTGGCTGTACGTGCCGGACCCGGGCCTTGGGAAAACCAACCGGATCTCGTTCCCGTCCAGTTACAGCCGGCACGTTGCACCGGAAGGGCACAGCGCCGTCCTTGCCGAGATCACGCACCAGCCGGGCGATGAGATATCCGGCATCACGGACACAGAGGTTACAGAAGAAGTCCTTGGCATGCTCGAGAAGATGGGCATCGGCAAACGGGAAGATGTTGTCTTCACGTCCGTTGAGCGCCAGCCGTACGCTTATGTGGTCTATGATCTCGAATACCAGGAAAATATTGCGATTGTCAAAGAGTTCTGCAGGCTCGCCGGAATTCCGCTGGTTGGCCGGTTCTCCCAGTTCGAGTACCTGAACATGGACGGCTGCATCCGGAGCGTCATGGATTTTGTGAAAGCGTACCCGGGGGAATAACCCCACCGGTTTTTCCTGTTTTCGTGTATTCTCCATTGTAAAAGAGCGTGACCCCCCGGTTGTACAACCGGTAAAGCCTTTGGAGCAATTTCCTTTTTGACATGAACACGTAATTGATGCCGCCGCGGGGCGCCCTTCGGGGCGGCGGCAGGGAATCGCAACGATTGAGAGCCGTGCAAAAAATCCAAAAGACAATAGAAGTTCCCATCTGTTTTTCAAATAATTGAGCATGACCCCCTCACTCCCCCAGAGGGGGAGGCAGCCCAAGGGGCGATCCCCTTGACCCCCGCTTCTGCGACCAGCATTCATCTGGGGGACAATTACCTTTTTGAACGATCAGGTAACTGGTGCGCCGCGGGGCGCCCCGTCGGGGCGGTGGCTGGTCATCACAACGATTGAGAGCCGTCTAAAAAAATTTAGGAGACAATTGAGGCTCCCACCTATTTTTCAAATAATTGAGCGTGCCCCCCTCCTGTGCAAATGGGGCCCCATCACCCGACTCTCCGTCGGAGAGAGAACCTCAGAAAAAGGGTTAGAGTACGTAAAGATCGACCCCCAGTAAAATGCCCGGATTGGCAAACGGAGCCCGTATATCAGACTTTATACGGGCCCCTTTTTTCGGGTATCCGAAAATAGATCGAATTGGGGGAAAAACGGTACAATAAGCCCGGATTCCTGCCCGCAAAACGGCCGGATGGAAATTTTCACGCCGACGGTTTAAAAAAACGCAAATAGCATCAATTGGACGCAGAAAGTCACCTGTGATCGGACTAAAATATGCTGTTTGGTTCTAAAGATAGGGTTCCGGGAGGCTCATATCAACCGGAAGGATATCCCGATTTTCCAATAAGCCGATAAAAACACCGGCACCCTGAATGAGCTGCCCGGTAAAAACGCACATGAAACTTTTTTCATTCACACCCAGTTCATGCCCGTTTCATCCGTGCAAATACTTGTGAAGATGACTCAATCGCTCCTCCCGGCGGGACAGCAGCTTCACGATTCTTTGCGGGTTTAACCCGCCCCCGCATCATCCTTTATAATCCGCCAGACCAAAAAAGGTACAGGAGTTTTCCCGTTCATGATCTCGGTCATCATCCCCACCTTCAATGAAGAAGAGAATATCGCCCAGTGCCTGGTCTCGCTCTGCCACCAGACGGTTCCCAGGAACGAATACGAGATTATTGTGGTGGACGGCGGGTCAAAGGATGCAACCTGCGAGATTGCAAAGAAATACGCAGACCAGGTTTTTACCCAGACCAGCAAAAAAGTCGGGGGCGCCAGGAACGATGGCGTCATGGCAGCAAAGGGGGATATCATTGCCACAACCGATGCCGACTGCATCCTCCCTCCCGACTGGATACGCCGGGTTGGCGAGGATTTCAAAGACCCGGAGGTTTCCCAGCTCTATGGCCCGGTGTACCCGATCGAGGAAGGGCTCGGGAACCGGTTCTCGCTCCTGCTTGCAAACACCTTCTCCCGCATCGGTTACTACAGCCGCACGTTCTATTACACGCTGGGCTGCAACACCGCGTTCCGGAAGGATGCGTTTATCAAAGCCGGCATGTACCGCTGCATCGATGCCGGGGACGATCTCGAAGTTGCCATGCGGCTCAAGGACCATGGGAAGATCCGGTTCGACGGGAAACTCAAAGTCGGTTTCTCGATGCGCCGGTACCAGAAATTCGGTTCAGTCCAGTCCATCTACGAATGGATCTACATCGTCTCCCACGGCGGGGAGAACGAGAAATACTCGTACACCCGCAAAGAGTACAAGTGATCTTCACGTGTGTTCTGGAGAAACGCACATGAACCGATAGAGTTCACTCCGGACCTATGAAAATCAGTACGGTAGTTGTAACAAAAAAATGGGAGTATTCCCCCCCCCTGTGGGTCGCTCGGCCGCCTCGTCGGGGCCTCGCCGGGCAGGTCGGTTCAGGGGAATTACAGGTTATTGAAGCGCCGCGGGGGCGTCCCTTCGGGGGCGGCGCAAGCCATCAGAATGCCGGAACTGACTCGTTTCTGTCTTACGTGATTTTCAAATTTTCAATGGGAAAATCCTTTCTTAATCCCGACTGTTCCAGATCCGATCATTCGTTTTTAATCATCCCATCCCATTTTAATATCCCGCACCAGAATACTTCTCACAGGTTTTGCACATGCGCATTCCCCTGACCGGTCATACCAGTAATCACGCGGGATTGCCGGCCCGGGCTGGCATGGGAAATGTCACCCGCATCGTGGAAACGAAGGAATACGATACCCCTGCCGCCGGAAACGCCATTACGGTTTTTTGGTTCCGGATACGGGAGTAAATGCAATACTGAGGTTGTGCACCCATGGATAAAAAAGCGGAAACGAACTTCGAGATGCAGGACTTCAAGGATCCCGGTTACGAGATCTTCATTATTTTTGTCTCGGTGCTGTCAGTCCTCAATCTCGTCCTCATCTGGATCCCCGGCTTTGATCCTGACGCAGTCCATGTCGTCGAAGTCATCAACTTCTTTTTAACTATCATCTTTTTAATGGATTTTACGTACCGCCTTTTGTCTGCCGGCTCGAAACACTACTATTTCTTCCGGGACTGGGGATGGGCGGACCTTCTTGCAAGCATCCCGGCACTGCGTATCCTCCGGCTTTTCCGGATCTTCAAAGCCTACCGGCTTCTCAAAAAGTATGGCGTGCACAACATTGCCGAGCAGCTCAAAAAGCACCGGGCCAACAGCATGTTCTATATCGTCATCTTCTGCGTTATCCTGGTGATCGAGGTCGGGGCGTTCCTTGTCCTCGTCTTCGAGCAGTCGTCGCCTGCCGCCAATATCCAGACCGCATCGGATGCCCTGTGGTGGACCTGTGTCACCATCACGACTGTTGGGTATGGCGACCGGTTCCCGACAACAAATGCGGGGAGGCTTGTCGGGATCGCTATCATGGCGATGGGTGTTGCCCTTATCGGCACCCTTGCCGGTTTTATCGCAAACAAGCTCCTTGCGCCGGATATGTCGGATACCGATGAGAAAAGTCCAAAAGAGAGCAGTGCAACCGGTGTTGTCGAGGGGATCCACAATGCCTTAAAAGAGCAGCACCGCGAGAACGTGGAATTGCAGGAGAGGCTGGAACGAATCGAGCAGCATCTGAAAGGAAAGTCCCCGTAAGATTAAAAAGCAAGATATTTTGTTTACCGGCATTCTCCTCTTTTTATGAAAGACGCTTTGCGGTATGCTGCTGAGGCTGCATTCATCCTGCTTTTCCTGGCAGCCGCCGGGTGCACTGGTTCGCCCGGGGAAAAAACCCCGGCAGGTGCACCTGCATCATCTCCCGTCGGCCAGGCGTATCTCTGGAAAAGGGATAATCCTCCTGTTTTTTACCCACCGGCAACAATTCCCAAAAAGAGCGGTTCATAATGGACAACTGCCGCGTCCGGCAGATCTTCACGCCAGGGCATACAGCGGATACCTTGACCAATAAATGGCAAGGCTTTTTTAAACTTCCATCGTTCTTTTTTGTAAAGAGGATACATTTCCTGTAAAAGCCCGGGGCAATACAACAAAAATTACAAAACGGGAATGTCCATAGAGAGAATACCGTTCGCGGTCGATCCAACCACGATTCTCAACAGATCATGAATACCACAAAAACCGCCGGACAGGAAATAATCAAAAAGAGCATTACGGCTTTCAACGAGAGCGATTTTGCCCGTCTCCTCGGGATGACCGTCAGGGAAGCCCGGGACGGGTACGCGGAAGTGACTATGGACTGCACGGGCAAGAAGAACCCGCACGGGGTTGCCCACGGGGGTGCAATCTTTTCCCTGGCAGACCAGGCTTTCGGTATAGCAGCAAACTGTGCGGGGATCAGCCGGGTGGCAGTCTCGGTCCATATCCAGTTCATTTCCCCTGCCACCGGGGCACTTGTTGCACGGGCAGAGCGGGTTGGCGACGATGGCAGGCATTCCACGTTCCGGATCATGGTAATGGAAGGCGACCGGCTCATTGCCGGGTTCGATGGCGTGGCCCTGCAGGTCAGTCCCGTAGTGGATGGGGATCCCTCCGGCAGAACCCCGGTATCCCCCAAAGGCAACCACTAAATAGCAGGCAGGGCAAAATAGTCTTTTAATGACGGACAAGGTTCAAAAACCCAATGCTCTCCGGCTTATTGCAGCGGTCATGCTTGGCTGTATTGTCGGCGCAATCCTCTTTCTCGTGGTTGCACTCTTTATCGGGGCATTCAATGACAAGATGCACATGAATATCCCGATCAACATGCTCGTAGCCGAGAATATATTCAGCCTGGTGCTGCTCGTGGCCTTAATGGCAGTGAGTATCGGGTATTTCTGGTGGAAGGTCTGCACAACACCCCCAACCGAGCCGGAAACCGAAGAATAACCCTGTTCTTTTTTTATAACCGCATCCATCCGGCCGGAAATACAAAAATATTACTCTGTCCCGGGAACGTTTTCCAGAAAACAGTGTTTCATCCCGGGATCATCCGAGATCCATTACCGCTTTCACCTGGCCGGGCACCATGCGGTTGACCGAGAGGGGCTGGACATCCGGCATATTCATGGCGATTGTGAACGGCGTGCCCGGAGGTATGTTTTCGGACGGGGATATGAGAATGGTGAAGAGCTCGTTGGGCTCGAGAATATTATTCTGGTTGGCAGATGTGCCGGGGAGAATCCCGTTTTTGCTCACAATTGCCCATCCCGGGCGGGGCAGGGAGGCACTGCTCTCCTGCATCGGCAGGGTCTCGCTCCCCTGCGGGGTTGTCACAACCACGATGGCCCGGGTGAGATCATCCCCGGTTCCCGTTGCCCAGGTCAGGCGCAGCGATGCAAGACGGATACTGAGCCGGGCGCCCGCAAGACCGGAGTATCCCCCGGCAGCTTTCAGCGCCGGGTAGTCCTGGGGATTCACCGGCATTCCCCCGTATCCCGTGACGGATCCGACAAGAGCCAGGTTATCAGTGAGCGCATTCATGGAAGAAGAGGCCTCTTGCCCGGAAAAATAACTCATGGGAATAAAAATGGAGAACAGGACAAGGGAGAAGACAATGACTGCCAGGAAAACGAAAAGGAAACCGTACAGGTACCCGCTCTCTGACCGGTTGCCACCCTTCATGGATAAGCGCTCGATGTATCACCATAAAAAGGATGTGGAATCACGCGAGGGAAAGTGCACCATTTTCCAAAAAATGATTGGGTTTCGCGCTGTCCCATTCTCTCAGGAAACAATATACTACGCCGCCCCAGACACGACATACCCGGCGGTGCTTCAAGTACGTGCTGATAAAGATCAGATAATTGGTTAATCGGCAGATAATCATCCGGGTAATGCGTGAAACATCGGTTGGGGAGAATTTCAGGAATCTCATAAAAACGGTGGGGGTCACGCTCATAATTTTTGAGAATAGAATGAAAACTTCTTTCAGTACGGATTACACTTACCGCTCTCAACTAAAGCGATACCATGCGCCGCCCCGAAGGGCGCCCCGCGGCGCTTCAATTACCGTACAATAGCTAAACGGAAATTATTCCGCTCTTTCGATTTTTTTCTGATAGATTGAAAAAAAAATACGGCCTATTGGATCCATAAAAATCAGAATAACAGCGGGGGTCAAGGGGTGCTCCCCTTGGGCAGCCTCCCCCTCTGGGGGAGCGAGGGGGTCACGCTCCTTTTGCAATCGAAATTACAGAAAACAACGAATATCACCATTTTTCCATTTTCAACCGGATTCAGCTCATACCATAATGGGGTCTCTCCGGAAGGGTTCCCGCCGCCGTGCCCCGTAAGGACCCCGCGGCGGGCTAGCTCCCCGGGATAATCATCGTTATTTCTGAATTTTCAGGGATGAATTTTAAAGGGAGTATGAATCGCCGGTCAGAGCGCCGGCTTCTTCTTTAACGCATTCACGAGCAGGTTCACGCCGGCCTCGAGATCCGCAAGATCGAGCACTTCGACAGGTGAGTGGATGTACCGTGACGGGATGCTGACCGTTGTGCTCGGGATACCGCCCTTTGTCAGGTGGATGGCAGTGGCATCGGTTGTGCCGCCGCTCCCGACCTCGAACTGGACCGGGATGCTCTTCTCCTCGGCAGCCTCGCGGAGCCACTGGACAACTTTCCTGCTCGCAATGAGGCCCCGGCCGCTGCTGTCGACAATGGTGACAACAGGCCCTTTTCCCATGGCAACGGGTGCATCCTTCATCTCTATACCCGGGTGGTCGCCGGGAATGGTCACATCGGTTGCGATCGCACAGTCGGGGTCCAGTGCATAGGCACTCGTGCGGGCGCCCTTGAGTCCCACTTCTTCCTGCACGGTGAAGACACCGAAGATCGTGAGAGGCGAGTCAACCTCTTTTAAGGTCTTGATGAGCATGGCCACGCCGGCCCGGTTGTCAAAGGCCTTGCCGCTGACGCGGGTGCTTGCAAGGGAGCAGAACTCGCGGTCGATCGTGACGGGTGTCCCGACATCGATTCCCAGGTACGCTACCTCTTCTTTGTTGGCTGCCCCGACATCGATGAACATGTCGTCGACTTTCACGCCTTTCTTGCGCTCGTCGTCATCCATCATGTGCGGGGGTTTGCCGCCGATCACGCCAAACAGGGGCCCTTTCGTGGTATGCAGGATCACCCGCTGGCTGTAGAGCGTGGGGCCGTACCAGCCGCCGAGGGCAACAAAGCGGATGAAACCTTTGTCATCAACGTACTTGACCATCAGGCCGATCTCGTCCATGTGGGCAGCGAGCATCACCTTGAACTTGCCGCCCTTCTTGACTGCGATCAGGTTGCCCATCGGGTCCTCGCGGATCTCGTCAACGTGACCTTTGAGCTCCTTTTTTATTATCGAAAAAACGCTGCCTTCACTGCCCGAGACTCCGTGGGCATTGGATAATTTCCTTAAGAGTTCTTTGACCATATCATTCACCTGTTGCTTTTTGTATCCTTTCAAGGGCCCGGTTCAGGTTCTCCCTCGAGTTTGCATAACTGAACCGGGTATAATCCGGTGCATGCACACCGAACGCGGTGCCGGGGACGACAACGACCCCGGCATCGATGATCTTCTGCGTTATCTCCGCCTTCATGGGAACAAACGCATAAAAAGCGCCTTCCGGGGTCGGGAACTTAAAGCCGAGATCATGGAGACCTTTGCAGATAAGGTCCCGGCGGGCCTGGTACTCGTCCCGCATGACCCCCACCATGTGCTGGTCGCCGGTATATGCTGCAAGCGCAGCGTACTGCGAGATGGATGTTGCGCAGGCCTGGCAGTACTGGTGGACCTTGAGACACTGCCCGATCACCTCATCCGATGCTGCAAGATAGCCGAGGCGCCAGCCGGTCATGGCATAGGTCTTGCTCGTGGCATTGATGGTGATGACGTTCTCGCCAAAGGTTCCGGCACTCCAGTGCTTCTTGCCGTAGATGAAATGCTCGTACACCTCGTCGGAGAGGACCGTGACACCTTTGTCAGCAGCATATTCGACAATCGCCCTGATGGATTCTTTACTCTCGACTGCCCCGGTCGGGTTTCCGGGCGAGTTGATGACCATGAGTTTTGCACCCGCCATCTGCTCTTTTGCAGCCTCGACATCGATGTGCAGAGTCTTTGTAAGAGGGATACTGACCGGCTGGCCTCCGGCTATTGTTGCAAGCGCCGAATACGAGACAAACCCGGGGTCCGGGCAGAGCACCCGGTCGCCGTCGCAGAGGAGCGCCTGCATCACGAGATGGAGGGCTTCGCTTGCGCCGGCAGTCACGATGATCTGGCCGGGAGTATACGAAAGGCGGTTCTCGTTCTGGAATTTCCGGCTTATGGCCTCCCGGAGTTCGGGAATACCTGTACCCGGGGTATATCCGGTCTTTCCTTCCTGTATTGCCCGGATTGCCGCATCCTTGATGTGCTGCGGGGTATCAAAATCCGGCTGGCCGAGGCCAAGGTTGATAGAGTCAGGGCCTGCCGACTCGAAGATCTTCCTGATACCCGAGATCTCGATCCCGAGAACCCTGTCTGAAAACTCAATTCCCATAAATCCTCCTTTATTATTCGATATTGGTGTGCCGGTTCTTGAGCGCCGATTCATCGGTCTTTGTTATCTCCATCATCCGCGAGATGATGGCATCGGCAAAGATCATGGAGGCGGTCTCAAAGAGCGTGCCAAGCGGGGCAAATGACTTGTGCTCGCCCATCATCTGACGGATCTCGAACTCTGCACCTTCATCCTGCACCTCGTCCCGGTGGTGCTCGATTATCACAATGCAGTCCGAGATCTTCCCGATCCGCGAGTCCGCGTTCGAGGTGATGAGGCAGATGTGTGCCCCGATATCCTTTGCCGTCTCGGCGATATCGGCAACAGTCTTGGTCTTCCCCGAGCCCGAGAAGATGACCATCGCATCACCGGGATTCATGGCAGGCGTGATCGTCTCGCCGACAACATAGGCATGGAGACCCAGGTGCATCAGGCGCATGGCAAAGGCTTTGGCAACGAGCCCTGACCGGCCGGCGCCAATCACGTAGATCCGTTTCGCGTTTAAGAGTTCTTCAATGAATCTGTCGCAGTCTTTCGACGAAAGAGTGTTTGCTATCGAACGGATCTTGGATGCCATCAAAAGCATCATTTCCTGTACCCGGTGTTTCTCCATGCTTCTTCCACAAAAGATGCATTCACATAGTAGATGAGAATTTCGCAAAAAGCGTGTTTATAACGGGAAGGATCTTTAAGGAAAGCTGACAAAACTGTAGTGCGTGAAAGTGCCGCTCATCAAATGGGCCGGGGGAAAACGGCAGCTGCTGGACGAACTAAATGCCCGGCTCCCGCCCCGGTGGAACACCTATTATGAGCCGTTTATTGGCGGCGGCGCACTTTTAGTCAGCCTTGAGAACCGGGGACTTCTCACCGAGGCAGTTATCTCGGACCTCAACAGTGAACTCGTCAACCTGTACCGGGCGGTAAAGACCCGGCCGGACCAGGTGATTTGTGAGCTTGAGAAAGACGATCTTCTCAATAACGCGGAATCCTACCGGCACCTCAGGAGAGAGTTCAACAGCCGGGTTACCACCAGCAAAAACCGGATCCGGAGGGCAGCTCTTTTTGTCTTTCTCAACAAGCATAGCTTCAACGGGCTCTGGCGGGTAAACCGCCGGGGCGAGTTCAATGTCCCGTTCGGCTACCATGCAAAACTGAGCCTTCCTTCGGAACATTCCATACGGAAATTCCATGCCATGCTCCAGCACGTAACCATCCGGAATACGGATTTTGAGAAGACCGTACAGCCGGCAAAAGAGGGTGATTTTGTTTACTTCGACCCCCCGTACCACCCGATCTCGAAGACCGCGAATTTTACCGATTACCATGCATCGGGGTTCCGGTTTGGCGACCAGGAGCGCCTTGCAAAGACCTTCAGGAGATTATCCGACCGCGGGGTTTTTGTGATGCTGAGCAACTCCAAGGTTCCGGCAATCGAGGAGCTGTACGAGGGTTTTACGATTGCAACCGTGCCGGCAAAACGCTATATCAACTGTAACGGTGAGCGGAGGAGCGGTGCCTGCGAGATCATTGTTACGAATTACTGAGGCATGGGATAATCCGGCCTGTGCTTTTTTTGGAAATCGTTTTTCTGGCTCTGGAGAAACTCACATGAACGGACGTACACGCCTATAGTATGAAAAAGAAAAGGGAATTTTTTTTAAGGGAAGCTACTCAGGCCGGGTTCTTTTTGGCCTCATACCGCTCAATCTCACCGCACACCGCAAGTTTCCCGTTTTCAAGAACCGATACCGCCCCGTGGCCGCCGCAGATAAGACAGCGGCGTTCGGTGGCAGCGAGAGCCCGGTCAGTCTCGTCAGCCAGCGCAAGCAGGGCTTTCCTATCCTTGTTTGCCAGGTCGCTGTCGACATTTACCGAGGTGACAAGGAAGGCGGCAAGAGAACTGTAATCGGCCCGCTCTTTTGTCATGCTGGCAAAATTGATGACACTGTCGGCAGTAAAAAGGAGGCCATGATCCTTTGCATAGAGAAAGAGCTGTCCGCAGATATGCCCGCCAAGGCCGTCCAGGACTTCCAGTTCGAGATCGGCAATACGAAACGAACTGATGACCGGGAAGATTCCCCGTTTTTTGGCTGAAGCAGGCTGGTAGCACTCAACTTTTTCCGGTACACGGAATTTTGAGAAGAGGTTCACCATTTTTGTATAGAACTCTTCAAGAACTGACCCTTCGCTCCGTGAGCCATAGGCCCGGTTGCTGGTCCGGATGATCTCAAGGGTTGCCGCGTGCATAAAAACCGGCGTGGTGAAGTACCCGGATCCCCCGCAGTGATCGGCATCTGCATGGGTGACGATGATGCGGGAGATGCGGGATGGGTCACCAAGGCCATACTGCGAGAGCATGGCAATGATATCGCGGTGATAGATCCCATAACAGGTATCGATCATGACCCGTTCAGCGGGAGAATCGAGAATGAAGAGGCTTCCTCCGCAGGGGGGCTGGAAGCACCAGAGGGTAACCCGGTCGGTTATCCGGAACCGCTGGACATCGGCATAGAAGTGCTCCCCGGAGGTTGCCCTCATGGTCCGGCCGGTTGCAAGCACGCTCTCGAAGACCTGGTGGGGATCGCATCCCCGGTCCATCAGTTCCTGGGCAATATGGTTGGTCTCGGCAAGGAACGAGAGCAGGAATGCATCCTCTGATTCCCCGATAAGATTGCGGACTTCCTGGGCAAACCGGACATAAAAGACCGTATCGTCAAGGTGCTTCCCGGTCTTGTCGTACTCGATGATCTCAAGGCGGTAGAGGCTCTTGAGCTGGTCGAGAAGTGATTCGACTATTGCGCTCTGCTCGAGGTTGAGGCTGACCATGAGCCGGTCCGGGTGCCGTCCCTTGTCATCGAAATCGATAAAAGCAATATTTGCCCCGGCCCGGGTGGTATAACTGAGAAATTCATAGAGGGCCCCGGGCCGGTTTGGAAGCGATACGCAGAACTTCAGGAAATCAAGAGGCTTGAGTGAGGTCTGGAGGTATCCGATTGCGGCAAGCTCTCCGGTGATTTTCTTATAGGATTCCTGTGACGCCGTTACCTCGTAAAAAACCGTACCGGGGTCGATTCGCCGGTCGAACTGGATCCGGTTGATGTTCCCGTTGTATTTTTTTATGATCTCTGCTGCCCGGTGAAGGGAGCCCGGGGTGTCTGGCATATGTGCAACAAATGAGAATTTCTTCACGACAATGCACCGTTTGTGGTAGTAGCGTTATGACTGGTATCCAAAATAGTTATGGTGGCCGGTTTTTTCAGGTGCCGGCAAACTGATCCCTGTTACCTTGAAAAAAAATCAGGGAGTTTTCTTCCGTACCACGAAAAGTGCCAGTATGAGGCAGATGACAACCAGGCCGCCGATGATGGCAAAGATGTACATGGGCAGGCCGGTATTTGCCGGCGGGGGAACGGGGGCGGTCGTAGTCGAGCATGTTGACACCGAAGTGGGTATTGCAGTTGTGCCGGTTGTTGCAGGAATTATTACCGTTGCCGAAACCGCGGGTGTGGCAGGGATTGTGGTAACGTTCTCCTGCGGGGGAATCGCTACGGTCAGGACCGTCCGGGAGGTCTTTTTGGTTATCGGGTTGGTGATGACAACATAATACTGGCCAAGGGGCATATCCACGTGGAACCCGTTGTTGAAGTATCCGGATGCGCTCACGGCGGATTCATAGGTCCGGAGAATGTTTCCTGAAAGGTCGGTTACATCGATCCGTACTGAACTGACCCCGTTCTCTGCATTCCCGAACAATTGTACATATTCTCCCACTTTCACGACATCCGGCTGGGCGATAACGGAGAAGTCGGGCTTCTTTAAAAAGATGGAGGTTGCTGCTTCATTTCCCGGGTTGGTCAGATCAGTGGCAGTGATAGTGTAGCGGGCGGACTGGAGTTTTTCAATGCCCTTGATATTTGCGGTGTACCAGACAAATCGCCAGGATTTATCCAAATCCACATCAACCGTGTTTCCTGAACCGGCGTTCCCATTCATATCGTAGAGCGGCACGCCAGCTGCAGGAAGACCGGGGCCGGTGATTTTCAGTACCGTCACATTCCCGACCGTATTCTTACCATCAAAAATGATCGTATTGCCGATATAATATCCGCCATTCCCGCGATATGCAATTGACATGGTGTCGGTAACTGCGGGAACCGTTTTGGGGATATCCGCAAGTGCCGGGGTTACCAGGAGCAAAGCAATAATCAGGAACAAAGACAGGGAAATAACTGACTTATGGTTTACTATAGCCATCATCTTACCTCTCGTTAATGAGAATTGCATTTATAAAGGATATATATTTTTGTCATTGCAGGCCTGTTTTTACATTTCATGCAATATCCAGCGGGATTACCCTATAACGAAAGTATATGTAGATTACCGGGCAACCCATGATCAGAAGGAACCAGACGATGACCGACGTGGAACTGGCCGGAAAACAGGGCGGGGAAGACCTGAAATCCAAGATTCTGGCAATTAAGAAAACCTTTTCCTATGAAGAGACTGCATACCACCTCCCCATCTCGTACGCGCTGACCGGGACTGCCGTACATGACCAGAAGAGTGTGCTGGAGGTCTATGCAAAGACCGGAAATAACCCGCTTGTTGCATCTGAATGTCTTCTCGCAGAAAAGACGGCAACTGCAGGAAAGGAGCCGGAGCCCTATACGGGTTTTATCAGCGATACGGTCATCCGCAAACTGGGGTACTCGCTGGTTGACGGCAGCATCCTCGGTCTTGCACTGGTTATCGGGAAGCCCGACAGCGCCGGGAGTGCTGCTGCCATCTGCCGCGAGCTGCAGGAAAAATACATGCTCACGTTCCTTGCCGGGGAGGTTGTTCCCACCCTCTCCGCAGCCGGGGTGAAACTCGGCCTCGAGTACCGGCTCATCCCCCTGGGCTCCACGCCTTCCTATGGTATCCATTTTGTTGACATCATTGCCCGGGTTGCCATGATGTTTGGTGGCGTCACGCCGGGTGACACACACCGCCTGCTCACGTATGCAGCCGAGCGGGCAAAAGCCATCGTGATCGTGTTTCCGGGATTATCGGATGATGAGATCGCTTTTGTGGACGGGATGAGGGTTCTGGGTTTCCCCATCCTCTCCCTTGGAGGGTACGAGGGGGGTTCCTGGATCCCCTCGACCGCTGAAACGGTGGTCAGCCGGGGCATGGAAGAGAAAGGGATCCGGGTCAATGTCACCGCAATCCCGATCCCGATGGGATGCTCCCCGGCATTCGAGGGAAAGAGTATCAGGAAAGAGGAGATGTACGTGGAGTTCGGCGGGGGGCGATCCCCGGGATTCGAGCTGCTCCGCCTCCGCCAGCCGGGCGAGATCACTGACGGGAAAGTGACGGTTATCGGCCCCGAGATCGAGTCAATGAAGGAAGGATCGGCAAACCCGCTTGGGATCATCATCGAGGTCTCCGGAAAGAACATGAAGAAGGATTACGAGCCGGTGCTCGAACGGAGGATCCACAACTTTGTCAATTATGGGGAAGGTTCGTGGCATGTTGCCCAGCGGGACCTTATCTGGGTCAGGATATCAAAAGAGGCGGTTGCAAAAGGGGTCCGGATCGAGCATATCGGCAAGCTCCTGGCAAGCAAGTTCCGGATGGATTTCCCGCAGCTGCTCGATGCGGTTGCCGTTACCCTGATCACCGATCCGGCTAAGGTGCTTGCGGCAAAGAAAGAGGCCGAAGCAGTCTATGCTGAGCGCGACGATCGGATCAAGGGCATGCGGGACAACGATGTCAGCACGTACTATTCCTGCACCCTCTGCCAGACCTTTGCCCCGAACCATGTCTGCGTCATCACGCCCGAGCGGCCGGCTCTCTGCGGCGCAATCAGCTGGCTTGACGGGAAGATTGCATTCGAGATGTCCCCCTCGGGGGCAAACCAGCCCATTGAGAAAGGGGCGGTGATCAATGCCCGGAACGGGGAGTTCGACGGGGTCAACCGGTTTGTCAAGAAGGCAAGCCATGGCGAGATCGACCGGTGCTCGCTCTACAGCGTGATGGAGTATCCCATGACCTGCTGCGGGTGCTTTGAGGCAATAGCCCTGATGCTCCCGGAAGTGAACGGCATCATGGTCGTGAACCGGGAATACAAGGGTATTACTCCCTCGGGCATGAGCTTCTCAACCCTTGCCGGCACCATCGGAGGCGGGGCCCAGACCCCGGGCTTTGCCGGGATCTCCAAGAACTATATCCTCTCGGACCGGTTCTTACAGGGCGAAGGCGGCATTGAGCGTCTCGTCTGGATACCCGCCCAGCTCAAGGAGGAACTGAAAGTCCGGCTCGAGAAGCGTCTCATGGAGATCGGTCATGCCGATCTCTTCGATAAGATCGCGGACGAGACAACCGCAACCACCATCGAGGACTTGGCCGTGTTCCTCGAGAAGGTTAAGCATCCTGCTCTTGGAATGGAACCCCTGGTGTGAGGGTGCAGCATGGCATACACCGCATCATTTGACTGGACCGGAACGATCGGGGAAGTTGTGCTCGGCGCCACGAAAGCCGATGGCGGAACCCGCAGGGTTTCCTACCGTATCGGCGGCGAAACAACGCTCCCGTTCCTTCCCGGTAACCCTCCATCCCCCGCTCCCCTTATCGCGTTTGAGATCTGCGACAACCCGGTGTTCTGGCCCCAGATAATCCGGAACTATTGCGGCGACCTCACAGGCAACGTGAGCGAATGGGCAAAGACCGCGGAGCAGGCATACGGCGCCGACATGGTCCGGCTGTACCTGACCAGCACCCGGCAGCGGAATTTCTCTGACATCCCTTCGGTGAAAAAGACCACGGAATCCGTCCTGTCGGCAACGGCCCTGCCCCTCATCATTGAGGGAAGCAATGAGCCGAAGATCGACAGCGAGGTCTTTTTGGCTTGCGGGGAAGCCGGGCAGGGGGAGCGCCTCCTTCTCGGGACAGCAGAGGCAAGCCGGTACCGGAGCATTGCGGCAGCGGCCCTTGCCTTCAACCACTCGGTCATTGCCCAGTCGCCTATCGATGTCAACCTGGCCAAGCAGCTCAATATCCTCTTAAAGGAGATAGGCGTCCAGCGCGACCATATCATCATCGACCCGTACACCGGCGCCCTCGGGTACGGTTTTGAGTACTCGTACTCTGCGATGGAACGGATCCATTTCTCGGCCCTCAAGGGGGATACGGACCTTGCCATGCCCATGATCTGTTCGGCAGCCGACACCCTCACCATCAAGGAGGTGCGGGAAGCGGACCCGGCCCTGCAGGACGAGATGGCAGTCCAGTGGGAACTCTCAACCGGGCTTGCCGCTGCTGCTGCCGGAGCCGCAATCGTCTGTGTGCGGCACCCAGAGACCATCCCGCTCTTAAAAGCAGCATTTGCCGATATGAAAAAATGCTCTCCAGACGCCGCGGGGGTGCCGTGAGATGGCGCTCAAGGCCCTCGACATCTACAAGCTCCTGCCCAAGAAGAACTGCAAGGAGTGCGGCGACCCTACCTGCCTTACCTTTGCCATGAAACTGGCCGGTGGGAAAGCGGACGTGGACCTCTGCCCCTACCTGAGCGATGAAGCCAAATCCGTTCTCGGGGCAACGACACGGCCCCCGATCCGGCTCGTCAAGATCGGGGTTGGCGAACGCTCGTTCAAGGTTGGCGAGGAGTTCGTCCTGTACCGGCACGAGAAGACCTTCTACCACCCCCCGGGGATCGTGTTCCGGGTCAGCGACACCCAGTCTGTGGAGGAGATCGCGGCAGTGACCCGGCGGGTCCGGGACGAGATCTTCACCCGCGTTGGTTCAGACCTCCGCTTCAGCGGTATGGCAATCGAGAACACGAGCGGGGATCCCGCAACCTTTGCCCGGGCGGTTGCAGCGGTTGAGAACGAGCAGGCGCACCTGCCCCCGGTCCTCATCTCAAAGAACATCGCAGCCCTGACAGCTGCAATGGTCCACTGCGGCTCATACCACCCGCTCCTTCACGCGGCCACAAAGGAGAATTTCAAGGAGATGTGTGCCCTTGCAAAACAGCACGGGTGCCCGCTCGTGATCCAATCAGATACGCTCGAAGGCCTTGCCGGGCTTGCAAAAGACTGCACTGCCGAGGGAGTGCCGGACCTTGTCATGGACACCGCCCCTGCAACACTCGGGGACTTTGTGGTCAGGTCCACCTCTATCCGCCAGCTTGCCATCACCCGGGCAGCCCCCGAACTCGGGTACCCGGTGTACCTGGATGCTACAAAGACCGGGCAGCAGGAAGCGGCAGTGGCCCTTGGCATTGTCAAGTATGCCTCGGTCATTGTGACCGATCCCCTGCGTCCCGGGCCTGCAAAAGCTGCCCTCACGCTCCGGCAGAATATCTACACGGATCCCCAGAAGCCGATCCAGATGAACCCCGGGATCTACCGCGTGGGCACGCCGGACAAGGACTCCCCGGTACTGATGACCGTCAACTTCTCGCTCACGTTCTTCACGCTCCAGGGCTACCTCGAGTCCACCCGGGTCCCCTGCTACATGCTGATCGTTGATACGGAAGGGCTCTCGGTGCTGACTGCGGTAGCTGCCGGGAAACTCAACGAGACACTCGTGCGGGATTCGCTCAAAAAATTCGGCATGGAGAACGAAGTCTCCCATAAAAAACTGATAATTCCCGGGTACGCTTCCCCGCTCTCCGGGAGAATCGAGGACGCCACCGGCTGGAAAGTGCTGGTCGGGCCCCGGGATGCTGCCGAGATAGGCGAGTTTCTGCACGAGGAGTGGAAGAAATAAATGCGGACTGTTACGTTTCTCCCGAGTTACCGCAAAATCGAGGTTCCCCGGGGCACGACCATCCTCGATGCTGCCCAGAAAGCCGGCCTGAACATGAATGTTGTCTGCGGAGGCCAGGGCAAGTGCGGCAAGTGCGTTGTCACGATCCAGTCCGGGAGGGCCGAGTTTGACCGGCAGAAATACGGCCGCTTCTTTACCGAAGCCGAGCTCTCGATGGGCGCCTGCCTTGCCTGCGAGACATTTGTGCAGGGCGACCTCCATGTGGTTGTGCCCGAGCACACGCTCATCCAGGAGCAGAAGATCCTTGTGGAGGGGCTCGAAAACGATATCGAGTTCCATCCGTCCGTAAGGAAACACTATGTCGAGCTCCAGCCCCCGTCCCTGAGCGACCCCTCGCCGGACCTGTCCCGGCTACTCTGGGGCATCCAGAAGAGCGGCGGGCCGGTTGCCGAGAAGATGTATGCCCCGCTCGAGGTGCTCCGGGAGATCCCGGGCATCCTCCGGCACAGCGACTGGAAGGTGACGGCAACGATCGGGCTCGTGCCCGGCGGGTACCGGCTCCTCGACCTCCAGGAGTACGATACTTCGAAACGGGTCTATGGCGCAGCCGTGGATCTCGGGTCGACAACGGTGGTTGTCTATCTCTGGGACCTGGTCACGGGCAAGACGGTCAGCGTTGCCTCGAATTACAACAAGCAGATCAGCTGCGGCGAGGACATCCTTGCCCGGGTGAATTTTGCCCGGAAGAACGGCCTTAGTAAACTCCAGGCTCTTGCTGCCGAGAGCATAAACCAGGCCCTCACTACGGCATCCAACTCCGCGGGGATCGACCGGGAAGATATCTACGAGGTGGTGGTTGCCGGAAATACCGTCATGACCCACATGCTCCTTGGGATCGACCCGGCGTACATGATCGCCGAGCCCTATGTCCCGGTGGTGCGAAGGGCGCTCTCGGTTGCTGCGGGAAGGATCGGAATCACGGTCAACCCGAACGGCGGGGTCTTTGTCTTCCCGGCCGTGAGCGATTTCATCGGCGGCGACATCATCGCCGATATCCTGGCCTGCGGCATGAGCGAGCGCGAAGAGATCTCGCTTTTGATCGATATCGGGACCAACTTCGAAGTGGTGCTCGGCAACAAGGAGTGGATGTTCTCGTGCGCCGGTGCTGCCGGGCCGGCCCTTGAAGGCGGCGAAGTCCTCTTTGGCATGCGTGCCAACCCGGGTGCAATCGAGAAGCTCACCATCGACCCGGTCACGCTCACCCCGAAATTTTCCACCATCAACGGTATCAAGCCCCGGGGTATCTGCGGGTCGGGGCTCATCGACCTCCTTGCCGAGCTCCTCTGCACCTGCGTCATCGACCGGACCGGCCGGATCAACACTGCGATCGCAAACCCGCGGATCCGCACCACCGGCCATTTCCCGGAGTACGTGATTGCCTGGGCAAAAGAGACCGAGATCAACAAAGATATCGTGATCACCGAGAACGATATCAAGAACCTGATCATGAGCAAGGCCTCCATCCACGCAGCCTGCTTAACGCTGATGAAGGAGGCCGGAGTGAGCCGGCACGAGATCACCACGATCTACTTTGCCGGGGCGTTTGGGAACTATATCGACAAGCGGAATGCTACTATCATCGGCCTCATCCCCGAGATACCGTTCGACCAGATCAAGAACATGGGGAACGGGGCGGTTACCGGCTCAAACATCGCCCTCATCAACCGGCGCACCCGGAAGATGCTTGACGAGATCGCTTTCAAGATCGCGTACATCGAGCTCAATGCCGAGAACTCGTTCATGGACGAGTACACCTCGAGCACGTTTCTGCCCCACACCGATCTCACCCTGTTTCCCATGGTCGAGCAGATCGTGAACAGCTGCCGGCTCAGGAAGGAGTGAGTGCCATGGCAAAGATGATTCCCGCTCCCCATTCGCTCGCGACCGGTGTCGGTGCACTCCCGCATTCCGATCCCGTGCAGGCCTGCAATGATGTGCTTGAGATCTTCCCCGAGTTCCCGTACATCCCCACGCTTCCTGACCGGGCCCTGCTCGAGAGCATTGTCTTCAATGACTCCGAGCAGCTCCCGGGCCGGATCATCCGCGAGGACCGGCTCCTCTTTGACAGCACAAAGGACCAGACTGCTGCAATGGAGCAGGTGTACATGGATTTCGTTGAGCAGAACTCTGCCGGTTATGCCCTGCACCGGGATTATGCTTCCGCGTTTATCGAGATGATGGGCCGGACACTCCAAGGCGCCCGGGTGCTGAAGTGCCAGGTAACGGGCCCGGTCACGTTTGGCATGCAGGTGGTGGATGCCGAGAAGCGGCCCATCTACTACGATTCCCAGCTTGCCGATGTCCTCTCCAAGATGATCGCCCTCAAGGCCCGCTGGTGCGAGCAGGCCATGCGGGAGCATACGGGAGTTACCGAGACGCTGGTGGTTTTAAACGAACCGTACCTGGCATCGCTCGGGTCATCGGTGGTCCCGGTCGACAAGGAGACCGTCAGGGCCGGCTGGCAGGATATCGCATCCCTTGTCGATGGCGGCCTCGGGGTCCACTGCTGCTCGAATACCGACTGGGAGTTTGTCATCAGCCTCGAGCCGGCCGTCATCTCCATGGACGCGTATGCAACCTCAAAAGAGTTCCTCCTCTATTCTGATTCCATCATCTCCTACATGGAGCGGGGCGGGGTTGTTGCCTGGGGGATTGTCCCCGCAGACCACAAGCTCTTTGCAACCGAGACCGTGGAAACGCTCTATGAAAAGTACCTCGCTATCCGCACCCAGCTCACTGCCCGGATGCCGGAGAAACTCTTCGATAGCCAGTCGCTCATCACCCCGAGCTGCGGCATCCGGTTCGCGGACCGGCAGGGCTCGCTTGAGATCATGGGAGCGGCGGCCGAGATCTCGCGCCGCATCCGGAAAAAGTCATCCTGAACCGGTGATACCATGACCGACCATCCGTTTACCATAGCACTCTCCGGCAAAGGCGGGACCGGCAAGACCACAGTCAGCTCGCTCCTTGTCCGTTCCTTCATTGAGCTCGGCGACGCCCCGGTGCTTGCCGTGGATGCCGATCCGAATGCCAACCTGCACGAAGCACTTGGCGTAGCAGTTCACGAAACCCTGGGCAGCATGCGGGAGGAAGCCTTCTCCCGGAACATCCCGCCCGGCATGAACCGGCATGATTATGTGCGGTACCGCTTCCGGCAGTCGCTTATTGAATCCAGCGGCTTCGATCTCGTTGCCATGGGCCGGCCTGAGGGAAGCGGGTGCTACTGTTTTGCCAATGATCTCCTGTCGGAATGCATGCTCCAGCTCGAGCGCGAGTACCGCTTCATCGTGATCGACACCGAAGCGGGGATGGAGCACATCAGCCGGGGCACGATCGGGAAACCCGACCTGCTCCTGATCGTGAGCGATCCCGGCGCCCGTGGCCTCCGGACCATTGCCCGTATCCGGGAGATCGCAACCCAGCTCGGCCTTGAGAAAGAGAAGATCCATGTGGTCTTCAACCAGTACAAGACCGGGGCAGCCCCCATCGATATCGGCGAAGAGAAGCCTATCGCTATTATTCCGGACGATCCAGCTGTCGAGAGTGCCGACCTTGCCGCAACACCAGTCTCGCTCATCCCGGCGGCCAGCCCGGCCCGGGTTGCCGTGCGGGAGCTAGCAGAGAAGATCCGGCAGATGGCTCTTGCAGGGAAGAACTAAAAATTTTGATAGCTCCATTTTTTCATTCGTTTCCTCGTACCGGCATGACTGGTGCACTATTCTGTTGATAGCAACACTTTTTTTAAAACAGGCCGGCTTATTCCCTTTCATCGCCCCCCTTCCGGAAGACTATGAATAAAATTCTTTATATCGATGATGAGGCGGACCTGCTTGAAATGGGAAAATGTTCCTTGAAGAGTCCGGGGAATTTTCTGTGGATACCGCCATCTCTGCAACCACAATATCCGGTTGTGAAAAACTTCTCCCGTACGATGCGGTTGTTGCCGATTATGAGATGCCGGAAATAAACGGCATTGAATTTCTCAAACGGGTCCGGGAGGCCAAAAATCCCATCCTGTTCATCCTCTTCACCGGTCGGGGGCGCGAGGATGTGGTTATCCAGGCTCTCAACGAAGGGGCAGACTTCTATCTCCAGAAAGGCGCGGACCCGGTTGCACAGTTTGCCGAGCTGATCCATATGATCCGGACTGCAATTGCACGACGCAGGGCCGACGATGCCCTCCGGCAGAGCGAGGCCAATCTCAAGGCCATCATAGAAAATACCAATGACATCATTGCATCTTACGACACGGAGATCCGTCTCCGGGTGTACAACCACGCCTTCAGCGAGGTTTACCGCAACATCTTCGGCGTGGAACTGCAACCCGGCATGCGCACGCTCGATCTCTTCCCTGAATCGCAGCGGGGCTTCTGGACTGACGCGAATGCCCGGGCACTGGCAGGAGAATCATTTTCCATAGAATTCGAAATTCCCGAAAATGACCGGGTGGGGATTTTTGAATCCTTCTTCAACCCGATTCGCAAGGATAACCGGGTAGTGGGTTTTTCAACGGTTACCCGTGACATCACCCGGCGCAGGGAGCACGGGAATGGTCCGGAAAAGAGTTGAGAGATAATAGTATTATTTGCATAAGCGGGATTGATGCCTGCGACGAATGAAGTGGGTATGCCCTTTTACAATCGGGATCAATGCATTGCCACTTTTCTGATATACCGATGGGGGCAAAAGTCCGCACCGATCCGGTAGCGATACCCGATGCCGCCCCGGACGGGGCGCTTTCGTGGCGCTTCAATTACCGGGTCATGGAAAAGGAGAGAGTCCCAATGGACGAAAGACCGGGATGAACATGGGGATTGGGGAGATCACCAGGTCCTGAGAAAGGGGGGTCATAATCCTTTCAACCCCGAAACGCCAAAATGCCGCCAACATCTCCCGGCTTTTTTTTATGGTATGCGAACAGGATGATACTATTATCATTGAGATCAGTGGCGGCTTTCATGACCATTCCAACAATTATTGAAACCTTCCGCACCACGATCAATCTCCGGCTCTTCTCGGTCTACCTTGCCCTGACACTTATAATTCCGGCCATCACGATCCTTGTCGAATATCTCATCACCACCGACCCGTCATTCCGGACAAGCCTGCAGGTCAACCTGCAGAATTTCCATATTTACCAGCTCTTTACCTCGTCCTTTGTCCACCTGAATTTCGATCATTTTGTCGGTAATGTGACTGCCTACCTGATCATCATCATCTACGGACTATTGCTTGCAACTGCCCTCAACCGGAAACGGCTGTACCTGGCGCTGACGAAAGTGATTGTTGTTGCATTCATCCTGTTCGGGGCAGTCTTTGCCCTCCTGAACATGACGACCATGGTGTATGCCGGGCTTTCCGGGATCGATGCAGCGCTCGCGGGGTTGTTATTCCTCTTCTGGCTGATGTATCTCGAGAAGATATCCCAAAAGAGCCGGAACGAATATTATGGCGTGGTGCTGGCAGGGGTACTCCTGTTGTGCGCCGGGCTCACGGCCAGGTTCATATCATTATACCATGGCGCAAGAACCCAGGTGCTCTTTGAGATGCTGGTGGTGATCACGGTCATCTTTATCCTGTCCGTTCTGTTGTACCGGCACCAGTTTGTCACCACGTATCATGCGCTCATGAAATTCTCCTGGTCATCCCGTATCCTCACCTTTGCAATAATTCTTGTTTTTGCCTATTTCATCTGGAATGTCTTTCCCGAGCGGCTCGGAAGTTCAATACGGGGCGTGAGCATATCCCTGCATCTGGGCGGCATCATGCTCGGCATCGTTGTGGGATACCTTGTCATCGGGTACCTGGACCGGATTGCGTATTTCCATGATGAGAAAGAGATTGTATCCGGGTAATTTCAAAAGAGCATCCGGAATATTTTTTATGAATTTGTGTTATCCGGAGTCAAAGAAGAAGGAGTTCTTTAAAGGCACGCAGTCAAAAAAAATTCCGCGAGGGATTTCCACATCCAGGTCCGGGGTGGAAAGACATGCCCGGAATATACGGTTTTTATCCTGTTGTTCCGGAAATTTCAGAAAAAATTCTGCTGATGGATCTGTTCTTATTTAACAGTCAGGGAATTTTTGAACGGAGCCGAAATCGAAAAAATTAACCGTTCATTGTACAAGAAAGATACAGAAAACGGAAGAGACCATGAAAAAAATTTACCTCGCATTCATTATCGCACTCTGTCTTTCCCTGATGGTACTGCCGGCGTTGGCAGCAAATGATGAGAAAGGAGCAGGAGCAGCAGGCCCGATCAAAACCGTGGAAAATAATGGCCCGTCCCATGACGGGAAGACCGGCCAGGACGGCTATGGCGAACAGAACCGGTCCGCAACACAAGTCAGGGAGGTATCCCGTGCTGATACGCCAAACCAGCAGGGCGGGCGCAATACCACTGCTGACACGCCACGCTATAACCAGCAGACTCCCGTGCAGAAGAACCAGAGCGCCGCAGAGCACGGGGCCATACTGAAAAATGAAAGTGCCATCCCGACGGGATGGGTGAAGAACCCGAACACGGTCCGGGATGCAGTCCAGTCACTGCTCGCGATCGAGAACCGTTCTGGCGGCATCGGCCCCCAGGTTTCGGCAATTGCCCGCGAGTTCAATAATTCCGAGAATGCAGCAAAGCAGTACGAGATCCGGATCACGAACCGGGATGCATTCACCCTCTTTTTCTTTGGAGGTGACCGGGAAGCAGCAGCCGGGCTTGCCACCATCACCGCACAAAACCAGGCACGCATCGGCGAGATAGAAAACCTGATGAACACCACAACACTGGATGCAGAAACCCGCTCTATGCTTGAGGAACAGATCCAGCTCCTGCAAAAGAACGTTGCCTATAACCAGCAGATCGCCACAAAGGCAAAACAGGATCGCGGGATCTTCGGGTAAGATACCGGGAAGTAACGATGCTACAAAACCTGTCCGGTGCGGGAGGAGCCTCCATTTTTTTTAAGAGATACCTGTGACTGAACCGGGAAGATCATTTTCACTGAATACAGCCAATACACGATTGGGTGTAGTCCCGGGGGAACAGGATCCCTTTTCCCGATAGGCAGAAATTGATCCGTCCCGATCATTGCAAGAAGGAGAGGGTTCAACAGAATAATTTTTTCCGCACTCAACAGGACAAAAAGATATTGTCACGGATTTTTATAACATCCCGGCAAACAGCATTTCACCGGAGTTTTCATGAAACAAAAGATCCCTGCCATGATTGTGCCGGCAGCGTTTCTGCTCGTTATTCTTGTTGCTTTTACCGGCTGCACCGGTGTTTCATCACAACCGGATATCACGAAAGCTGAGATCAAAACGGTACCGGTCGGGGACATTTCCATTGCTTACAAAGAAGCCGGATCCGGTGAACCGCTTATCCTGATTATGGGATACGCAGGCACCATGGATCTCTGGGATACCCGGCTCGTGAACCAGCTAGCACAACATTATCACGTCATCGTATTCGATAACCGGGGTATGGGCCATTCGACATCGTCCGGCAAAGAATATTCCATCCGGCTTTTTGCCAATGACACCGCGGGTCTGATGGATGCTATGGGGATCAAAAAAGCGCATATCATGGGCTGGTCCATGGGCACCTATATCGCACAGGAGCTTGCGCTCAATTATCCGGACAGGGTGGACACGCTCGTACTCTATGCCGGCGGCCCCGGGGGGAATGAAGCGCTGCCTCCCGCACCCAAAGATATCGCAGCACTTACCAATACGTCGGGAACCGACCGGGAACGGGGCGAACGGCTCTTTTTGGAACTATTCCCGTCTGCATGGCTGAAAGAAAACCCGGATCCTTCAAAATATTTCCCAAAAGTCACCTCATCAAGCCCTCCTGAGAACATACAACGTCAGGATGCAGCGATAATGGCGTGGAACGGTACCTATACCCGGCTTTCGGCCCTGCAGCAGCCACTCCTGCTGGTGGCTGGTGAGCAGGACGTGATTGTCCCGCCAAAAAACTCGCTTGTCATCGCCGGGCAGGTTCCCCAGTCATGGGTTGTCCGCATACCGGGGGCCGGTCACGGGCTGATGTACCAGTACCCTGAAAAACTGGCGGGCATTGTTCTTACGTTCCTTGCTCAGGGCACCTGATATCCCGGGGATATGTCAGACGAGGATGGAAGTGAGCCCCCGGCAATAATACCCGTTTTTTGTTGGGTAAACTACAGTATCCACCTGGCATTCTCTCACGGTCATCTGCCCCCCATCGGGTTCACGCTACCGCTGCCACTATCACCGGAATGAATGAAGAGTAAAAAAATTCTGCTCTGTAGAAATGCACACGAACGGGCGTATACACCCGAAGTATGAAAATGAAAAGGTAATTTTAGGAGGGCTCCCGTTTCAGGGCCTCGGTACGGCACGGCGGGGCAATTACCTGTTTTCAGATATTAGCAGGTAATTGAAGCGCCGCGGGGGCGTCCTTTCGGGGGGGGCGCAAGCCATCATAATGCCGGGATTAACTCGTTCCTGTCCTGCTTGATTCGCAAATTTAATATGGAAATGTCTTCGGAATTTTCCATTCTGGGTGCCTGTGGCCGCTGGCACCGTGAGTGTTTTCATGGGAAAGACCGAGAAAACATCCCGTTGCTCTTGAGGGCTTCGGGTTTATGCTGCCGCTGCCACTATCACCGGAATAAAAAAATTCTAAAAAAAATGTCTCAAATCTTCTCGTGCATCATCACAAAAACATTGCAACAGCAATCGTGGTTGTCCAGAGGCCGTTCTTGTCCCCTTCGGCCGACTGGCAGGTGTGCTTGGTCTTGATGATTTTGCCGCTTGCCTTGTAGATCTGTTCCCGCTCCGACCAGGCGGCATTGACATCGAACTCGATCCCGAGCGTTGTTGCAAGCATGGTTGCTGCAAGATCCTCGGCATACTCCCCGGTCTTCTGCTGGGTCTCGCCAAACCCGTGGTGCTCGGAGAGGTACCCGTACTCGTTCTCATCGGCCGGGAGTGCAAGACCGATGGCAGATGAGACGAGACGGTTCGGCTCGTTGGTCTCGTTTCGCGCCATAACGCAGAACGTTATCCCGCCGGCCTTGAGGCTCCGGAGACCTTCCGCCCGTGAGATCTGCTTGCAGTTGGGCGGGAAGATACTCGAGACGTACACAAGGTTGCACTTCTCGATACCGGCCTTTCGTAATGCCAGCTCAAAGGATCCAAGCCGATCCTTGTGGACACCAACCCCTTTTGTGAAAAAGATCTTGGTCGGGACAAACATAGTTTTTAGATTGTCAGTATTTTTTTTTAAGGTTTGGGGAAAAAAAGGAGAAAAACCGGCAGATGGGAGAATAGAACATATGATTTTTTCGGGATCCCGCACCGGGTCCTAAAAAAAAAGGTACGGATTCCTGGGGATCACGAATCCGGCATTCCCAGCCGGTCCAGGATGACCTGCAGCTCGCCCATGGAATCGATAGCATAATCAGCACCGGCATAGTTCCGCGTCCGGGAGAAGCGGTCCCCGTACCGGGCATAGACCGTTGTTATACCCAGCTGTTTGCAGGGTTCGAGATCCCGGCGCGGGCTGTCACCCACGATCAGGGTCTCGCAGAAATCGGATTTGAGCATCTCAAGCAGGAAGAGGAACGGCTCCCGGGCTGGTTTTTTTACCATCACCATATCGTAAGTAACCATGCTGTCAAAGTAGGAAAAAAGCCCGGCCTTCTCGAGCCGCCTTGTTGCATCCCGGGAATGGGCATCGGTGACAATTCCCATGCGGTACCCGCGGTCCCGCAGCGATTGCAGGGTGGTAATGACCCCTTCGTACGCGGTGATGTGCCGGAGTTTTGCGGTCTCATAGAGCCGGCAGGATGCGGGATACTGCCCATTATCCCGGATCTGCCGGTCATTCATATAATCGAGAATATTCTCGTGAGCCTCGAACCCCCGTACCGGCCGGAGGAAATACTTGAACAGGGTCTCTCCCTCGTCCCGCCCCAGGAACCGGGTAACCTCGCCGCAGGAAGCAATCTGTGCTTCCACCAGGTCAAAGAGGGTATTGTCCATATCAAAGATTATTGTCCTGATGGGTTTTTTTAAAACCTGCTCCCGCGAATCCGGATTCACGTTATATTATCGTTCCCGGTACACTAAAATGAGATCGATTGGGGTAACGGGAACTTCAGGGGCAATCCCTGTTGAAACTGGTCCTGAGGAGATGTGCATGGTATACCCGGTAATCCTTTTCGGGGGCAACCTGCCGGGGTTCCCCGGTGCTGACAGCTGACTTTCTTTGAGGAAGAATACCTCAGTTTTGATGCCCGGTAAAAGAAGTTTTATAATCAATCCTGTCCGGAAAGGGAATAACCAGAGAAAGGCAGATGTCCGAAGCAGAACCGTCCAATGCACTGAAGAACCTTGTACGGTTTATCCTGGCCCTGGCAGTTTTGGCATGATCATCGCACTCTCATAGTATTTCGCTGTTTATCTCCCCATGCAGCAGGCAGTAGTGCAGAACGCACCATTCAACTTCGGCCCCTGCACATTCTGGGGCACCTGTACTGGCTAGCAGAATACCGCTTGTACATCACGTATTCCTTTTTTTTTTACTACCCGTTTAGCTCCAGGATTTCTTGAACATCTGAATTATTTTCCTCCGTTACCTTTTCTGAATTGCACTTTGGGGATCCAAATTATGCCTTCTCTCTTTTTTTTTAATTTATTCTTGGATTCAGGGGCTATAACAGCATATTATCCCGATGAAAAATACTGACAATCATACCAGGACTGGCTGGGCATAGGACAATGACCCCCATAATTTTCCGTGGAGTGGATTGTTGAGCTCCGGGCCTTTTGCATTTCCTGATATCCTTGAACAAAAAACATTATGGAAAAGACGGTTTTGCGCGGGGGTTTTAAAGATACCTATTTGATTCATTCTTTCTGTCCGCAACAGTACATGAACAAAACTACTATTGCCAAAAAAGCGGGCGAAAAAGATTCAAATCAATTTTAAACGCAGGGATTTGGAAAAATTTTCAGATAGTTTGTTGGAAAAAAACTAAAATCCGATTATTACAGCAGTTCTCTCAAGAAAAATATATATATTATTAGTTCCTTTAGTCACATATGGGTGGAAAAGAGATCCGCCCCAAAGGTGAATCATGAGATCTTACAACCATGAAAATGCATTCACCGGCCTCGAGGCAGCGATTGTGCTTATCGCATTCGTTGTCGTTGCGGCGGTGTTCTCGTACGTGGTGCTCGGCGCCGGGTTCTTCACTACCCAGAAGAGCCAGGAAGTCGTCCACACGGGTGTACAGCAGGCGAGCTCAACACTGGAAATCGTTGGCAATGTCTATGGCACTACAGCAACTGCCGGCAGTTCGGTTACCCATATCAACTTCTCTGCAGCATTAGCTCCCGGAGGAACTCCGGTTGATTTCGATAAGGTTGTAATCACTTATAGCAATGCAAGCAACCTTGAAACACTGGCACGCGGAACGAAAGGGACATATCCGGTTGCAGCATCGGGAAGCTGGACAATTGCTACGGTCCAGAACCAGGTAACGGATGATGATGTGCTTGAAAAAGGCGAACAGTTCGACCTTGTCGCAGCACCAACCCAGTCAATTTCCAAGAACGATCAGTTCACGCTGGAGATCAAGCCGTCTATTGGAGCCGCACTCGGAATTTCCCGTACAATCCCGGCTTCGGTCCAGAAGGTCAACACACTTTACTAATTTTTTTTTATGCCGGGATGATAGCCAATCCCCTTTTCCATAGAGTTCCGATTCCTCTGCATCCGCCCGTAATCCGGATATATCCCTGACACGGTTCTAAAAAGGCTCTCACGTCTTCCAGAAAAAGATCATCCTTGCCCTGTTGAGATTGTCATTAAAACTGAATAAGGGGATATTTATCAGAGTACATCGCAGAGTGGGATAGATGACGAAAGGGATCGCATGAAATCCTGCAGTATGCTGATATTCCTGGTAATCGGAATGATTTTAATGAGCGGATGCACCCGTCTGCCTGTAGAGACAACCAACCTGCCGGTCACCGGGCCCACCCCCGTCCCATCTGCTGCGCCAAACCTGACAAAGGTCCTGAAACCTTCCCAGAACTATTCCCAGGTAACACTGGTAATAAAACCCGAGACTCGTCCCGCAACATCAGCCTTCGGTTTTTCCATGGATTACCCGGTGGGATGGAACTATTCACAGGCGCATGTCGACGACTGGATGGCAGGGTACAATTTTTCAAGCCCTGATGGCCGGTCTCTGGTCTTTGTGTACATGGCAAGCGAGAGCCGGTCGGCAGAGCACCTGGACCCCCTGAACACCTGGGCAAACACGACCATCCGCGATCTGGTCCAGTCGTACTGCCACGACGGCGCTGGCAACCGGATAGCCTGCACATCAACCGAGCCCGGCAGCGCCTACCACCACCCGGTCCTTGTCAGCAATGACCGCGTGACTATTCCCGGAAGTACCGAAGCCCGCAGACTGGTCTTTACCTCATATGACGATCCGGCCTATGGCAAAAGAACCGTGTACCTGATGTATGCCGGAAAGATGACCGGCTATAAATTCACGGTCCCGGGCCATTACGAAGTTGCCACGAAAGTGACTGGTCAGGACTGGGACTATGGCATGGGTGGCCTGCGGTACATGATCATCCAGTACGCACCCGGAAGCCAGGTAAATGCCACGTCTGCAATTTTCCGGCACATGATACAGTCATTTAAGGTTGTGAAATAATCGGAAGGTGAAAAACCAAAAAACCCGGGTAACTCCCGATAGTTTTTTTTGCGCAACGGGTACTCTGCCTTGCCTTGGTATCCGTCGACGCTACAATTTCCTGCTGATATACAAAAGAGGGAATAACTCCTCCGGGACTGTCCGGAGGAGCTACTCCACAGAGATCTCCGATGCACCGGACAGGTTTATATCAGTAAAAAAATTTATTCCGGAATTCTCTCTGCCTTGTAGAAGCCCAGGGCCGCGTACGAGAGCTGGTCCGAAAACGGGCTCTTGGCCATCCGGAACTGCCAGACAATCTGTTTATCCGGTGTCACTTCCAGGATCCTGTCAGCGGCGGTGATCAGATTATTCCCGTTTGGCAGCCGGTTTACATCCCGGGCAGGCGTACCGGATCGCTCCCTGATGGGGAACCTCCATACAATTGCTCCCATTGGATCAAGTTCAATCATCTCGTGTGGCATTCCATGGTTGGCAATGAGAAGATTCCCGTTCGGAAGAAGAAGGGGATCGTGCTGTTCGATAAGAACGCCTTCCCCAATCTTCCGGACAAGTTTTCCACTCGGATCCACTTCCGCAACAAGGTTGAAATTCCTCAGGGAGACAAGGGTATTGCCATTCTCAAGCCGGGTTACCGCATTGGTATGGGTCCAGCCTTCACTGTTGATGGACGAGTACGGCGCATGGTCAAAGAGATCTTTTGCATGCCATGACCAGACAATGTTTCCTTTAGGATCCACTTCTTTTACCTGAGCATCGGTTTTTGTATCCGTTGCCCCGAATGCGATAAGCGTGTTGCCGTTTGCCAGCCGGTCTGCATCATGGGAGACCTTGGAGTCCAGGTATTTCCAGATTACTTTTTTATCACGGCTGATCTCGTAAACCCCATAACGCGGAAAGAGCGTCAGGAGGTTGCCGTTCGGGAGAACTTCAACATCCCATCCTGGGTTCGTATATGCTTTCAGTTCAGCGGGGAGCGGGTATTCCCAGACGATCTCACCGAGCTGGTTGACTTCGATTATCCGCGGGTGGGAAGCGTCATGGTTGTCAGGGAGGATTGTTGTTCCCGGGGAGATCTTATCAGGTACAGATATATCGACGATAAAATCCGGGTCCGCGGTCCCGCGTTTCAGGATCACGGGAGTTGTGGCCGTTGTAACAACTTTTGACGGGGCTGCAGATACTGATACCGGGGGAGTTGCAGAAGTAACCTGTGCTGACGGAGCGGCAACCGGTGAAACCGTGGATACAGGGCCGGCTGCCGGTAACGCAGGTTGTGTGCATCCGGTAACAAACAGGAGTGCAACCATGCACATACCAAGAAACAGGATCCTCATGTTCATAGGGGGAAATTTAACCAGCGGATATTTATATCAGATGGGTTTATTTCAAAAACAATATATCCGCGTCTGCGGGGTTCCTGATACATTTATTTTTTGTTTTTAAAAAAAATCTGGAAAAAACCTGTTTTTCCCATACAAATCCGTGCGCTCTCCCCACCGCCAATTTGCCATGGGAACAACGGGGACAGCGTATCTGTTCCGGGAGGATACAGGAAACAGGGAAATGACCGGAAGAGAACCGGGCGGGTTATTCACCCGCAAAGGACAGCTGCTTATTCTTCAATAAAATCCGACACAATCCGCCGTATATCCTGCATCCGGGTTGTGAAAAAATCATAGCTGACAAAAATTTTTCCGGATGAATCGACATGGAGGGTCTGCAACAGGGCCGCGTCGTGAAGTCGGTCAAACCGGGTGATTTTCTGTTCAGATAAGTGTTTTCGCATTTTCCGGACTTTTGTCTGCTCGTAGAGACTCAGGTTTTTAGGGCGGCCGCGGGGCATAAGTTAAAATTATCCTGCTGTATCAAAAAGGTTGGGGTCAGGACGGGTTTTTTGATGAAAAAACCGAAATAATCAAACGATATTTTTCTTTGGGAAGAGAATGATTGAATTTTTTTTAAACGACAGGTAAACCCGGAAAAAACCTGCTGATATTTCTTTCATTTATTCTCTGCTATTTTTTGGATTTCACGGCCATATGCCCGGGGCTGCCCGGTAAAAATACTACAGACCCCGATGGAGGATACCCTTTTTGGGGGGTGATTTTGGAGATTCCACAACAAGGTTTTCATGATCTCTTTTTCAAAAAAAGAGCTGAGCACAATAACCGTAAATACAATGAATGGATACCTCAACAGAGACGGTGACAAAAATGGCAGAAGAAAATCGGGTCCCGGTTCTCGCAATCCTTGCCGGGGGTGTGCTCATCATAACCGGCATCCTTTTGGCATCGGCTCTTGTGCCATGGATCCCGATCCTTCTCGCAACTGCCGGTGTTGCATCGGTCCTGCTTGGCATTGCCATGCTCTTTGGTCTTGCGTACGGAAAACCGTCAAAGCCAAAAGAAAAAGAAAAAAAGATCTGATGGAGTTATTATCAGCACCGGGCGGTGTCGGAATTCTCCGGCAGGCAGCATTTCCAGGGAAGGCACTTCTGCACTACCCAGACTTTCCTGCAGTCTTCATCCCGGGTCCTGATGATCCGGTGGGCAAACGGTGTATCGAGAAGGAGAGATTCCTCTTTGAGTGCCGCCCGGAATCCCATTTCCGTTAGGGGAAAGACAGCAACCGTCTCCCACTGTATGCGGTGCGAAGCCTTGCCGGAACTGGTCTTATAACAGATGCATGCCATACCAGCATCACTACTCTTGACATGTCACGGGATCTTATTAAATTTGCGCCTCCCTGCAAAAACCGTAACTCTGCCGGAAGCAGGATCTCATGCAAACTGGAAGGACCGGTTTTCCGGTTTACCACCCTGACCTCAAAGGTTTAACCTCCGGCAAAACCAATACCAGAATATACCCGGGCAGTCCCATGGAAGAGATCTACTTAATCGAGATACGGCTTGCTACAACCAAGTGGCGGATCCGCACCCTGATTCTCGCCATAGCTGACGCATTCCACCTCGAATCCTTCATAGAACGCCACCCCCATATCACCCTTTTTGGGCCGCTTGTCCTGCATCCCGGCACCACATCAGACGAGCTGCTCAAATCCATTGAGAAGGTTGCATGCGATTTTCTGCCGGTCCCGTTCCTCTTGAACGGCTGGGAGATGCGCAGGGGCATGCACGGCAGTGTCATCGCGTTTGCTGTCACGCCTTCAAAGTCCCTGCGGGACCTGACCCGTGAACTTGCGAGCGTGCTTGACCCGGTATCAGAGAGCCTGAATGCATGGGACAGCCGGCCCGAGGCAAAATGGTTTCATGTAACCGTTGCAAACAAGCTTGAACAGGAGCAGGCTGCACAGTGTTTTTTACAGATTACCGCACCCCCTGCAGGCAATCCGGAATGCGATTCCCGTCAGGTTTGTCCTGCCTGTCGGGTTTTTGCGTACCTTAAAAAATTTTTATGCCGCCAGGATACCGATTCTTTCCCCCCAATCATCCTAGACGGCACCGGCCTCCGGATCACGGTTCTGCAGAACGAGAATATCCTTGCAGAGTACGATCTCCTGGGAAAATGCTGGGTATATGGGGATCACAGCCATGACAGCAGTTCATGGCAGGAGACCCTCAGGCAATACCGCATACGGGCAGGTTTTGAACTGCAGTCTGCCCCTGAGCCTGACAATCGGGATATCTTCGTGATTGCCGACCTCCATCTTGGGCATGCCAATATCATCCGTTACTGTTCCCGCCCGTTCCTCTTCTCGGATTGCGGGGAGATGGATACCGTGCTCATCCGGAACTGGAACCTTACGGTTGGAGAGAAAGCCCGCATCTATCATATCGGCGACCTGCAGTACGGCAGGGATGCCCCACCGGTTGCCGGGTATCTGGAGCAGCTGAAAGGAAAGGCCACATTTATAACCGGGAACCATGACACCCATCTTCCCGGCTGGCTTGAGGATGGTGAAATCCTGCATGAAGGCACCCGTTTCTTCCTGGTGCATGATCCGGATGATGCACCCCCGGGCTTTGATGGCTGGGTCATCCACGGCCACCACCACAATAACGAGCTTGGCCGCTTCCCGTTTTTGGATTTTGTCAACCGTCGGGTCAACGTGAGCGCCGAGGTCATCGGGTTCGTGCCGGTCAGCATCCGGGAACTGCATGATCGGATTCGGGAACAGGAAACGAGCAGGTCAATAAAACCGGTCCTTCTCCGTTTTCCCTATGTTGAGCCGGAAGAATCACAAGATTCCGTCCCGGCACAAAACCCCTCCCGGTCATAAGGTATTTACCCCCTCATGCTGCATTCTCGATTACAGAGTGACAGCCCCATGATCTTCGAGCGAATCTTTTCTGAAGGTCTTGCCCACAATTCCTATTTTATCGGGTCGGGACCACAGGCGGCAGTGATCGATCCCCGGAGGGACTGCGGGATTTATCTGGACCTTGCAGCCCGGCACGAATGCACGATCACCCATATCTTCGAAACCCACCGGAATGAGGATTATGTTATCGGGTCCCCTGAACTGAGAGAACGGTGCGGTGCAGAGATTTATCATGGTCATCGCATGGACTTTTTGTATGGGAGACCGGTCAAAGACAAAGACCAATTCACGGTCGGATCGCTGGAGATAACGGTTCTTGAGACTCCCGGGCACACGGAAGAGAGCATCTCGCTTGTTGTCCGGGACCGGGATGTATCTGCCCTGCCATACATGGTCTTCTGCGGCGACACGCTCTTTTGCGGGGACATTGCCCGGACCGATTTCTTCGGGCCTGAACGAAACGCAGAGATGGCAGGGAAGATCTTCTCATCGATTACCGATAAGCTCCTCTTGCTGGGTGACGGTGTCATTGTCTGCCCGGCACATGGCACCGGATCCGTCTGCGGCGGGGAGATTGCGGACCACCCGTTCACCACCATCGGGTACGAGAGAGCAACAAACCCGGTTCTTCTTCTCGGAAAAGAAGGCTTTGTTGCAAAAAGGACTACGGAGTCCCCGTACATTCCCCCGTATTTCGGGACTATGGAGCGGTACAATAAAGAGGGAGCTCCGCTGATGCCACCTGATTCCCGTCTTCTCCCGCTGAGCGTCAGGGATGTTTCCGGATACATGAAATCCTGCTGCCAGCTTGTCGATATCCGGGCCCCGACCAGTTTCGGGGCCGGGCATATCCCAAAAAGCATATCCCTCTGGCGCGATGGGATCTCTGCGTTCCTTGGCTGGTTCGCCGGGTATGAAAAACCGATCATCCTCATCGATGATTTCAACCGGGACCTTGACACGGTCCACAGGCAGTGCATCCGGCTCGGATACGATAACATCCATGGTTTTCTTGCCGGGGGATTTCCGGCATGGACACGGGCGGCCCGCGAGATTGGAACCCTCCCAACCTGTTCAGTGCAGCAGCTGAGAGAGATCCTTGAAACGAAAACCCTGTTCCTTTTGGATGTGCGGGATATCCGGAACCGGCGCGCTGTGGGCTATATCCGGGGATCGGAGCATATCTACGCGGGTGAAGTGCCGCAGCATCTCGACCGTATCCCGAGAAACGAACCGGTTTTTGTGTACTGCGATGCCGGATACAAGGGAAGCCTTGCAGCAAGTTACCTTGCAGCGCAGGATTACCGGAACGTCACCAATGTGCTTGGCGGCATGACCGCATGGAAGCAGGCCGGGTTCCGGATCGAGAGAGAATAATTCCCGTTACCTTCTCGCAGAATTTAACAAGGTTTATCTGGTTCAATAGGTTATGCAGATTGCTGTGATTGTATGGAGATCATCAAGATCCCGCGAATGGAAAAACAGGAATACGATCGTCTGATCGAGAAAGGCTATATCTGCCGGATCGCGTTCCAGGGTGAGAAATACCCGTACATCGCCCCGTTCCTTTACGTCTTCGACGGCTCGTTTTTGTACTTCCTCTCAACCAAGTACGGCAAGAAACTCGAATATTTCCGGAAAAGCCCCTACGTATCAGTTGAGATAGAAAAATACACAAAAGATCTCTCGTCCTATACCTTTGTCACCCTCCAGGGATACCTGGAGGAAGTCCACGATTCCATAGAGAAGAAGATCATCCGGGAGAAGTTTGTGGATCTGATTGTCGAGCGGAACCTCTCGTGCAATATCATGGCAGCCCTTGGCCACTCCCCATTGGATGCCCCGGTTGCCATTGCCGAAGAGGAGCGCTCCCTTGTCTGGAAACTCGTTGGCGTAAAAGACCTGATTGCGCTCAAGAATCTCTAAACTCTTTTTTACTATCCCGCGATATAAAAAATCCCGGGCGACAATGCATTTTTTTCGTTTTTTTGCTCTGGGGAAATCTTTTAAAAATTCTCGCAGTCGTTTTACAGGGGTCCAGTATATCAAGCTCTTTGCCCCCGCCAGAATGAGGCATCCCATTGAACTTTAATCCCTCATGGGGTTGAATAAAAAACTGGCAAAAAACCGACGGGGGTCAAGGGGATCTCCCCTTGGGCTGCTTCCCCCTATGGGGGAGAGAGGGGGTCACACTCCTTCCATTGGGTCGAAGATAAAAATGACGGGTAGTTTCCCCATGAAAATTCGAAAATCACGTAAAGCAGGTACGTTTCAATCCCGGCATTATGATGGCTTGCGCTGCCCCCGAAGGGACGCCCCCGCGGCGCTTCAATTACCTGCTCATGTCTAAAAGCAGGTAATTGCCCTGCCATGTCGTACCGAGGCCGTGAGGCTTTTGAGCCCTCCTAAAATTACCTTTTTCTTTTTCATACCTCAGGTGTGAACAACCGTTCCTGAGCGTTCCAGCAATACCGTTTTTTCATCCAGAATCCCGTCATCTTCCGAGCATTTATTAAAGGAGCAAAAACCAGAACCGCGGTTATTTCTCTCCCAGATGTCTGAGAAGATCTCCGGTTACCGGAAGAGAACATCGGTGCCCCTTGCAGATATACGCAGTTGGCGTTCCACCGGCAGCCACGAGATTACGCGTGAAGGGCATGAGCTCTTCTTGGATACGTGCCGCATCCGGGTCCTCATCCCGACACCAGACCAGGAAGACAGACGGCAGGTATTGATCCCAGACTTCGCGGATCATGGAAGGCGGTGCACCGTGAGGCCCGGAACCGGCAATAGCAACCACGGTTGAAGGATTGACCAGCAGGTCAAGCGCAGAAAGGAAACCCGTATAAGCAGAGGGGGACTCCTGAACAGTACCGGCAAAAGCCCGGGAGAGCTCCGATGCCTGCTTCTCGTACTCCGGATCTGCGGTGAGCAGGGAGAGGATGGCAAGGTTTTCGAGCGCCATGGAATTTGATGAGGGCACAACCCCGTCATAGATCTCCTTCTTCCGGACAAGGAGATGCTCGGCATTGTCAGCCGTTGAATAAAAGCCACCGCTCTTCTCATCCAGGAAATGGCTGGTGAAATACCGGTGCAGTTCCGCGGCCTGGCCAAGCCGGGAGGGGTTGAAACCGGAGAGGTAGAGGTCCAGGAGTGCACGTATCACGAACGTATAGTCATCCGCAAATCCCGGGATTGCCACTTCGCCGTCGCGGTACCGGTGGAAGAGGCCCCCGTCCGGCATCCGCATCCGGGTCAGGATAAAGTCCATGGCCTTTTCGGCAGCCTCAAGGTACCGTGCATCACCAAAAGCCCGGTACGCGGTGGCAAAGGAAGAGATCATGAGACCATTACCATCCGCAAGCACCTTGGTATCCCGGGATGGCCGCTTCCGTTCCATGCGGGCTGCAAAAAGCCGGGAGCGGATGGATTCAGCCTTCCGGGAAAAATCCGGTTCAGGATCCAGGAAGCCGGCCCCCACCATGTCCGGTGTCCTGGTTCGCGTGAGGATTCCGGTTCCTGAGGGGGCGCCGTGCAATGCAGGGTTTTTTGGGATTATCAGGGGAAATACATTCAATGCCAGCCGGGCATCATCCGCTCCCAGCACGGCTTCAATACCCTCCCGGGTCCAGAGATAGAAGGCTCCCTCGCCATCCGGGCTGTCCGCATCTTCAGCGGATATGAACGCACCTTCGGGGGTTGTGAGATCCCGCAGGGCATAAGCCAGGGTCGCTTCTGCTGTACGCCTCAGGGAAAGGTTTCCCGTAAGAATAGCTGTTTTTGTATATGCCCGGGAAAGGAGCGCCTGGTCATAGAGCATCTTCTCAAAATGCGGGACAAGCCAGTCAGCATCTACCGAGTACCGGTGAAATCCCCCGCCAACCTGGTCGCAGATCCCCCCGCATTGCATGGCAAGAATGGTCTGTTCTGCCATATGGAGAGCATGCCGGTTACCGGTTCGTTGTGAATAGCGGAGAAGAAAGAGGATGAGCAGAGGAGACGGGAACTTCGGGGCCCGGCCAAAACCGCCCCGGGCCGGATCGAATGCAGCAGCAAGGGCATCGTACCCGGCATGAAGGAGCTGAGGATCCGGTTCCCCCTCATGAGGCATATCCTGCCGGGATTTGAGCGCCAATAGCATCTCGCTTGCCGATACCATAAGGGTAGTGCGCTGATCTTTCCAGAGGGCTGTGATCTTTGCCAGGAGTTCGGGAAACCCAATCATCCCAAACCGTCTTTCCGGGGGAAAATACGTCCCGGCAAAGAACGGCTTTTTGTCCGGGGTCAAAAAGACCGAGAGCGGCCAGCCGCCGCTTCCGGTCATCAGCTGGCAGGCTTCCATGTACAGGCTGTCGATATCCGGCCGTTCTTCCCGGTCCACCTTGATGCAGACAAAGTCGCGGTTCAGTGCCGCGGCAATTCCGGGGTTCTTAAAGGATTCATGGGCCATAACATGGCACCAGTGGCAGGTAGCATACCCGACCGAGAGAAAGACCGGTTTGTCCTCGCATTCTGCACGGGAAAAAGCTTCCTCTCCCCACGGGTACCAGTTGACCGGGTTCTGCGCATGCTGGAGCAGATACGGGCTCTTTTCATGGATAAGGTGATTGAATGGGGCAGGTTCACCGGGCCCGTTGCCGGGTTGAGGTGCCGGGGTCATACGAGCCCATAGGAGGTTTGAGATAATGAGCCTTTCAGCCGGGGCAAAAAACGGGGAGCCCGGCCAGGGACTCCGTCCAGGAAAGAAGACCATTCCGCTGTGTTTATGCTGGAGCCCGTGCCAGTCATCAGCAGGAACCCCCAACCCATGCTGGCAGAACCATTCCTCATCGTTGCCGGAACCGGTATCCTCATGATACTCCTCTCGATGGCGCTCGACCGGGTATGGGCAGCGGTTACACCGGTCCGGGGCATCTATCTCGTTCTCCGGGCGCCGGGCATTGTTCTCCATGAATGCTCCCATATCCTCGGCTGCCTCATTACCGGTGCAAAGATCCAGAAAGTGGTCTTCTTCTCAGAAGCCGGAGGCTCGGTCACGTACACCCGCCCGCTCATTCCCTGGCTTGGCGATGTTATCATCTCAACCGCCCCGCTCTTCTGCATCCCGCTCGTCCTCTCACTCATGACATGGGGATTTGCCACGTACCTGGGATGCACGTTCCCGCCATTTCCGGACATCATATCGGCTGACACCCTGCAGCAGACGGGGGTCGTTCTTGTCAGTATCTTTACGGGCAATCTCCTGTACCGGCAGGAGTACTGGTTCCTCGTGTACCTGTACCTCACGGTAAGTCTCGTGCTCTCGATCGCCCCCAGTGCCCAGGATCTCCGGAATGCTGCTTTGGGCATCGTTCTTGTTTTTCTTGCAGGACTTCTCATCTTCTGGAGCAACATCCCGTGGGCGGTTGCGGTAGCCCTTGAGATTACCCGCATCATAGGACTGGGTTTCACCACGGGGCTCTTCTTTTTACTTATTGCGCTTGCCTGTTCGCTGCCGGTTATTGTATGGTATGTATTTGCCCGGATCCGGTAAAACCGGGCAGCATCGATCAGATTGGTATTAATTGATTGGAAAGGCTACATTTCTGCACCCATGGTACGTGAAAAATCCGGGAAACCTGCTGCTGAAAGCGAGAACGGTTTACGTCTCACGCCGGTGATGAAGCAGTACCTGGAGCTCAAGGAGAGATACCCGGACACCATCGTATTCTTCCGGATCGGGGACTTCTACGAGACCTTCAACGAGGACGCCGAGCTCATCTCCCGGGAACTCGAGATCGTGCTCACCTCGCGGTCCCGGAGCGGGGACAACCGCGTCCCGCTCGCCGGTGTCCCGTACCACGCTGCGGACGGGTATATTGCAAAACTGGTTGGCCGGGGATTCAAGGTGGCAGTCTGCGACCAGGTGGAGGACCCGAAGACCGCAAAAGGGATCGTGAAGCGGGAGATCGTGCGGGTGATCACCCCTGGCACCGTGATCGACTCATCGATGCTCCCTTCCGTTTCGGCAACCTACCTCATGGCACTCTGCCCGGATGCAGAAAGGAAGGAATGGGGCCTTGCCCTGCTCGACATCTCGACCGGCGAATTTTTTGCTGCCCGGACCGGGCACGATGCATCACTCCAGAACATCCTCTCCGAGATCGCCCGCTACCACCCGGCCGAGTGCATCGTGCCTTCGGGTTGTGGCCCGGAACTCCGCGGGCGCATTGAAGAGCGGGGGGTTGTGGTCACGCCGTTCCGGGACGAGGTCTTTGTTGAGGCTGCAGCCCGCCGGTGCCTGACCGGCCATTTCCGGGTTGCCTCGCTTGCCGGGTACGGCTGTGACGACTGCCCTGCAGCCATCGGGGCTGCCGGGGCTGCGCTTGCCTATGCAAAAGAGACGCAGTTCTCCCCTCTGGCGCATATCAGCAGCCTCTCGATGCGGTCCTCATCCGACTGCATGATGCTCGATGCCATCACGCTGCGCAATCTCGAGATCCGGGAAAGCATCCGCGGGGGGAGCCGATTGTCCACGCTCGTCTCGTCGCTTGACCTGACAAAGACCCCGATGGGGAGCCGGCTCATGAGCCGCACCATCTGCCGGCCGCTCACGGATATCGCCCTTATCAACCGGCGGCTGGATGCGGTTGAATACCTTGCCGGCCAGACCGCACTCCGCCTTGCACTCCGTTCGCACTTTGCCCGCTCAGCCGACATCGAGCGGATTGCCGCCCGGATCGCGTACGGGAACGCCGGCCCCCGCGACATGCTCGCGCTTGCCGAGACTCTCGATTCCCTGCCGGGCCTTAAGGAGACGCTGCAGGGAACCGGGAATGATTCGCTCCCCGGGCTCTTAAAAGACGCCATTTCCGAGATCCGGGAGATGCCGCATGCTGTTGATCTCATCCGGAAGGCCATTGTAGATGATCCCCCGGCCATTGCCCGGAACGGGAGCGTAATCCGCCCGGGATACTCCGGGGAACTCGATGAGATCCGCGGGGTGCTCCATTCGGGAAAAGACTGGATTGTTGAACTCCAGGCAACTGAGCGCGAGAAGACCGGGATAAAATCCCTCAAGATCGGGTACAACCGGATCTTCGGGTATTACATCGACGTTACCCGGCCCAATCTTGCCCTCGTCCCCGCTCACTACGAGCGCAAGCAGACCACCGCAACGGGAGAGCGCTACACCCTCCCCGAACTGCGCCAGAAAGAATCACTCATCACCAATGCCGATGAACGGGTGCTTGTCATGGAGCGGGAACTCTATGCCGGGCTTATAGCAGAACTCCAGAAAGAAATCGGCACCCTCCAGGCAATCGCCGGGGGGATTGCGGTCCTGGATGTGTCAGCGGCACTGGCCGAAGTTGCACAGAAGCGGGATTATGTCCGGCCCCGGCTCAATGACTCAGATGCCCTTGTCATCCGCGATGGCCGGCATCCGGTGGTGGAGCAGAGCGTTCCCGGCGGATTTGTCCCCAACGATGCCGAACTTGCCGGAAGCAGTGCCCAGATCATGATCATCACCGGGGCCAACATGGCCGGCAAGTCAACGTTCATGCGATCGGTTGCCCTCACCTGCATCATGGCGCAGGCCGGCAGTTTTGTCCCTGCCCGGCATGCAACCATCGGCATCATCGACCGGATCTTCACCCGGGTTGGTGCATTCGATGACCTGGCAAGCGGTCAGAGCACATTCTTTGTCGAGATGCTCGAACTCGCAAACATCCTCAACAACCTCACCCCACGGAGCCTCGTCATCCTTGACGAGATTGGCAGGGGCACGAGCACGGCCGATGGGAGTTCCATTGCAAAGGCCGTGCTCGAGTTCCTGCACGGCAAGGGGTCAGGCGGCCCAAAGACCCTCTTTGCAACGCATTTCCACGAACTGATCGCCATGGAGGAGAGCCTGAAACGGGTAAAGAATTTCCATTTCGCGGTCAGGGAGACTAAAGATGACGTGGTCTTCCTGCGCAAACTCATCCCCGGTGCGACTGATAAGAGCTATGGTATCCACGTGGCCAGGCTCGCGGGAATACCAAAGAAGGTGACCGACCGGGCTGAGGTCCTGCTCGATGAGGACCGGAACCGGCCGGCACCCTCGGGAGCCCGGCCCCAGCGCTATACCCAGATCCTGCTGGTTGACGATCATAAGCCACCTGAAACACCGGCCTCCGTGCATCCGGCTCTTGAAGAGCTGGAGCGGCTCAACCCGGACGAGATGACCCCCCTGCAGGCGCTCTCGGTTCTCGCAGAACTGAAAAGATCCCTAGCCACCAGGAAAGGCTGATGATGGAAACAAATGCCCCCGCACCGGTCATCCGCGTTCTCGATGCAGCAACCGTCAACAAGATTGCTGCCGGGGAAGTGGTGGACCGGCCGGCATCGGTGGTAAAGGAACTCATCGAGAATGCCATCGATGCCGGTGCAAAGACGATCCGGATCGATGTCACATCTTCCAACGGAAAAATATCCTCAGTCCGTGTCACGGATGATGGCTGCGGTATGCCTCCGGCCGATGCCCTGCTCGCGTTTTTTGAGCATGCAACAAGCAAGATTGCATCGATAGATGATCTCGACCACATCGGGACGCTCGGGTTCCGGGGTGAAGCGCTTGCCAGCATTGCTGCGGTATCCCGGGTAACCCTTGTCACCAAACTGCGGGGGAGCGGGGCAGCAGCCGGCACAAAAATTGTCGTACACGGGGGAAAAGTGCTCATGCAGCAGGAGACCGGCACCCCCGAAGGCACAACCATTCTCGTGGAAGAGCTCTTCTTCAATACGCCGGCCCGGAACAAATTCCAGAAAAGCCTCAACACCGAGCTTGCCCGCATCCATACTATCCTCGAGGGAATCTGCCTTGCCTGGCCACAGGTCGCGTTCCGGTTCTTTTACAACCAGCGGGAACAGATGGTCACCGACCGATCAGAGAATGCGCTGGATACCATTGCCCGCATTTACGGCAGCGGACTTGCACAGGAACTCATACCCGTTCACCGGAAAGAACCGTTCATGACCGTCAGCGGCTACATTGCACCGCCAGCCCTTGCCCGTAAGGACACGTCAAGGCTGATCATTGCCATCAACCGGCGGTTCGTCTCATCCCCACTCATCAGCAACGCGGTCAAGGAAGGGTACGGCACTCTGCTTGCAAAAGACCGGTTACCGGTAGCATTCCTCCTGCTCGGGATCGATACCCGGCTCGTTGACATCAATGTCCACCCGACTAAAAAAGAGGTACGGCTCTCGAACGAGAATGCAATCCGGGATACCATCCGGAACGCGGTTAATACTGCCCTGCTCAGCCATGACCTGATACCTGCAGCCATCTCACCGGAGCCGGTGACCGGAAGCCTGGTACCGGATCCGGAAGAAACGATGAGCCGGAGATACCTGCAGGACGAATGCGCACCCGGGGAAGTCTTTGAATCAACCCATGCCGGTACAATCTCCTCCGACCAGCGCCTCCGCCAGACCGAACTTTTTATGGGATACCCGTTGGCCCCGCCAAAGATCCCGGCTATGGAAGTGATCGGCGAGTTTGGCGGGATCTATATTCTTGCCCGGACCAGCACCGACGAGCTCCTCATCATCGACCAACACGCAGCCCATGAACGGATCCTGTACGAGCAGGTAGCCCGGCGGGATTGTGCCGGACCGCAGTTCCAGGAGCTCATCTCGCCCGTTATCCTCCACCATACCCCGCGCGATGCCGCCGTCATTCGAGAGCTCCTCCCCGCCCTTGCCGTGGAAGGGTTTGTTCTTGAGGATTTCGGGGGCGACGCGTTCCTTGTCCGGGCAGTCCCGGTGGTTCTTGGCAGGACCGAAGGAACAGAGATCATTGACGACATAATCAGCGATCTTGTCCGCATGGATTCAGCCAGATCGGTCACCAATCGTGAACGCATCACCCGGATCATGGCATGCAGGGGAGCTATCAAAGCAGGGACGGTGCTGACACGGGAGCAGAGCCAGCGGATCTGCGACCAGCTGCGCCTGACAAAAAGCCCGTTCACCTGCCCCCACGGCAGGCCGACCATCATCCGCTTCACCCGGGAAGATCTGGACGGGATGTTCAAGAGGATCTGAACGGGTTGTACCCTGTTGGAATTTTTTTATCCGCACATCGATAATAAGCAAAGAACCTCTTTTTCCCAGTGGGTGACAGTATGCGGGAGGCTCAAGGGAGCATCGGATTTTTTAAAATCATTTCCTATTGAAGAATCATGCTCAAAACAGAATGATGGGGCTTTGGGCACCGATACCCCCGTTTCGATGAACGCCGCCGCCCCCGACGGGGCAACCCCGCGGCGGATCCATTGCCTGCTCATCTGAAAACAGGCAGTTGCCCCGCCGTGCCCCGCAAGGGGCCCTGACGCGGGGGGGACTCATATTCATTCCGGGTGATTGACTGATTTGAATCGTTCGGGTATGAACTCTATCGGTTCATATCGGTTTCAATACCATGGCATGCCCCTCTACGGGGCAAGCTCGACCGGAGTACCATTTTCTCGCTTTGCAAGAGTGTTGTATGAAACCATTCGTATGGATGGGGGTCAAGGGGTGCACCCATTGGGATGCTTCCCACTCTAGGGGAGTGAGGGTGTCACCCTCAAAATGAAGAAATATTGCGGGAGCATCCGTGGAGAATGAATCCGGTAACAATGAGTGAAACAAATTCAGGATATCGCATCCCTTCAGCCACCAGTACAACGGTTGATGAATTGAATTATCCGATCTTTTTGAAATGGAAAATCTCTGACATTCTTTCCAGAAGCCTTCCTGCCAGATAATAATCACTAAAAACCAGAATTTAAATCCGGATTTTTTTGAGATAATGGTATGTGTGTTTTTGTCACAACCTCAACCATTATTATTCCCGTCAATCCACAAAAATGAGAACAATTCCGCAAGATTCGGATTCATTTTATGAAAAAAACCGACCAGATGAAAATCACGGATAGCGATCTTTCTCCGGTGTATGACACAACCGGTTCTGGTATCGCAAGGTTCCGGCAGATGGTGCTCGATCATTACCGGGACCATGGACGGGAGATGCCATGGCGGGAGAACACGGAACCTTACCATATCCTCGTTTCCGAGATCATGCTCCAGCAGACCCAGGTGGAGCGGGTGACCGGCATATTTCCCGGGTTCATTGCCGCATTTCCCGATTTTGGAACGCTTGCAGAGGCCCCGCTCCCTTCCGTTTTATCGGCCTGGCAGGGACTGGGATACAACCGCAGGGCCATTGCCCTCCAGCAATGTGCTGCCCGGGTCATGGCTGAGTTCGGCGGGGTGCTCCCGGACGATCCATCCATTCTTGCTACGTTTCCGGGCATTGGTCATGCAACGGCATCGTCCATCTGCGCTTTTGCATTCAACCAGCCGGTGATCTTTATCGAGACCAATATCCGCAGGGTCTTTATTCATTACTTCTTTTCGGATTCTGCATCTGTCAGCGACAATGAGCTTATTCCGCTGGTGGAGCGGGCTCTTCCTGCAGAAAATTCCCGGATCTGGTATTGGGCGCTTATGGATCTTGGGACAGTGCTGAAAAAGACGGTAGCGAACCCGAACCGGCGCAGCGTGCATTATACAAAACAGTCAGCTTTCGCTGGTTCCGACAGGAAGATCCGGGGAGAGATCCTGCGGCTGCTCCTTGATGGAAACGAAAAATTCACGGAAAAGATCATAGCGGCGTTTCCAGAAGAAGACCCTGCCCGCATGGAAAGGATTATTTCCGGCCTTGAGCGGGACGGATTCATTGTCCGGTCAGGGGATTGTATCAGGCTGGCTTCGTAACTGACATCCCCCCGCTACGGGATCCAGGTTTGTCTGCATCAAACACTTGATATGAATGCATTCTCCATACTCGATCAGGATACCGGGAGTTCATATGACAGATATCAATAATATTCCTGACGATGTGAAATGGAAGATCGCATCCGGCACGGCAGCAAGGATCCCGGCACTCTATGATGCCGCGTTCCGGGAGATCGTTGGCAAACGGTATGATGAGATCGAGCAGGTCATCTGGATGGAACTTTCAAGAACTGCATTCGATGTTGCCCGTACTCTTGCCCTCCCGGTGGATACTGCAGAAGACCTTGCAGAGACAATGCGGACGGTAATGATCATCCTCTTTGGCCCCGGGTTCAGGAGCGAGAGCATAAAAATTGCCGATGACCGGTCGGTCATTGTGGTGAAACGATGTCCGCTTCTTGAAGAAGGTACCGCATGTGATACCGGAGATATCAGGACATTCAGGAAATGTATGGCCCTTACCCTGTCAGCAGTCCCGTACCTGAACAAGAACTATTCAGCCAGGTTTGTCCGGACCATGTGCGGCGAAGGCGACCGCCAGTGCGAGATAAAGATCCAAGCCGGGGATCCTGATCAAAAATCCTTATGAGCCGGGAACGGTTTTACTGCTTGAGGTAGTAACCTGCCGCCATGAAGATCAATCCGAGGTAAAACATGATGGCAAATGGCAGGGTGAAGCCAAGATTGATCGTATCCAGTCGTTTTAAGTCCTGGAGAAATATCATTGCAAACCCGAGAACGAAAAGACCTATGCTTATTTGTGATTTTGTGGCTTTGTCCATGATCTGACCCGGTAAAACTATGCTGCCCTGCAGGAAAAAAGATTGCGGATTTCCTGCCGGCCGGTTATTGTTTCCCGGTCGAGCCGGCTGGCGGAAACGGGGTCTGCTGCCTGATATACCGGTAACCTCCGGGAGGAATGCGTATCTCGAACCGGACTCCCTGTCCCGGTTCGCCGGTTTCATCAAGCGTTATGCCGGTGATCGCCAGGATCTCCCGGGATAAAAAGAGTCCAAGACCGGTATTTTTCCCAAATCCCCGCTGGAAAAGATTTTTCTTGTCTTTTTCGGAGATCCCGGTACCATTATCGGTGTAGGTTATCAGGGCACCATTATCGTTTTCCTCAAACGAGAAACCGATGGCGGTCACATGCCCGCCGTGCCGGATCGAGTTCTCCATGAGATTGTAGAACACCTTCTCGATAAGGCCGTCAGCGAAAACCTCGACCTGCGGGACCTGTATCGTCACGGCAATGCCAGCATTGGCACCCAGCTGCCCTTTTGCCTGCCCGATCATCGTGTTCACATTCTTCCATGACGGAACATTTGCACCCATCTTCTCGTAATCCCGGGTAAAGATAATCTGCCGTTCAATGGTCTGCGCAGTGCGGATCTCCTTTTCTATGCACTCCTCCAGTTTGACCGGATCATTGAGATTTTTCTGGGATATTTTCAGGTACCCCATAAGGATCATGAGCTGGTTGAGGATGTCATGCCGGGTGATCGATGAGAGCATGGAAAGTCTCTTGTTCAGGTTCCGGATTGCCACCTCAATCCGTTTCCTCTCGGTAATATCCCGGATGATCCCGACAATGAACTCCTGGCCGGATGCGTCAGTGTAATAAGTTTTCTTGAGGGTGATCGTGAAATCCTGCCCGTTTAAGTTTTCCAGAGGGGATTCTTTCTCGTGCGGTGATTTAGTCAGGAAGACCGATTCATCATCTTCGAAGAACTCCCGTGACTGGTCTTCCGGGAAGAAATCATATACGGACTTTCCGATCAGCTCTTCGCGGGATCTGCCGAACATACGGCAGAAGCCGTCATTGACAAGGACCCAGCGGTGGTTGCGGTCCTTGACAAAGACCGGATCGCCAATAGCATTGATGACCGTCTCGAGGTTCCGGCGGGATTCCACCTCCAGTTCGAGTCTCATTTTCTCTTTCTGGAGACGCCGCTCGTCAATTGAATTATGAAGGATAATACAGAAGACCCCGACAGCGACCGTGGTCATGATGATCATCGGAAAGGCAACGTTGACCGTTACGGCGATAATTTTCTCGACTGAGTCGCCGGAAAGGATCCTGACAACAATTGCAACTGCAGAGACAAAAGACTCCACGACTGCAGTGATAATAACCGCATTTTTTGTGGAAACCAGTTCCCGGTTGCTGTAGTAATACACAAGGCCGCCGATGATCCCGGCTATGAGGGGGCCGATTGCTACCGCATAGACATTGGTTCCACCAACAGAGAGACGGTAAAGGAAACCGATGATGCCGGCACCAAGTCCGACATACGGTCCGCAGGCAAGACCTGCAGCCATGGGCCCGAAATCCCGGATGTTCACCGTGGCGGTATAAAACGTGATGCCGCTGCTCATCCCATAGACCGAGAGGAGACCAAAAACAACTGCCAGGAATACCTGGAGCGCAAGGGAAGCCCGGTGCTCAAGAATTTGGGTATAGAACCTGCTCTTTGAGAAAAGATAGGCAAAAAGGAAGACAACGCAGGCCATCTGGAAGAGAAGGATGAATTCCTCAACGAGAGTGACCGCCATGGTATGAGATGATCCAGAAATGGTATAAAGGTTATGTCAAAAAAGACGGATGGTTCAGGGATGATTTGATTGATTCCTGTGTCCGGGCCGGATTTGCGGGCAGGATGACACAGAAAAAACATATAAAAGATACGCCCCGGCCGGGACTTGAACCCGGGTCAAAAGCTCCGCAGGCTTCTAGGATGTCCACTACCCCACCGGGACGCGGGATTACTGCCTGCCTTACTTAAATCGTTCTCATCGCATAAATACCTCACCGTATAGGGAAAATATCTCCGGTGGAACCTGGCATGAACGGGAGTTCACTCCCGAAGTATGAAAAGAATTAACCTGATATCAACGAGGACTCCCCGCATCAGGGCCCCTCGCGGGGCACGGCGGGGCAATTACCGGTTCACGGAATACCGCGTATTGAGACCGCCGCGGGGTGCCCATCAGGGCGGTGGCAATTATCCTCAAGGGGGAATGGGGGCATCACCCCTCATCATTCTGTTTTGGGCACGTTTTTCATGGGAAATACTATGTGGCCGGGGTAGGTGTTTCCTTGAGTTCCAGAGAATTCGGTGGGAAATCGCGGGGGTTCTTGCATTCAGTTCCCGCAAATATTGAGGTATCTTCGAAATTTCCAACGGGCTTTACCCAGATGCCGACAACACCGGTGACCAAATACCCGGAGGTTTCTATGAGCAGATCATCAGGTTTTGAGACTCTTATGACTTTATTCAAGTATTGCCCGTGCCCTTTGCCAAAACCATCCTGGACATATATGGCTCCAGTGGTCTGGTTCCGTACCGTTATTTCCAGGAACGACACCGGATTCACGTAGGTATATGATGCAGTTTCACTCTGGGTTGAATATTTTTTCGCCACTCTCACGGTTCCCGACACATACGATACGTCAGTGATAGAATAATTGATATACATCGGGGGATTTTTCAGATTGAACGTATCAGCCGTTTTTTTGATCTCGGACTGGGACTGGAACTGGGTCAGAGAGATAAGGCACACCTGATCCGCAGTATCCGGTGTAGCACGGGTCCAGGTCCGGTAATTTAATGTAGGGGTTACCTGAGTCGGGAATGGAGTAGCAGGGCTCAGGAAATTTTCAGCTGCAGTCGGGGTTGCCACAGGAGACCGGGGCGGGGGTGGCAGGAACTGGGTTGAATTATCCGGGTGAACCTTTGATTCGGGAAGTTCAGCCGGCGGGGTTATGCAACCGGACAGAAGGCAGGTGAGTATGACAATTACTATGCACAAACCGTGCACATAACGAACCTTCATCAGTCAGTGTAAGACGTGCACCCTTATTAAATATTTTTCTCTTTGAAAGAAAATAAAAATACGTATCCGGATTTTCCAGATCAGTTACGCAGATTCTGCAATTTATTCATGATTCCTGATATTTTCAAAAAAAAAGGAGCGGAATGATTTGATATAAAGGAGATGGATTTTCTGCAGAGGAAAACGCTCAATATTTTCTCTCAATAATTTTTTTGTATGGCTTATACATACTAACAATACATATTATTATTATTCCTCTCTAAAGACTACAGGAAATCTATGGGGTATGTATTCGCTCGCGTTTACAACCGCTAACCTGCCGGGCAGCCGGGTAATACACCCCCCCATCCGATTATTTATAGGCTGCGAATGAAACATAGACGACGGTAAGGAGTATAGCATATGGCATCTTATGGAAAAAATTTCTGCATTTTATTAATTCTCAGCATCTGCCTGGTAGCTCCTGTTATGGCAGGTACTAAATATACTGCCGGGAGCCCGGATCTTTCTGCATATATATCCGGGGCAAATGAATTTACGCCGGGAAAAGACGTATCGCTTACCCTGGTCATCCAGAATACCGGGCTCAATGAATTCAAATTCATCAATTCCGGTATTATCGATAGGGACGATCTTCCCAATACGGCAAAGTTTCTCACGGTCACGATCAGTCCCGGGGATACACCGCTTATAATAAAATCTGATCCTCAGATGGTTGGCGATCTCAAAGGAGGTAGTAATACAAACGCTGTTTTTACCCTCAAGGTAAAAACGGATGCTGCTGCCGGAACATACCTGGTTCCGGTGAATCTGAACTACAGCTACCTGTACCAGGCAGAACAGCTTGGTGTTGATACCATGCAATACCGGTATAAGAATACTTTTAAAAATATCACCGTTCCCATAAAAATCAAACCGGATGTTGCCATAGATGTTCTCTCGGCAACGCCTGAGCACCTCAATGTCGGGACTGAGGGCTACATCAATATGAAAATCCAGAATATCGGGTCGGAATATGGGACAAAATCGATTGTCAAGATTTTAAGGAACGGCAACAGTCCTATCATTCCAACTGACAGCAGCGTATACATCGGGGATTTCCCTCCGGGCAGCACGGCAGACTGCCGGTATAAAGTTATGGTTTCTTCAGATGCCGAACACCAGACATACCCGGTCGATGTCGTTGTAGTGTACCAGAATAAGGAGGGCGATTTTATCACCTCCCGCAGTGACACCATCGGCATTCCTGTCGGGGGAAAAGCGGATTTTGGGATCATTTCAACCCCTCCTGAGATAAATCCCGGAAGCAAGAAGGTCATAACCGTTGCATTCAAAAATACCGGTGAAACCACTGTTTACAGCGCACAGGCCCGTATCAGTGCGGTGGATCCATTTACCAGCAATGATGATGTAGCATATCTCGGAGATCTTCAACCGGGCCAGGTTGGAAATGCATCATTTATTGTAAGCGTGGACAGGAGTGCCACCATCAAGGAGTATGGCCTGGATTCTGAAATCCGGTACCGGGATGCGCTCGACAATACCTACATCTCGGATACTATGAAGATCCGGATCAACGTAACCAGTCCTGCAGGTGTCATGACCCTCCTGTCAAACCCGATATACCTGTCAATACTGATAGCGTTGATCATCGGTATTGCCTATGCCGTCTTCCACTACCGGAAGAAACAGTGAGCTCCGGGCCATTCGAATCCTTTTTTTTTCACCATATTACAACAATATCCGGGATCTTCTCATCATCCCTGCAGGATCTCATACCTTCGGGCAGGGACGGTCAAGTTACCAATATGCAGGTGATATAAAAACAGGACCCCATAAACCGTCACCGTACAGTTAATCCCGCAGAGCAGGTTTCTGACGGGCTCCGGTTAAAAAATGTTAAATATCGCAGACCCAAAGAGTGTATAAAAAATGGGTTCAATCAAATTTTTTTCTTACCCCCGGGGACGAAATAGCATGGAAAAACAGATGGGTTTGACTGATTCGAAAACAGCATATCTGCTTTCCCGGTTTCCTTGTTCCCGCTGCCAACACCATGGAGACAGAAAATACCGACAGGATGCACGGATCATGGACCTGAGCTCTGATTCAGATACCCGGAAAAATGCTCTTCTCCAAAAGATATCCGGTATCATTCCAGGAGCCGGGATAACCGGACAGGTACGGAACAGGTTACCCGCTTTTGATAAAGAGCCCGGGATCCGGGCAGATGTATTGTTCTGTGGGGAGGGTAGCTTATGATGATCCCACGGATCGTTGTTGCCGGTACCCATAGCGGGTGCGGGAAGACAACCGTTGCGAGTGGGATCATGGCAGCCCTAACCGGACGGGGCATGAAAGTCCAGCCCTTCAAGGTAGGGCCGGATTTCATCGACCCGTCGCATCATACGAAAGTCTGTGGTCGGGTATCAAGAAACCTGGATCCCTTCATGATGGGCGAGAGCGGGTGTTTGGGCACATTCCTTGACGCAGCCCGGGGAGCGGATATTGCAGTCATCGAAGGTGTTATGGGGGTGTTTGATGGGGTTGATGGATCAGACTTCGCCAGTACTGCCCATGTGGCGCGGATCCTCAATGCCCCCGTTCTCCTCGTTGTTGATGCAAAAGGGATGTCCCGGAGCATCCATGCCCTCATCAAAGGCTTCCTGCGATATGACCCGACAATTCAGATTGCGGGTGTCATCATAAACCGTATCGGGAGTCCCCGCCATAAGGAGATGATTGCGTCATCTCTCGAAGCGACTGCGCTTGGCTGGATACCCCGCCGCGAGGACATGGTGGTGAAAAGCCGGCACCTGGGCCTTTTTATGGCGCATGAATCAGAAAAAAAAGAGAACACCGGCACAATAATCGAAGAGTTCTGCGATGTCAACGGGATAGTGACTATCGCCGGCAATGCACCCCCTATCAAGGCAACACAAACCGGTTCACCCACCATTCCTGCCCGGACCCGTATTGGCGTGGCAATGGACAATGCGTTCTGCTTTTATTACCAGGATAACCTGGACGGTCTTAGAGAGGCCGGTGCAGAGCTGGTCTTTTTTTCCCCGGTTCATGACTCAGTTCCGGATGTGGACGGGATATACCTGGGAGGAGGATACCCGGAGCTCCATCTTTCCGGGCTTGAGTCATCGCCATGCATCCCGGGATTACGAAAAGCCGCTCTGGACGGGATGCCGATCTATGCTGAATGCGGCGGGCTCATGTACCTGTCAAGGGAGATACGGGCGGAGAAAACCTACCGCATGGCCGGCATTCTCCCGGCAGATGCCGAGATGACCGGGCGCATCCAGGCCCTGGGTTATGTGAAAGGCGAGGTTGCCGGCAGCGGGTCAGTCTTTTCAAAAAACCAGGTAATTGCCGGGCATGAATTTCACTATTCGCGGATCATTCCGGACCGGGATGCCCGCTATGCAATCCGGTTATCCCGGGGAAAGGGTATCGATGCCGGGCAGGACGGTCTGATTTCATCAAACGTGCTTGGATGCTATACCCATGCATACTTTTCAGCAACCTTTGCACACGACTTTGTCGGGGCAGCCTGCCGGCATTCCCGCAGCTGATTCTGGTGCACTTTTCTCATTTTTCCAGGATCCTCGCAAGAAATAAAGGTTATTAGCCCGGATTCTTTTCACAATACTGGAGTGTAATCGATGCGCAGTGATGATATCAAATCAGGGTACCAGCGTGCACCCAACCGGTCGCTCCTCCGATCGCTCGGGGTTACCGATCGCGAGATGAAACTGCCTTTTATCGGCATAGCTAATGCGTACAATACCATTGTTCCCGGTCACGTCCACCTTCAGAAACTTGGGGAGAAAGTCCGGGAAGGCATTGCAGCAGCCGGGGGAGTACCGTTTGAATTCGGGGTTATCGGCATCTGTGACGGGATTGCCATGGGACATGAGGGGATGAGGTATTCCCTCCCGTCCCGGGAAAATATCGCCGATTCGATTGAACTGATGGTCGAAGCTCACCGGTTTGACGGGCTCGTCTGTATCGGGACATGCGACAAGATCGTTCCGGGAATGCTCATGGCAGCAGTCCGGTGTAATATCCCCACCATTGTTCTGACCGGGGGCCCGATGCTCTCCGGATTCCAGGATGGGAAAGACCGTTCCCTTATCGATGTGTTTGAAGGCGTCGGAAAAGTAGCAGCCGGTGCAATGAGCGAGGCAGAGTTGTGCGAGCTTGAAGGCTGTGCAATGCCGGGATGCGGCAGCTGCCAGGGGCTCTACACGGCAAATACCATGGCATGCATGACCGAGGCTTTGGGAATGTCACTCCCGCATTGTGCGGCCACTCCTGCCGTAGATGCAGGAAAACTCAGGATTGCCCGGGAGAGCGGGGAGGCCATCATTCCGCTCGTGAAAAAGCAGGTCCGGCCCCGGGACATTGTAACAAGGAAGAGCCTCCGGAATGCAATACGGGTTGACATGGCCCTTGGCGGATCGACAAACACCGTCCTGCACCTGATGGCGGTTGCAACAGAAGCTGAAGTCCCGCTCTCGCTTGAGGATTTTGCCGGGCTTGCCGAAGAGGTACCTCACATCTGTTATATGCAGCCGTCCGGCCCGCACTCCATGCAGACCCTGCACCGTTCCGGAGGAATACCCGCTGTGCTCAAACGGCTGGAACCATATCTGGACAACACCCCTACGGTTGCCGGGCTGAAGATCCAGGAGATTGCAAAGTCCGCTATTATCAGGAATGAAGAGGTAATCCGTCCCTTAAAGAAACCCATCAGTGCCACGGGCGGACTCCGGATACTGAAAGGTTCCCTTGCACCGGATGGAGCCGTGGTGAAAAGTGCTGCCGTTCCAAAAGAGATGTGGAAGCACAAAGGCCCGGCCCGGGTTTTCGATGGGGAGCAGGCTGCCATGAAGGCAATCCTTGGGAGAAAGATCGAAGAGGGGGATGTTCTTGTGATCCGGTACGAAGGCCCAAAAGGCGCACCGGGCATGCCCGAGATGCTCTCTCCTACATCTGCACTCATGGGGCTCGGGTACAAAAAAGTTGTTCTTATAACCGACGGGCGCTTTTCCGGCGGTACCCGTGGCCCCTGTATCGGCCATGTTGCACCGGAAGCTGCGGTTGGCGGACCGATTGCTTTTGTCCATGACAAGGATACAATTGCTGTCGACCTGCAGGCAAAGACAATCGAGCTTCTTGTCACAGATAAAGAAATCAGCCAGAGAAAAAAAGGCCATAAAGCCCCGAAAAAAGTCCTCACCGGCGTCCTTGCCCGGTATGCAAAGACCGTTGAGCAGGCAAACCTAGGGGCAGTCCAGAGATAATTTTTTCCCGGATTTTTTTCCGTGGCAATGCCGGTACCACCGGCTTTGGGAAACTCCGGTGCAGGATGCCCCGGCCAAACCCCTGCTCAGGGTCCGGAAACCCCCCTCCCGGCCCTCAGGGCTTTGCCAATACCGGACTTGTCCAGCCGGAAGCCGTTGTAACATTGCTACATATTACCTCACCAATTCCCGTCGGAAAACCCTGAATTATTCCGGGAGAATTACCGTATTTTTCCGAATTATTGCCTCTGCCAGATTAGGGGGTGAGGCAAAACTCGTACAACCGGGCACGATACGGGCCCGGATTTTTATCGTCAGGATGGGGGGTTGTGGAAGTGTTTCCTGATAGCCCGAATTCCTGCTGAAAAATGGTTCTGATGAAACGCACATGAACGGGGTTCACACCCAAAGTATGAAAATTTAAAGGTAATTTTAGGAGGGCTCATGAGCCTCAGGACCTCGGTACGGGACGGTGGGGCAATTACCTGTTTTTTGATATGAGCAGGTAATTGAAGCGCCGCGGGGGCGTCCCTTTGAGGTGCGGCGCAAGCCATCATAATGCCGGGATTGACTCATCCCAGTCTTACTTAATTTGCAAATTTTTATGAGAACGACGCAAATCTGCTGGGTTCACACCGGTTCATGTGCGTTTCAACAAAAACTAAAAATAAAAATTAACTTTTCTCTTCCCCGGCTTCATACACAAGCAGGTTGTACCGGGTTGAGAAGAGGATGAACGGCACGTACAGGATCACCATTACGAGAAGCCCGATGATGTCGCCGATAACCGGGATCAGCGAGAAGATATTGGTTATCATCCCGAAAATGAACCCGATCACCCCGATGATAACAAGAGCTATGATATAATTCAGCCACCCGATCCTGCGGATATGGGCGGTGATGGCTGAAAAATTGAAGGCCTCACTGATTCTTCCGGTTTTTGCAAACCGGACTGTACCAAGGAACGAGAAGATGCTGATGATGAATGCTGCAACAAGGGCAGCCAGTATGAGCAAGATGAGGATCCCTGCAGCTGATACGAATTCGGGATGGCTCATGAACCACTGGTTGACCTGGGCATTGGACATTGACGAGAAATCCTGGTAGAACGCCCCGCTTGTTACGAGCGACGATACGAGTGGGAGGAACGCGATGATGATGAGAAGGATAACCGGGGCTGCATAGATCAGTTCAACAACAAAGAGCTTGAGCCCGTCAATAAACATGGACCCCCATTCCTTCAGTTCAGGGGCAGGTTTCTCTCCCCGCAGGATCCTGACCATGTACCCGAGGATAAGGGGGAATATGATCATGCAGACAATAAGAAGAAGCCAGCGGCTCCATTTCGACCAGACGCCCTCTTTTGCATACGAGAACGATTCGTCAAGCATCACGCTGTAATCCATTTTGTGTCACCGTATATTCTCAATGACTTTTTTGTATGAAAATAAAAAGATATGCCAAAATGAAAAGCGAAAACAAAAAAAAGAGATTATGCTGCCGTTCCGGCACTCTCGTAGAGCAGGGTAAGGTACCGTGCTTCAAAGAGGACAAGAACCGGGAGCAGGATTATGAGGATGAGCATCCCGACAACCGGGATCATCATGCAGATCACTTCGATGATACCCATAATGATGAACATGATTATCAGTGCAATGATGTACGATACAAATCCAATTTTGCCGATGTGGGCAGCTATTGCACCGAAATTGAAAGCTTCGCCGAAACTGTTGGTACGGGCAAAGCGGACAACTGCCGTTGCAACAAAGATACCGATAATGATCGAGACGATGAGGAGAATGATGAGCCCGAAGAGGAATGCACCGATAAGGCCCATAACCGCGTTGGGATCGGTAAGGCCATATTGCTGGGTCATCACGCCGGTTACCACTGCACTTCCGATGACAACAAATTCAATGATGATGACCGGGATGGCATAAATCAGGCCGACAATGAACAGTTTGATCCCATCAATGAACATTGAGCCCCATTCTTTGAGCTCAGGTGCAGTTTTCTCTCCCCGGTAAACCCGCATGATGTATCCCATGATGAGCGGGAAGATGATGCAGCTGATGATCAGCAGTATCCAGTTTACCCACTTTCCAACGAGACCATCTTTTGCATACCCGAAAGAGTCTCCAACCATTTTTCCAAAGTCCATTACAATCACCATAAATCCGTCTTATCATTTGGGGACATTGCTCCACAAACGATTTAAATAACATATGATAAATTCGCAGAATATAAATTTATCGCAGAAATCGGGCTGAATTCTAAAAATAAAAGAGATTTTCAGTGCCTGAAGTACCGGATGCCGGTAAAAACCATTGCCATGTGATGGCGGTTGGCAGCTTCGATAACTTCCTTGTCCCGTATCGATCCCCCGGGCTGGACGAGTGCAGTTGCCCCGGCCTTTGCAGCCACTTCCAGCGTATCCGAAAAAGGCAGGAATGCATCGGACGCCACGGCAGATCCTTTCAGCGAGGCACAGGCTTTCTCGATCGCGATCTTTGCCGAATCAACCCGGCTCATCTGGCCGGCCCCGATGCCAAGGGTGCGGGTCTTGTCCGCAAAGATGATCGTATTGCTCTTGGTGTGCTTGCAGACCTTCCAGGCAAGCTGGAGGGATTTCATCTCATCCGGTGTCGGGTCCCGGTCAGTGATGACTTTCCAGTGTTCCTGGTACTCGGGAGTCCGCTGAACGAGAACGCCGCCATCGATGGTGCGGATCTCATCGGAAGGGACACTTCCGGGCAGGACAATAACCCGCATATTCTCCTTTGTTTTCATAATTTCAAGCGCTTCGTCGGAGAAGGATGGGGCAAGAATCACCTCAACAAAGGTATTGCTTATCTCCCGGGCAAGTTTTGACGTCAGTTCGCGGTTAACCGAAACAACCGAGCCATATGCGGAGACCGGGTCCACATCCCTTGCAGTAACATATGCTTCAAAGACATCCGCGCCGGTGGCAACCCCGCACGGGTTGTTGTGCTTTACGATAACGGCAGCGGGCTCATCGAATTCCCGCATGAGGGAGACCCCGGCATTGAGATCCAGGTAATTGTTATAGGACATCTGTTTGCCCTGGATGGGAACTGCCCCGGCAATCCCGGCGCTGCCATACACGGCTGCCTGCTGGTGGGGATTCTCACCGTACCGGAGCGATCTTCCGTGAGTATACTGGAGGGTAAATGTTTCAGGAAACGGGGAGTCCAGCTGGTAGAGGTGGTTGCTGATTGCTGCATCGTACGCAGCGGTTCTTGCAAATGCTTTCTTTGCAAGCATGAGCCGCTCTTTCTCATGAATGCCGCCACTGGAGAGAGCCGCCGTTACCATCGGGTAATCGGACGGGTCTACAACAACAGCAACATCCCGGTAATTTTTCGCTGCAGCCCGGATCATGGCAGGTCCGCCAACATCGATGTACTCAATGAGCTCTTCCAGGTTCATCTTCCGGGCAGCCATGGTCTCGAAAGGGTACAGGTTGACGACCAGGAGATCGATATGGTTGATGCCGTGCTTGGCCATGACAGCATCATCGATCTGCCGCCGTCCAAGGAGCCCGCCATGTACTTTGGGATGAAGGGTCTTGACCCTGCCATCCATCATCTCGGGAAAGCCGGTGTAGCTGGAAACCTCAGTGAATTTGATTCCGGCTTCGGCAAGGGCTTTCCCGGTTCCACCGGAACTCATTATACTGTATTTTTGTTCGGTCAGTGCCTGTGCAAGCCCAATGATGCCCGTCTTATCCCATACAGAAAGCAGTGCCCACTTCATGGACTAATATATGAAGAACAGGAATGAAAAAGGTATGCCGATAGTATCCGGTTGCTTACCAAAGACCAAAAAAGCCGGCCCGGGATCCGGGCATCTCACCGATCCTGTGGAAACAGCGTTACGAGATCCTGCGAAATGCCGGTCCTGCCAAAAATTCCATCCCATTCTTGAAAACGGGCAGGTATCGCCGGTTTACCCCGCAGAACGATGTCAATATTTATATAGAACTACAATGCAATAGATATTGGAACATCAAAAGGGATGTCTTATGGTCGAGGCAGAAAACACTCAGGAAACGGCAGATTGCGGGGATTTAGCGTCCCAAAAAGATCCCCATCCGGATCCGCAGTCACTGTCGGATGAACAGAAGAAAGCGTTTGCTGACCTGAACGACCAGTATCTCAGGCTGGCAGCGGACTTTGAGAATTTCAGGAGACGCACAGCCAGGGAGCGGGAATCGATCACAACTCTTGCCAAAGAGCGATTTGCAGTTGACCTGCTTGAGGTTGTAGACAATTTCGATCGGGCACTCAAAGCCGATGATGCACACCTGCGGGAAGGCATAGTCCAGATCCAGCAGCTGCTCACTGCCCAGTTGCAGCGTCACGGCATTGAACCTGTTGAATCCTTGAAAAAGACGTTCAATCCAATGGAACACGAGGCAATCGCCCATGTCCCGTCGGAAGAGACTGCGGGAACCGTAATCGACGAAGTTTCCCGCGGGTATCGTATGCACGACAAGATTATCAGGCACGCAAAAGTTGCAGTATCAAAAGGAAACGAGAATAATCAGGAGGTATGAAATATGGCAAAAGAGAAGGTTCTGGGTATTGATCTGGGAACAACATTTTCCTGCATGTCCATCATGGAAGCCGGAAAACCCATTGTTATTCCCAATGCGGAAGGCGGCCGGACCACCGCATCCATAGTGGCATTCACAAAAGAAGGAGAGCGGCTTGTCGGAAGCCTTGCAAAGCGGCAGGCAGTAACCAACCCCCAGAGGACCATCCAGTCTATCAAGCGGGATATGGGCTCGAGCAGGAAAGTAAAGATCGACAGCAAGGAATACACGCCCCAGGAGATCTCTGCAATGATCCTGCAGAAGCTCAAGATCGATGCCGAGGCTTACCTTGGGGAGAAGATCAACAAGGCCGTTATCACCGTCCCTGCCTACTTCAACGATGCCCAGCGCCAGGCAACCAAGGATGCGGGAAAGATTGCCGGTCTTGAAGTAATGCGCATCATCAACGAGCCCACGGCAAGTGCCCTTGCCTACGGTATCGACAAAGAGAATGATGCAACAGTCCTTGTGTATGATCTTGGCGGCGGGACATTCGATGTCTCGATCCTCACGCTCGGCGATGGGGTCTTTGAAGTCAAGTCCACTGCAGGAAACAACCACCTTGGCGGCGACGACTTCGACAAGCTGGTCCAGGACTACTTAATCGAGGAGTTCAAGAAGAAGGAAGGTATCGACCTGCGGAGTGATCCCTATGCCATGCAGCGCCTGCGGGATGCTGCGGAGAATGCGAAGATCGAGCTCTCCCAGCGGCAGAGCACCAACATCAACCTGCCATATATCACCACCGATGCGAGCGGCCCGAAGTTTCTGAATATCGACCTTACCCGCTCCAAGCTCGAGCAGCTTATCGGACCTCTTGTTGAATCAACAGTAGGCCCGGTCAAGCAGGCGCTCAGCGATGCAAAACTTGAACCCAAGGACATCGATCACGTTCTCCTTGTCGGAGGCTCGACCCGGGTACCCCTTGTCCAGGATACGGTCAAGAAACTGCTGGGCAAGGAGCCGGACAAGGGCATCAACCCCGATGAATGTGTCGCCCTTGGCGCAGGTATCCAGGGCGCAGTCCTGACCGGCGAGACCAAGGATATCGTGCTCCTGGACGTCACCCCGCTCACGCTCGGCATCGAGACGCTTGGCGGGATTTCCACCAAACTCATCGAGCGGAACACAACCATCCCGACCCGGAAGAGCCAGATCTTCTCAACGGCGGCCGACGGCCAGACCAGTGTCGAGATCCATGTAGTCCAGGGTGAGCGTGCTCTTGCAAAAGACAACTTCACGCTCGGGAAGTTCCAGCTGACCGGTATTCCCCCGGCACCCCGTGGCATTCCCCAGATCGAAGTCACCTTCGACATCGATTCGAATGGTATCATTCATGTCTCGGCAAAGGATCTTGGCAGTGGCAACCAGCAGGCCATCTCGATCAAAGGAGACAAGAAACTTTCCGAAGAGGACATCAAGAAGATGATGGATGCGGCCAAGCAGTTCGAGGCAGAGGATAAGAAGCAGCGCGAAGAGATCGAGCTCCGCAACCAGGCTGACACTGCTGTCTTCACGGCCGAGAAGATGCTCAAGGACAGCGGCGACAAGCTCGAGCCCGAGGACAAGACAAAGGTCGAGGAAGGCGCTGCAGCCGTGAAAAAGGCGCTCGAGGCAAACAACATCGACGATATCAAGAAATCCATGGAGTCGCTCACTGAAGCTGTATATGCAGTGACAACCAAGTTGTACCAGAAAGCCCAGGCAGAACAGGCAGCCCAGCAGCAGGCAGCCGGCCAGGGGCCGGGTTCAGGCCCTGCAGGACAGGAACCCAAAACGGATGACAATGTCGTCAATGCAGATTACAAGGTAAAAGAAGAGTGAAGTGAGAATGGGCGCGGACTATTACGACACCCTCGGCATACCACGGAGTGCCGATGACAAGGAGATCAAGAAGGCGTACAGGAACCTCGCCCGCAAATACCATCCCGATGTCTGCAAGGATGCCGGTGCTGAAGAGAAGTTCAAGGAGATCAACGAGGCCTACAGCGTCCTCTCCGATGAACAGAAACGGCGCCAGTACGACAACATGGGTCACGAGACATTCACCAATGCCTCGAAGGGCTCCTACACGGGTGGCGGAGGGTACGGCAGCGGGGGATTCTCCTCTGACTTCTCCGGGTTCGGGGATATCTTTGACTTCTTTGGCGGAGGCCAGAGACGATCAGGTCCCCAGCCGGGAGCAGACCTGCTCATGCGGATCCAGATCAAACTGGAGGACGCAGTATCCGGTACCGACCGCGAGATCGAGGTCATGCATACCGAGCCCTGCCCGGCCTGCAGCGGATCCGGCAGCGAGACAAAACGGCTCAATACCTGCCCCCGCTGCGGGGGTACCGGCCAGATGCGCCAGACCGCACAGTCCCCGTTCGGCCAGTTCGTCCGCATGACACCCTGCACCCAGTGTGAAGGCAGGGGTAAGATTCCCGAGAAGGTCTGCAAGGACTGCCGGGGATCCGGCCACACCCGGATCAAGCGGAAACTTTCCGTCCACATTCCTGCCGGTGTCGACAATGGCATGCGCCTGCGCATGGAGGGCTATGGGGAGGCGGGGGATTACGGGGCGCATAATGGCGACCTTTTCCTCGAGATCTATGTCCAGAGCCATGACCGGTTCGTACGGTCCGGGGACAATCTTGAAACGGTTATCGAGATCTCCCCGGCCCAGGCAGTCCTCGGGACAACCGTCGAAGTCGAGACCATCGACCGCAGGCACATCGACCTCCATGTCCCGGCAGGCATCCAGTATAACACGGCCCTCAAGATCCAGGGCGAAGGGATCAAGAGACGGGGAAAACCCGGCGACCTGCTGGTACGGGTAAAGATTGTTACCCCGAAATCGGTGAGTGGCGAGCAGAAGGAGCTCTATCTTAAGATCGCTGAGCTTGAAGGGAAAACCCATGGAGTTGGCGGGTTCTTCTCGGGGATTATGGGCGGGAAGAAGAAAGCCAAATAATTATTTTCTCTCTTTTTGCACACCTATTTGAACGCTTAAGGCCAATAATGCTGCAATGAAGCTTCTTTTCGAGCTTTCCGGTGAGAACCCGACCCTCCCGTTTGCCGAACTCGACTGTATTGGCGAGGTTCTTGACCGGAGGCTGCAGGTAGCGGTTGCAGAATGCCCGGATCCCCACAAAGCCGGGCGGCTGGCTATGACCCAGGGCGTTCTTGAATACCTTGGCGAATGCGAACCCACCCTCCCTGCGTTTGCGTCACTCCTCCGCGAACTTTCTCTTGAAACGACCCGGACATTTGCCGGAAGGGCAAAGAAAGTCCATGGCGGTTGCCATGAACATAACCCCTGCTCCCAGAAAGAGTTCGAACGGCTGATTGGCGATATGATATCCGGGCCGGTCTCTCTCAATAATCCGGAGACCGAGTACCGGGCAATCCTCTCGGAAGACCGCTGCTATTTTGGCCGGGTATTGTTCGCCATCAACCGCAGTGCTTACGATGAACGAAATCCCGGCAAGCGGGACTTTTTCCACCCGGGGGTCATGATGCCGAGGATGGCAAGAACGCTCGTGAACCTTGCCTGTGCAGGGCAGGGCGATACCCTGCTCGACCCGTTCTGCGGGACCGGGGGTATCCTGATCGAAGCAGGACTTGTGGGTTCCCGGGCGATCGGCAGCGATTTCGATCCCCTTATGATCGGAGGCTGCCGGCAGAATATCCGGGATCCGGAACTTCTGCTTGCCGATGCAACGGCCCTGCCTTTCGGGGACTATACGATGGATTCCGTTGTTACGGACCTTCCCTACGGGCAATCCGTCTGCATAAAAAAGGCCGATACCATGGACCGGCTCTATGCCGACTCTCTCGATGAGATCCGACGCATCCTGAAACCCGGCCGGAGGGCAGTCATCGTCACCCACAAGGATATCTCCGGTCTTGCCGCTGATCATATGACTGTGCTGCAGCGCCACGATCAGCGGGTGCATAAGAGCCTCACCCGACGGGTCCTCGTTCTGACCGGCTGATGGCCCGGCACCCCCCCTTGTTTCTGAAGAATTCTTTATCAGGATCCGTGTTCCAGATATATTCCGGTTGATATGAGACACCGCTTTCTCCCGTATTTCATCCTCGCGGGCATACTCTGTTGTGCCCTTATCAGCGTACCCGTTCTTGCCTATTCAGCGGATGCAGTCAGGTATTATGATGCAGGAAATTCCTTCTTCAAAGCGAAAAATTATACTGCCGCCATAGTAGCATACGACAATGCAATCGGGCTCGAGCCGGGTTACTACGAAGCCTGGAACGCCAAGGCCGATGCCCTCAATAAAGACAAGCAATACTACAATGCGCTCGTCGCATCCGACAAGACAATCAGCCTCAACCCGCAGTACCTCCAGGGCTGGCTCAACCGCGGGACTATCCTGTATATGCTGGGCCGGTACGAGGATGAACAGAAAGCCTACGATACGGCGATTGCCATTGACCCGACCAATACCAGTGCCTGGTTCTTCAAGGGTTTCTCTCTTGGCGGGATGAAGAAATATGACGAGGCCATCGCTGCCTTCGACAAAGTCAAATCCATTGACCCCGATTACCCCCGAATTGATTATTACCGGGATATGGCGGTTCAGATGAGGGATGAAGAGTCCCCGGTCTCCATGAAAAACCTGGTGTATATCATTGGCGGTGCAGTAATCATCATCGCAGCAGCTGCATGGTATCTTGCAGTGCGGAAACAGTACTGATTTTTTTGTAACTTTTTTTGGTGAGGAATTTCCCCCGGCTCGATCATTCCAGGCGGTTGTGGATTCGTTCAGGAACCGGATATATCGTCTGAATCAGCCTTCAAACAGGCATATCATTCTCTTGCGGAAGGTATCTGCCTTAATCACCGGGCAGTTTCGTCAGTTCTCCGGGATTCATTTGCATTTCTGACGGCAATAAATGAATTACTTTTTTAAGAGCGCAACAGTAATACTCACTATGGACAAGTCATCAGGTATTATTCTCCTCTTTCTGGCACTCCTTGTGACGGGCGTCTTCATTGCGGGTTGTTCCAGCGATACCGCCGCTCCAGCTGCGACAGCTCAGCCTGCCGTAACCACAGCTGCTGCCACATCAGGCGCTTTGTATTCTGCCGGAGATATCATTAAAAATCCGAAATCCACTTCCAATTCAGCGCTCCTCATCATCGGTTACGATGCCGGTTCGGATACCTATGAGCGGGCATACATTTACCCCAACAGCGACGGAAGCTGGGGGTACCGGATGGATTCCAAGACCGAAAAGATTAGCCGGTCAACTCTGGAAAAGATCTACACGCAGAAAGTGACAAAGAAGACCGTCTCGGCAGTGCCGATCAGTACACCAACACCTGCGGTTCTGCCAACAGAAGTGTATACAACTACAATCACGACTGCATCTGCAACTGCCTCAACTACCACTTCATCCACCGGGTTACCAAAAATTATGGCAGTTCCAGATCCGGATGAAGGAAAAACCGGAACAACAGTCTCAATTACAGAACTCAAAGGATTAAATTTCGTATCCGGTGCAACGATTACCTTGGTAAAAACCGGAAGCCCCAGTATCATAGCAACCAATGTGAATGTCCAATCAGGGAATCTTATTACCTGCACGTTGGTAATCCCGGTAAATGCAACGATCGGTATTTGGGACATCGTTGTAAAAAATCCGGATGGACAATATCACCAATATAATAACAGCTTTACTGTTCGCCAAGGTTCAACAACCACAACCACTACTACCTCCACGACCACAACATCGGCCAGTTCTCCAACAATAACTAATAATGATCCTTCAACGGCTGTCGGAGCAGGTTATTACCCAATTACGATCACTGGATCGAATTTCCGAAATGGATTAACCGCAAAACTTACTCTCAGTGGCAAGTCTGACATTACTGCAACTGAATGCTCACTATTTAATGAAGCGAGGACTGAGATGAGATGTTTTTTTACCTTACCCGAAGGATCGGCAGGACTCTGGACACTCGTTGTGTCTAACTCAGATGCTACTTCAGCAACAAGGTCCGATGCTTTTAGAGTATATACTTAATATCTTTTTTCGCAATTTTTTTGTTCTGTAGAAACGCACATGAACGGGTGTTCACACCCGAAGAATGAAAATGAAAAAGTACTTTTAGGAGGGCTATCCGCCTCAGGGCCTCTCCGAGGCACGGCGGGGCATTTACCTGTTTTCAGATATTAACCGGTAATTGAAGCGCCGCGGGGGCGCCCCGTCGGGGGCGGCGCAAGATATCATAATACCGGGATTGACTCGTCTCGGTCTTACTTGATTCGCAAATTTTCGTCGAAAAATCTTTTCATATTACTCGATGACACTCTCTTGGGCGAATGAGTCTCCCCCCGGATACAACAACTTTGCGAATGCCCGTGTGCTCCAGCCGGAGGCGATTGTAACGTTGCTACATATTACCTCACAAATTCCCGCCGTAAAACCCTGAATTATTCCGGGAGAATTACCGTATTTTTCCGAATTATTGCCTCTGCCGGATTGGGGGATGAGGCAAAACTCGTACAACGGGGCACGATACGGGGCCGGATTTTTTATCGACTGGGAAGGGGTGATGAGGGGTTTTCTCATCATTGAGGTTTTCTGAAATGAAAATTTTTTGAATCATTCATTTCAGAATACATGAAAGAAGAGATCTCCGTAAACAAATTAGAGAATCCTATTGGATTTTTGGATAGAACGTCAGGTACGGGTTAAGCTATACCTGAGCAGCGCCGCAATTCCGCCAAGCGCAACAAGGCGCTCCCCGGGCTCGAAACTGGATGAAAGGACAACAACGGATGCCCGCATGGACTCGGACTGCTCGATGAGCCGGGCTATGGCCGGATCCCGGAGGAATGAGTCGGCAACCAGTACCTGTTCTGCAGCCCCGTACCCGATTGCTTCCTGCACCTCCTTTTGGCCATAGGCTACAGCCCGCTCCTGGGATATACGGAGGAGGACCTCGTCCATCATGCGGACTTCGCGGGAGAGCTGGATATCCTCGATCAGCTTGTCAAGAGCCCCCTTCCCAATCACTTCCTGGACTGCTCCCCTCCCGATGCGACGCGTCTCGATAACGATTGCTTTTTCCATGACCGGGATCGAACGGCTTTTGGCAAATTTTACAAAATCATCCTTGATGAAACCCGGGCCGGCAATGATCAGGGGCCCCGATATATCGCTCACATGCGAGAGGACGGATTCAAAAAAGCCGGTCCGTGATTCGGTCTCCGCCCCTTTCCCGCTGCCGGCCGTGATGGTTATGATACTTTCCGGGCCGTACTGCCGGAGCCGGAAGAGCTCGGCTTCCCCTTCTTCCAGGGTAAGGATGTGAATTACGCCATACACGGAAGCCTTCAGCGCCCGCTCAATCCGCTCGAGATCGATTGGGCGCCAGTGCTTGATTACCGAGATCTCATAACCGGTCTCGACATTGATCGTGTGGTGGGCTCCGGTATCCACGCCATGCTCGATGATCCCGGTAAGCCGGAGCCGGATACCGTGCTCCGAGAACTCCAGCCGCTCGATCCTGACACCCAGCCGGACCGGGCGCTTCTCCACTTTTTCAGGCCGGATCTTGTCCCCGGCAGTGTCAACACTCCGGAACGTTGTGGCAAAAACAAGGTCACCGGGACAGATGATATGCTGGAGATGCCAGAGATCATCGAGGCTCTCCGGGAGGAGCCGTATCTCGCCATCGTTGCCTTTGAGTTCTCCGTACTCAGCTTTCATGATGCCCTGCAATATCCGAGCCGCCCGGGGGCACGAATGCTGCTACCTGATCGGTATTGAGGATATTTTTCAATGCCCGGAGTTCATCTTCGGCAAATTTCTCCTTGAGGATCCTCAAAACTTTCTTTGCAACATCGTTTGGCTCAAACTGCCCGGGCCTGAGTTCAACAAAGGTCCGGGTCTTCCCCCCGATAACTGCCGGGGGCCCGCCAATGACTACGGTATTTGGCTCGATCATGATCCCGATTCCAATGGCAAGCGGGATGTTCCGGTAATAAGTCCGCTCTCCCCGGACAATGAATGAGCCGCGGGAGACAAATTCACCGGACTCCGGGGTCTTGCTCACCTGCGCAGGGAGAGCAGAATAAACATCGGCAGAGAAATGCCCGCTCCGCCATGCTCCCGAATAGGATGCGGCAAACTGGGCAACTTCGTCCATGCGTTCGGTTTTGCCCTTGACAATAACAACACTCGCACCATGGACGTCCGCGTGAACGAAAAGGTCCCCGCCGGCCATATATTTTTTCACCAGTTCCTCGTTCTGCCCCGCATCCCTGCCGCCAAGGACAACAACCCCGTCACTTGTAATAAACCAGCGAAACCGGTGGTACCAGAGTTTTTTTAAGGGAACAAATTCCCGTCGCGGGGCCTTTTTTTTCACAACAACGGCTTTTGCCATTGCCGCAAGTGCGCCCTCTTTTTTCTTTTTGAACTTTTTTATAATATCGTAATACCTGCCGGCGTTCTGCTCAATGCCTTCATGGACAAAGATCTTGACTTTCTTTCCAAGATCGACTTCAACCGCTGCATCTTCAGGATAAAATGCAACAATCTTCTTCGCATCCGCCGATTCCGCTTTCCGCAGGTGTTCCTCGATCTCCTGCCAGGATAGCTTCCTGCTGGCAGTGTCAAGCGTGGTTATGAGCTGGCTGATGAATGCATAATTCTCGTAAATCACATTGACTATTTCTTCAGTATTTTTTATGGTCCGGTCGAATTTTTTAAGCGCGGTCTCCTGGTGGGCGCGGATACGATCCTCTTTTGCAATTTTTGGACGCGATGATGACTTCTTCTCTTTTTTTGTCAGGGGATAGAAAGCCTCAAGGGCTTCGGAAAACGCGGGATATGCGGTTGTACCCACGCCATCCCAGAGATCGATTGGCTCACAGTGCTTAGCCGCGATAACCGGGGATGGCGTTTCAAGAACCCTCACAAAGAGTGCCTGGACAGACCTGAAAATGGCCGCCGGATCAGCCGATGCAGCCGGGGTGACCTTTTCAAGACCCGCATCCCGGCAGATATACTCGGCATACATGCCCCCGAGCATACATCCGATTGCAAGCGCTCTCACAAGGTCACGGTCATCTTTTTTGAGAGTCTCCGCAAGGGATTCCAGCGAGCCGGTGGGATCCGTTATGCCGAGGGTGTACAGGGCACCCGGGATGATCTCGCGATCCTTGAACCGGTGGTGCCAGAGCGGTTTTACAATTTTGAAATGCTCATCTGCCAGGATGACATTGCCTTCATCGAACAGCTCCATGATGAGGTGGAATGTTGTTGTACCTTTCCCGACATCGATGATGAGGATGCGTTCGAGCCCGTGCTGCCGGATGGCAAGCACTTTTCCACCGGAAATATACTTCCGGAGCAGCATGGCAAACTGCGGGGGATTTTTCGGGGGCTCGGGGAGATCCTTTACCAGGTGAGCCCGTCTCCCCGCTTCGATAAGGAGCTGGTACCGTTTCTTGTTCTCGCCATTAAGCCGGATCGCGAGGGTCCGGGTATCGAACTGGTACACCTTGTCGATCCAGAGCGGCAGCTTGTTGCACAACTCGGCGGTCATTGCCTTAACGTCGATCCCGCTCATTCCCTGCTCGGATGCCATTGGTATATAGTCATAGTATGCGGGAGCTAAAAAAAACGTGTCCTGCTTTTTAAACCCAAAAAAACGGTGCAGCCCCGGATTTTGAGTGCGGAAAACCGGTTGACTCCGGGTAGAACCGGTATCTTTTCTAACGATTTTTAAAAAAAAGGAAAAAACGGCTCTTTTGAAATCCTCGTTATTTTTTTCTCCTCTCACTATAAGGAGCGTGACCCCCACACTCCCCCAACGGGGGAGGCTCCCCAAGGGGAGCACCCCTTGACCCCCTTCCGGCCCATATGGTTTTTGATCAACCTGGTCGCCCAGCGAGGGCTTAACGAGGCGCCCGAGCGACCCCCGTAGGGGGTGGGAATGTTCATATTATCAGAACAATCTTTGTGAAAAATTGATTCGTATTCCAATAGATCTTTGATATTCTCAAACGGGATTTTACATTACCGGCTAAGGATTTCAACCGAGCCGAAAAACCGTTTCCTGCAGAGATCACGAACCCCAAAAGGGACAAAAGACATGCCTCACGTACAGGTATCCAGACGATCCTGCGATACTAACTTACATATGGCTTGCGCACTAAAAATAATGACAACTGGTGTTGCGGGATGAGCGAAGAAGTAATCGAAGAACAGCCTGTTCTTTCAAAGAAACAGAAAACCAAGCAGGATAAACAGGCAGAACATATTGCCCGCATCAAGCGTACGCTTGTAGCCTCATTCCTGGGTATTTTTACCGGGATCCTTGCCTATTATATCGGGGGAGTCCCGAATGCGGCCGGTATCCAGAATGACGGGTTGCTCGGTTTTATGCTGATGCTTGCAGGAATCGTAGTCCAGAAACATATTTTTATCCTCTGCCGTATGGACACCGGCAAGCTTGGCGCAAAAGACTGGTTCTACCAGGGATTCATGACCTTTGCATTCTGGTTCATGACCTGGACAATCCTTCTGACCGCAATGCCCCGATAATCTTTTTTTGTGATCTCCATGAGAATAGCAATTGTCCATAAAGACCGCTGTCATGCACGGAAGTGCGGTACGGAATGTATCCTCTACTGCCCCCGGGTCCGTACCGGCGATGAGACCGTTATCCTTGGTGCGGATGGTAAGGCGCTCATCTCCGAGGAGCTCTGTGTCGGGTGCGGGATCTGCATCAAGAAATGCCCGTTCGATGCCATTGACATAGTCAGTCTTCCTGAAGAGCTTGAGCACCCGACTCACCGGTACGGCAAGAACGGGTTTGCCCTCTATGGCCTCCCGATTCCGGTTGAAGGAAAAGTTACCGGTATCCTCGGGGCAAACGGTATCGGAAAAAGTACTGCAGTAAAGATCCTGTCCGGCCAGCTCCGGCCCAATCTCGGGAATTTTGATAACGAGGTTGCCTGGGCTGAAATCTTAAAACAGTATGCCGGGACCGAGCTTTTCGATTATCTCCAGACCGTGTCCAAAAAGACCCTGAAGATCGCATCAAAACCCCAGTACATCGATTACATCCCGAAAGTCTTCTCAGGAACGGTCCGCAAACTTCTCAGCACCACGGATGAACGGGGCCGGATGCCTGAAATCCTTGAGAGTCTTACCCTTGACGGGATTCTTGATCACGACATAAGCACGCTCAGCGGGGGAGAACTCCAGCGGGTTGCCATCACTGCATGTCTTGCCCGGGATGCAGACCTTTATTTTCTCGATGAAATCACCCCATTCCTCGACATTTACCAGCGTATTGCAGCTGCAAAACTGATCCGGGATCTTGCTGCCGAACGCCCGGTGGTGATTGTTGAGCACGATCTTGCCATTCTCGACATGCTTGCCGATACCGTCCATGTCGGGTACGGCAAACCTGCGGTTTTTGGTATCATCACCCGTCCCAAAGGGGTCCGTGTCGGTATCAACCAGTACCTGGAAGGATATCTTGCCGAAGAGAATGTCCGGTTCCGTGATACCCAGGTAGTCTTCGAAAAACGCGCACACGACAAAGGCTCTGATCGCGAGGATCTTTTCATCATCCCCGCCCTGACCAGACAATATGAAGAATTCCACCTCACCGTATCCGGCGGAACGATCCGGGCCGGTGAAGTGCTGGGGGTTGTTGGTGCTAATGGTATCGGGAAAAGCACGTTTGCAAAACTTCTCGCAGGAGCAGAAACCCCGACAACCGGCACTCTTGAGACTTCCCTGAGGATCTCGTACAAGCCCCAGTATGTCAAAGCAGATACGTCTGACAGCGTTGAGATGTACCTGCGCGGGCTCACAACAAAATTCGATTCCTCGATGTACCAGCACGAGATTGTCGAATCCTTAACGCTCACGCCAATCCTCCAGTCTTCGGTTGATTCCCTGAGCGGAGGGGAACTGCAGCGTGTCGCGATCGCTGCATGTCTCTCGAAGGAGGCCGATCTCTATATCCTTGATGAACCCAGCGCCCATCTGGATGTCGAGCAAAGGGTCAAAGTGACAAGGATGATCAAACACCATGCCGAGGGCAGGGAAGCCGGGATCATGGTGATCGACCATGACATTTATCTCATCGACATGATCAGCGAACGCATTCTTGTCTTTGAAGGCGAGCCGGGCCGTCACGGGACCGCTGCAGGGCCGTTCCCGATGCGGGACGGCATGAACCGGTTCCTGCGGGAACTGGATGTCACGTTCCGCCGTGACCAGAGCGGGCGGCCGCGTATCAACAAGCCGGAATCGTTCCTTGACCGGGAACAAAAAAGCCTGGGCGAGTACTATTACTATGCCCAGGATGAGGCATAGTTCAGGTTATCATACCTTTTAATATTTTAACATGCCATTTTCCCTATATGCGGGGAGAGAAGCTTTCGGATGCGATAACGTACGATAAGCTCCATCTCCTGAAGAAGGATTTCGACGGGTATATTGATCGTAATACCCAGAAAGTCGATGCCAATCTGCCGGTTTTCTACGGATATGTCATATCTGCAATCGAATCATCATTCCCGGATCTCCCCAACAATGCCTACGATGAATTCATTGACAGTATTACTTTCAAGGTTCTTGACGCGAGTGCAAATACCGGCGACTTCGAGTACATCAAAAAGGTGATGGCAAATGCCGTCCGGTTCAAGAAGAACAAGGGGGCTGAGCAGGGAGTCAATATCGTTGTCGGGCTCAAGCTGCTCAAATCCGGGGATTTTATCCATGCCCTTACTTTCCTGAAAAAATATGCCGTGCTCGATGCCAAGCTCGGAACCGCGGTGGCATACTGCTACCACGTCCTCTCCCTCCGGGAATTCAAGAAAGATGATCCTGATTCAAAAAGCCACCGGCCCGGTGAGATGGAGCTCTTTGCCCGGGAACTTATGCTCATCCTTGCAAAACAGAAGCCCGGCGTGAATCAGGTACGCCAGCTGGAACTGGATGATCCGGCTTTTCTTGAGAAGATCTTCTGGCAGATGCTCCTGACCGCCCTTGAATGGTTCCCCAGTGAAAAATGGTTTGTGGAGATCGGGCTTGCGAATGCCGTGATGACCGGTAATGCCGAGATGCGAAAGCGTTTTCTCGAGATGGGGGCCGAACGGTTTTACAATGACATCCAGTTCCTCCGCGAAATGTATTACTATAAACTGGAAAGCCGCGATGCTGCCGGGGCTGCCGGTATTGTCAACCAGCTCCTCAAGCAATATCCCGATCTGCTTGAGCCAATTTATCTCGGGCTCAAACTCTCTCTCCTGACAAACAAGAAAATAACCTACCACAGTTTCCGGAAACTGGCGATAACGAGGGGTATGCCCTCACACCTTGTAGAACTCTTTGACTTTGCCTTTGACCTTCTCAGCCACGAGCCAAAGGAAGCCATGACCCGGCTCGCCGATTTCGAGAAGGAGTATCCCGTGCTCCAGTATTATGTCACCACCCTCAGGTACCTGGCAGGCGATTTTTCCTCAAATGATGAGATACGGATGAAAAAAGCTCGGAAGACTCTCCTTGATTCTATCGATCAGCTCTGCCTTGTGGAATTAAACCGGAAAAATGACCGGAAGTTACCGGCTCCGACGCAGAACTGAATTTTTTATCAGTTTTTAAAAAAGGCGTAAACCGTCCTCCTGATGGTATCCGGGTAATAACTGATGTTCTCTGGTTCATAGGTGCCCGTTTAACACCATGATTTTGATCAGCTGCGGGTAAACCTGCATTCACGGGACATTCTCTGGTGAAAAGTTTCCTCAGATAAAAAAAAATGGAAGACTAAAATCTGACCGTTCTCAAAAGAGAACGCCAGACCGGCATTTTTTAATACAGATTCCCCTGCCATGCACATCAATAAAATCCAAGCGGGCCGGTATTTTTTATCGCGAACCTGGATCTGCAACGGGAGTATCAGGAACCAATCATCACCACCGGGTTCTTCCCGATATCCAGGTACCGGGGATTTTCACGACTATAGGGAGGCCATGTTACATTCATCGCACTTCCGGGATTACTGGTCTTTGCAAACTGCGTCCAGTACGCAATCATCGTATCCGAGACCCGGCGGCTGGCAGGGTCCGGTTTTGAGGAAGCCGGCCGGAAAACAAAGAAGAGCTCGCTCCCGTGGAATGCCCCGAACGGCTGGCCGGGCATCACGTACGTAAAACGGTACAGGTACGTGCTCTGGTTGAGAGTAGCCATGGACCCGGCAATGGTTTTTGCTGCATCGGCAAAATCAAAGTCGGTCATAATACGCTCCATCTGGTACTGGACCTCATCCGGGGTTTTTGCCGGGTACGCTGCAAGGACTTCCCCGGCGTGCTCACCGAAACGGTTCCTGATATACTTCTCATATGCCGATGCGTTCATGCCCGTACCCGCGGCAAGCATGGTCCCCTCGTCGGCATTGGTCCCGATGATGAGCGGGACTGCAATCTGCTGCCCGTCCCGGAATATGTCTTCGGGTGCGGCAGGGAGGATATACCCGTCAACCGAGGGCTTGAACTTCAGGGTATGGGTAAGCCAGAACGTGGATGCCGGACGGGGCGTTGCATTGATAATGGTCATGGCATCCAGCGTGCGCATCTGCCGGATGGCACCCGGGCCGGGGTACCCGAGGCTCTTTGCAAGATCCATCCCGTTCTGTTCGGCAGCACCCCGGGTGCTGACAATATTGAGCTCGGAACCATTGGTCCAGAGCGGCCCGCTCTCGACAATGGCCTGCCGGAAGAGACCCTTTGCCTGCGGACTTGCGAGCTGGGCAAGGATGCTTGTTGCCCCGGCCGATTCCCCAAATACGGTCACTTTTGAGGGATCGCCACCGAAGGCACCGATATTTTCCTGCACCCACTGCAGCGCTGCCTGCTGGTCCATAAGACCATAGTTGCCCGAGGTGCCGGTGGCAGATTCATTTACAAGATCCGGGTGGGAGAGGAACCCGAGGGACCCGAGCCGGTAATTGAGCGTGACAACAATGACTCCGGATTTAGCAAGCACGCTGCCGTCATAGAGGGGTTGTGAGCCGGCTCCCTCGATGAAGGCACCGCCATGGATAAAGACCATGACCGGCAGTTTTTCACCGGGTGTATGGGCCGGGGTCCAGACATTTACAAAGAGGCAGTCCTCGCTCATGGGTTGCGGGGGAGAGCCCGGGGTGGGGTCATCCGTGATTACCTGGGGGCAGATGGGACCGTACCCTGTTGCATTCCGCACGCCGGTCCAGGGCTGAACAGGTGCAGGCGGTCTCCAGCGGAGGTCTCCAACCGGCGGCGCTGCATAGGGGATGCCGCGGTAGACCGTTATACCATTCTCCGTTGTTCCCAGGACCGGCCCGGTACCGGTCTTCACAATACCCGGTCCCTCTGTTTTCTGGCTGCAGCCGGCACCCAGGACAAGGCCGGCAAGGATCAGGAAAACAAGCAGTATTTTCACAACCCGTTCCCTCCCGCGAATCATCCGCACGACCCTCTCATAAAACAAGAAGGGGCCGGAATCTCTGATAACGGTATCGGTTCTTTTTTTGCGTTCAGAAGATGTATGTTGTCCCGACCGTGTTCAGGATGCACCGGCCCGGCATGGCCTCCATGAACCGGTTGATAGCCTTCCATCCCGAGCAGTGCATGGGTACAAGGTAATCCGGGCTTATCTCCTGCATTGCCTTAATTGTGGGTTCAATGATCGGTTCGAATTCAGTGCCGGAAAGATGGAAGCCGCCAAGAACTGCATGGACTTTCCCTGTTCCAGTCAGTTCCTGTGCATATCTGATCGTGTTGATGATCCCGGCATGGGCACACCCGCTGATTATGACAAGGCCCTTATTGCGGATATGAATGACGAGCGCCTGGTCATCCCGGATAGGATCCGTCACCCATTCACTGCCATTCCATGCTTCTGCCCCGGGCAGTCCCCGCTCGAATCCCGTGATGCGGGGCACTTCCCCGGTTACGAGCAGGTGACCTGCGGCAAGCGCTGATGCTGATGCCCGTTCCTGCAGGATGGCTCCGGACCGCCCAAGCTCACTCAGATCCGGGTGGGGAAGGGGGACCGGGCTCATGCCGGGAAATGTTATTCTCCGTGCGAGGAACGCATCCGGGTGAAATACCAGCGGCACCGGGCGGGATGATCGCCGGAAGAACTCGACAAGCCCCCCGGTATGGTCGTGGTGGCCATGGCTCAGGACAACACATTCCGCTTCATCCAGATTGCAGCCAAGCTGCTTTGCGTTATGGAAGAGAGAAATGGTGGAGAGCCCGGTATCCATCAGGATCGTATGCACCGTACTTTGGGAATAGACCCGTACCAGGCAGGAGAGGCCGTGCTCGGCAAGGATACAATTTCCGCTATCCAGTTTCATCCGGTGGTCAACCGCCGTTGACTGCTTCAGGAGCTGGTCGGTATAATTGTCGACAAGGACGGTCACTTCCACCCGGTCGGCTGGCCTGAGATCGTGTTCCATATCTTCATCCTCCATCAGTCGATCAAGAGCAGGGCCATCAGTTCCGGGTGGCCCTGCACCGGGAACCGGATAGGCATTCCTGCCATCTCTGCGGTCTTTACCATGTTGACACCCACGGCGTGCTCGGGGATCCGGGCCTGCGTCGGGTGGACGCAGATGCCGGCCTTCACATTGCAGGTCTCGCAGAGCCGGCACGAGCCGTTGACAAACGCGAGGGCGAGCGGGAAGCCTGCATTGAATGCCGTCCGTTCCAGCTCGAGCATCAGGGGAGCAAAAGCCCCGGTGCCATCGAAATGGTCTTTCCAGAACTGTGTTGCGCTCTCTTTTTTGTCGGCCGGGGCATCGGGGTCGAGCCAGTACCGGTAGATCGAGCAGATCACATCAGGGTCTGCTTCGGCGGGCGAGATGAACTTTACAAGAAGTGCGTAACGGTACTCGGAGAGGATCTTCCGGAACTCGTCCGGTGTCGGGACATGGGGCGGGCAGGTCAGCTTTTTGCCGTAGGCAATGCAGCCGGCCCGGCACTTCAGGGGCACGCGGTTCTCGACAATGATCTCCGATGCGGGGATCACTTTTGCATCCTTTGCGCCAAGCGTGCGGGCTCGCTGTACAAGAAAATCAAATGAGGGAGGTTCTGTGCTCGGTGACATGATTATTTCCCTGCTGTATGCATTATGGTTGGATACCCATCATGTATCAGCTGTTCTGTATACTGCCCGATACAACAAAAAAGGTTTTTATGTTCTCACTCGGCACAGATCCGGTCATAGAAGACGGCTGCAGCAACAGCGCCAATGACCGGGCCGATGATATAGATCGGGAAGAACGCCCAGAGATTCGAACCCCCGAGGAGGAAGTCCATGATATAAGGACCAAATGTCCGGGCCGGGTTGAGTGACCCCCCGGTGAGGTTGCCGGTAGCAGTGATCATGGCAGCAACGGTCAGCCCGATAACGAGCCCGGCAAAACCTGCCGGTGCCCGCTTGTCAACCGCTACGCCCATGATGACCAGCATCAGGACGAAGGTGGCAATGGCCTCAACAAGGATTGCCTGGCCGTACCCGATGCCCGGGAACGGGGCGGTTGCGCCGAGTCCGCCGATCGTGACGGCATCCATCCCCACGCTGAAGAAGAAGAGCAGGCTCCCGGCTGCAGCACCGATACACTGGGCAATGATGTATGCCACGGCTTCCCCGGACGGGAACCGTTTTGTTGAACAGAGTGCGATTGTCACTGCAGGGTTGAGATGCGCCCCGGAGACCCGGCCAAGCGCATAGATGACCGCCGCGATAACAATGCCGAATGTTATGCCGATGGCAAACCAGTCGGCAAGCCCGCCAAGCTGGCCGATACCGATATTAAATGCCGTTGCCGGTCTGGTGCCGTGGGCTAGCATCAGCGTGATGGCTGCGGCCCCGGCACCGAAGTACACAAGGAGCAGTGTGCCGACACCTTCGGCAATGCTGCGACGGGCAAGCGATGCCATTACTTACCATCCCCGAACCCGGCACTGCAGTCAGGACAGAGCATCCGCGGCATCTTCTTTGGCAGTTTATGGGATGGGATAGGATAGCTTCCTTCCCAGACATCAAGCTCTTTCCTGATCGTGTGTTTCATGCACGTCCCCATGCCGCAGACAATGCAGACTGCGACAGCATCACTCTCTTTTCCTTCTTTTGCACAGATGTAGCATTTCATGATCCTTCACCTTTTTTCCGGATGAACGTCCCGTTCCGGTACTCATCGAATGCCTGTTCCAGCTCAGCATCCGTGTTCATCACTATGGGGCCGCCCCATGCAACCGGCTCACCGAGGGGTTTACCGGAAACGAAGAGGAAACGCATTCTCCCGGAGCCGGCTTCTGCCTCGATAAAATCCCCGGTTTTGCCAAAAAGGGCAATGGTCCGGTTCTCCAGTGTGTCATTTTGAGAAGCATCAAACTTTCCACTGCCCTCAATCACGTACGCTGCTGCCATGTAACCCGGCCGGACCGGGTGCGTGAACCGGGAATTGGGCGGCAGGGTAACGTCCAGGTATTCCGGGTCCGCGACAATGTCCCGGACCGGCCCGGAAATGCCATCAACCGTCCCGCTGATAACCCGGACGGTTGTCCCGTCGTCCCGGTTGACAACCGGGATATCTTCTGCCACAATCTCCTGATACCGGGGGTCCATCATCTTGTGGCTCTTTGGCAGGTTGACCCAGAGCTGGAACCCGCCCATGCGGCCGTTCACCGGCTTTGGCATCTCCTGGTGGATGATACCGGAACCGGCTGTCATCCACTGGATTCCCCCGGCCCGGACATCCCCTTTGTGACCCATGCTGTCGCCATGCTCGACCCGGCCTTCCAGCATGTAGGTCACCGTTTCGATCCCCCGGTGCGGGTGCCAGGGAAACCCGGCAAGGTAGTCTTCCGGCGTGTCTGCCCGGAAATCATCGAGCATCAGGAACGGATCAAAGAGCGGTACCTGGGAGTACCCGAATGCACGGTTGAGCCGGACACCGGCCCCTTCGCGGGTTGGCCGGGCAACAAATGTCATCGCAACTGCACGTGACTGTGACATAATGTGGAAATCGGACAGGATCAAGATAAATGTACGGTTATGGGATTTTTCCATGAAATGGATCCGGTTGAGGTCCTGAACGTCGAAACAAAATCCCTTGCGGACCCGGATCCGGAAAAAGAGAGGGTCAAAATCCGGTTTTGTGAGCCGGATCAGGCCCGGGCAGACAACAAAGCCTGGAGTTTGCCGATGAGATCCGCTATCAGGTCATCGTTCACCTTCTGTTTTGCTGCCGGCTGGGATGAACTGCCCTGCTGCGAAGGCTGGTTGTTGCCGTCCTGCCATTGCCCGGCACTGTCAGACGGAGGTGTCAGGTTCCCGTACCCGTGCCCGTTTGCCCGTGCAGTCATGTTGCCAAAGTCACCGGATGGTGGCGTCATGTTGCCAGAACCCGGCCGGTCGCCCATGGCAGTCATATTCCCGAATTCACCGGCAGGGGGCGTCATATTCCCGAATCCCTGGCCGCGGCCATGTCCGATGTTCTGGTGGGTCATGTTCCCGAAATCACCTGATTGTGGTGCCATGTTCCCGGAACCCTGCCCGTGACCCCCTGCAGTCATCTTGCCGGACCCGCCGGAAGGCGGAGCCATGGAACCGCTTCCCTGGCCATTACCAGGCCCCATGGATGGGGGTGCCTGCCCTGTCCCGCTTCCCCCGATGTCCGAGTTTCCTGCTCCTGCCGACGGTGGTGCATGCATCCGGCCCATGCCGCCCTGGCCCGGCGCATTTGCGGCACCGGACTCCTGGGCCTGTACTACCGGTACCAGCAGCACTGCTGCACATACCAGCACTGCCATAACCGTGATCGAATTTCTAATGGTCTTCATTTTTACCAATCCTTGTAATTGACACCTGTTGTGCAGGTTGTCTTGCACCAACTCACCAGATGAAGACTATATATTGCTCTCATTATCCCCGTGATAAATAGGAAAATAATTGTCAATGATATCACCGGGAAGTTCAAACATTGGCAGATCCAAAAAAAGCCGGAAAAATGGATGAGTGATGGAGAGAGAACCGGGATTATTAACAATGACCCGGAAATCCGTATGTGAAACGGTTATTTAACTTTCCCGTCAATGGTTATCGTCTTCTCGGCAACCGGGATAGGAATGCCGAATTTTTCAAGCGCTTTTTCGACAACGAACCGCACCCCGCCGCAGCAGGGCACTTCCATGTGAACGATAGTGATTGACCGGATGGTATGCTTACGGAAGATCTCTGCAAGTTTGTTGATATACGCTTCCAGGTCGCCATCCAGTTTCGGGCAGAACATGATGAGAATCCGGCCCTGAAGAAACTCTTCATGGAACCCGGCATAAGCAAACGGGACGCAGTCAGCGGAGATGAGGAGGTCGGCATTGTCGAAGTACGGTGCTGACGGGTTGAGGAGGGCCAGCTGGATTGGCCATTGCCGGAGCATGGACCCGCTTTTACCACCGGATGGCTGGCGGGGGCCAAAGCCGCGTTCCCGCGGGATGCTCCTTGCAGCAGACCCCGGGCAGGCAGCGAACGGGTGGGCTTCATGGGGGCCGGCATGGCAGACACCCTCGCCGGTCCTGCCGGACTGAGGGGATGCAGGCGTTTTCTCCGGCGGCTTATGGTCGGGTATGGGGATGCTCTTCTCGATCAGGTACTCGATTGCCTGGTTGTAAAGGGAGAGCTGCCCGTGGCTGGCAAGGTGTTCGAGATGGGCCTTTATGACCGGCATTCCCTGCCGGACAATGACTTCCATAACCGCATACTCATTGTACGGGACCGCCTCGCGCTCGATGACCGTGATGGCTCCTTCCGGGCAGGTGCCGATGCAGGCCCCCAGGCCATCACAGAAAAGGTCGCTCACGAGCCGGGCCTTGCCGTCGATAAGCTGGAGCGCTCCTTCCGGGCAGTCCGGGATGCACCGGCCGCATCCCGTGCATTTCGCTTCATCGATACTGATGATCTTGCGTTTCATGAGAGGCCTCTTCTCTGGTTTTATCGGATCAGGGTATCAAGCTTATGGAAGAGCACCGGTCCCGGGAGAATATCCCGCGATCTTTTCAACAGATATTTCAGCCGGCCCGGGGTAAAATGTATCATGGCCCGATCCCGCAGCCGGTTCGTTCTTTTCGCCGGCGTCCTTGTCCTTCTGCTGCTCATCCTGCTCCCGCCCGTATCCGCAGGGCAAACCTTCAGATCGTCTGCTGCTTGCAGCCTGCCCGTGTGCCAGGGTTCATCGGCACCGTCAACGGGCGGCTACCCATTCCCCGGCCCCGTATCGGAAACCTATCTCCCGCCGCCCGGGGTTATGCCGGTTGTTGTACTCCAGGGAAGCCCGTACGAAATGGGATACCAGTACGGCCTCCAGGCCCCGGAATATATTGCCATAAACCGGGACGCTGCCTGGGCCACTGCACTCTCAAAAAATACCTATGCTGATATTGTGGATAACTGCACCATCTCAGAGATGTACATCTCAAAGGAACTGACCGGCTTTGATTTCCCGGCTTTTTTTATTGGAATGTCCGATGCCATGAATGACCAGGGCATTGCATTTTCCCGGATGGATCCGGTTGTCATGTCCTATTACGGGGGACGCGGCGGACCGGTGCCGGAAGAGCACTGCACGGGGTTTGCCGCATACGGGAATACTACCGGAAATGGTATGATTGCCGGGATCAATTTCGATTATTACCAGGTACCGGCCAATTCCTACCAGGTTTTGCTTGCCGTTTACCCGGAGAACGGGTACTCAGCCATCCTCCCAACCGGGGCCGGGCGGCCTGGTTCCAATGCAGTGGCAAACGAGAAGGGGCTTATCTATCTCCTCTCTTCGGCACCCTCTGATGGCAAAGGGGATCTTGGGCCGGGGATCTCCGGTTTTATTGAGATCCCGTACATAGGCATGACTTCTGCAACGGTACCGGAAGCCGAACAGTCACTTCTTGCAATGACAAAGGGGTTTGCCTTAAACCGTCTCCTGGCTGATTCATCCGGCAATGCAGAAGTGATTGAAGCAACCCGGGCACGGTCGGCAATCCGGTACCCGCACAACGGCAGTTACATCATTACCACGAATTTCTATCTTGACCCTGCTATGAAACCCTCCCAGAAGATCTGGGACGCCGAAGTGTACTACCCGTCCACGTACTACCGCTACATCACGCTCGATAAAGAGATCCGGAACACGACCGGGAATCTCAATTACGGGACCGCAAAAAAATTCCTCTCCTTAACCGACTGGTGGGACGGGAAGCAGTGGCACTACAACGATCCCTGGAGCACCAATACCATCAGCCGCTTCCGTTCAGATGTCGGGTCCATCTACTCGTTTATCGCCATGCCCGGCGAGAATGTGGTATCAGTCTGCACCGGAAATCCCGGCATGCCATACTGGGGAACAAAAGCCCCTGGCCAGACCGGGACGTACATCAATTACACGGTCAGCAAAACCCCCGCAGTCATGGTGTATAACCTCCGCAGAGATGCCGATTCCGCGTTCTGGAATACGGTAAAAGTGCTTGGCAGCAGCCCGGCCCCGGAGACCGCCCGGCTCTATACTTTGGCAGAGGAGCAGTACTGGGAGGCTGTCTGGTGGCAGGACCGGGGAGTTCTTGAAACGGACCGGACCGCCCGGGCAGTGGCGTTTGGCCGGGCAGCAACCGGGTTCTCAAATGTTATTGCAACGCTTGACCGGGTACAGGCACTCTCAGTTATACCAGCGGCAGGCTGATCGATAAAAAACCGGTAAACCGGCCGGGAGCATGACCCCCTCACTCCCTCGGGAGGGGGAGGCAACCCAAGGGGAGACCCCTTGACCCCCACTGTTTTTCTTATTTTTTAAGGATCCAACTAACCGGTTTTTTTGGCTTTATCAGAAGAGAATTGAAAGACCGTAATAATTTCTGTTTAGCTATAGCCCAGTAATTGAAGCGCCGCGGGGGCGTCCCTTCGGGGGCGGCGCAGTGCATCGCAACAATTGAAACCGGTAAGTATAATCCGCACTGACAGAAGTTTTCAATCTCTCAAAAATTACGACCGTGACCCCCTCACTCCCCCAAAGGGGGATGCTGCCCAAGGGGAGCACCCCTTGACCCCCACTGTTTTTCTTATTTTTTAAGGATCCAACTAGCCAATTTTTTTCGCTCTATCAGAAGATAATTGAAAGACCGGAATAATTTCCTTTCAGATAATCCCCGGTAATTGAAGCGCCGCGGGGCGCCCTTTTTGGTCGGCGCAGGGTATCGCAACAATTGAGAATGGCAAGAGTACTCCAAAAACAGTGGAAAAAATCATCTCAGAAAAACAGTGCTAAAAAGGATTGACTGGAAATACGCTGGATGATCTTCCCTGAACCCCGGGCAATCTCAACGGAAATAATCCACAATATTCCGGAACAACTGCATATTGGGCGATTCTTTGGGAACCGGCCTGCCTTCCCGTTTCAGCATCTCTTTTCTGAGCGGCCAGTCATACAGGTTCACAAACTCCATGGCCCGCTCGGGATGCGGCATGAGGCCAAGGACTTTTCCGTCTGCGGACGTGATGCCGGCAATATCCTCAACCGACCCGTTGGGATTGTACGGGTACTCGCCGTCCGCCGGGCTTAAGTCTTCCCGGCAATAGGTGAACGCGATCATGCCGCTGCGCTTCAGCTTTGTTAAAGTCTCTTTTGAGCACGAGAAGTTGCCTTCCCCGTGGGCAACCGGGCAATAGATCCGCTCTATGCCTTTTGTCCAGAGGCTCTCCGCCCCGGGTTTTAAGGTAACGAACCGGCATTCCAGCACGCCTTTCCGGTTTGGCATGAGCGCAATCTCGCGCCTATACTGCTTATCAAAGGCAGGCACGAGGCCAAGGTTTGAGAGGATCTGGAACCCGTTGCAGATGCCAAGGACAAGGTTGTCGCCGTCAAGGAACCGCTCAAGGTCCGGCCAGATGTTGTTTCTCACGCGGTTGGCATACGCATTGCCGGCACCGGTATCGTCGCCATACGAGAACCCGCCGGGGAAGACGAGCAGCCGGTAGTCCTGCATCTTCTTTCTGCCATCAATCAGGTCATTGATGTGGACAATGTCCGAACCCATTCCGGCCCGGAGGAGTACCTCTGCGGTCTCCATCTCGGAATTGATCCCAAAACCGCTCAGGATGAGGGCCTTATCGGGGAGGAGCGTCTCTTCCGGAAGGGTCTTTGCACTTTTTACAATGCCGGTCTTCCTGTGCAGGGCAGCCATGATCAGTACCTCCCGAACGGGGTTTTGTACGCCGCTTCGAGTTCGTTTACCGGTACATCGATGAGAAGTTTCTCTCCGGTTACCCGGAATGGGCCTTTTGTCACCCGCCCGATGAGCTCGGCATCCTGGCCAAGTGCCAGCTCAAAGGCCCGCTTATTGTCGGGAGCTACCGTTACCACAAACCGGCTGAGCGATTCCGAGAAGAGAAGATAATCCGGGCGCATCCCTTTTGGCAGGGTGATATCCATCCCCAGCCGTCCGGCAACCGATACTTTTGCAAGGGCAATGCCAAGCCCGCCATGGGTGACGGGGAATGCCGAGGCCACAAGGCCATGAGAGATGGCTCCGGTCAACCGCTGGTAAATAACCTTTGCCCCTTCGGGATCGAGTACCGGGACATGGTTGCCACAGGACCCGAGATGGGCAAAATATTCTGAGCCGCCCAGTTCTTCCTGGGTCCGGCCGATCACGTAGACAAGATCCCCTGCAATTTTTACATCCAGCGAGACGGATTTCTGCACATCCGGGTGGACCCCGATGGATGAGATGAGGAGGGTCGGGGGTACGGATATTCTCACCCGGTTGTTCTCCTGGTCATAGCCCGAGAAGTCGTTGAACATGCTGTCTTTTCCGGAGATGAACGGGGTTTGAAAAGCTGTTGCAAAATCATAACATCCTTTGGCTGCCAGCTTCAGCTGCCCGAGACGTTCCGGTTCATCGGATGAACACCAGCAGAAATTGTCCAGGATCGCAATTGCATCCAGGGGAACGCCGATGGCAATAAGCCCGCGGATGGCAGTGTCGATACCGGCCCCGGCCATGAGATACGGGTCGATCTCCGAGTACGAGGGAAAGAGGCCCTGCGAGAGGCCAACACCTTTTCCTGAACCCGGCAGGACTTTTGTGAGCGATGCAATGGATTGCACTCTTCCCTTCCCCTGAACCGGGCCAAGGACATGGCCGCCCTGGACGGTGTGGTCGTACTGGATGGAGATGAACTCGTGGGAGCAGAGATTTTTACGCTTCAGCATGGCAAGGAGCGTGCTGTCCAGGCGCTCGGGACACGGGATGTCCGGCTCCGGGAAGGCTTGTTTTGTGTACGTTGTCTTAAGGTGTTTTTTCGGCAGCCCGTCGTGAAGGAAATCAAGGCTGATATCCATGACCACCTGGTCAAAATAGGTGACCGTGCAATGGCCCGAGTCCGAGAACGTGCCAATCGCGGTGGCTTCGACATCCCGGCGCTGCATCAGTTCCATGAATGCATCAAGGTTCTCTAATGGAACCGCAAGGGTCATGCGCTCCTGGGATTCCGAGATCCAGATCTCCCACGGGGCCATGCCCGGGTACTTCAGGGGCACTTTCTCGAGCTGGACCCTGCAGCCGCCACATTCTTTTGCCATCTCGGCAACCGAGCAGGAGATCCCCCCGGCCCCGTTGTCCGTGATGCTCCGGTAGAGACCGAGGTCCCGGGCTTCCTTAACAATCACGTCCGAGAACTTCTTCTGGGTGATGGGATCGCCAATCTGGACTGCCGTGACCGGGCTTGCCGGGTCAAGAGCCTCTGACGAGAAGGTTGCCCCGTGGATCCCGTCTTTTCCCACCCTGCCCCCGACAACAACAATGAGATCGCCCGGCTCGGCTTTCTTCTCGTACATCTTCCTGCCCGCATGCTCGCGGGGGATAATGCCGACCGTGCCGGCAAAGACGAGTGGTTTTCCGGCATAGCGGGGATCAAACCAGCAGAACCCCTGGGGGTTCGGGATGCCCGAGCAGTTCCCGCCAACACCAACTCCGTGCACAACCCCGTCAAGGATCCTGCGGGGGGAGAGGACCGGGTTCATCCGGTCTCTGGCCCGGTACAGGGGGAGTTCCTGGTCGGGGTCGCCGACACAGTACCCGTACACATTGATGCAGGGCTTTGCACCGAGCCCAAAACCGATGGTATCGCGGTTGACCCCCACGATTCCCGTGAGTGCACCGCCGAATGGGTCGAGCGCTGAAGGGGAATTATGGGTCTCGACCTTGTGCGTTACCAGGTAGGTGTCGTCAAAGATGATGGCCCCGGAGTTATCGGTAAAAACCGCAACGCAGATATCGTCTTTTCCCTTCTCCCCGCGGATTTTGTTGGTTGCACCCTGGATATACGTCTTGTACAACCCGAGCGGGAGATCGTCGTCCATGGCCGAGGCAAAGATCGTATGCTTGCAGTGCTCGCTCCAGGTCTGGGCAAGAGCCTCGAGTTCCAGATCCGTGGGGTTCCGCCCGAGTGCCTGGAAATAATCGCGGATTGCATGCAGCTGGGCAAGATCAAGGGCCAGGGGCCCCCGACGTTGGCCGGTGACGGGGTCGGGAATTCCTTCTTTGCCAAGCTTTACAAGATCCGCGTCGTCCAGCGCGAGATCCACGGTCTCTGCAGTCAGCCGTTCATGCAGTTCAACATACGGCACGACAAGGTCCATGCCTTTTTTGCCATATTCCGGTCGGGTTTTTATATGGATGCGGTTTACGAGGGGATTTGCAAGCGCCCCGGCAAGGCTTTTTACCGCTTCTCCGGTTATAGTGCCCCGGACAAAATAGAGCTGGGAACTGTACACTGCCTCGCCCGGGCGAAACGAGAACCGGAAATAATCCTCAATGGTCTGGCGCGCGGTTGTCCCGACATTATCGGTAACACCGGGAAGGAAACCAACCTCGATCGCGTGATCGAAGATTCCCGCAGTCGGACTGTCAACAGTGAATTCCTGTTCAACCGGGTTGGCAAGCAAAGAGCCTATCTCCTTTAGCTCTTCCATAGAGAAATCCCGTGAAAAGAGGGAGATGGTATAGACCTCAGCAAGCTGGAGTTCGTCGATGAAATATCCCAGCGATCGGATCCGGTCGGTCCGGACTTTCAGCCGGGGATCGGTCGTGTATCGGACTTCAATCCGGTGGACATATGCCATGGGTACCTGCGATAATGTTGATCGCAGAGTACAAAATAGATATCGTAGCCGCAATGCAGGAGAACCGGGCCGGAAGAAAAACACAGAATCACAATAATAAAAAGGATTTCCCGTTCCATAATGATCAGGAGGCTCTTCATGGTGCAATCCCGCAAATGCCCGTTCTGCTCACCGTACGGCGATGATATTGTTGCCAGAAATCCGCTCTGCTATGCCCGCTGGGACCGGTTCCCGGTATCCAAAGGCCACCTGCTCATCATGCCGTTCCGTCACGTACCGGATTATTTTTCACTGACCGCGGACGAGAAACTGGCCATGATAGATATGACCGAAGAATGCCGGAAGATCATTGAGGAGAATTTCCGGCCATCCGGGTATAATCTCGGTTATAATATCGGAGAAGCTGCCGGCCAGACCGTGATGCACTGCCACTGCCACATGATCCCGCGATACACCGGGGATACCGATAATCCCCGCGGGGGTGTCCGCCGGGTTGTTGCCGGAAAATATTACAAGGATCCTCTGAGACGGGCGGTCTCTTTTGGGAACGGGGAACCCGTGCACTAAAGTTTTCCGGCATGGACCAGAGTCTTTATACAAATTCCTGTTTTAACTAAGTGTGGAATACATGACCCGTAAATGTGGAAAATGCGGTATACCTGCTCCTGACGATGAGGCCCTTTTCTGCAACCGCTGCGGTTCCGGGATAATTGAGGAGATCGAACCAGCGTTTCCGCTCTGCTCTTCCTGCGGTACCGTGGTATCGGATGAACTTGCCGAGTTCTGTAACCGCTGCGGCTCCCGGATTGTCACTCCCGCCCCGGTCTGTCCGGGCTGCGGCAATGTGGCAATAGATTCTGCATCCATGTTCTGCACCCGGTGCGGGACCCAGTTCGGGGACAAAAAGGTAGTCACAAAAAAAGGAAAACCGGTGGAGGCTGCCCCCCCGGCCCCGTCCGTTCTCGTAAAACCAAGAAAACCGGCAGCATCAAAACCAATGCGCCAGGAACCGGTGCCGGACTGGGATCCTTTTAATGACGATGTATACCATGAAGAGCCCCGGGCAATCCCTTCTTCCCGTACCGAAAAAAAATACGCCCACCTCCCCATGGTGGCAGATGAACTGGCAGTTCCGGCACCACGAAGTGAAAAACGGACCGATCCCCAGATCTCCTTCTCATCCAAGAAATATGCCCATCTGCCCCTTGTGGCTGAAGAACTCAAAGACAAAAGCTCGCGGGGACCAAATTACGATATACCCGATATAACCGGTCCTTCGGGAAAAGGCAAAAAGCCCCCCCAGAAAAAAGGGATGCTTGGCTTATTTAAAAAATAATTTTTTGGGATTATCTGAAAGGAAAGTTTTCCGGTCATCTTAAACCCTTTTTTTAATAAAAGGATCCATCCGGTTAAAAAAAAAGATCCCCGGAAAATTCCGGTAAAATATGAGGAATCAGATCTTAACAACCTGGATATTCACGGAGTACGCGGTCTCGTTACCGGTCACCGGCTCCCAGGAGCGCATATAGGTTGCCGAGAACTTCTGGCTGCCGGTATCTTTTGCAAGGATGATCCAGGTGCGGATACCCCCGGCACCAGTGAGACCTTTCGATGCTGCATCCTGGCTGAAATCCGAGGACTGGATGACAAGCCCTGGGGATACGGTTGCATTCCACATGAACCCGGTAGTTGGGTTTTCTGCAAGCTGCACGGCAAAGCGTGAGCCCTCGCTAACATTTGATGTCTTGCCATTGTCTGCCTGGGTGAATGTTACCATCTTCTTCTCTCCCACGACGGGTGACGGGGTTGCTGCAGCGCCGGCTTTGCAGCCCTCTCCACGGAAGAGCGCCCACTCCTCGCAGGAGGTGCCGTTCTTAAACATGCACATGCCATATTCGCTCCCGTCAGCATTCTTCACAATGTTCACGCTGCCGCCCGAGTTTACACATGCTGCCGATGCAGGGTTTGGCATGTTTGCAATAGGGGCAGTCGTAACTGCTGGTGTTGCAGGGGTCTGCATTGTAGTCTGGGTGCACCCGCTGATGAGCGTGACCGAGACAAGAATCACAAAGAGACAGATGAGCCCATAAAGAGCGGGCTTTGTTCGCGGTGATAATGTCATAGATTATCACTGCAATCTGTTCCGTTAATAAAATTGCTTTGAATGCGAAGAAAATTGCAGTTATCGGGATTTGGGTTTTCTTCATCCTGCTTTGAAAATTCACGGGCAATATGGGATTCCCTTTCGTGCCGGGCGCGAATAAGCTGGAGACCGCGGGAGAATATGATCCCGTCACCTTAATACCGCTTGACGGTGAAGCAACAAAGGAGAGATCCATGAAAGTCTGTGTCCTGAATGGGAGCCCCAAAGGCGCTGAGAGCATCACCGTCCAGTACGTGAAGTTCCTGGAAGCTGCATTTCCCGCCCATACTTTTGTTGTGGAAGATATCGGGCAGAAGATCCATGCCATCGAAACCCGCGAGGGCGAGTTTGCCCGGATAACCAGCCTGGTTTCCTCTGCCGATATCGTCCTTTTTGCAACCCCGGTCTATTACCTGCTGGTCCCGGCCCAGTTCAAGCGGTTCATAGAACTGGTCTTTTCCCGGAACGCGGCAGCTGCATTTGATAAGAAATATGCTGCAACGCTGACAACCTCCATCCATTTTTTCGATCACACGGCGCACACGTACCTCACTTCGGTTGCTGAAGACCTTGGCATGCAGGCGCTTGGCTCGTTCTCGGCAAACATGAATGACCTTCTTGAAGAGAAGAACCAGGAAGCGCTCGTGCTCTTTGGAAAGACTCTCTTTGAGGGCGCAGCGGCAAAACCAACTATCCAGCGCCATTCAGCCCCGCTGGTGACCCGCGATCTCCCCTACCGTCCCGGCCCCATCCCGCTCCCACAGGAGACCGGGGGAAAGAACGTGCTCATCCTGACCGATGCTGCGCCCGGCTCGAACCTCGAGAAGATGGTCCAGCGGGCAGCTGCCGGTTTTGGCCGTTCTGCATCTATCGTATCGCTCGAAGAGGCCCGGATGAAAGGCGGGTGCCTTGGCTGCTGCCGGTGCGCTTTTGATAACACCTGCGTATATGAAGACGGGTATACCGGGTTTATGAAAAAGACCGTGCTTACCGCCGACATCATTCTCTTTGCAGGCACCGTCAAAGACCGGTACTTCTCGGCGGCATTCAAACAATTCTTTGACCGGAGTTTCTTTCTCGGCCATGTGCCGTCCCTGGCCGGAAAACAAGTGGCAGTTCTTGCCCAGGGCCCCTACTCCTCTGCCAGGCCGCTTCCTGAAGTGATGGCCGCTTATATCAGTGTCTCCGGCGCGAATTTTGCCGGGATAGTGACTGATGAAGAACCGGAACCGGTTGACAGCCGGATCGATTCCCTTGTCGCAACCTGTATCCGGCTCGCTGCTTCCGGATATATTTCCGCGCCCCAGTTCCCCGCCATTGCCGGTCATAAGATCTTCCGGGACGAGATCTGGGGCGGCATGCGGGCAGTCTTCAAAGCCGATGACCGCTATTACCGGTCACACGGGGGCTACGATTTCCCCCAGAGCCAATACATCCGCCGTATCCGGACCGCGATCCTTTCACTGGCCCTGTCCATTCCTGCGGTACAGAAAGAGGCAAAGAGCTCCATGAAACAGCACATGATACAGCCGTTTGAACAGGTCTTTGTGTCAAGCCCGGTGCTTGCGCGCCTGCGACGAAAGGAGTGAGACGGTGTCAAAAACTCCACCGGTCATGGATACAAAAACCCTCTCGGCAGCATTCTCTCTTCTCTTCCGGCAGGGACGCTCGCCGCCATCCTGCCCGGCTCCCGATGATGTAGACCTCCTGAACCGGATCCGGGATGCTGTCCCGGAAGTATCCCCCGCAGTCTGCCGCGAAGCCCTCATCCGCGTACGCCGGCTCTCGTTCGATGCTGCCGAGATCGGCTGCGGGTTTCGCGATGGCCAGTACGGGAAAGGAGAATCGGCTATGGCTGCAGCCCTTGCCGAACTTGAAGAGAAGAACCCGGGCTTTTCCATTGCCGAGTACCGCACGGCTTTTGCCGTCGGCCAGATGTGGGCCGGGCTCTGAAAGCCGGGAGTGCACGGTCAAAGGATTCTTGTACCGTTCCGGCATACATTATGGCACTCATCCATTCTTTGAACAGAACGGGGACCTGATGGATAACGCTGTACACCTTCTGAAAAAATACTGGGGATATACCACCTTTTTACCGCACCAGGAGGTTATCATCCGGTCGGTTCTTGAAAGGAACGATACCCTCGCAATCATGGCAACCGGGGGAGGAAAATCCCTCTGTTACCAGCTCCCGGCACTCTGCCGGGACGGCCTCACGCTCGTTATCTCGCCCTTGATCTCGCTCATGAAAGACCAGGTTGATGACCTTAACTTCCGGGGAATTCCGGCTGCAGCATACACAAGCGCTCTGGATTCCCGAGGCAGGAGCAGAATAGAGGAAGCCATCCGCAATGGCAGTTTAAAGCTCCTCTTTATCTCTCCAGAGAAATGCATGCAGGCAGGATTTCTCTCCTCGCTCCGCGAAGCCCGCGTGAACTTAATAGCCATCGATGAAGCCCACTGCATCTCGGAATGGGGCCATAATTTCCGGCCGGAATACCGGGAACTCGCGCAGGTAAAAAAGAATTTCCCGGATATCCCGGTCATTGCACTGACGGCTACCGCAATCCCTGAAGTCAGGTCCGATATCATCCGTCAGCTGGGCCTCAAAGATGTGAAGGAATTTGTTGGCAGTTTCAACCGCCCGAATCTTCAGTACCGGGTCATCCCGAAAAAAAACCCCCTCATCTTTCTTCTGCACTATCTTGGCCAGCACCGGAGTGATCCCGGGATAATCTACTGCTTGAGCAAGAAAGAGACCGAGGAAGTTGCAGCCGAACTCAAAAAACGCGGCTTTCCCGCGCTTGCCTACCATGCCGGGCTCTCGCCGCAGGTCCGCACCCGGGTCCAGGACGCATTCATCCATGGCAGGGCCACGGTTGTCTGTGCAACAGTGGCTTTTGGCATGGGAATCGACAAGCCGGATGTACGCTTTGTTATCCACTATGTCCTGCCAAAGACCGTTGAATCCTATTACCAGGAGACCGGGAGAGCCGGCCGGGACGGGAAATACAGCGAGTGCATCCTTCTCTACAGCCGGGGGGACGTATCACGGGTCCGGTCCATGCTCGAGCATGACGATACTCCTGAACGGAGCCTGAAACTCTCTCTCCAGAAACTGGGGGATCTTGTTTCCTACTGCGAGTGTACCGGATGCCGGCGCCGGTTCCTGCTGGAATATTTCGGGGAACAATTCCCGCCCGAGAACTGCGGATCGTGCGACAACTGCGACCATCCCCCGGATATGGAAGATTCCACGGATGCGGCCCGGCAGCTGGCCCTCGCCGTGCAGCAGCTGCCGTTCCCGTTCGGCGCCGAGCTCATTATTGCGGTCCTCCGGGGATCAAAGACGGCAAAGATCCAGGAGTACAACCTGTCGTCCCTTAAGGCGTACGGGACCGGCAGGAAATACAGCAGGGAGCAGTACCGGATCTGGATTGGCGAACTTATCCGGCAGGGATTTCTTGCACGGGCCGGGGACAAGTACCCGGTGATCTGCCTGACCGGAAAAGGCCATGAACTGATCCGGGGAAGACTCCGGGTCATGCTCCCGGTTCCGGAACCGGTTATAAAAAGACGCACCCCTGATGCAGAACATGCCGACTATACTCCGGATGATGAGGCCCTCTTTTTGCGCCTCAAATCACTTCGGTCTGACCTGGCAAAAGAAGAGGGGGTGCCGCCATTCATGATCTTTTCCGACAAAACCCTTCATGATATGGTCCGGAAACGACCTGCCGATGCGGACAGTTTTCTGAGGGTAAATGGCGTGGGCCAGGTCAAGCTGGAGCGGTACGGGGAGGCATTTCTTCAGGAGATAAATAACGGAAAAGAATGAGATCTGTTCTGAGATAATTCCGGAAATTTTTTTTTGAACCAGTCTGAACCGGGTCGGTCCGCTTCCGGATAATGCAGGGCAAAAAAAAGAAAAAGAGATTATTTTCTCCGCAATGCACAGCCGATACCGGCAAGTGCAACTGCCCCGAGGACAAAGAGCATATCAGCCGGGGATTTTTTGGTTACCGGTGCCGCTTCGCCAAGGCTCATGCTGACGGGAGTTGACTTCCCGCCGGTTACCGTTATCGTCTGCACCGCATCCGAATACCCCTGCAATTTTAAGGATATGATATGGGATCCCTCTGGGACATCATGCAGGGTAACCGGAGTTACGCCTTTGAAAACATTGTCAAGGAAGACGCTTGCACCCGGGGGTGAAGAGACAACCGAGACCTGGCCGGTGGTATCCGCAACCGGGCCGGGCGCCACCGGGGTCAGCGGGGCATTGATCGTCACGACCTGCCCGCCGGCAACAAAGACCGTCTGGGTATAGTCCTGGTAATCCGTGAGCCGGAGGGTTATCGTGTGGGAACCCTGGAGCAGGCTTGTTAAGTCGATATAATTATCGGGTTGGGTCTGGCCCATGTACGTGCCATCCAAAAAGATCGAAGCACCGGTTGGCGCGGATGCCACTTCAATGGATCCAACGGTCGGCGGAAGGTTGCCGAGAGTGACCGAAAGGGGAGTCCTCTGGCCGGCAATGACCCGTACCGTTGTGACAAATTCGTCATACCCGGCTTTCTGGAGACGGATGGTGTGCGAGCCTGGCGAAAGGCCGGGGATGACGGCCGGGGTGAATGCCATGTACTGGCCGTCAACATAGATATCCGCACCCGACGGGCTCGAACTTACCGAGACCGAGCCGGTGGATGGCGACGGGGGGATGGGGACCAGATTTGCATTCACCGTGAAAGCATTGGGGGTACTCACATACACGGTTGTGGTGTACGTCTGATAGCCCGAATAGGTAACCTGGATGGTATGAGTGGTGCCGGTGGCAACCGGGGCAAATTCTGCAGGAGTATTCTGCTGGGCCCCGCCATCAAGGATGGCAACTGCGCCGCTCGGGTTCGAGTACACGTTAATTGCTCCTCCCGGTGCCGGTGACGGATTCAGCGTTGCATAGAGCGTGACCGTTTCACCGGCCTTTGGCCAGCTGGTTATTGCCCCGGTATAAATGTCATAGCCGACTTTCCGGACCGAGAATGTCTTTAAGGGGGTTCCGGTTACCGCTACTTCGGTTGTGCAGGACCCGTCAGTGATAACGCAATAATCGGATGAGTCGGTGAACCAGACCGCAGCCCCGTTCACGTTGCAGACCACCTTGATCCATCCTTTTTCACCGCCAATCGGGGGGATGAATGGGCTGGTGTGGACGGGTGTCGGGGTTGCTGTCGGCTCCGGGGTCTTTGTAGGTTCCGTTGTTTTTGGGATTACCGGGCCGGGACCAAGAATATACTTGAGCGTGGCATCGACCGATGTGCGCTCGCCCGGGGTTACATGAATCGTGGTTGAGTACGGTTCGTAGCCGACGAGGGCTATCGCAATCGTATGATCGGTACCGGCGGTCAGCTCGGTTGCCCCAAGCGGCGTGTGGCCCCGGGAAGTCCCGTCAACCAGGACTTCGGCACCGGACGGGGTGGAGATGATCGTGACCCAGCCGATGTCCGGAACAACCGGTGCCTGCGTTGGCACTTTGGTTAAAATCGGGACAGGCTCCTTTGTTGGAACCGCGGTGGGTTCTTTTGTGGGTTCCTTTGTGGGTTCAGCAGTAAGAACTTTCGTAGGCTCGGGCGTGGGTGCCTTTGTGGGTTCGGTTGTAGGCACTTTTGTTGGTTCCGGTGTAGGAGTCTTTGTTGGAGCTGCCGTTGTTTCACGAACCAGACCGGAGATGATATCCGGCTCAGCTGCCTGGAGTTTGGTATCCATCCCGCTGATAGCAGCCGTGACCGGCACAGCCGCAAGAAATACGAGAAGGAGGAATGCGGAAAGCAGAACACATAATCTCATGGTAAATACCTTAGTATCGTCAATATATCCGCTCTTATTATCTGAAAGTTATTATTTTGTTTTTGCAAATCCGACCTGAAAATAAACGGTCAATACAACAAAAAAGATCACGCTGAAAAGAAAGTAAGGAGTGGGAGGAGTAAGCCTCCTTCTGTTTTAGCGGCATTCAGCTTAGCGCCAAACCCGCGATTGGGCTCCGTTTTCAAATCAGAGCCTTATACAGAGCGCAATTTATCAAACATTAATGTGAAATTTACAACATTAGACTTGCAAATATACTTGGAAAACAGGAAGGCGAACTTAAGTAAATATTCTCATTATTGGATTGATACTTCTGGTGAACTGATTTGGAAATATACAAAAGGCACAATTAACCAAAAGAATTGCGATGCCTATAGAAGTTACATTCTAACCCATTATTCAAGCAAATTCACTTGGGATAAGAGTTTGGGCTTCTTTAGATCATTCCTAAAGTATCTCGGAAAATTATACCTGAATCCAATTTACATGTCTTTCTCTCTTTTCCTCGAAAAACCACATGTGGTAAAAACGCGCATGTTATCTAACCAGCGACATGTTACTGTTGAAGATCTGGACAACCTCTTCAATCATATAACCACTCATTACCAAACAGGGAAACTGCCCTATGCCAATTATATTAATTATCTCGCGTTTGTGGGATTCGGAGCATATACTGCTCAAAGAATGTGGGCAACTATGAAGAAACTAACCGTCGCTATGTTTAGGGCTGCCCTTAATGACAAGAACTGCCCTGTCATGTTGATTTCTCCAGATATGGATAAACTCCGCTATGAACATTATGTGCCCATCCATCCTGCAATTGTTCCTATCATTAAAGAAGCGATTAAGGGACGATTAGGAAATGAATTAATGTTCAAATATACTGCCTTCGAGGCTTGGCTAAAAAGAAACCCTGTTGGGATGACCCAAATTAAGGGATTTTTCAAGCCGAGTGACTTAAGAAAATTTGGCGAACAATATGGAGACGAGATAGAATGGAACTCTGTTAATCGAGCACACATTATGAGTCATGATATCTCGCTCATCAGTTTCAAGCATTACAAGTCATTCACACCACAGACAACTTATAAGATTTACATGAATGCTTGGAAAGATACAGATTTGATTCCCGAATGGGGGAAGCATAAAGAAATTGTGTATCATCGAAAATGGAAGGATACAAACAATAGAAGAGCGATGAGGGGTAGTTAACCCAGTTATTAACGTATTATGGCAGAAAAATTTGGTCAACATTGACTATATAATAATTTTGCAATACCCTTATATGTCGTTTTTCCGTTTTTGGACTATCCGAAATCGTCCGTTAGGGGTTAAAACGATTTTATGAATGTTGGGATAATATTGCAATTTTGATACTATTCCAACATAAATTCCTTCCTTCTCACACCACACATATGTTTACTCTGGTGAAAAAACACTTCAATTTAATACAAATCTCTGCAAAACGCACAAGACTTGCTCAAATATTGCATATGTATGCTTTAGTGAGTCAGTGAGGTAAATTATCTCTCATAGACCGTTCTTGCCAGAGAATGTCTATAAGTGGTATTTGGAATATTGGTGGACAGTCAATGATTTTTTGCTGTGATATCATAGAAGTTGATCTTTATCATCAGTAGAATATAATTAATATTTATGCCGTTAACGGCAATCATTGATGGAAAAACGATAATTGCCCCAACCCTTTCCAAAGAAGAGTGGAACACTCTTAAACGACAGCATAAAAAGGGGCTCCAAATTAAGATGTTATGCTGTGGAGAATCTGGACATCCTAGAATTTCGAAAAATGGAACACAGCATTTCTATCATGCACATGATGTAGGATGCGATTGGGAAAACGAAACTATTGATCATTTAGAAATTAAAAATCTGATATTTCAGACATGTAAATCTGAAAATTGGGAAACCTACACAGAATACCCATCACCAGACCGTGAATGGATATCAGATGTTTTTGCAATCAAAAATAGCAAAAAAATTGTTTTTGAGGTTCAGATTAGTAAAATTCCTATCAATGTTCTTGAAGAAAGAGATAAAAAATATCAAAATGAGGGGATTGAATCTTATTGGTTATTGAATAATTACTTTGAAAAGCCAAGTGAATTTCGTTCAGGATATGATGACCTGCTTTATGAAGTCGAGAATAGATTGGAGGATAACATACCATATATTGATAATTCGTTATTTCACACAGGATCTGAAAACCATGTTTTTATCTCAAAAGGAATCCGGACTGTCGGATTAAAAATTGATAATAAAACAATATATACAACCCATAATCCCTCACTAACCCTCCAAGAATGGGTTAAACAAGTCCTTAATGGGGAATATAAAAAATATCTCGATGACAATTTAATTTTCTTCAAGGAAAAACTCCAATTAAAAAAAGTTGCAGCCCCGTTACTCTTAAAATTCAACGAATTTTATTGTAAAATTATCCTAGATAAAACTTACAAGAAAAATATTGATAGTTATTACAAAATTTTCAAAACCAATGATGCTGTAAAAAAAATTACAGATTTGAAGGAGAGATTTGGGTCAGCATATTTTGAATCAGATAGACTAGATAAGGATTATCGATCTATGATTTCTCCGAAGTATGGAGTATTTTATTGGAAACTACCTCCTTGGAATGAGGATGAAGAACCATTTTTTAGACTAGAATCCGAATCAAAGATTACCGAACTTAAACAATGTGTGGATCGGTTAATATTATGTGAGGGATTTTACAATTCTGCATTTAACGAATTAAAACATGAGATTGATTTAAGTTTAGAGAAACAACGGAAAGAAATCGAGATAGAAAATATAACTCTTCAAAATTCGGAAGAGAGAAGAGATCCCGCTCAACTCGAATTATTTGGTAAAGACGGTAAATTGCTGACAAGATCCCGTGATGTTTTATTTGTTACTTCATCAGAATTGAAAGAAAAGTGGCTTTCAGGTTCAAGAGGTATGAAATATCAAGTTGGCCCGAGTTTGTTGTATAAATTTCCTGAAGAGGTTGCTATTGAGTTTGAGCAAAAAGGGTATGGGGAAATAATAAATGATGAATAAGTGCTTTTATCGTTGCCCCTATGAGAGCGAAGAGGCGGATCAATCAGTAGGACATGTTATGACAATCAAATATCTGGACATGGGCAATTATCCAGATACTACACGCACCTTGTTTTATACATTCTAATACAATTGATCCAGACTTCCAAATCGAAAATACTAATCATGACTGATTTGATAAAATGTTCTCATGATCATAAGAATAATTAACAAAAGCAATATCCTTTTTAAACCAAGTAAGGTTTAATGACGTATTTGTAACGAATGAATTATCTTTTAAATTTTTAACTTGAAGTTTAATCTCAACTGGGGGTTTCTCTACACCAAGGTCTTGTTGAGAGAACGTCCAATATATTTTGTCACTTTGACTTTGGAAATGATCTCCCAAAATATACACCTTATTTGTTGGAAGACTTACTTGGACGAAATACCCATAATTCGTTGACCAATTGTATGAAGTATACATAATTTGCTCATTACCTGATATGTTTGTGACCTCTAATCGAATACCTTCAGGTGAAGTGGCAGAGGGTGAAAAATACATTTGATCAGGTATAATTTGAATATTTGATGAATAGGACTGTCCTACTAGGATTCCGGGTGTAACAAATAAAAAAAGTATTACGTATAAGGCCAATGTAAGTATGATAAATATCGTTCCAATCCTCCGTCCATACTCTTCGGTTATTCTATTGGCCTGTTGGCCCATCGAATATGCAATAATACTGTAAATGATGCACATCACGATCAACAAAAAAAACATCGCAAATATCAAGGAATACGGACTAGGAATAAAACTACCACATCCCCATAGAAAGATGATAAAACCAATCATCATAGGGACGATTATTATCAACAATATGAACCTTTGAAAATCTCCAGCATACCATTTATTATCCGAAAAACGATTCAACACAGGAAATGGTTTGAATCTTTCATTCTTTCGGCATTCAAGAATTTTTAATATAATGATCACAAAGAGGGCTGTTATTAACAAGGCTCCAAACAGCGTTACGAGAGAGAGAAAAATTGCAAAATACCCCAAATCCCCTGCTAACCAATCGCTTCCCCAATACTTTTCACCAAGATTAGGTAAGAGCGATATCATCGTTCCGATGATACCGATTATTGTAAAATATTGAAAGTTCTCTTTTAAGAAAGAGAGAATCGTAAAATGTCCTACTATTGGTCTCTTACAATAAGGACAGTTCATATCGAGACAAAAAATTTCATTCCCACAGTGAGGACATATTTTCATTATAATCGTATGATTCTTTTGTGACACGAAATATCTTATTAAATATGTAATCGTTGGAATACTTTTAAGGTATATCTAAAATTTGAACTGATTGAAAAGATATGGAAGTTACCACCCTGTAATTTCCTTCACTTTAAAATTGGTTGCTTCCTTATCGATAACATATGCCTTAAATTTCCAAATGCCACCGGGCTCCAAATTATTTACATTGGCAAGTGTGCTTCCAACCTGCGCTCCTGAATCATCATATTCGTTAATTGTAATTTGAACATAATTGTATGTTTTATCGCCGTTGTTTTTAACAGATCCAACAACATATCTAGAGCCGTAATCCCCAGTTTCAGTATGGCTTTCTACCAATTGTAATGGGGATGCTGAAACGGTTGTCTTTACCGCTGTAGCCTTTACAGTTGTTTTTGCCCCCGGATATGGTGTTGTTGAGACAGGTGAGTTTACTTGAGACTCACTGACACAACCTACTACAAGAATAAGTGCCACACAACACACGACAGTAAACAAGGTTAGTTTTTGCATACGAAGATAGATTTTTGATATCCATAAAGGATAAATCTATCCAAAGGTATGAAAATTACCTACTTATGAATACCATCACAGACATAACGGTATGCCTCTGACAACAATAAAGATCCAAACAACAACACGAGAAAGACTTGCTGATTTAGGGAAGAAATCAGAGAGTTATGATACCATCATCAATCGGTTGATTGGTTTTTATTTAGAGCATAAGGAAGATAAATAAAATTTCAACTACCTTTTTTAGGCAAGTCTTACTTTGCCAACATCAATTCTAATTTCAGCACAGCATATATTTGTTTAATCTGGTGAAGCATCGCTGTTTTCACATGCATCAAGGCAATTCTTTCCAGAGAATGCCCATGCATGTTAATATAGCAAACCTTTTCGTTATGCAATTTATATTTTGCATCGTTGGTGCATATGGGGAAGATCTGTAAAGATTGCGGGAAAAGTCTAGGTTTTTTCTCAATTTTTTCAACTGTTGAACGCTGTGAAGATTGTGAAAAGAAATTTCAAAGTGAACAGATGGTAAGGGCAAACGAGATTAACGAATTGAAAGGACAATTGATTTCATCAAAAGAAATTTCCGCATCTCAATTGGAATTGCTTAAACAACAAAAAAAAGAGTTCTTGATAAAATACTATCAAGAGATCCTTCAAGGTCTTACTGCCGACAAAGAATTATCAAAACAAGAGTTTGCATTTTTAGATAAACTTCAAGAGGGATTAAACTTAACGAGAGAAGAAACTAAATTCGATGACTTGATTCTACCATATCTCTACGTCCTGTCTATAAGACAAGATAATGATTTACCCGTATTTAATGAAATGAACTTTGATGATGGCTCCCGTGTCATTTTAAAAAAGGGTGAAAAAATTCATCTTGGGGGTTTTAGTATTGTGAAAGAAATGAGAACCACCAGCCATACTTATGAGGGGGGTTCTCAAGGGATGAGTTTTAGAATTATGAAAGGGGTAAGTTATCGTGTGGGGGCAACTAGAGGACAAATAAAACCTGTCCAATCTCTTGTAGAAACAAGTCGCGGCGCTTTCATAATAACGAATAAACGGATATTGTTACATCCCGCTCCAAATAACAAACCAATGGATATCCCTATCAATAAAATTGCATCATTTCGCTGTTATTCAAATGGATTAGAACTTTATAAGGAAGGAAGAGAGAAAGGTTTCTTATTTTCTCTCTCTCCGGGTCAAAGCGAATGTGCTGGAATCGCGTTGAATTTTCTAATAAACAAATTGGAATAATATATACATATATATCTTTTTTTAGAGGTAATTTTCGTCTATCTTTATACCAGAAGCATCGATTTCTTTGGCAAGTTTTTTCTTCCAATTACTCTTCAGAGGAATATATACTAATCCATGAAGATCTGTCGGAAGTTCCACATCCTCTTCATACAATACTCTTACCCTATCTCGACCAAGATGACCAATTGTAATCCCTAACTCAAATATTACGTTCTGTCGGGCACGCGGTTTATAGTGACTTAACATTGCCCTTGACAAATCGGCTAGTATCTCGGCAAGAGATGCATTATTTTCTCTAATGAGGTCATCGATATGATTACGATCATCTTCTTGCAACAACCCCCGTGATATATATTCTTCAACGGATTCGTTAATGAACTGATCAAAATTAAGGGTTGTTTTCGGTATGCCAAAATCATCTTTAGTCAAAATTACTATTGCAAAAGAGGTTTGAGTAATATAGTGTTCGACTTTTTCAATAATCGTCTTTCCAAGATCAGCCTGTTTGTGTAAAACTATAGGTTCAATATCGAGGGATTCAAGATATTGTTCAACGTTCTCTAACAAAACGTGATCATGCCCATGAACGATGAAGATTTTACGAGTGCTGGCTCTTTCTTTAGTCTTTAAACCTAATACAGGATTCCCATCTGAAAAATTTTCCTTCCATGGGAATTGATTCCCACACTTTTCACAAAATAACGGAACTGACGCTGGAATAGAATACTGTTCCACATCATATCCAGTATCGATTGTAATCTCTCTACCTTTAATTGGTGTATTGCAGATCTGACAATTTGAAATTGTTCTCTCTCCACACTGTGGGCAGCGTTCTTTTCGAGATTGAGGATGTCTTGTATAGGAATCTGTAATCTGATGACCGTTGAGACAAATTTGCTGAAAGTCCAAGATAGTCTGAAACCTAGACATTAATTTCAATATAACTCTTGCACCTAATAAAGGCTCATCGTTAGATATTTTACCTCTATCTTATCAAAATTGAAGTTCTCCAACCTTCAAGTAAAATATGCATCTCGTAGTCAACGATTTACAATTATTTCACGTCTAACAGTGTCTAAAATCTATAACGGTTGTAACATTTTGCCACTAAACAAAAGTTCTGTGCACAAGAAGTGAGGCTTTTAAATTCGGTTTACGATAATACCATCTAATGAAAAAGATGCTATCATAACTTTCTAGACTATTCTAACATCAAATCCAATCTTCTCACAGCATACAAATATGTGCTCTGGTGAATTTTGATTCTATTTTGGCACAATTCACCACAAAGACCCTGATGCTCATTTTAACATAACATATGTATGCTCTGGACATTTTGATAGTCCATTATTCTATTGTTTCAATACGCTCCCAATTGCAATCACAATTGTTTTCATGTGACACGATAACGTCAATCAACAGGGATTATTTATGCGATGGGTAATAGGCCAATCTGAAAACAGTTCAAGAATAAACATTGATAAAATTGAACGTATCTCTTCGGAAACAGGTCAAGTATGGGGTGGAGATGGTCACACAGATTGTGATTTTTTCGCTCATGTTGGGGGTATGAAATATCTAATTTGCCGTGTTCAAATTGTAACTGGTGCACCCTACTATGAAACTGAATTTATTGAAAAAATTCTAGCGGCTTTAAATGATGCGAAGGATGGCGAAACAATCGATCTTCAAATTTTATTTCCAAAACAAATAAAAATTCGTCCAAAAAAACTTCGTCCAAAAAAAATGAAACCCGTGGTATGGTAGAATAAGAAATGGTTGTGATAAACAATATCTCACGTCTGAACACGTTAGAACCGGATACGTATCAAAAAATGTAGGGTGCGTACCATTTTCACGGCGTGGTATGTATCACTAAAAATTTTTTTTTGGAATGTATGTATCAATTTTTTTTATAACACACTGTTGACTAAGATAGGTCTAATAAATTATTCAATGTCAGAAAATGCTATTGTTACTAATGCAAGACCAATTCCAAATAATGAGAGTCCACTGGTGAAATAACCTGATGATAGACGACCAATTATCGTTGGAAGCAATGTTTCAAATGTCGCATTAAGTGCACCAGATGTAATGTCCCCCCACAACCCACTAAAAATTATAATAAGTCCAACAATCATAAGGAAAATTGCCATCCAATATTGGACTTTACCCAATGTCGATAAACCTTGGTAATCCATAAATAACGTTTTATCCGAATCAATATATTTTTTGGGTACTGTGACTTATCCTATATGGGCGTTGGGAAACAATTTTCGAAGCGTCGTTCCTACGTTTTCATTTCCATTTGCCTGATAATTTTTTAAATACGAAGTTTAATATCAAAAAAAAATACGGTAATATTGAGTGAGATCAAATAGCGCGAAGCCGAACTTGATCAGCAAATTTGTTTTAAATACCTTTGGCAAAATTATGGCTTTGTTGAACTGCCAATATTCAAATTTCTAAAAAATTTTCCACAGCCAGCCGCTAATAGATTGGGATACGAAGGGAAGATTACATTTTTCGCCATTCTGTTTACCGTGAAATTTAGTAGGATAATGGTTGGCACAGTCCGTGTGTTGAGACATTACATTCTATGTCGCCCTGTGAGGGCAGCGTAGTTGCATTAGTTGCATGGGCATTGCAACCAGATATTTACACAGTTTTATGACGATAATAATAGGAAGGATTGAATAAGTTGCATTGTTTTGTTAATATTGAAATATCAAAAAAAGGCGTTTACAACATAATGCTATTTATTAAAAGACATAATTTGTTTTATGAAGCCCCTCAATAAAGATGCAATTCAAGAAAAAATGATACTTCAATATTCTGATTCGAAATTTAACGCCTTTTTAGATTTTATGCCTATTGTTTATCCGAATTTTCTCAATATTATTCGATGGAGAGAGAGTATAAGGACTAAAATGAGGATCATTAGTCTCCTTTCTAAAGATATTTTTCAGCAATATCAACTGACCGTAGATCAAAAAGAAAAAGACAAATTAGAAGGATATGGAGATGGAATAGCGGCAAGTCTTCTTTTAATAAGATTTGAAAATTATTTGAACGCAGTTTATTCCCTTTTGAACAATTTGGCATATATTGGGCAGATTTCCCATAAAGGTTTAGCACACCAATTTAATACTCAAAGAGAACGAGCCAGTAACTATCGAAAGAAATACCCCAGATATTCCGAATATCTTGATTTGATTGAAAATTGTCAATGGTATGATCAATTGCATGCTATGCGAACAGATGCGACGCATTTTTTAGAGGGATTCGTCTATTATACCGATGATGGGTTAGGTATTTTGTATTTCGATAAAGAACCAAAGGAGTTTAATAATGATGTAAAATTGAAGATTGAGGACATCCGAATCTACACGGAACAAAATATCAAAGATCTCTCTGACTTTCTGGATTGTTTTGGGGAATACTATTTAACAAAATATTGCAATAATGAGTCTTCAATTCCTCTTGCATGTCCTATTCTAGTCGTTAATGGCAAATCTTTTTTTTCTGGGTTTAGAAGCGTGACATATGAAGAATATCAAAATAAAAATATCGGTAGATGTATGTCCAAAGATCCAACATGTAAGTTCAAAGATTTTTGTCCTGCAAGACAAGCAAAATGAATTAATGATAAAATAATGCAACTCTGCAACTTTTACTCATTTCACGTTGATAAAGTAGGTTGCATTGGGGCTGCAACTGTGTGCAACTGACTGCAACTATCAATGAGGGTTTGTACTTTCACTTTGCTGGATTTAACACAGCCCGTGTGCAACACAGACATGTAAGTTTTACGACGTAAATATTTACTTCATTTAAAAAGCGTGTCCCTTTGATTGAAGTACAATCTGTACGTACTTTTGCAATTGGGGTACTAATTGTGGAGATCACGAAATCTCTTTCTATATTATATATGTATGTCCATGAAATCCACATGTGGTAATTAAAGACCGTATTATGCTTATTTTTAAAAATAGGCTGTAAATTGAATCAGACATTTTTCTTTTTTATGATAATTAGAATATCTCTACCGTTCACACCAAGAGGTTGAAATTCTGTTTCATACCCTTCTTTGATTATTCTTTCAATTGATTTGTATGATTTTGGTTGATGTAACTCTTCAGCCATTTTCTTTGAGAAATCACCTAACTTAACACACGCGCCCTGTGCCAGTTCTTGATCCAATCTTTTGAAAATCCAAGTGATCACAGTGGGTTTGAAAGCAGCAGAGATTGACTTCCGAAGTGCTTTGAAAAAACCCTCCCTGCTCGATGCTGTGTCATATTTGAAGGTAACAACCTTTGCACCATTCTGTTTCTTGCATTCCTTCTCAAATGATTCTTGCTCGTCTAATTTACTGAATAAAATTACACACTTCTCTTGGTCGGGATTTTTTAGATCTACCCGAAGGGTTCTACCGATGACTTGAATGAGGTGTTCGACAGCACATCTCTCTGTGATAATACGATTAACAGGGTAAACTGGTGGAACGTACTTACCTTCGGCTTTTTTCCTATCGCGCTCGGCTACTTCTCTTTCGATTTCTGATGCCGTCTTATAGTCTCCCTTGAATGCAGGATGCATAAAATACGATGCTGGCAAGAATGGTGTTCCGACTATGACAGATAGAGGAACATTGAGAAATTCATTCGTGCCTTTTGTTTTTGATCCATAGAACTTAACGAATGAATGGTTAATCTTTTGAAAATCATCATCAGGTTTGAATTTTATCTCATACGACTTCTCATGAGTGAAGAACGGTATTTTTAATCCTAAATCAATTAAAATTTGGTTGAATGTATTACACGTCGTTGTAACTTTTCCAACAATGCCTTTTGAAGTAAGAATTGAAGAACGAGGATATTTTGCATCAACTAATTGATAGACGGTAAATTGTGGACTCTCGCCCGACTCAACACAATATTGTTCTAAATCTTCCAGTTGCTTGAGATAATATTCATCGATGGAATTATGTGAAGCATTTAGGTAGATAACGCGATATTGCTGAATGTTCTTCTTTGTAGAGAATATTTTTAGAACTCCAAAAATGCCATGCTCGTCGTAATAAATCTCAACTGATGTGTCACAGGAAACTGCATGAAGTAGTCCGGTGAGTGAATCATACTTTGCGAACTTTTCTGTCCCTGTGAACATCTTATTAATCAGCATTTGGCTATTGTGAAGATCATTCTCGATTGCTTCTTTATGCTCACGTATATAATCCAAGATTTCTGTTGAGGGTTTTCTTTGTTGAAGCATTTTGGCAAGTGTGGATAATTTTTCACAAGAAAAGTCATCACACTCTTTGATCAATTCGTCGAGATTCTCTTCGGTATCGGATATTTCTTCTGTGATGACTTGTGAGATTGGAACATCATCAATAATGATTGAGGGAAGATGGCTTTCACATTGCTTTAGGATACCATCAAGCATTCTTGGAGTTGTAAGAATTACGAAACCCTCTGAAGAGGATATGAGCGCTTTTAAATCTGTTTTTTGTGTTTGATATTTACATGAGTTGAATTCAGGACACGATGGGCACTCATATGGGGGTTGAATAAAACCATGCAATTCAGTGTATCTTTGACTGTGAGTACACATCCCTGCCTGTGTTTTTCCCCGTACAATAAGCGATTTAGATTTCACAGGCGGTGAAAATCGTCTTTGGTATGTTGATTCGAGCGTTGAGTAATCTTGCATTACAACTATCACAGGTCTTTTGTGAGAGATTTCATGCTCTATGAACTCTCTCGCCCTCGTAGTTTTACTTCCACCAGTATGACTAGAGTCATAGATATTCTTTTTTTGAATTTCAGAATAGGGCTTGACCTGTGCACTCACGTTATCACACTGATTGAAAAAAGTACGTTGCGATTAGTAATTAGGAGTTCCGTTTAGTAGTTAGTGTAATCTCAATAGCAAAGACATCATCTTGATAATAAATTCCTTTTTCCTAACGTAAGAAAAGACGCGTGAATACGAAAAAATAATGCCACTGTTAATGATACATTTCTATGGAATTCATTCATCGCACTCTTTTAAAAAAGATGAATCCCAAGAAAGGTTTCACTGCTCCTTACATCAGATTTGCTTGGGGTTATGATCGCACACTAATTGGAAAACCAGTATCTATCTATAAGGTTGATGGGGGATTCTTTGTTTCTTTAGAATCTAACGAGTTTAAACCAGTTAAAAAGAAAAAAACCACTATTGATGATACTTGTTTTGCAAATAATAAGTGTAAACCAATTGAATTAGAAAATCCATGTATATCCACTCTTGAATCTCAAATATCTACACAAATACATGATATTGAAAAATCTAGTGAGATAATTGATGCTAAAAGTAAAACTGCTCTAAAAGATCACGCTGAAAAGAAAGTAAGGAGTGGGAGGAGTAAGCCTCCTTCTGTTTTAGCGGCATTCAGCTTAGCGCCAAACCCGGACGGATACCGAGCGCTCCATTGTCCTGTTCTGGCTTGCACCCGCAGGGATTCGCCGTTTCACCGTATCCTGTTCGTGAACGCTCAGCGGGTTACTTGCATGGAGACCATGCTTCTCGCCGTTGCCGGCTCAACCGCATCATAACTGAAAACAGGCCGTGTCGTTTCTGTGCCATAGCCGTGACTCTCGCCACCCGTACTTGTGTACGGCTGCGTGCCCGGTGGGTGGGGGGACTTTCCTCAGCAACATAAAGTTACCGTCGGCCGCTCTCTCCCTCTCCAGCATATATGGGAAGGGGGACGAGATAAGGGCAGCGCTCGTGACCGAGCACCATTTTTCCCCTGGAGCCAGATGAAAAGAATCTCGAAAAAGGAAAATTGCAGCTGCCTGGGATAAGTTTGACCTTACCCCGGGTGGGTACCGGGTATCATACTGCCATACGGTGTAACGTCATAAAGCTACGGCGGAGGCCAAAAAAAAGCGACCTTCATACAAGCCTTCCATTGGCAGAAAGTCCGGAACAATGACTATCATATCGTCGAAAAAACGACCTTCCAAAACACCCGTAAAGGGAAAATATCTCTGTCCAAAATAAGCCATTTTCAGTAAAATTCTTCGAATCTGCAAGTATTTTTCCGGTGGTGGACAGATCACCCGTTTATTCCTGTCCACCGAACCCTGTCCGTGGAAAAAGGGGGCTGATACGGGCTTATTTTCCCTTGGGGATGATGAAGTCATGGAAGGGGGTCAAGGGGATCACCCCTTGGGCAGCCTCCCCCTCTGGGGGAGCGAGGGGGTCACGCTCGCTATTTTAGAGAAATATATGAAAACCTGAAATTTAAGGATCGCTCTTGCCACTCTCACCGTAACGATTCCCTGCGCCGCCCCGAAGGGCGCCCCGCGGCGCATCAATTACCGGAAAATTCCTAAAAGAAATTATCCCGGTCAGCAGAATCTCACAGCAAAGCCGTTGACCCGACTGCAGCACCAATAATAATCAGAACAATGGCGGGGGTCAAGGGGCGCACCCCTTGGGCTGCATCCCCCTCTGGGGGAGTGAGGGGGTCACGCTCCATTCGTTGAGAAGAGAATACATGAAAAGAGAGAACGAGGATTTCCAATTGAAAATTCGCGAATACAGTAAGACAAGAACGATTCAATACCGGCATTATGATGGCTTGCGCCGCCCCCGAAGGGGCGCCCCCGCGGCGGATCAATTACCGGAGAATATTGAAAACAATTATCCCGGTCACAACCAATTTTCTCGATCAAAAATCAGGGGGGTCAAGGGGGGGCTCCCCTTGGGTAGCCTCCCCCTCCTGAGGGAGTGAGGGGGTCGGGCTCCTTACATTGAGAAGAGAATACATGAAAAGAGAGAACGAGGATTTCAACAAAACCGGAATTTTATTTTTTATTAAAACGGCAATTATCCCACCCTGTTCCTGCAAAATCTTGAAAATTTTTCTTTAGCATTCCCCACTTCAGGGCTCCTCCGAGCATGGCGGGACAAATGACGAACAGATCTGCAGCATTTTGAGGCCGCCGCGGGGCGCCCTTCGGGGCGGCGGCAGATCATCCTTATTGGGAATAGAGGCCCGAAAAACCATCATCACATTTTTTTCGATTATGATCTTTTGGGGAAATACAATCAGACTTCAGGACTCCGGCACGGAATGCAATTTCTCCCGCTGTCACCGGAACCAAGAGAGACGAGCTCCATAGATAGATTGTTATCCTCCTTGCGCTAAGCAAAATCACAAAGCAAGGGGAAGAGCTATGGAGTTACTCACCGCAGAGGAGGGTTCAGTGGCAGTCCGTTCTGCACGGGCTGCCATAGAGCACGTTGTTGCAAAGCGACCGAAACCCGCACTGGATTTTACACCGGTCTTCCATGAAAAACGCGGGGTTTTTGTAACACTCAGTAAAGGCGGACAGCTCCGCGGGTGCATCGGGCTTCCCTACCCGGTGATGCCTCTTTCTGAGGCGCTCGACCATGCAGCAAAAGCGGCGGCCCTTGAGGACCCGAGATTTCCCCCGGTAAAGAAAGATGAGCTGGCTGCAATATCCCTTGAAGTGACCATCCTCACGGTCCCGGTCCCGATTACCGGTGAACCCCAGGACCGTGTCCGGCAGGTCGTTGTCGGGAAACACGGGCTGATCATGCGGGGGATGGGTACAAGCGGGCTTCTCCTCCCGCAGGTTGCAACCGAGTACGGCTGGGATGCGGAGACGTTCCTTGACCATACCTGCCAGAAAGCCGGGCTTCCCGGCCGGTGCTGGACCTCCCGGAATGTTGAAGTCCTCACGTTTGAGGGGCAGATCTTTTCCGAGAAACCTTCCGGGGGAACCGTTTAACCTTCCGGCAGCATATACATCCAGACATAACGGTGCGGCATGGCAATTGCATTCGAAAGTCTGTACAGCGATATTGCGGGACGGAGCGGAAAACTGAGTGCCGGGAAAAAGACGGTCAGGACTCCCGCGCTCCTCCCGGTCATCAATCCCCATCTCCAGCTGGTGACCCCAAAGGAGATGCAGGCAATGGGCGTTGAAGCTATCATAACCAACGCCTACATCTTCTCCCAGAGCAAGCAATACCGCGAGCGCGTCCTCTCCGAGGGCCTGCACAAAGTGCTCGGTTTTGACGGCGTTATCATGACCGATTCCGGCTCGTTCCAGCTCTCAGTCTACGGGCAGGTTTCGATAACCAATACCGAGACCCTCTCGTTCCAGCGCGATATCGGGAGCGATATCTGGGTACCGCTCGATATCCCCACCCACCCTTCCTCCGACCGTGCTACAACGGAACAGGAACTGAAGATTACCATGGAGCGCCTGGCCGAAGCCAAGCAGGTATTTGGTCCCGATGCCCCCATTGCCGGCCCGGTCCAGGGCGGGATCTTTGAAGACCTCCGGGAGCGGGCCGGGCGGGAAGTAACCGATCTCGGTTTTTCCTTCTGCCCGATAGGTGCAGTTGTTCCGCTCATGGAATCCTACCGGTACCGCGACCTTGTCCGGGTTGTGATGGCGGCCAAACGTACCCTCTCCCCTTCTGCCTGCATCCACCTTTTCGGGGCAGGCCATCCCTCGATGTTTGCCCTTGCAACAGCAATGGGCTGCGACCTTTTCGATTCAGCGGCATATGCCCTGTATGCCAAGGACGGTCGTTATCTTACGGTCCACGGGAGTTTCCGGATCGGGGAGCTCTCCGATCTTCCCTGCGCCTGCTCGGTCTGCCGTTCCCATACTGCCGAAGAACTGGCCGCTGCACCGGACCGCGAGCGCCTGCTCGCCCTCCACAACCTTGCCGTCACACTTGCCGAGATCTCGCGCATCCGCCAGGCGATTTCGGACGGGACACTCTGGGAACTGGTGGACGAGCGCTGCAGGGGCCACCCGCAGCTGCTCTCGGGATACCGGGAACTCCTCACCCATGCTACGGCCATTGAGCAGCGGGACCGGGTCTCGAAGCGGCGGTTCTTTTACCGCGGCAACGAGAGCTGCGCCCGCACGGAAGTTGTGCGGTACCAGGAGATGCTCCCGCGCCTCCGGCTCGGAAAGAACGTTCTCATCGCCTTTGAAGGCGGCGAGCGGGACGAGTTTGACGACTCGCTCCTCTTCAAGCCCCCGTTCGGCCCCTATCCCCGGGAGCTCAAGGAGACTTTCCCTATCGGCCCGTCAGAACTCCCCGAATGGGACGAGCCAATGGTACGCCAGGGACTCAAAGGGGTAAAACGGCTCATAGAAGCGCATCCCCAAAGCCGTTTCACGCTCTCGTGCAGTGAGCGCTGGGAACCCCTGGTGCGGGAAGAACTGGGAGATATCGAGGTGCGGCATGACCCGGTTTAATATCCGGAAACGGGACGGGCTTGCACGGACCGGCATCCTTGAGACCGGAACCGGGTCATACAAGCTGCCCGCCGCACTCGACACGGAGACCGTCTTTCCCGCACTTGCAGGACAAGCCAATGCCAATATCCCGCTCTCTGCACCGGCATCTTTTGTCACTGAGTTCTTAAAAAATACCGGCGAGCAGCCGGTATCAATCCACCCCCGGCTCGATAACCCGGCAGCGAGCGGCGACTGCGTCATGGTGGGGAACTGGCATACCGCCTTTTCCAATCCCCGTTCGTACTCGGAATGGCTTATCCAGCTCAAGGAGAAGACCCCGGCGGATACTGCATGGTACGCTCCGGCAGCAGCTCTCCCTTCAACGGTCGCCATCCTCTGCTACACCGGTTTCGATCTCTTTGATTACCGGGCGGTTGACCTGAAATCCGCGCAGGGTATTTTCTGCACACCCGAGGGAGAATTCGCTCAGGATATGCTCTCGCAGGGCACCTGTTCCTGCCCGGGATGCAAAGCGGGGGATCTTAAAGAGCACAATCGCGAGGCACTCCGGCAGGAGATTGCGCTGGTGACCAAATTCATTGAACAGGCACTGTTACGGGACCTGGTCGAGTCCCGGTGCCGGATGGATGCATCCCAGGTTGCCATCCTGCGCCACCTTGACCGCCAGTATACGTTCATGGAATGCCGGCAGCCGGTCTCCCGCGGCGGAGTGATGCGGGCAAATTCTGCCGAATCCATGGACCGGGCCGAAGTAAAGCGGTTTATGGAACGGGTTGTCACCCGCTACATCCCGCCTAAGACCGATGTTGCCGTCCTCCTTCCCTGCTCGGCGCGGAAACCCTACTCGCTCTCCCAGAGCCACAAACGCTTCCAGCAGGCCGTGGGTGGAAGGGCCCACGAGCTGATCGTGACATCTCCCCTTGGCCTTGTCCCCCGCGAGCTCGAGACCGTGTACCCGGCCGGCCATTACGATGTCCCGGTGACCGGGTACTGGGATGCCGAGGAGTGCGCGGTGATTGCCGGCGTCCTGACACGCTATTTCACGAAAAACCAGTACCGCCGGGTCATCGCCCACCTGGAAGGCGGGGCGCTCAAAGTTGCACGGATGGCAGCGCTTGCCTGCGGGATCACGCTCGAATGTACCTGCGAGGAGAACCCGACAAGCGATGCAGCGCTCAACCGGCTCGATGCTGCACTGGCGGGTGAGCGCCGGGTAAAAGACGACCGGCTCCACGGCATGATCTCGTACCAGTTCGGCTGCGATGTGGATACGAAAGGGACAACCCTCCGGGGCCATTTCCCGGAAATCTTCTACAGCCGGAACAATGTGCAGGTCTTCTCTATTGATACTGCAGGCGGCCTTCTCAGGCCAACCCATGATGGATGGAATATGATCCCTTCCGGGTACCGTGTCTACATTGATGATTTCATACCGGAAGGGGATGTCCTCATTCCCGGGGTCCAGTTAGCAGACCCCGGCATCCGCGACGGCGATGAAGTGCTGGTTGTCGGGAAGCGTGCGCTTGCCACCGGAAAAGCAGCGCTGCCGTCAGAAGATATGTGCCGGTCGAAACGCGGGGTTGCCGTCCGGGTGCGTAAGATAAAGAAGCTATAGAATCAACTTATACGATACATTGCAGATCGTTATCGGAGTTGAAAAGCTTGCGCTGTATCGAAACTGACAGACCGGCGGGGTGGGAATTGTGACGAGCCCCGAAAATATTCAGGCGATAAAGGATACTGAAAAAACCCGTCCAAATCCCGCGCCCGTTGTAATCGCGGTTCCAAGGGAACTTGTCCCGGGAGAACAGCGGGTGGCAATGGTGCCCGAGATCGTGCAGAAACTGACAAAATCCGGTTTCCTTGTCCGGATCGAGCATGATGCCGGGAAGGGAGCTTTCTATCCCGATGAACTTTTTACTGCAGCCGGGGCACAGATCGCAACCAGCCCGGCCGGGCTGCTCGAAGGCGCACGGATCGTGCTGCGGGTGCAGCCCCCCACCGTGGCCGACGTTGACCAGATGGCCGAAGGCACCATCGTTATCGGCTTTATGAACGCAGCAAATAATCTTGCCGCCATTGGCCGGATGCGGGACCGCAGGATCACGGCTTTTTCCCTTGAACTGGTGCCGCGTATCTCCCGGGCCCAGAGCATGGATGCGCTCAGTTCCCAGGCAATGGCCGGGGGCTATGTTGCAGCCATCCTCGGGACAGAGAACTGCCCGAAATTTCTCCCCATGCTGACAACCGCAGCCGGCACCATACGACCGGCAACCGTCCTCATCCTCGGGGCAGGGGTTGCAGGCCTGATGGCAATTGCCACGGCAAAACGCCTCGGGGCCCTTGTCGAAGCTTACGATGTCCGGCGCGCTGCCGGCGAACAGGTCCGCAGTCTTGGCGCCAAATTCCTCGAGCTCGAGATCAATGCCGAAGGCCAGGGCGGGTATGCCCGCGAACTCACTCCGGAAGAGAAGGAGAAGGAACAGCAGATGGTGTCAGCAGCGGTTGCAAAAGCCGATATCGTTATCACGACCGCAGCCATCCCGGGACGCAAAGCTCCCGTCCTCATTGTCAAAGAGACCGTTGCAATGATGAAGCCGGGCGCAGTCATCATCGACATGGCAGCAGAGTCGGGCGGCAACTGCGAACTGACACAGGCCGGAAAGACGATACGGGAACACGGCGTCCTGATCATCGGGCCGCAGAACCTCCCGGCCCGGGTGCCGTTCCACACGAGCCAGATGTATGCAAAGAACCTCCAGTCTTTCCTCTCGCTCCTGGTTGACAAGAACGGGGCAGTTACAAGCGATTTCTCGGATGAGATCCTTGCTGCAAGCCTCCTTGTCCATGCCGGAGAGGTTCGCCACAAACCAACGCTCGATCTTATGAGCGGAGGGAGATCATGACCGATATAGACACTCTCTGGACCGCAGTCTACATTGCAATGCTGGCTGCCTTTACCGGCTATGTTGTGATCAGCCGGGTCCCCTCAATACTCCACACGCCGCTTATGAGCGGTTCGAACTTCATCCATGGGATCGTCCTTGTCGGTGCCATGGTTGCGCTCGGGCTTGCAACAACACCGGTTGAACAGGTGATCGGCTTTATCGCTGTCGTCCTCGGCGCGGCCAACGTAACCGGCGGCTATGTTGTCACGGAACGGATCCTCCAGATGTTTGACAAGAGCGGCAAAAAGCCCGGAAAGGAGGGATAACGATGTTCGACCTTTCATGGCTGATTGCACCGGTCTACATCCTGACGATATTCTTCTTCATCATCGGCATGCAGCGGATGAGCCACCCGCTCACGGCCCGGAGCGGTATCGTCTGGGCAGGCGCTGCAATGATGATTGCAACGCTTGTCACGTTTTTTACCCCGAACCTCAACAACATAGCCCTCATCGCCATCGCGATCGTCATCGGCGGGGGATTCGGGTACATTGCGGCAAAACGCGTTGCCATGACCGATATGCCCCAGATGATTGCGCTCTACAACGGCATGGGCGGCGGAGCAGCTGCCGGTATCTCGGCCGTTGCGCTCCTCGGGGTCACGACCCCTGCCACCGGTTCGCTCGCGGTAGTGGGCGGCCTCATCGGTGCGGTCTCGTTCACGGGCAGTATCATCGCGTTCTTAAAACTCCAGGGCTGGATGCGGCCGCGGCCGATCACCTTCCCGGGCCAGCAGATCGTCAACCTCCTGGTCCTTGCCCTCGCGGTCATCTCCGGTATCTGCATTCTTCTGCAGCCGGCATGGCTTCCGCTCTCAGTTGCCATGTACCTCCCGCTCTTCTTTGTCCTCGCGCTCGCATTCGGGCTCTTAATGACACTCCCGATCGGCGGGGCCGATATGCCGGTCGTTATCTCGATGTACAACGCCTTCACCGGTCTTGCCGTTGCCCTTGACGGGTTCTCGTTTGCAACCCCCAACTATGCTATGGTCGTGGCCGGTATCATCGTCGGCGCTGCAGGCACGCTCCTCACGCTCAACATGGCAAAGGCCATGAACCGCTCGCTCTCGAACGTCTTCTTCGGGGCCTTCGGTGCAACGGAAGAGAAGGGAGTCGAGATCAAGGGAAGCATGAAAGCAATCGAGGCCGATGATGTTGCGGTCATGCTTGCCTATGCTGACAAGGTTATCGTCGCGCCCGGTTACGGCATGGCAGTAGCCCAGGCCCAGCAGAAAGTCAAGGAACTGACCGACCTCCTCATCAGCAAAAATGTTGAGGTGAAATTCGCCATCCACCCGGTTGCCGGCCGGATGCCCGGGCACATGAATGTCCTCCTTGCCGAAGCCGGGGTCAGTTACGACCACCTCTTCGACCGCGACGAGATCAACCCGGAGTTCCCGAGTACAGACGTAGTCCTTGTTATCGGTGCCAACGATGTCGTCAACCCGGCAGCGCACCGGAAAGGCAGCCCGCTCTTTGGCATGCCAATCCTCGATGTCGAGCAGGCAAAGAATGTCATTGTCCTCAAGCGGGGCCAGGGTAGAGGTTTCGCCGGTATCGAGAACGACCTGTTCTACCGGGACAATACCCGCATGCTCTATGGCGATGCACAGGCGACGGTCGGGAAACTTGTCCAGGCGGTCAAGAAGTTCTAGGTTCCGCAGCTCTGGATTCGTACTCTGCAGGCTTTGCAGCCGGTACCTGCCCTTCGCGGGAGAGCGGTTGTTCAGCACCGGGAAAGACAGGGGAATAAATCCTTTTTCTTATCACGATGCCACTTTTTTCAAGGTTTTTTTTAACCGCTCTGTTTCTCACCCGGTCCAGGTAAAAAACTGCCCCTGAAATAAAAACAAAAAAAAGAAAAACTGAGCGTTACTACGTTTACTCTGGATGCCATTCTGTTCATCTTGTGGAACTGAAATAAAACCGGGAAATAAGTACTGCACTGAATGTGGAACTCCGGTTGAAGACACTCAGTCTGCAGTTCAATCGGAATTGCCACAAAACCCGCTCCCACCCGTTCCCCCGGCCAAACCCGGCCCAGGCAAATCCGTCTACCTCGTGGTCGGGATCATTATCATCTGCATCATCCTCACTGCAGCAATCCTGGCAGGATCTCCTTTCCTGAAAACGGGCACATCGGCTTCATCTGGACAGGGTCTTCCGGTATCCGCCACGCCAACCGGGTACGCTATCGTATCCACTCTCGGGCCTGAAAATCCTGCGGTTCCCTCATCCACTCCCGCAGCGTATGCAACAACCGTCCCGGTAACCACACCCACCTCACGGATCGTGGACAGTGAGAAGTTCGGGAGCGATTATGAACGGGTCTATTCGATCAGCAAATCATTCTCGTTCGGACAGAAAGAATCCTTCAGCCAGAATGTGACCACACCTCCCCTGTATATCCGGTTTGATCTCAGCCCGGCGATGATCAACCGCCACATCCTTGTTGGTATCGGGACTTCCCAGGAACATATGGTCAACAACACCGTGGCCAGCCCGAATGCCTGGTTCGAGGTGGATGTCTATGATGCAGCGGACGGGAGGCTTGTTGAACAGCAGGGATTCGGGAAAGACTTCAGCGATATGACAAAGCAGGAGTTTATGGTGCGGCAGAAGGGGAACTACCGGATCGAGATGTCCGGCCATGAAGTTTTTGCCAATGTATCGATAATGACGGGCCTTGAGTAACCTTTTTCCCGCGCTCATCCGGCCTGAACCCATTATTTCCGGCATCGTGAGAATCCCATAACCCTATTCTTTAACTGATTGTTCGGACCAGTACTAGAGATACAAAAAAAGGAGTGGTAATTCAATGAATTTTGGAAGTCTTGGTGGAATGGGCGGGGCTGTTGCAGGGTACCTTGCAACTCCCGAAGGCCAGGAAGCTGCAAAGCAGTTCCTTGCCTCACCCGATGGAATTAACCTGCTGAAATCCTTTGCTGCAAGCCCCGCGGGACAAAAAGCGCTCTTCGCCGTTGTCCCGACGCTTCTGGAAGGAGTGAATCTCCCCCCGGGTGCAAAAGAGATGATCCTTGCGGCACTGCCGAAATAATTTTTTTATTATAATCTTTTCAATGAATTCCGCATTCTGAATATCCGCGGGGAATGAGAACTCGCTTGTGGAGGGCTCCTCTGGGGCCGGCGAAGAAATTTTCCTCAATCCAGCACAGGTAATGAATGCACCGTTGGAAGCTACTTTTGGTTGCTGCGCAGACTATCTTATTTGAAAACGATGGATAATTCAAAAAGTTTTGATCGGTAAATACCCCATCAATTTCCATGATGACTGATGACCTCATACACCGATATGATGAACTGCCGCCGCCCCGAAGGGCGCCCCGCGGCGGCCTCAATTACCGGTAATATCTGAAAAGAAAATTGTCTATTTCTCCCGAACATCTTTCATTGTAATAACTGAATTCTGGACAGTAGAATCCATAAAAATCCGAAAAATCGCGGGGGTCAAGGGGGTCTCCCCTTGGGCTGCCTCCCCCTCCCGAGGGAGCGAGGGGGTCACGCTCCTTATATTCTGATGAGAATATAGCAGAATCGTGGATTTCAACTATCCCGGAACAACCCCATAATTGACTAGGAATCAGCAAAAATCCGGTAACGGATTTCCCCGGTAAAAACAGATCACAATTTCCCACGGATATTTTCCACAAAAACCGGTGATCTTATATGGTTATCGGATAGAATGAATGGTAATGCAGGGGGTTATATCATAGAAGATACCATCCCGATTCCTGACGGGCAGGTCGTGCGGAAAAAACTCCACTTTTTCTGGATTGCCGACTGTTCCGATTCCATGCGGGGAAAGAAGATTGCAACCTTGAACCAGGCAATCAGAGAAGCTGTCCCTGAAGTCCAGAAAGCCGTTGCCTCGTACCCGCAGGTTGAGATCGTTATGCGGGCCATCAAATTCTCTGACGATGCATTCTGGCACATCGGCCCGGACCCGGTCCCGCTCGAACAATTCGTCTGGCCCGAACTCGAGACATCGGGACTGACCGCTACGGCAAAAGCCCTCCGCCTGCTTGAAAAAGAACTCTCCATCGAGCGCATGCCTAGGCGCGGCCTTCCCCCGGTCTGCATCCTGGTATCGGACGGGTTCTGCACCGACCCGCGGGAAGAGTACGATGCAGCGATAGCCGATCTCGCCAAGATCCCCTGGGGAGTCAAGGCGGTCCGGATCGCGATTGCCATAGGCGATGAATCGGATTATAACGAGACCGAACTGCTCAAGTTTGTCAACCAGGACCAGATTGGCCTCCTAAAAGCCCATTCCCCCGAAGAGCTGGTCTCGTACATCAAGTGGGCCTCGGTCTCGGCCTCCGTTGCCTCGTCCCGCGGGCGCAGCCGGGGTACCGGGGCGGCTGAGGATACCTCCAATGTAATCATTGACTCCCCTCCCCCCCTGATCACCTCGAATACTGAGTTATTCTGAGGCCGGAATATGCAGCCCACGCGGGATTTCCAGTGTACCTGTGAGGCAAGTCTTGGCTGGGCTTTCGGGTGCAGCCGGACCGGCGCCTCGCATATCAGTTCCGGCCGGCCCTGCGAGGATGCATTTGCCCTCTTTTCCGGCTCCTCCGGGGCCATTCCCTGTATTGCCGTTGCTGTTGCCGACGGGCACGGGGATCCCCGGCATGACCTGAGCAGGACGGGCTCTGCCCTTGCAGTCCAGGCTGCGATCGATGAGCTGGTGGTCTTCCAGCGCCTGCATCTCTACGATGTTCCCGGCACATCGATCCGGGCCGAGTTCAAGGCAGATTTCCCCCGGCGCACCAGCCGGCGCTGGCGGGAGGCGGTGAACGAAGAATCCGCCGGCAAAAAAGAGAGCGAGCCGCAGGAAGGCATATCACAGAATCCGGAATACCGCCGGTACGGGTCCACCCTCATCTCTGCCATGGTAGTCTCCGACATGATCCTCATCAGCCAGATCGGGGATGGCGATGTTGTGCTGGTACGTCCTGACGGCACCATCGAATGCCCGATCTCCTCCGATCCATCCCTTGTCGGGAAAGAGACCCACTCCATCTCGTCCCGGGATGCCCATCTCCTCTGGCGCACCGCAACCCTGGACCGGGGGCAGGGCGGCGTACTTATCATGGCAACCGATGGCGTTTCCGACTCGTTTGACGGGTCCGAAGGAGAGGAGTTCATCAAATTCATCCGGAGCCTGGTTGCACGGATCCGCCAGTTCGGCATAGAGAGTGTTGCAGGCTCCATGACAAGCTGGCTTGACCGGTACTCTGCCCTTGCAAGCGGCGATGATATGACCCTTGTCTTTGTCTGCATCAATGAAATGACCGAAGAAGCCGCAGAACCTGCAGGAACGGTGAACTGACATGCCCCTTGCCATAGGCCAGCGGGTCCGATCCGAAATCTCCGGCAGTGAACTGCATGTCATAAAAAAACTGGGCGAGGGAACCCAGGGGGAAGTGTACCTGGTTGAAGGGCCCGGGGGGTACCAGGCGGTCAAGTGGTACAAACCCGAACAGGCAACCGTTGAACAGAAAGCAGCAATCCTGTACCTTGTCCGGACCGGGCCGCCGTTCGGCGCCGGGGGAAAACGGTTCATCTGGCCTCTGGATCTTGTCACGTCGACCTCCTCCCGGCAGTTCGGGTACCTGATGTCCCGGATCGATACGCAGCGGTATGCCGAGCTTGGCGAGGTCTGGGCTCACATAAAACCGGTGCCGAACTTCTCTGCCCTGTGCGAGATCTCGTACCAGCTCGCGAACAGCTACCGCTCGCTCCACCTGTCCGGGCACTGTTACCGGGACATCTCTGCCGGTAACCTGATGTTCGATTGTGGATCCGGCGATATCCTGATCTGCGACAATGACAACGTAGGGGTCAACCGCCAGTCCCGCTGCCAGGTCTGGGGCACCATGGAATACATGGCACCCGAGATTATCCGGGGGGAGGCGGACCCGTCCACCCAGACGGATCTCCATTCGCTTGCCGTCCTGCTCTTCTATCTCTGGGTCTGGCACCACCCGTTCCATGGCGATATGGAGTACCGCTTTCACTGCTGGGACATTCCGGCAAAAAAGAAAGTCTATGGTGAGACACCGGTCTTTGTCTTCGATCCGGCAAACCATTCCAACAGTCTCCCTCCTGACCCGGATTATGCCATTGCACGGGAACGGTGGGAGTACTGCCCCGAAGATCTGAAAAATGCCTTTACCAGGGCATTTACCGAGGGCCTGCAATATCCTGACCGCCGGGTTACCGAAGGGGAATGGCAGAACCTGTTTGCCGGAATCCGGGACCGGATCGTTCTTTGCCCCCGATGCCGGGCAGAGAATATCGGGCACCTTGACCGGGGATGCGGGTGCTGGCACTGCCATACCCGGATACCAGCCCCGCCAACTCTTATTGTCCGGCGCCCCGCCGGTGAGACCCGGATTGCGCTTGGCCTTGGCAGCACGATCCTTAAAAGGCATGTGACCACCAACCCGGCGCAGGATGACGGATCCGCCAGGGTAGGGGTTATCGTATCTCACCCCACGATTCCGGGCGCTGCCGGGATCCGCAACCAAACAGCTGCTCCCTGGCAGGCGGTCTTCCCGGATGGTACCCGTATAGATGTTCCCCCGGGAAAAGCAGTACCCCTGAATCCCGGTGTGATCATAACCGTAGAAGGGATATCCATGACCATTGCCGCACCGAAGAACGGAGAGTACGAATGAAAGACCTGCCCCGGATTATTCTCAAAGACCTGGTCCTGCGCTATGGCGATTCCATTGCCCGGGACCCGTTCCGGTGCGAAGCCCTGCTCCGGGACACCTGCGGGAGCTGTGGCCGGGAGATCTTTGTTCTCACCAGTGCCGTGCGCCAGCATGTCCCCCTGGACCTTCTTGCCCCGCGCCAGAACTTTCCTCTCTCGCTGATGAAAGGGTTCATGATCAAGCGTCTCCAGGACGAGATGGGTTTCTCTGATGAATCGGCCCGCTGGGCGGTCGACACCTGGGCAGATGCGCTCGGTCTTTCTGATGAGGCAATAACCGATCTCCCGGCTGCAAACCCCCCGGTGACCCTGACCTCGCAGGAACCGGCGGGTATCCGGCCGGACACGGATCCGGCACAGCGACAGCAGTGGACACAGGAGCTCGAAAGCGGGAATACCGGATCCCGGATCCGGGCCATTGATCAGTTGACGCGGGCCGGGGACCCGGAGTGTATCCGCCTTCTGATAAGTGCCCTGGAGAACGATCAGTGGAGAGTCCGGTATGCTGCCTATGATGCACTGGTCTCTCTCTCCTTGAACGCAGTCCCGTTCCTTATTGAAGCTCTTGGCGACCTGCATGACCGGCTGGTCTCCCGGGTGGTGCTCGTCCTTGCTGCAATCCGGGACCGAACTGCCACCGAACCCCTCACCGCACTTCTCGGACGGGATCACTCCCTTGATCTTACCATAATCTTTGCGCTTGGCGAGATAGGGGATCTGCGGGCCACGTCCCCGCTCGCGAAATGCCTGGTCTCCCCGGACCGTGACATCAGCCTTGCTGCATCCGCGGCACTGCAGAAGATCTCCCGGGCATAAGCAGGTTCACCGGCTACCAACCAAAAAAGGGGGCCTGTATGCAAACGAAGATTTTACCCGGTCCCGGCATCGACCATGCTGAAGGTGAGGGCCCGGCCAAATACTTTTAAGAAAGCCTTGCGCTCGTTCTCTATCCCCCAGATCTCAAGCTGGCAGTCGCCACGGGCAAGGATCTCGAGGTGGACGGTATCCCGCTCAACCCGCACAAACCGTACATGCTGTACCAGCGCCGCATGACTCCGGTCAAGGCTCTCGCCAATACGGATGAAGGTTGCCAGCATCCGGAGCATCTCCCGTTCCCGGGAATCAAATGTGGCGATCTCGGGATCCTTTTTTTTCGGCGCCTTCTTCCGGTGAAAGCGGGCTAGGTTTGCCATGAACGAGACTTCCTTCTGGTCAAAACCAAGCAGCTCGGAGTTCCGGATTATGTAATAGGAATGGGCATGGTGGTTGGTGTAGGAGATGAACGAGCCGATATCATGGAGGAAGGTGGCATACTCGAGCAGTTCCCGTGTTGCATCGCCAAACTGGTGGATACCCAGGTGCTTTGCCGAGTCGAACATCTCAAGGACAAGGCTAGTTACGGTCCGGGCATGGACTTCGTTGATGCCGCAGGATCGCCCAAGCTGGAGCACGCTCCGCTGACGGCTCGATAGCTCGCCGAGCATGGGGAAAGAATCCATGCGGGAGAGATAGTCCACAAGGAGACCGTCCTGGAGCCCCCGCCCGGTAACCGAGATACTGTCAAGCGAGAGTTCCTTCATGAACGTGTCAAGGACTGCAGCGCCGGCAATGATGATATCGGCCCGCTCCGGGTTGATCCCCGGCACTTTTTTGCGCTGTTCAAGGGGGAGGGATGAGAGGAGCTCGACGACCTTTTTCAAGTCTTTGTAGCTCAGGGCCAGGTCCGATGCCGGGGCTGCCGGGTGGAGGGCCTTATGCGCAATCTCAGCCAGGTTGAGGATGGTACCGGAGCTGCCTATTGCACAATCAATCGTTTTTGCCTTAATCCGGGGCAGGGAATGGATGATCGCATTCCGGATATGCTGCTGGATCTTCCGGTACCGCTCGGATGAGACCGGCCCGGTATCGCCCGGGGGGAGATACAGGTTGGCGAGCCGGATTGCCCCGAGCCTGAAACTGTCCAGGTACTGGTATTCCTTTGCATCCCCGACCGCAACCTCGGTGCTCCCACCCCCGATATCAATAAAAAAACCCTGCCGGGTGCCAAGGTGGGTCCCGCTCGCAACACCTAAGTAGATAAGCCGGGCCTCTTCCCGGCCGGAGATGACCCGGATATCGAGCCCGGCTTCCAGGCGGATCCGGTGAAGGAGCTCGTTCTGGTTGGAAGCTTCGCGGGCTGCCGATGTGGCAACGGCAACAAATTCCTCGGAATTGAAAGTCCGGGCAAGATCGGTGAACTTCCTTGCAACAACAACCGCCCGCTCCATTGCCTCAGGGGTTATCTCATCCTCCTCAAACTCGCCATCGCCGAGACGGACCTGCTGTTTCTGCCGGCTCAAGATGGTATAGGAATGGTTGGGATTGAGGCGGACAACAAGCAGCCGGATCGAGTTTGTCCCCATATCGATAAAGGAGACAACCCTGCCATCCGGCCCAATCTTCCCGGGATTCAACGGATCACCAGTTGGCGGGAGAAGGCCCGTAAGAAGAGATCGGATTTCATCCGGGCATGTTCTTTTTCAACCGTGATATCGGCCGGGGATAGAGCATCAAGAAGGATCTCATCTTTGCCAATCACCGTGTGGACTTCCTGCACCGAACCGGTGCGCTGGTAATCAAGACCATCAGCTACGCGGAGGATGGCTGCGACAATGAGGGCCGGTCTCTGCAGGTTTTCTAAAAGGATCCGGTAATAATATTCCTGTTCCGGCGCTCTCTTGCCGCGATGGGCGGATACGGCAAGACTGATGAACGCCCGGTCCGGAATATCCAGGGGAAGAATTTCCGCGCTAAAAACAAGTTTAGCCCCGGCCTGGTTGTGTTGTTTCTGGCCCGCCATCCAGCCAATATCGTGGAGCATTCCTGCACATTCGCACAGGAAGCGCTCACCTTCACCCAGCTGGTGAACGGTACGGAGATTGTCAAAGAGCATGAGCGCAAGCCGGGTCACATGGGAGCTGTGAGAGATCCCTTCAGGGTAGACGGATGCAAGCCGGGTAACCGCAGCCCGGATATCGGCCTGACTTTGAGGGGCTTTTGGGCGGTACTGCTTCTTTCGTCCTGACATGAGGGTATTTTTGAGTTCATCCCATAAACCGGCCTTTTTCTGGGATTCCCAGTACCGGGTGAACCGGCGGTACAGGAAAGACCGCTCTTTTTCGCGCTCCGCCAAAAGGATCTTCAGGCTTGCAAGGGTTGCGGTATCCGGCCGCTTCTCCTCGTTTGCGGACCGGAGCCGGCTGCGCTCATGGAGGAGGATCCGGATAATGGCATCGATCCAGACATCGCAGTCATGGATATCGCCAAGGATCTCCTGGATCTTTTTGACCCGCAGGAGGGGTTTATTCAGGCCGAGACGGTACACGGGGCCGAATAATTCCATGGTGTACCGGAGTTTTTTTGCAGCAATGCGGGTTGCATGGTGCTCTGCAACCGCTTCGGGATGGCTGACCCAGGGTTCAAACGAGAGAAGCGCTTCAAGCCGGGAATCTATCCGGTATGCCGCTACCGGGGATATGCCATACATCAGGGCTTTTGACGGGGCCCGGTTGCCGGTGGATGCCAGGAAAAATGACTTCATCTCCGGAATTACCCGGCTTTTCTGGAGGGCATCGAGCGCCGAGAGAACCCGGGACTGGAGCCCGGATCGTTTTTTCCGGGTCTCGGCAAGCAGGTACCGCAGGGCCTTGTCTTCCGGCGAGGCATCATTGCCTGCACCCGGGTGCCGCAACTTCCAGGCACTGCTGCTCTTTTTGATCTGCTTTTGCAGGTACGCGATCTGCACATCGGCGTCCCGTGCTTCCCCCAAAGCCCGGGTGATGTTTGCGATCTCCTGCATCCACCGCCGGTACTGTTTTTTCGGGAAACATTCCCGGAAGAGCGGGAGGGCTGCCCGCAGCCTGCGGGATGCAACCCGCATCCGGTGGATATATTCAATGTCTTTTGCCTCACGGACGCCGTTCATCTCTTTTTCGAATGCCTCGAGCCGGGGCGGGAGCTGCTGCATGCCAAACCAGGTCAGGGCATTGATGGGCAGGGTGACTTCAGGAGGCGTGATCATACCAGGTACCGCGGTGTTCCATAAGCCAGGACTGGGCATTTTTTGGTTCCACATCCGGTAACCGGGGGGCCCGTACATAGGTCCCGCCGGACTGCATCAGCCGCTTCTTGACATTGTCCCCGAGCTGGACCGGTAAAATCGTCGAGATGATCGCGGTGCGGAGGATTTTATCCTGGACCGGAAAGAGGATCTCCACGCGCTTGTCCAGGTTCCGCGGCATCATGTCGGCGCTGCCAAGATACACTTCCTCCTCACCATTGTTGCGGAAATAATAGATCCGGGCATGTTCAAGGAACCGGCCCACAATGGCACTCACGGTGATATTCTCGCTCACCCCGGGAATTCCCGGACGCAGGCAGCAGATGCCCCGTACCTGGAGCTCGATTTTCACTCCGGCGCGGGAGGCCTTGTACAGGGCAAGGATGCAGTCCTTGTCAACAAGGGCATTCATCTTGAAGATGAGATGGCCCCCGCCATGCTGCCGGTGGTGTTCTATCTCGCGCTCTATCTTTGCAAGGATCGTTCTTCGCAGGGTAACCGGGGCTACCATCAGCTTCCGGTACTGGTCGATCCGGGCATACCCGGTGAGGAAATTGAAGAGGTTTGCAATATCTTCGCCGATCTCCTTATCGCAGGTGAAGAGACCGAAGTCGGTATAGATCCTGCTCGTTGTTGCATTGTAATTGCCGGTGCCGAGGTGCATGTAGCGCCGGATGCCGTCTTTCTCCCTCCGCACTACCATGCAGAGCTTGGCATGGACCTTGAGCCCCACAACCCCGTACACCACGTGAACTCCCTCAGCTTCGAGTGCCCGGGCCCACCCGATATTGTTCTCTTCATCGAACCGGGCTTTCAGTTCAATGAGGGCTGCTACATCCTTGCCATTCTCGCGGGCTTCCATAAGGGCATTGACAATCGGGGAGTTGGACCCGACACGGTACAGGGTGATCTTGATTGCAAGGACATCGGGGTCATGAGCTGCCTGGCGGATGAAATTCACGACCGGAGAGAAGCTGTCATACGGCTGGTAGACGAGGAGATCATGACGCCGGATAGCGGCAAAGATATCCCGGTCTTCCGCAAGCTCCGGGGGAACGGACGGGAGAAACGGCGGGTCCTTGAGATCCGGGCGGTCGATAGCCATCAGTTCCATGAGATCTGCCATGCCGATAGGGTGGCCCATGCGGTAGATCATGGATGCGGTAGCCCCGAGTTTCTTCTCGAGGATGTGGCAGATGGCAGGGTGCATGGCGGATTCCACTTCAATCCGGACCGGGGTTCCCCTGGCACGCTGCTCCATGATCTCTTCAACCGTGGTAAGCAGGTCAGAGGCTTCGTCCACCTCAATTTCCAGGTCGGCATCGCGGGTGATCCGGAACGGGAACGAGGAGACAACCTCGAGCCCCGGGAAGAGGTGATCGAGGTTTGCTGCTATGATCTCTTCAAGGTAAATGAAATGGGCGGCGCCGTCAGGGTTTTTACCGGATCCCTCCGGTTCCGGGATCCGGACAAGCCGGGAGAAGAGGTTGGTCGGGACCTTGACGCGGGCAAAAAATTCCTTTTTGCCGGGATCCCGGACAATGATTGCAAGGTTGAGGGAGAGATTGGAGATGAACGGGAACGGGTGCGAGCTGTCAAACGCGAGCGGGGTTAAGGTCGGGAAGATCTCGTTTATGAAAAACGAGTGCATGACCTCTTTTTGCGATTCGCTGAGCGTTGCATAGGAGTGGATGACGAGCCCCGATGCAGCAAGCTTCGGGAGGAGCTCGTTGTGCCAGCAGTCGTACTGGGCTGCCAGCTCCGGGAGAAGTGCCTGCTGGATTGCATCCAGCTGCTGAGAGGGCGTCATGCCATCCGGGGGTGCCTTGAGCACGCCCTTCTTGAGCTGCCGCTGGAGACCCGAGACCCGGACCATGAAAAATTCGTCAAGGTTGTTGGCAAAGATGGCCAGGAATTTTACCCGCTCCAGGAGAGGGTGGCCTGCATCGAGCGCTTCATCGAGGACGTGCCGGTTAAATTTTATCCAGCTCAGTTCCCGGTTGATGAAGAGCAAGGGATTGTCCAGAAGAGATTGATCCGTTTCCACAATTGCAGCCGGTGACGCAGAGGACTCCATATAAAACCCCGGTATATTCAGTATTAGAGATAGACGCCCGATATGGATATAATTCTTCTCACAGGCTTTGTCCGACGTTACGGGGGACCTTATGGGAGAAGAAGGCAGTTCGATTACCCGTTGAAATTATGGAACCGGTAACAGTTGTCAATGAATTCCTGCTTCTGTCGTTCGTTCGGTTTTGTTGCCGGGCTGAGGTACCCGATATTTGGGGTCTGCCGGGCCGGGCAGTACGGGCAGAGGGCAGAATCAACATCGTTTGCCTTGTCGCGTACCGGGCAGTAGTAAATCCCCCCCGTATATTCCACCTTGCCACCTCCGGGAAAAGGAGTCCCGGGGGGGTGGCCGGGTTCGTCGAGCACGAGCATGCAGTAGCCCGAGAGGAGATACTTCAGGAAACGGAGGTGCGGGCCATCCCCTTCCCCGTCATCACGGCACTGGCCGGCAACCATGTCCCAGTACTTCTTCTGCTCATCACCCACCGGCCGTATGAGGGTTTTGAAAAGTCCCTGCTGATTGCTCAGGTGGATCCTCTGATAGGTTCCAAGAAGACTTTCGGTGATCTTCCCGGTCAGCTCTTCACGGTACTCGGGCGTGAGGTCCCGGGCCTTTGTCTCAAAGTTCCGCTTCATCTGCTGGATATCGACCGGGCGGTATATTGATACGAGCCGGGCAATATGCTCCCCGAGCTCCCCGCGGGTTTTTGCATCCTTTAATCTCCGGCAGGCTGAGGGTATGTCTGCAGGTAAGACATGACCCGGGGGAGGTTGTGGCTTCTTTCCAAAGAGCGACATAGGGATACCAGGAAGATGGTACTGATCGTTTCCTGATATGAACCGGAAAAATATAACTCCTCCGGTTGTGGCGGAACGGGTTTTGGGAAACGGGGGTTCTCGCCGGGGGTCACAGTCGCAATTTTAAAGAAAAAAAATCTTTAATTGTTTTCGGATTTTCTCGTACCCCTCTCACAAGTTGCGATAGGTTGCGCCATCCCGAAGGGCGCTCCGCGGCGCATCAATGAGCGGCAAATATCTGGAAGGAAATTGTCACAGTCATCCGAATTTCTCAGTCAAAAATACCGGGGGTCACGCTCCTTGAATTATGAAAAGAATAAAACGGAAACGCGGATTTCCAAATGAAAATTTGCGAATCACGTGACACAGGGGGGGTTCAACCCGGCATTATGATGCCTAGCGCCGCCCCCGACGGGGCGCCCCCGCGGCGCATCAATGAGCGGCAAATATCTGGAAGGAAATTGTCACAGTCATCCGAATTTATCAATCAGAAATACCGGGGGTCAAGGGGATCTCCCCTTGGGTTGCTTCCCCCTTTGGGGGAGAGAGGGGGTCACGCTCCTTATATTGAGAGATGGGAAAAAGGACAATGCGCATTTCGGATTGAGAATTCGCGAATCAAATACGACTGGGACGACTTAATCCCGGCATTATGATGCCTAGCGCCGCCCCCGACGGGGCGCCCCCGCGGCGGTTCAATTACCGGGGAGTACCAAAAAAACATTCCGATAATCTGAACCCTGGCCAAATAAATGATAGTCATCCAAGTAATTCCGTGAATGTCGCGAGGACGCACCCACAGGATACTCCCGATAGAATAAAAATCTGTACACAACAATCCAGCCCAGCGAGGCCCCGACGAGACGGCCGAGCGACCCCCGAAGGGGGTGGGCATGCTCATACAATCAAAAAGAGGTATGAGATTATTTCGGGACATGACATATTTCCCGTGTATAATGAAATCTCTATTATTTCCATCACGGTTATTAGTAATAACCGGCCCCCGGTTCCTACACCGCAATGCATTCTTTTATAAAAAAGCACAATCATAGCATCTCTTCATCATGTCGCTTGGTCCGGTTCCGGTCATTATTGGCGTGCTCTGCCTGCTTCTCCTTGTACTTCCTGCCGGAGCAGTCAGCATACAGCATATCGATGCAACGGTTGCCGAAAATGGTGATACGGAAATTATTGCTGACTATACCCTCAGCTGGGTGGAGAAAGCAGCGGTCTGGCCTGCAGCTATCCCCCTGCTGTATTCATCCCCGAAGAAGAATATCGATATCCTCTCGGTCTCACCTAATGAAGCCCGGGTCAATGTCAAAGGCCTGGTCAAAGTGCGCCAGATCCCCGATGCCCGCAAGTACACCACACCGGCGTTCTCCCTTGCAGAGGCCAGGAAAACCCTGAACACGTTCTGGTTTGGCAATATGGTTGCCCTGGACGGGTCGGCAGGAACCCTCACCATCCGGTTCCCGGACGGGGAGATCATCGAGTATCAGGACCTCACTACCGTCCCATCCTTTGAGCACGTGACGGGTAACCAGTAGTAGGGATACCCTACGGTTACCAGGCAGATCCGGCCCGGATGTGCCATATATCCAGGTTCATTTCCGGTCGATCCGGTAGGTTCCCGTTGGTACCAGGATCTCGAAACGGGCTCCTTTCCCAAAAGTACCGGTCTCCGTTACGGTCATGCCGGTGATCGAGAGAATTTCCCGGGACAGGAAGAGGCCAAGACCGGTGTTCTTCCCGTATCCTTTGGTAAATATCCGTCCTTTCTCGGTTTGTGGAATTCCTTCCCCGTCATCCTCCCACAGGATGGTGAGATGATCCAGAGAATCGCAGGCTGATATGGTGATATTCTTTGCATGTTTTCCATGACGGATGGTATTATCCAAAAGATTCGAGAAGACTTTTTCGAGGATTGGATCTGCATAAACGATGACACCATTACATTCGTTCCGGAGATTCAGGCCGGCAGGCACCGGAAGATTCCGCGTCACCCGGCCAATATCCTGCCAGACGGGGGCAGTTGTACCCAGGTCCTGGTAAATTCTCGTAAACTCGATCTGGTTGCTGATGGCATTTTTTGCAGTCTCCACTTTGTCAAGATAGCTTATCATCTTGGGATCCGCTGCGATCTCCCGGGCAAAACTGAGGTATCCGGCAAGGACCGTGATATTGTTGAGTATATCATGGCGGGTGATGCTGTTGAGGAGATTGAGTTTCCGGTTGGTAACCTGGAGCACCTGTTCCGTGCGTTTCCGCTCGGTAATATCGCGGGTAAATGCAAAACTGTATTCCCGGTTATCCTTGTTGACATACACTGCCATGATCTCGACATCAATGATAGTACCGTTCCTGCACCGGTGCCGGGTGGTAAACAACAGGGTTTTTTTGTTCCTGAGATCAGATACCGACTTTTCATAGATTTCCGGAGAGAAATCCGGGTCCAGTTCAGAAATTTTCATGGAGTGGAATTCCTCGCGGGTATACCCGGTGATCCGGCAGGCTGCATCATTCACGTACAGGATATTTCCGGCAAAGTCAAGCCAGAACACCTCGTCAAACGCCGCATCAACCGAGATCTTGAGGAGTTTTAACTCGTCTTCGATATGTTTCTGCTCGGTAACATCCTGGCATACGACAATAACATTCAGTTTTTTGTCAGGCCCAAAAATGGCCCGGGCACGCTCGTCAACCCAGAGCATACTGCCATCTTTCCGGATCTTGCGGAACTGCCAGTGGAAAACTTTTCCGGGCGACTGCAGGCAGGTCCCAAACTGCTCCAGGACTGCCGGGCGGTCTTCCGGATAAAAGACATCCAGCACCGGCCTGCCTTCCAGTTCATTGCGGGTATAGCCAAGCGAAGATGCCCCGAACTGGTTTACTGAAAGGACGGTTCCATATTCATCCATGATGAAGAGCATGGTCGGGTTATCGTCGAACAGAATACGGTATTGTTCCTGGCTTGCAATAAGAGCCTGCTCTTTTTTGCTCAGTTCATCGTACTTCTGCCGGAGCTTATCTTCCGTTGACTTGAGGTCCTCGTAGGCAATTTTTATCTCCTCGTTTTTGCGATGAAGCTCTTCCTTTGCCTTCTCAAGCCGGGTTGTCTCGGCAGTAACCGTCAGGATTGCGGAACGATCATTGATGGTTACCGGGAGAGTTGAGAAAAGGACCTGGACTTTCCTTGACCCCTTCCCGGTAAGGACCATGGACATATGCTCGATCTTTCCTTTCACGAGCAGGTGGGTGGTAAGCCTGCCGAAATCGATCGGGGAGAGAAGTCCGAGGTCCACGGGAGTCTTTCCCAGGACTTCTGCAAGCGAATAACCACTGCTCTTCAGAAACGCGTTATTGACCGCAAGGAATTTGCCATCCGGGATACTGTTGATGGTGATAGGATACGGGCTGTTGTCGAAAATGACCCGGAACATCACTTCCTGTTCGCGGAGTGCTTCTTCCGAGGCCCGGCGTTCGGTAATATCCCGGGCAGCGGCAAGGACAACGGTCTTACCCGTGAGATCGATGCGGCGGAGGGTAATTTCAACCGGGAAGACCGATCCGTCTTTTCTTTTATGTTCTCCGGAGAATGTGGTGATATCATCCTTAAGGATCCGGTCCCGTATCCCTTCCATCTTCTTTTTGTGGGCGTCGGACACAATATCCCGGACCGTAAGACCAAGCAGTTCTTCCCTTGTGTATCCCAGCTTGCTGCACATGAGGTCATTGACGTCAAGGAAAGGACCCGGCAGGCCATCGGGACGGATCTCATGGATATACACTTCATCCGTTGCGCTGTTAAAGAGGGTGCGGTACTTCTGTTCGCTTTCACGGATTTGTTTTTCATTGAAGACTAGCTCATCATACTGCCCGCGCAGCTCTTCATCCTGGGCAGTGAGCTGCTCATACGCAGCCTGGATCTCATCATTCTTTTGCCGGAGTGTATCTTCTGCCTGTTTCAGGTTTGTGACATCGCGTCCAACGGACTGGTATTCCCGGAGAGATCCTGAATCATCGAAGATTGCCCGGTTGGTCCAATCCAGCCATCGTACCTGGCCGTCGTGCAGGATCATCCGGTGGGTTATCTGCCCGACCGGATGATCCCGGGTAAGGGAGGCAAAATGCCGGTGTACCAGGGGGATATCTTCTTTTGGGATATTTGGGAAGATGCGTTTTTTTAGGATCTCTTCACGGGTTGTCGAGAAATACCGGCAATAGGCATTGTTGACAAAGACAAATGTCCCGTCAGGCAGGCTGCGGGATATGAGTTCCGTCTGGTCCTCGACAACGCCCCGGTACCGCGCCTCGCTCTCGATTAAGGCCGCCTCGGTCCGCTTTTTATCGGTTACATCCCGGAATATCCCCCGGGTATACTGGGGTTTCCCATCGGCAATATGACAGCTTGCCATCCCCTCGACAAACACTTTCCTCCCGTCCTTTGCCCGGAAGACCGCTTCTATGATCCCAACATCCTCTCCTCCAACCACCCGAAAAAAGATCTCCATGCAGTGCTGCCGGCTCTCCTCATGGATGATATCGAAGATGGTCAGACCGGCGAGTTCTTCCTCGGTATACCCAAGAGTATTGCTCCATTTTTTGTTGACGAACAGGAAACGGCCCTCTGGAGTTACGCTCTGGATAAGGTCCGAGGCATTCTGGATATCATGAACCCGCTGCTCCTGTTCGGCAAGCGTAAGAAGCGTGTGTCTCATCTGTACTGCCCTGCGGACAACATGTGCGAGTTCAGTAAAAAGAGGCCTCGGGGCTCCTCCTTTCTGGAGATAATTATCAGCACCATTGTTCAGGGCCTCGATAACCACTTCCTCCCGGCCCCGGCCGGTGAATATGATGAACGGGATCCGGTTGCCGCCCGCTCTCACGGTCTTCAAAAAAGAGATGCCATCCGATTCCGGCATCTGGTAATCAGAGATGATAGCATCGTAGTTCTTCTGCTCAAGAAGGGTGAGGGCATCCTGAACAGAGACAGCAGTATCAACGCTGAATTCATTGTTCTGCTCAAGGAACTGTTTTCCCAGTTCAAGGAGAGAGGGTTCGTCATCTACATACAGAACGAGTATCGGCATTTCCTGGACTCAAGACTCCTGTTCTCCAATCCTGGGTGGAGATTTATTTACTTTCCCGGATACCCGCCCTGAAGGATATCCTGTTGTGGGTATGCTGGATATTTTCTGGTATCTGATATAATATCTTCGCAGGCCGGCAGAGGGGGGTATGGCAGGTCAGATAATTCAGATTGTTCATTCTTTATAGAAGATCGATAAAAGGGAATCCGAAAAAGAACGCAGGATATGTCCCGATAGAGCCGGGGATGATTACCTTCGACGGGAATTTTTCTCACAAAAAAAGAGACTGTCCTGACAGGACAGATTCACTTCCCGCTTGTCACGGTCTTTGAACCCCGGAGGATGCCGACCGTGCCGGTCCGGACAAATTCCTTGATCCCGTACTGGCGCAGGAGTTTTTCGAGTGCATCGATCTTGTCGCTGTCGCCGATGACCTGGAGGATCAGGGTCTTGGCCCCGACATCCACGATGGATGCCCGGAAGATGGAGGCGATCTGCATGATCTCGGCCCGGGTGCTGCCAAGCTCAGCGGTCACCTTGATGAGGGCGAGCTCCCGCTCAACCCGTTCGCTGTCGGTCAGGTCAGAGACCTTGATGACTTCGATGAGCTTGTTGAGCTGCTTCATCACCTGCTCGATCTTCATGTCATCGCCGATAACAACGATGGTGATCCGGCTCATGTCCGGTTCCTCGCAGGGTCCGACAGCTAGGCTCTCGATATTGAACCCGCGCCGGGAGAAGAGCCCGGTAACCCTTGATAAGACACCGGCCCGGTTCTCGACCAGCACGGATAACGTGTGCGGTTTCATACTCGCGGATGCCCCCCTATCATCTCGTTGATGGCAGCACCGGCCGGGACCATGGGGAAGACATTGCCCTCCCGCTCGATCCGGAAGTCCATAACAAACGGACCATTGCAGTCAAGGGATGCCTGCAGGGCACTCTTCACCTCATCCGGGGAATCGACCCGCATTCCTTCTATGCCGTACGCATTTGCGATCTTCACGAAATCGACCGGCGGGAGTTCCGTAAACGAGTACCTCCGGTCAAAGAAGAGCTCCTGCCACTGCCGCACCATGCCAAGGAACATGTTGTTTAAGATAACAACCTTGACCGGGATATTGTTTGACGCGATGGTGCCGAATTCCTGGATGTTCATCTGGATGCTGCCATCGCCCGCAATATCGAAGACCGGGACATCCGGCCGGGCAAAATGAGCGCCCATCGCTGCCGGAAGCCCGTATCCCATGGTACCAAGTCCCCCGGAGGTGATCCAGGTACGCGGGTTGTGGAAGCAGAAGTGCTGGGCAGTCCACATCTGGTTCTGGCCAACTTCCGAGACAATGACCGCCTTGTCCTTCACCATGTCTGAAAGCATCCGGATAATGTACTGCGGGTGCAGTCCTCCGTCCTCTGGAACCTTGAGCGGATGGTGCTGTTTCCAGTGCCGGATTTTCTTCTGCCAGTTCTCCCGGGCATCCTGTTTCTTCATTAAGGCCAGCAGGTCTTTTAAAACGGCCTTTACATCACCCACAATCGGGACATCCACCCGCTTGTTCTTGCCTATCTCGGCTGGGTCGATGTCGATGTGGATGATCTTCGCATGCTTTGCAAAGGTATCGATCTTGCCGGTTACCCGGTCATCGAACCGGGCGCCGATGGCGATCATGAGGTCGCTTTCCGTTACTGCAAAGTTGGCGTATTCCGTGCCATGCATGCCGAGCATCCCCAGGTTGAGCGGGTGGTTGCACGGGATGCAGCCAATGCCCATCAGGGTTGTCGTGACCGGGATGGATGCAAGCGTTGCAAATTCCACGAGCTCGGCGGATGCGTTTGACGAGATGATCCCGCCACCGGCGTAAATGAGTGGACGTTCAGCCTGCCCGAGCAGTTCGAGCGCTTTCTCGATCTGCCGCTTGTGGCCTTTGTACGTGGGATTGTAGCCCCGGAGGACAACCTTCTCGGGGAGTTTCACATCACCGGCAAGCCCGGTGCTCACGTCTTTTGGGATATCGATGAGGACCGGTCCCGGCCTGCCGGTACCGGCAATGTAGAACGCTTCCTGGACAACCCGGCTCAGTTCACCTGCCGTCTTCACCAGGTAATTGTGCTTGGTGACGGGCATCGTGATACCGGTAATATCCGATTCCTGGAACGCATCGTTCCCGAGAAGGTTGGTCGGTACCTGGCCGGTCAGCGCAACCACCGGGATCGAGTCCATGTAGGCTGTTGCAATGCCGGTGACCAGGTTACAGGCACCGGGGCCCGAGGTGGCAAGACATACCCCTACACGACCGCTTGCCCTTGCATACCCGTCCGCGGCATGCGCTGCAGCCTGTTCGTGCCGTACAAGGATGTGCTGCAGGGGTGAATCATAGAGTTCATCATAGATAGGCAGCACCACTCCGCCGGGATAGCCAAAGATGATCTTGACCCCTTCGCGCTGGAGTGATTCAACGAGGATTTTTGCCCCGGTTTTCATGTCTTGTCCCTCAGTAGTCTGTTCATGCCGGCGATCATCGCCTCGACACTTGCCATGATGATGTCGGTGCGGGCGCCGCGTGAAGTAATTATCTTCCCGTCTTTACTTAATCTTACTGTCACTTCGACAAGGGCATCGGTTCCGCCCTGGATTGCGTCAACGTGATATTCTTCAAGCCGGATGTCTGCCACTTCGCCTACGCATTTGCGAAGCACCTGCATGGCCGCATCCACCGGCCCGTCACCGGTTGCAGCACCGGTCATCTCCTGCCCGTTTACCACAAGGGTTACGGATGCTGTCGGGATCATGTGGCTTCCCGAGGTGGCGGTGAACTGGCGCATCTTGATGACCGGCTTGCACTCTATCGCGAGCACGGCATCGGCAACCGCCATGAGGTCGGCGTCCGTGACGCGCTTCCCGCCATCGCCCAGCTGCTTGATCCTTTTGACGATCTCTTTTACCTGGGGCTCGTCAGCCTTGTAATTCATTTCCTGCAATGCCGCTTCAACCGATGCGGTTCCGGAATGCTTGCCGAGAACAATCCGGCGCTTGCGGCCAACCATCTCGGGTTTCACCGACTCGTACGTGGACGGCTCGCGGATAACGCCATGGGCATGGATGCCGCTCTCGTGCGTGAAGGCCATTTCGCCTACGATCGCCTTGTTCACAGCAAGGGGCACCCCGGTGAGCCGGGATACGAGGCTCGAGAGCGGGTAAAGGTGCTCCTTGTGGATCCGGGTTTCATAACCGTACAGCACTTCGAGCGCCATCACAACTTCCTCAAACGGCGTATTGCCGGCCCGTTCCCCAAGGCCATTGACGGTCACGTGGGCGCAGGATGCCCCGGATTTCAGGGCAGCCATCGTATTGGTCAGGGCAAAGCCGAGATCGTCATGGCAATGGATGGAGAGCGGGGCTATTTTTGCAAGGGGCGGGATCCAGTCGGCCACTTTTTCCGGCGTGAGCAGGCCTACCGTATCGCAGAAGCAGAGCCGGTCGGCCCCATGTTCGACGCCGGCACTAAAGAGTGATGCAAGGAACTGCTGATCTGCCCGCGATGCATCCTCGCCGCTCAGTTCCACGATCAGCCCCCGGCTTTTCGCGTGCTCGACGGCATCGAGCGCCATTGCAACGACTTCCTCGCGGGTCTTTCGCATCTTCTTTGCAATGTGCAGGTCACTGACCGGGACAACGAGATGGATGGAGTCCACGTCGCAGTCGGCAGCATAGTCAATGTCGAGATGGAGGGCCCGGACAAACGTACAGATCTCTGATTTCAGCCCGGCACCGGTGATCCGGCGGATTGATTCCCGTTCTCCTTCCGAAGCAGCTGCAGACCCGGCCTCGATGACATCGACACCAATCTCCGAGAGCCGTGATGCAATTTCCAGTTTTTGATCTGGATTCAGCGAGACACCGGGAGTCTGTTCCCCGTCCCGTAATGTTGTATCTAAAAAGCGCATGTTATCGACAAATAAAACATTCACTCATGGCAAATCACCATGAATAATCGTAGGAATGAAGAATATAAATAGATTCGGGCATTTTGAGTTTTTTTGTTATTCTGGTGCAGTTGCGATACAATCTGCCGGAACATTGTTTATTGCCCGTGATATTCCGAATTCATTTCACTCCACGGGTACCTGAATCGTATCGGATGCCCTGCATTCTATCTTCATTTTGAGGGGGACTCCCACACTCCCCCCTGGGGGGAAGCATCCCCAGGGGTGCACCCCTTGACCCCCATTCAGATCAATGGTTCCAACCAACTCTCGTGCAAAGCGAGACTTCGGTACTGCGGCCGGGCAAACCCCCTAGAGGGGTAAGCTATGGTATTTAAACGCACATGAACGGACGTTCACACCCGAAGTATGAAAATTAAAAAGGGAATTTCAGGAGCGCTCATAAGCATCAGGGCCTTGGTACGGCACAGCGGGACAATTACCTGTTTTTTTATATTAGCAGGTGATTGAAGCGCCGCGGGGGCGTCCCTACGGGAGCGGCGCAAGCCATCATAATGCCGGGATTTACTCGTCCTTGTCTTACCTTATTCGCAAATTTTCAATAGAAACCGACATGAACCGATAGAGTTCACACCAGAACGATGAAAATCAGTCAATCACCCGGAATTAATATGAGTCCCCCCCGCCTCAGGGCCCCTCGCGGGGCACGGCGGGGCAATTACCGGTTCACGGAATATCGCCCATTGAGGCCGCCGCGGGGCGCCCTTCGGGGCGGCGGCAATTATCCTAAAGGGGGTATGGGGGCATCAGCCCCCATCATTCGAATTTAAGCATGATTTAATATGGAAATGTCTTCGGAATTTTCCATTCTGGGTGCCTGTGGCCGCTGGCATCGTGAGTGTTTTCAATAGAAACTCCAGGGAAATTATTTCGGGATTCGACAAAATTATTTTTTTACTTAAAATGAACAAATATTTGTTATATTTCATGAAAAAATCCTTCTTTTTTTGGTATTTGATGAAATGGTATAAGGAGCATCCCGACAAAATAATAATATCCCGTATAAGAGATGCACCAAGTTCCAGGAGGATGAGATGTTCAGGGTAATGTACGTTGACGATGAACCTGCCTTACTGGATCTGGGTAAAATATTCCTTGAACAATCCGGCAACCTCCAGGTTGATACGGTTTCTTCTGTTGAAGATGCAATAGTCCTGCTCCAGAAAGAGAGATATGATGGTATCATCTCTGATTACCAGATGCCGGGAAAAGACGGCCTGGATTTCCTCAAATATATCCGTTCCCACAACATTGACCTCCCGTTCATCCTTTTTACCGGTCGCGGACGGGAAGAGATCGTCATAGAAGCCCTCAACAGCGGTGCAGACTTCTATCTCCAGAAAGGGGGCGAGCACAAATCCCAGTTTGTTGAACTCGAACATAAGATCAGGAAATCCATTGAACGCAAACGTATCCAGGACCGGCTCAGGGAATCCGAACAGCGGATGGCCGGCATCATCAATTTCTTACCCGATGCAACATTTGCCGTAAATCTTGACAAGAAAGTAATTGCCTGGAATAAAACCCTGGAGATGATGACCGGTATCCCCGCGGATGCCGTTCTTGGAACTTGTGGATTCCCGGTCACTCCTTCTGGCAGCAGCATGAGAAAACCGTCCCTTGTCGATATCGTTCTCACCCGGAACAAGGAGCCTGAAATACAATATCCCGATGTCCACCGGCAGGGGGACCGGGTCATATCGGAAACCTATATGCCTGAACTTTATGGCGGAAAAGGTGCCCATGTCTGGCAGGTAGCTTCGCCACTCTATGACACCCGCGGCAATATGATTGGAGCTATTGAAGCATTCCGCGATATCACCCAGCGAAAAATTGCCGAAGAAGAACTCCGGTACAAGAATGAAGAACTCCATGCAGCGTATGAGCAGCTCACTGCAACAGAAGAAGAACTCCGGCAGAATTACGATGAGCTGAGCAAAAGCGAGCAGGAACTCCAGCAGGAGAAGGAGCGGTACCGGAGCGTGGTCGAGGACCAGACTGAGCTCATCTGCAGGTTCAGCCCTGATCGGAAACTTACGTTTGTCAATGATGCCTACTGCCGGTATTTCGGGCTCGGCCGGGCCGCGTGTCTTGAAGAGCAGCACCATGTAGAGATTCCGGAGGAAGAACGACAGGCATTGCACGAGCATATCCTCTCCCTTTCACAAGAGAACCCGGTTGCTTCCATTGAACACCGCATCATCACCCCTTCCGGGAAGGTGCGGTGGCAGCACTGGAGTGACCGGGCTATCATTGATGCGACCGGCAAAATAATCGAATACCAGTCGGTTGGCCGGGACATCACCCGCCGGAAAGAAGCAGAAGATGAGTTGCAGAGAAAGAACGAAGAAGTCCATGCTGCCTACGAACAGCTGACCGCAGTTGAAGAAGAATTACGGCAGAACTACAATGAGCTGAGCAGGAGCGAGCTGGAACTCCAGCGGGAGAAGGAGCAGTACCGGAGCGTAGTCGAGGACCAGACTGAATTTATCTGCCGGTTTACTCCTGACGGGCAAATAACCTTTGTCAATGATGCCTACTGCCGTTATTTCCAGAAAACACGGCAGGAACTCATTGGCAGAAGATTCTCGCCAAAAATTGTTTCTGACGAGCAGGAGATGATAAAAAACCATTTCTCCCGTATCCGGCCCGATCACCCGGCCGGCACTATCGAGCATCGGATCATCATGCCTGATTATGAGATCCGCTGGCAGCAGTGGTCGGACCGGGCAATCTTCGATAACCAGGGAATGGTTATCGAATTCCAGTCAGTGGGAAGGGACATCACAGACCGGAAACGAATGGAAACCGCACTGCAGGAATCCAACCAGAAACTCAACCTCCTCTCGAGCATCACCCGGCATGATATCCTCAACCAGCTGACCGCTCTTCAGGGATATCACCTCCTCCTCAAGGACACCATCCCGGAAGATGACCGGAAACGCTGGCTGGCAGGAGCAATAAAAGCCGGCGAGACCATCCAGAGCCAGATCCTGTTCACCCAGCAGTACCAGGATATCGGTCTCCAGAAACCCCGGTGGCAGAACCTGTTTGCCTGCCCCGGCTCCGTTGCAAAAGAACACGGGTTTTCGCTGGTATCTGTTGATTCCGGCTTAAGCGAGATTGAAGTATTTGCCGACCCGCTCTTAAAAACAGTATTTTACAACCTGTTTGAAAATGCGGTCATGCATGGCGGGAATACCCGGCACATCCATGTTACCGGCCAGAGTGCAGGGAACGGTTTTTTGATCATTGTCACTGATGACGGGAATGGAATACGCGAACCCTACAAGGAAAAGATCTTCAAAAAAGGGTTTGGCAACCATACCGGTCTTGGCCTCTTCCTTGTCCGGGAAGTTCTCTCGATTACCGGACTGACCATAACAGAAAGCGGGATACCCGGGGAAGGTGCCCGGTTCGAGATCCTGGTGCCCCGGGACATGTTCCGGAAGATATCCGGGACCTGTTCCATCAGATAGCTAAAAATAATCCTGACCGTGAACAGGAAGTTTTTCTACCTCTGCATAATTATATACGTAGAGGATACTGTGCCATGTCCCGAACACTTGAACAATGGATGGTTCCCGGTCTGTTTATTTCTGTGATCCTGACCGGGTTTTTTCTGGTTCCTGCAGGAGCTCTCACCATATCTCAATCAAATTACGGGGTTTCTTCCTCCCCGGTCATTGCAAACGGCGATCCGGTCCTGATAAAAGGGATCGCAACCGGGCACCCGAGAAACGGACTGCAGGTCTGGCTCACCGGATACAATTACCTGAAAGTCTCTACAATATCGGTCAATGATGACAACACGTTCACGTACGAACTGAAAGATACCGATACCCGCACCATGTCACCGGGACAGTATTTTGTCGTGATTCAGCACCCGATGATGAATGGGCAGTTTGATGTGGTGTACAATGCAGGAACCGGTGAAGTATCCAACCTCCAGCTCGGTACAAACGGGATGGCCATATACAAAATGTCGGGATCCGGAAGCCTCCAGAGCCCGGCCGGGGCATCGGCACTTGTCCGGGCTATCAGCAGCCAGAATATTGACGATACATTCACTACGTACTCGTTTGTAATCGGCACACCGTCAACCACAATCAATCCAATCGGCGATCATTATGTTGGCGACAAGTTCACTATTTCCGGGTACACGAACCTGGCCTCCGGTGACAACCTGCAGGTCGAGATCACGTCCACGTCATTTTCACCCACCCAGAAAACCTCGGACGGGAGATTTTCCGGGATCGCGAAAACCATCAAAGTCCAGCCGGGAACCGGTGGGAAAAACCCCTGGTCTGTTGACGTGGATACCTCATCCTTCCGGCCCGACGAGTATATGGTAACGGTCTCCGGCATCACCCAGACAACAACCGGATCAACAAGCTTCAGGGTTCTTGAACCGGTTGCGCCTGCTCCAGCAACTCCGGTGATGGTGGTTACAACAACCCCGACGCCAGCGCCGACCACCATCGTCCCCGCAACAACGCTTCCGCCAACCAAAAAATCCCCGGTTGGTCTCCTGCCGGTCATCTGTGCCAGCAGTCTTGCCCTGGTATTGATACGAATCAAAAAAGAGTAGAAAAGGGTACAGTTGATACGAGATGATCCGATCCGGTTCAGACCCGGATTGTGAAAAACCTGCTTGTCGGGGGGCATTCCGCATAATGGCCCCGTTCTGTCAGGCCGGGGCAATTCCGTTTCGTCAAATGAGTGAGAAATCGATCTGCCAATTTTCAAAAATTACGAGCGTGACCCCCTCACTCCCCCAGCGGGGGAGGCTGCCCAAGGGGTGCACCCCTTGACCCCCGCTCTTTTTTGGATTTGGTAACCCGGATGATTATCATTTCAAAAATCGGGTTTCAGATCCCCGGAATAATTTCCGTTGAGCTATTGTACGGTAATTGATGCGCCGCAGGGGTGCCCCGTCGGGGGCGGCGCAGGGAATCCTTACGGGTATATGAGAGTATATCATTCTTTTTTTTAAAGCATGCTTTCCAAGAAAAATCCTATTTTACGTTATGTCTCTCCTCCCAAGTAGGAGCGTGACCCCCTCTCTCCCCCAGAGGGGGAGGCAGCCCAAGGGGAGAACCCCTTGACCCCCGCTCTTTTTTGGATTTGTTAACCCGGATGATTATCTTTTCAAAAATCGGGTTTCAGATCACCGGAATAATTTCCGTTTAGCTATTGTACGGTAATTGATCCGCCGCGGGGGCGCCCCGTCGGGGGCGGCGAGGGAATCCTTACGGAAGTATGAGGTAGTGCGAGCCCCTGTCTGCATATCTGACAAGAGGAATTCATTGATACCGATTAGCAAATGAGTGTGACCCCCTCACTCCCCCAGAGGGGGAAGCAGCCCAAGGGGCGAACCCCTTGACCCCCACCGTTGTATCTTGTTTTTATTCAACCCTTCAAGTAACAAAATCTCTGGGGGAAGCCACTGGTGTGCGGTGGCAAAGAGCATGATACGCCAAAGCCCCCCCAAAGTGACTGCCTGATTCACGTGCGCACATTAACATCGCATGAAAAAAGAGCAGTTACCAGCCAAGCACAAGCGACCTGACCTGGGTATAACTGTCCAGGGCATCCTGCCCGTTCTCCCGGCCGATCCCGCTGGATCCGACTCCTCCGAACGGTATTTCCGGGGGAATTGTCAGGTGCCGGTTCACCCAGACGATACCGGCATGGATCTCGTCAAAGGCTTTTTTCGCGGTATGCATATTCGAAGTCCAGATCGAAGCACCGAGGCCAAAACGGGTACTGTTGGCTTCCCTGATGGCAGTTTCCAGGTTGGGAACGGTCATGACCGGAAGCACCGGCCCGAATATCTCTTCGGTAACGAGACCCGACCCGGCCACGACATCCGTTACCAGGGTGGGCCGGTAAAAATTCCCCTGCTCATACGCCATCCCCTTGAGAGCACATCCTCCGGTAATAATCTTCCCCAGATTATTTTCACGTGCATCTTCAACCGCCCTGCTGATAATCTCGCGCTGGCTGCTGCTGTTGAGCGGGCCCATATCGATCCGGGGGCCGAGGCCGTTTCCCACATTCAGGGTACCAATCTGCTCTTTGAGTTTCCGGATAAATACATCGGCAACCGCTTCATGGACATATAATCGTTTGACTGCCGTGCAGGTCTGGCCGGCATTGTAGAACCTTCCCCTCACTGCTCCTTCGACTGCGCGCTCGATATTGGCGTCATTCATCACGATCATGGGATCCGAACCCCCCAGCTCAAGGGTTAATTCCATGAGGTGATGGGAGGCAAGTTCGCGGATTTTCATGCCGGTTGCACAGCTGCCGGTGAACGAGAGTTTCCGGACATCCGGGTGGCATACGAGGCCCTCACCGGCCTCTTCACCCCTGCCGGTGATGATATTCAATACGCCAGGCGGGAGGCCCGATTCGTCAAGGATCTTTGCAAGCCGGAGACTGGTCAGGGGGGTTGAGGATGCCGGTTTCAGGACCAGGGTATTTCCGGCAAGGAGCGCTGGGCCGGTCTTCCATCCCATGATGAGGACCGGCATATTCCAGGGGATGATGGCCCCGCAGACGCCGAGCGGCTCGCGGACAACAATCCCGTCGCCGGAGGACCCAAGGCGGAGGAACTGGCCGGACTGGTGTGCAGAGATCCCGGCATAAAATTCAAGGATATTTGCAAACCCCCGCACTTCGTCAACAGATTCCCGGAGGGGTTTTCCCTGTTCCATGGTCAGGAGCCGGGCAAGATCCTTGTGCTGTTCCCGCACCTTCTCCGCGGCATGGAACAGGATCATCCCGCGCTCCCGCAGGCTCTTCTTCTTCCAGGCTTCCCCTGCTGCTTGTGCGGCATCCACTGCCCGGGCTGCATCTTCGGCCCGGCCGGCAGGCACGCGATCAATGGTCTCACCGGTTGCCGGGTTCTTTATCTCCATCCACGCCTCGTCAAGCGATGCGGTTTCAGTACCCCCAATCCTCATCAGCATAATAATTACCCTGTTTTTCCCGCTCTGTTAGAAATACATGGACACACGTTTTTATAAATTCCCCACCCTGCCCCGGGGCGGATTGGTCACTATGGTGAAAAACCGGGATCATCTGGAGAGCACGGTCGTGTTTTGCAGAAAAAATCCCTGCTGCCGTTTATGAGTTATACTCCGGGTTGTGGATATACTGCATGCCATCGGCATAGGCATTCTTACCGGTAAATGTGGCAAGCGCCTGTTCCCCGTCACTGACCACCATGACCGGAGTATTCTCCCGCACAAGGAACCAGAGTTCAACAAGTTCGCATTCTTCAATTTTCAGTCCATGGACAAGAGATGAAGCCGGTTCAAGTTCCATCCGCTCCCGTCCAAGCTCCCCGGGCCGGATCCGGAAAAAGAAGAAGAAGACCTGGCTGGCATTCAGCAGATCCGAGACCAGGATCTCGGATTTCATCTCTTCAGGAAGCAGGTCAAGTCTCCGGCAGAGGCATGCCGTATCTTCATCGCAGGCTTCCAGGATCTTGTCCACCGCCGCAACAAGGGTCTTATAAGGAATTTTTGATGGATTGTTACTCATTGGCATCCATTGGATTTACCGGGTAAAAATCACTTCCTGCTGCACTAAAAAAACGTCCCGGAACAAAAACCCTTATTCCGATCGCCGGGATATGAATACAGGTGAAAGAAGAGGACACGGACTGGCAGATCTATCACCTTATCCCGGAAGGTTCTGCAATTACCGGCCCGGAACTGTGCAGCAGGAGCGGACTGGACGCGGTGGCAGTTGCGGCATCTCTTGAAAGGCTTGAGCGCTCCTGCTTAATCGAACGTTCAGGCGATTCGATCCGTATGCTGAACTTTGGCGAGGCGCTTCTCCGCAACCAGTGCAAATACGAAAAAGACCTGCCGTTCACTATCGAGAACGGGGTAATAAAAACAAGGAAAAACGAGCATGCCAGACCATGAAGTAGCAATTCTCCGGATCGGCCACCGGCCTGAACGGGACCAGCGCGTGACCACCCATGTGGGACTGACCGCCCGGGCTCTCGGGGCAAAGGGAATGTACCTGGCAGCATCCGACAAGGGTGTTGCAGAGAGCATAGCAGATGTTGTTGACCGGTGGGGAGGGGATTTCTTCTGCCAGGACAACGTGAAGTGGCGCTCCTGCATAAGGAACTGGAAGGCCGACGGCGGGACCGTTGTCCACCTCACCATGTACGGGCTCAACCTCCCGGACATTATCGGCGAGATACGGCCCCACGGCAGGATCCTTGTCATTGTCGGGGCCGAGAAAGTTCCCGGTGAGATCTACGGCATGGCCGATTACAATGTCGCAGTAACGAGCCAGCCCCATTCCGAGATCTCGAGCCTGGCACTCTTCCTTGATCATCTTGACTTGGGAACAGGGCTTACCCATGAATTCCCCGGCGCAAAGATCCGCATTATCCCTTCAAAAATGGGAAAACAGACGGAGGGCCTGTGAAGGGACGGGTGCTCATTGCCGGTTTCTCAACCCGCCATGTAGCACAATCAGCCCACAAGGCCGGCTATGAAGTCTGTTCTGTTGATCATTTCTGCGACCAGGATCTTGCATGGTATACCAAAGACCGGGAGAAATTTGAAGACCTTGCCGGTCTCCCCGATGCCATAGAGCGCATCTGCAGGAGACACAGGTTTGACTTTTTTATTCCCACTTCCGGGGCAGAAGAGCTGGAGATCCCAATCAATTCCCCGAAGTCATCCCAAAAGACCATTGCGCAATTCATGGATAAGCTCGATACCCAGCATTTTTTTGATAGGAACAATATTCCGGTCCCACGAATTCTCCCACAAGACCAGTACCCAATTATGGCAAAGCCCCGGAAGGGAGCCGGGGGATGGAGGAACGCAATCCTCAATGACCCTGCTGCCGAGACTGCATGGGAATCGCTCTATCCCGGCGTACCCTACATCCGGCAGGAGGTTATCAAAGGCGTCCCGGCCAGCGTCTGCTGCGTGGCAACGGGAACAAGCGCCATGGCAATTGCAGCCAACAGCCAGATCCTCCGGGGGAACGGGGAGTCCGCGTTCGGTTTCTCCGGGTCGATGACCCCGTTCTCCCACCCGGATACGGGCCGGATGATCGCACTTGCCGAACGCATTGCAGCTCTCAGCGGGTGCCGGGGAACAATCGGGATCGATTTTGTTCTTGGGGAGAAGATGCCGTATGCGATCGAGATCAACCCCCGCTTCCAGGGAACGGTAGATACGGTTGAGCGTGCCTGCGGCTGCAACCTCTTTTCCTCTCACATCAATGCCTGTGCGGGAATTCTTCCGGCATCAAGACCACCGTGCGGGCAGGTTGCAGTCCGGAGCATCCTGTTTGCCGACCGCGACCTGACCATCAAAGCCGATCTTGCGGTCCTGAAAGATTTTGTTGCCGATATTCCCTGGCCGGGAACCATCCTTGAGGAAGATCAGGCTATCGTGAGCATATATGGATGGGGAAGCACAGAAGAATCTGCACTCGCGCTGCTGGATAAACATATTACCATCGTCCGACAATATATGCGCTGATGGATCCAACGGAAGAAGCGATCAATGATCCCGCAATACGTTCCTATCTCCACCGCCTTGTCGGTGATGAAGGCCTCAACCTCCTTGAACGGTTTCCCCGGGAAGGCGAATACAGTGATGAAGACCTTGCAGCCAAGACCAGTATCAACTTAAACTCGGTACGGCACACCCTGTATACGCTCTACGAGAAACGCCTGGCTGAATACCACCGGATCAAGAACAACGAGACCGGCTGGCTCACGTACCTCTGGCAGCTCCGCATCGATCATATCTATGACTCGATCCGGGAAGATATGGCCCTTGTTCTCGAAAAACTGAACCGGCGCGAGAGATACGAAGAAGAGAATGACTTCTATATCTGCAAGGACTGCCACCTTATCTTCACGTTCCCGCAGGCAATGAACATTGATTTCAAGTGCCCTGACTGCGACCAGCCTATGGGCCACTTTGATAACGAGATGCTGCTTCGGGCCCTCAAACACCGTATCGCAGATATCAGAAAATCCCTTGGTCATGCCTGACCGGAGCGAAGAACATTTTGAGAGGATGCTGCATAAGGCCGGGTGCAGCGAAAAAGTGATCGCACATTGCCGGGCAGTGACCGCCTGCGCCCGGGAATATGCATCAAATAATCCGGATAGTGATCTGAACCTCGTTATCGCCGGCGCAATGCTGCATGATATCGGCCGGAGCAGCACCCATTCCATACACCATGCCCAGGAAGGCGCCGATCTTTTGCGCCACCTGGGACAACCGGAAGCACTTGCACGGATAGTTGAGTGTCATACCGGTGCCGGGCTCACTGCTGACGAATGCACGGTTCTTGGGCTTATCCCCCGGGACTGTGTTCCGTCAACCCTGGAAGAGAAAATTGTCTGTCACGCAGACAACCTGATTGCCGGGAGGCACCGCGTCTCCATCGGCGAGAGCATCGGGTCTGCAATCCACCTCCCGAAAAAAGTACGGAAACGGATGTACCGCCTTTCCGGTGAAGTGGAACTGCTCTGCAGGGGCTGACCGGCCCGCCACTCATAAAAGCGGTTCCGGCTTTTTTTAAAGAATAGCGATAACGAGAGAACACTGCGGGTTTTGGGACTCCGGATTAGTATGGATATCATTAAAAGCCGCAAGTCCAATATCACTAAAATACCCTTACGGACCGCGGGAGTCTCTTGAAAAAAAACAGGATCACTGCCATGATAAATATCCTCCTTGTTGACGACCAGCCGGAAGTGCTCGAGATTACCCGCCTGTTCCTTGAAAAAGAGGGGGATCTTGTTGTTGATACGGCAGCAAGCGGCGAAGAAGCCTTTGCAAAACTGAAAGAGAAGCAGTATGATGCCGTCATCTCCGATTATAATATGCCGGAAATGGATGGTATCGAGTTCCTCGATGAGTTCATGAGGCAGGCATTCGATCGGCCATTCATCATTTTTACCAGTAAAAGCCGGGAGGATATTGTTATCCGGGCCCTCAATTCCGGTGCGGATTTCTATCTCCAGAAGAGCGGGGATCCCAAAAGCCAGTACGCCGAGCTCCGCAACCTGGTACTCCAGGCAGTGATGCGCAAGCGTGCAGAACTGGCACTGATCCGGTCCGAGATCAATCACCGGAGGATTGTTGAGGCGATCGAAGATTCGATCTACCTCGTGGATAAGAACAGCCGGTACCTGTTCATGAACACGTACCACCAGCAACGCCTGGGCATCACGGACGGCAAGTACGAGGGTCGCAGCTACAGTGAATTCCATTCGCCTGAAGAGTGCGAGCGGTTTTCCCGTTCAGTCCAGGAGAGTTTTGAGTCCGGAAAATCTGTCCAGGATGAATACTGCAGCAACGGGCGCTGGTTTATCCGAAGATTAAGCCCGGTACGGAACGAGGCCCTTGAGCGTATCTTTGCCGTTACGGTCATTTCCGCTGAGACAACCGGGCGAAAGCAGGTTGAAGAGGCCCTGCGGATCACTGATGAGAATTACCGGATTGTTGTCGAAGCAACGCAGGACTCTATCTATACAGTCGATCCTTCCGGGCTGTACCTGTTCATGAACACCCACCATAAAAAACGGCTCGGAATCGATGGGGAAAAATATTTCCGGCATCCCTATGCGGATTTCCACACTCCCGAGGAGAACCGGATCTTCTCGGAATCGATACGGCAGGTAGTTGAAACCCGGACTCCCCGCATAGACCATTATTCACGGGATGGCCGGAAATTCCTCCGCCGGATGTACCCGGTCTTTGGTTCATTAGGAGATGCAGTAACCGCGATCTCGGTCATATCCCTTGAGGTGACCGGGCATTCGCCGGGCCCCTGATCGTACTCTTTCCGTCCGGAACCGGAATCGTACAGCCCATAATGGGAGGGGGATAAAAAAAGGCTGATCCGGGCCTATCCTTTTTGTTTCAATCCGGGCCAGGCTCTCTGCCGGAACGTTTCCGTTCCTCTTCAAGCGCCATGAAAAAACGGGCCAGAAAAGCATGCCGTTCTTCGGCAATCTCCCGTGCGGATTCTGTGTACATGGTATCCTTCAGTTTTGAGAGCTTCTCGTGATAATGACTGACCGCGTCATCCATGCTCCCGCCATGCTCCCCGGCCCGCATGAAAGTCCGGGCAATGCCGACAGCTCCCATTGCATCCAGCTTGTCGGCATCCGAGAGGATCCGGGCTTCAAGGGACCGGGGCTTATCCACGGACCGGTACCGGTGAGTCCGGATCACGTCGGTGATTTCTGGGATGAGCGTTTCCGGGTAATGGATTGAGGCCAGGTATTCGCCGGCAATCCGTGCACCCTCCGTTTCATGGGGTAATCCCTCTGCTTTCTCAACCGGCCGGGCAATATCATGGAGGAGGGCAGCGGGAAGAAGAATCCTCATATCCGCGTGTTCACGCGTACCAATGATCCGAGAGAGCCGCATGACCCGGCAGACATGGTCCATTCCATGGGATCCATCCCGTCCGAGCACACCGGATACATAATGAAAAATTTCCCTGCACTGCCCGTTCACCGGATCCGTCTCCTGCAGGAGAGTATGGCTGGCACCGGTATAAAACCAGCGGAAATCTTCCCGCCAGATTTAAAAAAAAATTCTGCTTTGAAACTATCACTGCCGGGCATTCTTATCATTATTCCGGTTATTATGGCTAATTTGCCTGTTGGGGGGGAATGCCTATCGTTGAATGCTTATCGCGATGTCGTTTTGAATTCCTTTTTTTGTAATTTCTGTCAAACCAATTTTCCCATACGGGCTCGTTGATTATTTTTAACCGGACATCCAACAGAAAGAGCAGAAATGGAACAACTGATGGATCATACCGCAAAATTCGCAGCCGATTCGCTTGTCAAACAGTATCCCCTGCCGGAACAGATACCAGAAGATGCCCTTCTGGTGCTTGTCCGGAATAATGGGATTTGTTTCAAAGGACAAGAAGATCCAACCATTTTTATAAAGAGGTCCCGCTACCCCCATACCGTACCTGAGGATGAATCGGAATATCTGGGCCATCTCGGGCAGGTTCCCTGTTATGCTGTCGAATTACCCGGGGATTCACCCGCTCCCGAAGGGCTCATCTGGTCAGGTATACGGGAACTTTCCGGTGGGGTACCGGATAAGGAACTCGCGGTTGCCGGTCTTGCTGTGCAGATTACCGATTACCATCGGACCACACGGTTCTGCGGCAGGTGCGGGACCCCGACCCGGTCTTCCCTCACCGAACGGGCCAGGATCTGCCCTGCCTGTCACTCAGTTACCTATGCCCGGCTTTGTCCGGCCATTATTGTGGTTGTGAGGAAGGGAAACAGCATCCTGATGGCGCGTGGAAAGCAGGCGCCCCCGGGGAGGTACAGTCTCGTTGCCGGCTTTGTTGAGCCGGGAGAGACGATAGAGCATGCCGTGCACCGCGAAGTGCTGGAAGAGACAGGAATTGCTATCAGGAACGTGAAGTATATCGCAAGCGAGCCCTGGCCGTTCCCGAACTCGCTGATGATCGGATTTGTTGCGGATTATGAAGGGGGAACCATAACTCCGGATAGAGTTGAGATCGAGGCTGCCGGCTGGTTTGAACGCGACAACCTGCCATATCTCCCGCCAAAACTCAGTATATCCCGTACTCTCATTGACCTGTGGCGAAACGAGAGAGCCGGAACCGATCCTGCTTTACGGACTGAATAGAGAAACAGGTTCTCTTTTTTGGCGGATTCGTATCGGGATTCCGGTGATTCCAGGATTCAATTCTCCTGATTTTCAACCGGATACGAAAAAGACCTGGCATGAAGCCAGATATTTTTTATACCTTACCTTCTATTATCCACTATACACGAGGAATTACCATGAGAATCACCCGTATCCTTATCGCAGCTCTTGCCGTGCTGCTCACTGCTGCCTGTATTGTTCCGGTGAGTGCTGCCGAACCAATCGGAGGAAACCAGGGATGGATCAGTGTGCACTGCAACATTGACGGCGCAACGGTCTATTTCGATGGCACGTACCAGGGCGTAATAACCGGCGGTGTCCTGAACGTCGCGGTATACAGCACCGGCACGCCGTACAAATCATTCACGGTCAGTAAGAACGGTTATGCTCCCTACTCCGGGACCATCCCGTACATGCCGGGCATTGGCGAGACAGAGAACCTGTACGCGACCCTGAACCCGGTGGTTCCCACTACCCAGGCAGTCATCGGAGGAAACCAGGGATGGTATACCGTGAACTGCAATGTGAACGGGGCAACGGTCATGTTCGATAACCAGGTTGTCGGGACCATCACCCAGGGAACCCTCACGGTGCCGGTATATACCACCGGAACCCCCTACACAACCTACACAGTCTCGATGAACGGGTATCTCCCCTACACGGCATCCATGCCGGGAGTCCCGGCACCCGGCCAGACCATAACGCTCTATGCAACCCTGAACCCGGCACCGACAACCGTTCCGGTCCCGGCGCCGACAAAATCGCCAGTCCCGGCCTGGATCTGCCTCGTCGGGGTTGGAATTGCCGGTGTCCTTTATCTCGGGAACCGGAAATATTAAAAAACCTTTTTTTTTACCCGGAAAAATTACCGGGTGCAGGTATCAGGTTTTTTCCCTTATTTCACGTGCTCCCGGAGCTTTGATCCGAGAAGCGGGAGGAAGTCTTTCTTTCGCGACATTACGCCATCCAGGCGAAGAGGAAGGTCCCCGCCAAACAGGGTGCCAAGGAAACCCGGGTCTGCAACTCCGTACAGATCGCTTGAGTTTTCCATCACGCTGGTAAAAAGGGCAAGAACGATATCGGTTGCAGAATTCTTCCTGATCCCGGCAAGTTCCTGCGCGATTGCCGCATCCCTCTCCCGGTTCCAGGCAAATGATGGCACCATGACCTGTGCAATCAGGATTTTTTTTCCGGAGAGGACAAAGACCTTGGTATCCCGCAGAAGGATTGCATCCAGCGGGGCTCCCGAGAGATCCATTGCCTGCTCGAGGAGCAGGATACCGAGTTTCTCCGGATCCTCGCGGGCAACCGGGGCAAGAAAACCAACTGCCTTCCTGTCCCGGTGAGTGGTTGTTGACATTTTCAGCGAGAGGGTATCGGACAGGATACCCGAGAGAAGCGCTCCTGCCGTGGAGCGGGAGGGGACAAGGCCGGATTCCAAAAATTTCATTGCAATGATGGTAGAGGTTGCGCCTACCGGTTCATTCAGGAAGTGAATTGGCCTAAGCGTGGTGATGGCACCGAGCCGGTGGTGATCGATGATCTCGAGAATCTCGGCTTCATCGATCCCATCAACAGCCTGCGAAGCCTCATTGTGGTCCAGCAGGATGACCGGCCGCCGGACCTCATCAAGCAGGGTTGTCCGGGTCAGGATGCCCGAAAGGGTTCCGCTTTCATTGACAACGCAGGCAGCCCGGAACTTTGAGCCGGATACAACCTTGCGGGCATGAGCGATGGTATCGGTGCAGGCCAGCACCGGGACATTGGTCTCCATTACTTCGCGGGCGGGCAGGGAGAGGTTGATCATCTTGCCGACTCCGAACGCGTCGAGTTTCGTGGACAGGACCGAGACACCGCGCCGGGTTGCGGCTGCAGCAACACGCTCGCCAGCCGGTGCATCCTCAGCAATGATCAGGCAGGCTATCCCTGCAGATATAAATGCGAGCTGGGCGGGTTCATCATCGCCGACCACGGCAATATCCTTCCGGGTCATCTTGCCAAGCGTCACATGGAGTGCATCGATGGCGATGTAGACCCGTCCTTCCAGCAGGGTGTGGGCAGAAACTATGACATGGGCATCGAGGATCCGTGCAAGAGTCTCGACCGGGATAGGGGTGACGGCTAATTCGGACAGATGGATAGTCTCGATACAGGCAACGGCAAGGGCATGCTCGCCAACCATACCTACAGGTTTTCCGAGGGTATCAGTAATGACAACATTCCGGATACCTTCCCGGGCCATCAGGGTCGCAACATCAACGGTGGGAACATCCTCAGGCAGGGCAAAGACCGGGTTGTACCGGATATCCGAGAGTTTCGGCTCCACGGAGGGTATGTAGACGGGTTCTGACAGCGAGAACCGTTCGAGCATAAACCGGGTCTCGGGGTTCATATCGCCACAGCGGGCAGGAATGTACCGCCCGGGTTCTGACAGATTTTTGAACTCTGCATACCCGATAACGCTCGCGATACTGTCGGTATCTGGTTTCTGGTGGCCAAAAAGGTAGATCTGGTTCATCTGGGTACCCGGTCAGGAAAAAACCCTGAATTTTGGTAAATATGTGTCCCGTAAGCTCATAAGATATAGCCCGAACCGGCCTGGATGATCCAATACCCGGAGGGTCCTGTCAAAAAAACACCAGAAAGGGCTCAATAAAAATGTGCAAGAACAATTAATGGTTGAAAAAATACCGTTGAGCTGAAGGTACCTGTACGGTTCTAAAAATGCCGGTCAGGACCTGAAGGTACCTGTCCGGTTCTAAAAATACCGGTCAGGACCTGAAGGTACCTGTCCGGTTCTAAAAATACCGGTCAGGACCTGAAGGTACCTGTCCGGTCCCGCCCCTTGGACCGGTCCCTTCCTTTTGTCTGGTCCCGGCCTTCGGTAAAATCCCATCCCCTGTCCCGATCTACACCCTGTACCCAGTCAAGTTTCGGGTTTAGCGGCTGGCGCCGCTCACGGGTGTCCTGCTTTGGCTGTGCAGGCTCCTCGGGAGGTCTCTGGCTGGCGCGGGGATCCGGTTTTTTCTCCCGTTTCGGCGCAGGAGGCAGTGAAGGCCAGTTTTTTGGATGGATGGTTCCTGCCATTATGACAAAATAGGTTCTTTTTATTTATATACTTTATATATCTCCAGCACACCGGCCGGGATCTCCGGGGCTCTTTTCCTTCAGCCGTGTAATGGAACTATTCACAAAAACTTACCAGCATGGAATTAATTCATTGCCGTTCACGTTGAATATGGTGATACCATGTCAAAACGGGCCGTTGATATGACCTTCCAGGCAATGTACACGCTCACCGATCTCCGGGTTCTGTTCCGGGAAACCGCACCTGCCCACATCCTCGATCCCCGACAGAAGGCCGAAGCAGCCCGGCTGCTTGAGAATCTCGAGCGGCAGGTTGCATCCCTGAAGCAGGAGATGCTGAAATGAGATGCGGGAACGGGATCGAGGCGCGGCAGGTAGATGAACTGTTCATCAATATCGATCCAATCCAGGCCGGAGGCCGGCTCACGGCCGATGCCATGAAGGCCGTCATCGCGTATGGCGACGGGTACTCGGTCTGCGACAACTGCCGCAAGCCCAACCGGCTGGACTACATCAGCAAACCGCCGATTGCCGAGTTCCACAAGGATGTTGCATCCTGGCTGAACATGGATGCTGTCAGGACAGTCCCCGGAGCCCGCCGGGGATTCCAGGCCGTTGCCCACACCTACGTGCAGAAAGGTGATCCGGTCCTCCTCACGTCCCTCTCCCATTATACCGAATTTCTTGCTGTCGAAGAGTCCGGGGGCATACCCCGTGAAATTCCGGCGGATGCCAATAAGATGGTGACTGCCGATGCTGCCGCGGCAAAGATAGAGGAGATCAAGCGCGAATTCGGCAGGCCCCCGGTCCTTGCCTTCATCGATCACGTGGATTACCAGTACGGCAACATGCACGATATTGCATCGATAGCAAAAGTGACCCGCCAGTACGATGTCCCGATCCTGTACAACGGCGCATACACGGTCGGCACCCTGCCTGTTGACGGTAAGGCTTTGGGGGTTGATTTTATTGTCGGATCCGGGCACAAGAGCATGGCAGCCCCGGCACCCTCCGGTATCCTTGCGGCAACAAAGGAACGTGCGGAAGAAGTGTTCCGGACAACAGCGATCGTTGGCGATGTCACGAACCGGAAGTTCGGGATCAAGGAGCCCGAGATGATGGGCTGCACGCTCATGGGTGTAACCCTCGTGGGCATGATGGCCTCGTTCCCGCACGTGAAAGAGCGCGTAAAGCATTTCGATAAGGAACTGGAGAATAACCGGATCGTGCTCGATGCCCTCCTGTCTGTTGACGGGACAAAGATCCTCTCCGAGTTCCCCCGCAAACACACCATGACCCGGGTCGATACCATCGGGTCGTTTGACAAAGTGGCAGAAACCCACAAGAAGCGCGGGTTCTATTTCTCCGGCGCCCTTGCCGACAAAGGGGTAGCAGGTCTCATTCCCGGCGCCACCAAGGTCTGGAAGTTCAACACGTACGGGATGACCCGCATCCAGGCGGAATATCTCGGGAACGCATTTGTGGAGATTGCAAAGGAGAACGGGCTTCCGGTCAGCCGGTAAACCGGCCGGGGAATACCGGAAAATCTTTTTTTTATATCCGGGCAAACGACCGGACGTATTTTGTTATTTTTGCTCTGGAGAAACGCACATGAAAAGGAGTTCACACCAGAACCATGAAAATCATTCAATCACCTGGAATAGATATGAGCGCTCATGAGCCTCATGGCCTCTCACAGGGCACAGCCAGGCAATTACCGGTTCACGATACCGCTCATTGAGGCCGCCGCGGGGCGCCCTTCGGGGCGGCGGCAATTATCCTAAGGGGGATGCGAGCTTGAGGCCCCATCATTCTATTTTAAGCATGATTTTCATAGGAAACGCACATGAACGGGCGCTCAGGGAGATGAGAAAACCCCCAACGCTCCGTCGCTCTCCGTGGGAGAAAAAAACCCCATCACCCCATCCACTGTCGATAAAAATTCCGGCCCCGTATCGTGCCCCGTTGTACCAGTTTTGCCTCACCCCCCAATCCGGCAGAGGCAATAATTCGGAAAAACACGGTAATTCTCCCGGAATAATTCAGGGTTTTCCGGCGGGAATTGGTGAGGTAATCTGTAGCAACGTTACAATCGCCTCCGGCCGTAGCACACGGACATTCGGGTGGTTCCCGGGCCGGCCATGCCAAAAAAATGAATGGACCGCAGGTCGCCCATTTAGGTCGGCGCAGGTTATCGCAACTATCGGGAGTCGTATGAGAACTCTGAATACATCGGTTTTTTTCATCGTTCATTACGAGCGTGACCCCCTCGCTCCCCCAAAGGGGGAGGCTGCCCAAGGGGAGATCCCCTTGACCCCCGGTTTTGGATTTGGTAATCCGGATGTCCGGGACAATTTTCTTCCAGATATTTACCGGTAATGAAAAACCGCCGCGGGGGCGTCCCTTTGAGGTGCGGCGGCGTTCATCGTATTTGAAAATTGAGGCAACAAACAACGCGTTGTATCCCATCCGATTATTGATTTTCCCACTGAACTACTCATTATACAATTCACCTTTTTCGACCATTAAGCAGTAAATTTTTTTTAATACCTGACAACACCTCTGTCACACCATTCCCCGGCCGATTTGGGATCACAAACCCCTTGTTCTCCCATTTCTGTCAGGTAAGATTATTAACCGCCATAGCCTACGAATCGGTTGAACAATAATCCGGTCTGCCGGGATTGTACGGGAGTTTTGTTGCTATGCTTGGAAAAGTTGATCTCGCAAAAACCGCGGATGAGAGCACCTATGACAAAACGCTCACCTCACTCCAGGAGCGCCTCGGCATTCTCCAGCGGGCACTCCGCGACCAGAATATTCCCACCATTATCGTGATAGAGGGCTGGAACGCTGCCGGTATCACGATGGCAGTCCATGAGATCGTCCAGGCACTGGACCCCCGCGGTTTTGCCCTCCACGCAATCGAGAAAGCCTCCGAAGAAGAGCGGGCCCGCCCGTTTCTCTGGCGGTTCTGGCTCCGCACTCCCCCAAGCGGGCGCATTGCGCTCTTTGCAAGGAGCTGGTACAGCCGGGCCATATCGGAAGAGATGCAGAAACACACGTGGGAGAAATCCTTGAAAGCGCGGGCCGAAGAGATCAGCTGCTTTGAACGCCAGCTGCATGATAACGGCACAGTCATAATCAAGTTTTTTTTGCATATCTCAAAAGAAGAGCAGAAGATGCGCCTCGAAGAACGGGAGCGTAACCCCCTTACGGCGTGGCTCGTTACCCCCTCCATCTGGAATGTACACCGGCATTACGATGATTCATTTCCCCTGATCAATGATTTCATCAACAAAACCAATACCGATTATGCCCCCTGGACAGTTGTCGAGGCAACCGACCGGAAATACACGATCCTCAAGATCTATTCGACCATTGTAAAGTCCCTGGAAAAAGTTGTTGAAGCAGGAAAAGAGGCAAAAGGCCGGAAGACCCGGCAAAAAGATCTCATCAAACCAAAGAAAAACCCGGTTGTGCGGCGATCCCGGCCGGACAGCGCGTATACCAAGGAAGAATGCCAGCAGATGCTGGGCAGTCTCCAGATCGAGATGCTTGAGCTCCATTACCTCCTCTTCAAGAGGAAGATCCCGCTGATGATCGCCTACGAAGGATGGGATGCTGCCGGAAAAGGCGGGAATATCACCCGGCTCACGCGGTTCATGAACCCGCTGGGCTATTATGTTGTCCCGGTATCGGCACCCACCCCCCATGAGAGCCAGTACCATTACCTCCGGCGGTTCATCAAGCACTTCCCCCCGGGCGGGGATATTGCCATCTTTGACCGGAGCTGGTACGGGAGAGTTCTTGTCGAACGCGTGGAAGGGTTCTGCTCTGAGCCCGAATGGCAGCGGGCCTACCAGGAGATCAATGAGATGGAAGAGGATTTCATCTACTCCTCTGGCGGCGGGATCGTCAAATTCTGGCTCGAGATCAGCAAGGATGAGCAGCTCAAGAGGTTCCAGCAGCGGGCAAACGATCCCCTGAAAATTTACAAGATAACCGAAGAAGACTGGCGAAACCGGGAAAAATGGGACCTGTACGAGGAAGCGGTGAACGAGATGCTGGCCCGGACAAGTACTGAGGCTGCCCCATGGACCGTCATTGAATCGGATGACAAATGGTATGCCCGGGTAAAAGCGATAAAGACCGTGATCAAAACAGCCCAGAGCCTGCTCTGAAAGAAAGGGATACTGCCCGTTTCAATCCGGACGCTGCTGTTGCATATTGTGGATGGTATGGGGATGGTTTCCCATAGCAGGGCTATTCCGGGCTCGTAATTTTATTCTTTTTACAATTTGGGAACAATACATAACACTATCAGCATAAGAAGCAATATACTATTAGAAAAAGAAAAACGGGGGCAGAAATGGGACACAGGAATGTAGATTCAGGAAGGAGATACTATTGCGCTCACCTTATCTGCACCTATCTGATCCAGAATCATCTCACCCGGGCAAACGTAACCTCAAAGGAGATTGCACAATTTCATCACCTGTCCAGGAAATCCTCGCAGTCTATCAGTGCCATGCTCAATTTCATCTATAACAACTGCATACGGGAAACCCGGTTCGGTTTTTACATACATGGTACAACCCCGTTCAAAAAGACGGATTATCCTCACCACTACCACATTGAGCTCATTGATCACGCTGAGGGTCTGCTCTGATGTCCGCTGGTCCGGTACCGGTGAACCGGTACGGAGAGTTGACACGCAGTCAGTTTTTTTTCTCGGGACTTCCTGCAGGAAGCCGGGTTCTGCCATGACCTGTGACGCATGGGAATGGTTCATGGGAAGATATGAGGACGAGTTGCGGGGCCCGTATGGTTTTTACGAGATTCACCCGGTATGGAAGATGTGGTGGTTCCATGCAAGTGTCGTGGTACTATGCCTTGGTATAACCTGGTTTTTCTGGACGGCATGAGGCAGCATCCATACTGGGAAAGAAAAAGTCATCAAAAAAAGTGCGAACAAATTTGACAAGGAGGAATTTCTCTGATACGGTTTGCGAATAAGAAGGTAGTAGTGGTGCGACGGTGCAGGTGGTGCCAGGCGCGGTGTGTTTCATTAGCGGACCAGAAACAGCATGAGCGGTTTTGCAGCCGGAACAGTACACGATAAAAATCCTGTAAAACAGATCCTTTTCTTACGGGGATGCATGCGGCATAGAATAATAAGCCGCAGACATTCATATTGTGAACAGGTTTTTGTTGTGCCCCCGGTTCTCATGATAGTTGGCTGACCGTGTCGCTTCACCATCTGTTCTTTGCTTGTCGGTATGCCCGGTGAAGAGGATGCGGATAGTATCAATATCGTCCTGATAAAAGCAGCCTCAGGGTAGTCGATGAGCACGATCTCACCATCGGTCCTGTAATAATTCTCTTCACCCGTGGCGGTCATGTAATGTTTCCGCGGGTCCCCGTACGGGGCTGCATTGGTTATCGTACCTGAAAACTCCCATGATACCTGCAATGACCGTGGCTTGTTCATGCAATGGCAACAGGGATTTCCTGCACCCATTCAATGCCCGTCATCTGCTTTTTACCCCCGGCCCCTCCCGGGACAATCCAATCCTCCGGCCGTTTTCGTGAACGGAAAAATTGCTAAAAAAGGGATATGGTTATCGCTTGCCCGTCATCTGCCCGGTTACGGGATTATTGGGACTGCGTGATCATCATGTCATCCACGCGGATGAGCATGACCGCAGTCTCCGATGCACTCTGGATGGACTGGCGCTTGGACCGCAGCGGTTCGACAACGCCTTCTTTGATCATGTCAACGATTTTGCCCTCGTACACGTTCAGGCCGGCATTCTTCTTTCCCTGCGAGTGGACATTCTTGAGCTCGACCAGCTTATCAATGGGATCGAACCCTGAGTTCTCTGCAAGCGCACGGGGTATGGACTCGAATGCGGTTCCATACGCCTCGATCGCCATCTGAACACGGCCGCCAACCGTCTGCGCATAGTCGCGGATCTTCATTAAGATCTCGATCTCGACTGCTCCGCCGCCGGCAACATACGTGCCGTCTTCCATGGCATCCATTACCACGCGGGTGCCATCGACAACGGCCCGCTCAAGCTCGTCGAGCAGGTAGTCGCTTGTCCCACGGAGAAGGATGGTCGTGGTCTTCGGGTTCGTGCAGCCGGATATGCGGGTCACTTTGCCTTCGGTATCCTCTTCAACAAGTTCTGCAACCCCGAGATCTTTTGCCAAAAGCGTCTCGGGTTTGACGACAATAGTTGCATGGAGTGCCCGGCTCGCATACTTCATATCAGCCTCGGGCACGTCTTCGATTGCAAGGATGCCGGCTTTTGAGAGGTAGAACTGGGTGATGTCCGAGATCCCCTTCTGGCAGAGGAGAACATTTGCGCCGCTCTGAATGATCGCATCGGCAAGTTTTTTGAATGCTTCGCGTTCCTGCAGGGAGAAGGCATTGACCTGATCTGTTGTGGAGATCTTAATCTTCGCCTTGATCTGGGTTTTTGTGATCTCAAGGGGAGTTGCAATGAGGGCGACTTTTGCCTTGACAATTTTTTTGGGCATTCCACTGTGGGCCCGGATCTTATCAAGAACCACGCCGCGGATCAGTTCGGCATCGTCCATGGAGAATCCCTTCTGTTTCTTGATCATCACATCTTCTTCGTCAACGAGGGTTTTGCCGTCCACGGTTTCGGCAACAGTCATGACCGCGTCGACAATGATTCCGTCAAGCTTTGTCTTCACCTGCTCGATGGACTTGCCGGTGATGGCGGTATTGGCGATCCTGAGGAGAAGATTCCGGTCCGATGCATCGGTCTTGAGCGCAAGGCCCCGGACGATCTCCAGTGCTTTCACCATACCCATGCGGTAACCTTCTGCAATAACGGTCGGGTGGATGCCCTGTTCAAGCAGTGATTCGGCCTGTTCCATGAGAGCCCCGACAAGGATGACTGCCGTAGTTGTGCCGTCCCCGACTTCCTTGTCCTGGGTGAGCGCTACCTCAATCACCATCTTTGCACCGGGGTGCTTCACTGCAATCTCCCCAAGGATCGTAGCCCCGTCGTTTGTTATGACAACGTCCCCTCCTTTGGGATTCACGAGCATCTTATCCATTCCCCGGGGGCCCAGGGTTGACCTGACTACTGCGGCTATCACCTTTGCCGCCTTGATATTCGAGTCCTGGACTTCCTTGCCCCGGGTCTGTGTTGTTCCCTGCCTGAGAATGACAATCTGCTGTCCGCCAAGTTGTTGTGACATGTAAAACCTCACTAATGATATTTTCGTTTCTGGTATTCCGGTACAGCCGTCCGTGCTTCCGGCGTGCTGCTCCGGGTATTGTGCAGTCGTGACCTGGGATTTGCATCCCACCACATCACGGTTGTGAATGGAGAATGCCAGTTATCGGTCCGGCTGGTAACACCGGTTCCCTGCATTCCCTGTGACGGTCAAGACTTGCTTCCTAACCTCATAGGTCTATCGGTAACCCGGGCTCTTCCGGTGTCCCTCATCTGTGCGGGGGGTGTGTTGAGGGTATTGAGGATTTTTTTATCTCCGCAATTCATCGGCCGGTTGCATATTTACGTTCCCATCAGGAATGCGCCACATCCCCTTTGCCACCGTTATCTCGAACCGTGCACCTTTGCCCGGCTCACTATTCTCGGTAATGGTAATGCCGGTTATCGAGAGGATCTCGCGGGAGAGGAAGAGCCCAAGGCCGGTATGTTTTCCAAAGCCGCGTTCAAAGAGCCGGACCTTGTCCTCTGCGGTGATCCCGATCCCGTCATCCTCGACCGAGATAATCAGGTCCTGCCCGGCTTTACGGTGGGTGAAACGGATCCGGGTCATACCTGCCCCCCCGTAGTGGAGAGCATTATCGATCAGGTTGTAAAACACCTTTTCAAAAAGGGGATCCGCGTAGATTTCAAGACCGCCAACTTCGTCAATAACCTGGATATCCCGGACAGGGAGAACTCCCACTGCACTTCCAAGACAGGCTGATAAGTCCTGCCAGACCGGTGCATTCACCCCAAGGTTCTGGTACTCCCGGGTAAATGCGATCTGGTGTTCGATAGCATTTGCAGCCCGTTCCGCCTTAAGGAGGAACTCAGAAACCTCGGCAGTATTATCCAGGGAATCCTTTGACAGTTCAAGGAATGCCTTGAGGGAGAAGAGCTGGTTGTTGATGTCATGCCGGGTGATGCTTGAGAGGAGGTTTAGCTTCTTGTTCACCTCACGAAGTGCGGTCTCCATCTGCTTGCGGTCGGAAATATCCCGGATAATTCCCACGAGGAATTCCTCTTTGTCGCTCGTGATGTACAGGGATTTTTTCGTGACAATGGTATACCGGTTCCCACGGGCATCGGTTAAGGTCTCTTCGTTCTCGTTTATGGTGCGGGTACTGAATACTTCCTCATCTTTTTTGCGGAAGATGTCCGCTTCATCTGCGGGGAAGAAATCGTAATCGGTTTTTCCTATGAGTTCTTCCCGGGTATGGCCGACAAACCGGCAAAAACCATCATTCAGGGTCACGAACCGATGCTTGCGATCCTTGACAAAGACCGGATCGGATATCGTGTTGATGATGGCATCGAGATATTTTTTTGATTCACGCCATGCTAAGGCTATCGCTTTCTGGCTGGTGACATCGCGGAGCGATTCGATCGCCCCGACGATCTTTCCGGTATGATCAAAGAGGGGCGTTGCCGTAACCCAGAAACTGAGCCGGGTGCCGTTTGGCCGCTTCGTTTCAATCTCGGCCAGGATCGTATGCCCGTTCCGGTGGTGCTTCGGGTACATCCGGCCTATCGCATCCCGGTCATCGCGCAGCACCAGATCGATCAGGACCGGCCGGTTCTCACCGTAGAACCAGGCAGCGTAGGCATAATCGCCTTTGCCAAGAATGGAGGATGCAGCTATTCCGGTCAGTTTCTCCATGGCCCGGTTCCATGCAACGATCTTCCCACCGTCATCGATGACCATGGTGGGATCCGGCAGGAAACTGATGATATCGGCAAGCTGCCGGTTGGCATCCCGCAGCTCGTTTTCAATACGCTTACGGCCCGTGATATCCCGGTTGCTGGCTCGCCGGCCAATGAACTCCCCCGTGTCAGAATATATCGGCTGGCAGACATGGCCGATCCAGCGGATATCCCCGTTCCGGTGGATGATGCGGAAATCTACCGCTCCGGGTTGTTCCCGGGTAAACGCCTGAACCATATGGTGATCGAGAGCATGGTTATCATCCGGGTGGATGATCTTTTTGATCAGATTTTTATCTTCTGCAAATTCCCTCCAGGTGTACCCGGTTATCCGCTCGCAGGAAGGCGTAGTATACCGGATAGTCTCGTCGGGGGCAATCCAGTATTCCCAGTCATAGGTGTAATCCGCAAGCATGCGGTATTTTTCCTCGCTCTCCCTGAGGGCAATCTCGGCTTTCATGCGCTCCGTTATGTCCCGCCCTATGACCTGGATGCCGGTGATCTGACCTGCATGGATGATGGGAGATCCCGAAAATCCGATGACGGCATAGTCCCCATTCTTTCTCCTCATCCGCAGGGGGATCTCATCCGGAACGGAACCCTGGATAATACTCCGGATAGTATCCTGCAGCAATCCGATATCATCCGGGTGAATGAATGCCTGGGGCATCCCGCCGGTTATTTCTCCGGGATGGTATCCGAGGCTGTTCTGGACCGACGGGGATACATAGAGTGCCTTTCCTGACAGGTCGGTAAGCAGGATAATATCGGAACTCCGTTCTGCTACGCCCCGGAACTGCCGCTCACTCTCCTGCATCCGCAGGGTGAGGAACGAGACCACCGCGGCGATGAGGATGAACATGACAATCCGTCCCCCGGCTGACAGGAGTTCCCCGGGAAAGACCGGAGAGATGATGACCGTCATGCCGCAGTAGACCGCCGAGAGTGCGCACGCATAGAGTACTCCGCGGCGGGGAAAGAAGTATGCCGTGAGGATGATGGGAATATAAAAGAGATGGGGAAAGACATTGGTGATCCCAACCGAGAGGCCAAAGCCGTTCAGGACCAGGACTGCCGCCGAGATAACAAGAATAAGAAATCCCAGAATACGGGGTCGGTTCTGCAGGCTGATAACAATGGAACGGTCCATAGGAAAACACCCCTTAGTCCTGAAAGTATTGGTTTGTTATTGATGACCCGGAAAATAATACTTGTCCTCTGTAGTCCGGCTTTACTGGATTATTTGGCTGAGGGAGATTTCTGGTTCCCCCATGAACACCATGCACGGATATTTCTGCAGGGTTTTTTTATTCCACGATCTTCCCGTCAAGAGCAGTGACAAATTTCAGGTCAGAACAGGAATGGACGAGAATCTCTTCGATTCCCATCTTCTGCTCGATCTCGTGGATTTCGTCCAGCACCGCGGCCGTTGCCGGCATATTCGGGACCGCCCGGCAGGCAAGGTCCCCGGGGTTCTTCTCGAAAGTGCCGATCCGGCGGGCGATGGTGATCGTCTCTTCCTTGTCATAGGTAATGAGCGGGCGGAGGACGGGAACAGTTACCGCCTCGGCGATCACACCGAGATTGGCGAGCGTCTGGGAAGCCACCTGGCCGAGGTTCTCCCCGGTCACTACCGCAAGCGCTCCTTCGTGCTCCATCAGCCGGGCTGCCACCCGCTGCATGAAGCGCTTGCAGATAACGCACCGGTAGCGTGGCGGGATCTTTTGCTCGCTCATGCGATCAAAGAGGGTCTCGCTGTTCGCGATGACAAGGGAGGCCGGGTTGCCGGAACACCACAGCGAAAGTTTCCGGTGGTTGTCAATGGCGGCAGCCGTCACATCAGCTCCTGCCCATCTCCCGGCATCGAGGTACAGGTGGGTGATCTCGCAGCCCCGTTTCATCGAGAGCCAGGATGCTACGGGAGAATCGATCCCTGCCGAGAGGAGGACGAGCACCCGGCCCTGCGTGCCCCACGGCAGGCCCCCGGGCCCGCAAATACGCTCGTCATACACGAGCCCCCCAAACTCCCGCACTTCGACAAAGATCTCGTAATCCGGTGTGTCAAGGTCAACTTCGAGACCGGGGATATGATCAAAAACCCAGGACCCGACTTCAGTCCCCAGCTCCTGGCTGGTTAACCCGGTCTTGTGCTGGCGCTTTGCCCGGACCGCAAAACTCATCCCGGCACTCAGGTGGGGTTGTGCAAGAGAGAGGGCAGTTTCGGATAAATCCTGCAGGGAACCCGTTGTCCGGTGGCAGATGCTGACATCAACGATCCCGAATATGCGGGACACGATGCCCGCAACCGTCTTTGGATCATCCCCGTAGATCAGGATCCTCCCGCGGGGCGTCTCGTACCGGCAGGTGATACCCGAAGCCAGAAGAGCCTTCCGGATATTACGCAGGAGCATCCCGATAAAATGGCGTTTCACCGGTTCGCTCTTGAGGAAGAGCTCGCCATACCGCGCCATAACAAGAGTCTCCTCACCGGGTTCGTTGTGCATTCCCTTCTCCACGGGTACCATTTCCTCTCCAGTTATTGCCGTTCATGGGAGATAACCATTCGCGGCAAAGAGCCCCGCTTACTTCCGCCTTCAACGAAATACTTTAATCAGGAGAAAGAATAGTGTACTGAAATGGCGAAAAAGGCGACAAAGAAAATCGAAGAGGAACCGCTCAAGTTATTCTATATCTTCTATAACCAGGAACGGTGGGATAACTGGCTCAAGACGCTCTCGGAATCCAGTTTCGAGGCTGATCCAAAGAGCGAAGAGCTGCCCGAGGGTTTCAGGATCCTTGACGGGTTCTCAGTGGATATCACCCTCTCGGTGCTCAAGATCATCAAACTCTTCCAGAACAAGCGGTTCACGAAAGACGAAACCCTCGACAAGCTCTCCCAGATCGAGGCGATCGTCATGTCAGCCCCCCCGGAAGGGGACCTCGGGGAGATCGTGGAGATCCTCCAGCTGCCCAAACTGGCGCTCTTTGCCGGCTGCCGGAAGTACCTGCAGGGGGAATTTGACAAGGATATCAAGACGCTTGTCAAGAAAGGCCGCGACCAGATAGAAAAAGACATGGAACTGTCGCTTGAGTGTGCTGCGAACATCGGGGCGAGCGTCATTGACGGCGCAGCCTGCTGCGGCAAGTATGTCAAGGACGATCTCGAGAACCCGACCCTCTTTGACGAATGGTTAATCGAGTGCGAGCGCATGAGCGACGCCATGATCTCCTTAAAGAACTTTGACGAGTCAACCGGAGAAGACGATTGATTGCTGACCGGGCACGGTTCCGTAATGCAAAGAAACTGGAAAGGCTCGCCGGCTATCGCCTGCCCGAGCTTGCGTTTTCGGGAAACATGCTCGAGACCCTCTGCTCGCATATCAATTACGATGCCCTGGATTTTGCGGTAAGGGAACAGATCCTAGCTTTTTTCAATGATTTCCTCCGGTGTGACTGCCGGGAAGCTCCCCTCTGCGGGTGCCCCGAGAAAAAATTTGCAAAGAAAGTGCTCGAGCTTCGGGAGAATGGCTTGGACCACCGGCAGATTGCCGCATACCTGCAGGACGAGTACGGGATAGAAGTTTTCCCTGCCGATCTCCTCTCGTTTTTGGAGGAATCGGTACACGTGCTTGAAGCCATCTCCGATGTTGCCCGGCTGCAGGGAAACGAGACGCTTGCAAAGAAGACCGATGAAGAGATCCGGCTGATCGAGCGGTAGATTTGATGTGTTATACATATTTTATTGTCTCTTCTGCCAAATCAACCTGAAATAAATTAATAATCACTATATTCACCCTGTCACAGATACCTATGGGACACCATACCATGATCAGCCCTGGCACCATGTATACGGGAGAATGGTCTCCATGATATGGCAGTATTCGCCTTACTTTATCCCGTATATTGCCTGCGGGGGTGTCCTGGCACTCTTCGGGATTCTTGGGTGGCATTTCCGGATCCGTGTCTGCGCAAAGTCCTTTACGCTTCTCATGGCAGCTGCGAGCCTCTGGGCATTCTGTACTGCGCTCGAACTGGCAAGTGCCGACCTCGCCACCCAGATGCTCGCGATAATGATCGAGTATCCAGCGATGGCCGTCATCCCGGTTGCCTGGCTCCTCTTCACCATCGAGTATATCGGGCGGGATGACTGGATCACAAAAAAGACCTTTGCGCTCCTCTGCATTATCCCTGTCATTACCGTTCTCATGGTGGTGACCAACGGGTTTCACTTCCTGTTCTATACCTCGGTTACGGAAGCAGTTTTTAACGGTCTTTCCTATCACCTGGTGAGCTACGGCCCCGCTTTCTGGCTCCATTCCGTGTACTCATATGCTCTCGTGATCCTGTCGGTGCTCCTGATCCTCCAGAGGTTCCTCTTCTCGTCCCCGATCTACCGCGGGCAGGTCACCCTCATCCTCATCGCCGTCCTGCTCCCGCTTGTCATCAACATGGTGCTTGTATTCCGGGTGGGATCGGTAGCGCTCGTAGATCCGACACCCTTTGCCCTCCTCATCTCCGGTTTTGCCATCCTGTATGGGATGCTGCGCTTCCAGCTTCTCGACATCACGCCGGTTGCCCAGGAGCAGATCCTGGAGAACATGAACGACGGGGTCATCGTATTCGATCTCCAGAGCAGGATCATCAGCCTCAATCCCCCGGCCGGGAAATTCCTGGGAATCTCTGATGAGGCTGCTATCGGCAGGCTCATCATTGACGTGATGCCGGCATCGGTATCGGACTGCATCCGTTCTGCCAGTTTCAGTGAACTGACCGAGATGCAGCATGAGGTCGGTCAGGAGATTGACGGACAGCGGAGACTGTTCGAACTCCGGTGCATCCCCCTGCGCTTACGACAGGGCCGGGTGAAAGGACGCATGATCCTGATCCGGGATATCACGGAGCAGAAACAGACGCAGATAGCACTTACTGAAGCCAGAAAAAAACTCAACCTCCTCTCGAGCATCACAAGACATGATATCCTCAATCAGGTAACGGCGCTCCTCCTGCATATCGATGTTGCAAAGGAGATGGTACCGGATCCTGAAGTCCTGGACTGGCTGAAAAAACAGGAAGATGCCGTAGTAAAGATCCAGCACCAGGTCGAGTTTGCACGGGACTACGAGGATCTCGGGGTCCGGCCCCCGCAGTGGATGAATGTGAATACCATATTTTCCGGTCTCATGCCTGATATGGAAGCCCGGGGTATCTCCTTTATAGGAATGAATGAATCGCTCGATATTTTTGCAGACCCCCTGCTCGAACGGGTGTTCTATAACCTTGTGGATAATTCATTCCGGCACGGGGACCATGTGACAACAATCCGTCTGCATAATGAGCGGAACGCGGACGGGCTCGTACTGGTGTATGAAGATAATGGTGTGGGCATACCGCCCGCCCAGAAAGCAAAGATCTTCGAGCGCGGCGTGGGGAGGCAGACCGGCCTTGGCCTTTTCCTTGTCATGGAGATACTGAGCATCACCAGAATAACCATCCGGGAATGCGGCGAGCCGCAAAAAGGTGCCCGGTTTGAAGTCCTGGTGCCGGCCGGGCAGTTCAGGCTGAAACCGTAATAATCCGCGGGCGGGTTTTTACCCCCACACTTTTTGCGTGCTTCCGGTATAGTGACGGGGGTCAAGGGGGGCTCCCCTTGGGCTGCCTCCCCCTCCCGAGGGAGTGAGGGGGTCACACTCACGTACGATAGAAAGAAATTGGCCTGATAAAGAACAAAAAATTTTAGATTTTTAAAAATATCTCACCGTGCCTCCGCAACATCCAGGGCAACCTTGGCGGTGCACCGGGGGCAGCCGACTTTGACCGGTTTCCTGGATCGCTGAAGCGAGAAGAGCCGGTTTCCCATATAGGTCCATATATGCCCGCACCGGTGGCAGGTGATGCGGCAGCTTGTGTAAAGGCATTCCATGATCACACAACGTTCATGGAGACGTATTAAGAAAGCGCTGGCGAAGGGCGAAAGTGAAAAGCCCGGCACGCACTCAGGATCTTTTCATCCTCCTTCCGGATTCTGAGGGCGGGTCTCCGGAAAGGATCCTGTTCCCTTCGTCCTGCTGCGATTCTGCCAGTCCAAGGAGTTTCCGGAGCATGCAGGCCGAGATGTACTTCCCGGTCATGGCATGGATCCTTTGCGAACCGGTATCAGGATCCGTTTCGACAGTAAGAATAAAATCCTCGTTGCGGGCCAGGGCATCTTCTACGAGTTTGGGAAGAGACTCTGCCGGGAATATTTTTTTTGGCTTTTTGACCTTTCGGGCTTTGGCCATAAGGGAGAGATGGTATATTGCTGGTAATAAAAAATACGCTTTTGAGGAATTCCGGTTTTTGGACATAAAGCGCCAGAGATCAATTCAATCAGAGATACGGGTTTCCGGCGACGCTTTTGCATTTCCAAAAATTATCGTGATTAAACCTTTGACCATTCTGACAACAGAATAGCAACGGGGGTCAAGGGGGGCTCCCCTTGGGCTGCCTCCCCCTCCCGAGGGAGTGAGGGGGTCACGCTCCTTACATGGAGAAGACAATAATAAGAAAACTTGGATTTTTAGAGAAGCCGGAGCCGATCCCCGTTTCTCATCGGGTGGACATTCTCGTTTGCGGTGTACCCGAGGTCCCCGGCAAATTCCGCATAGGCGGCGGTCATGGTTATATCTGCATGGGCGGGGATGATGTGCTGGGGCTGCAGCATCTGGAGGAACTCGTAGTGGTCTTCCCGGTAGGCATGACCGCTGACGTGCAGGTCCTCGAAGACCCGGGCCCCGGCCTTTTTGAGGTGCTGGGTTATGACATACCGCTGCCCGACATTCATCGGGTTCGGGATGATATTTGCCGAGAAGAGCACCTTGTCGCCCTTGCTCAGCTGGTACGGCGTGTCACCGAACGCTATGCGGGTGAGGATCGACCCGGGCTCTCCCTGGTGGCCGGTAATGATCGGCAGGAACTTGTCTTTTCCTTCCTTCATCATCCGGCGCATGATCCGGTCCACGGTTCTCCGGTTCCCAAAGACGCTCGATGTCGGGGGAAATGAGACATACTTCATCTGCTCGGCAGTAACGGAATACTTCTCCATCGAGCGACCAAGGAAGACCGGTCTCCTGCCGATCTCGTGGGCACATTCCGCAACCGTCTTGACCCGCGAGATGTGGCTCGAGAAGGTGGATACGAGAATTGCGCTCTTGTCATCCTCGTAACTCGTGATAACGTCCCGCACGAGATCGCGTGCGATCCGCTCGCTCGGGCAGCGCCCGGGCCGGTGGATGTATGTGCTCTCGACAATAAGGGCCAGCACGCCTTCCTTTCCGAGCTGCCGGAAGCGGGCAAAGTCCGGGGGGAGGCCGATAACCGGTGTCCGGTCAAACTTGAAGTCGCAGGCATAAACTATCGCGCCGTGAGGGGTATGGAGCACCGGGGTGACGGTATCGATGATCGAGTGCTGCGTGCGCACGAACTCGAGGACAAGGTTCGGGGAGATCGTGTACCGCTCCCCGGCCTTGAGCGCAAAGAGCCGGTTCCCTACGCCGAACTTCTTCTCGCCGGAGATTTGCTGGCGTATAAGTTCTGTGGCGTAGGGGGTCGAGATGATGGGAGCCTTGTACCTGTGCGCAAGTTTCGGGATAGCCCCGATATGGTCGAGGTGGCCGTGCGAACAGACAATGGCTTTTACCGTGCCTTCCACTTTCTGCAGTACCGTGTCGTCCGGGATTGCCTTGATCTTGATTAAATCAAGGGAATGCATCTCATCAACTTCGGCATCCTCGTGGATCATCAGCTGGTCGAGGCGGAGCCCCATGTCAAAGATGACAATTTCCTTTCCGCAGCGGACGGCGGTCATGTTCCGCCCTACCTCATCGTATCCGCCAACGGCAATAATTTCTATTTCCATGTAATTTGTTTCTCCTTTATTCCGGGTATTTTTCTTAACTTTTCCGGCCCGTTTCACAATATCGCTCGCTTTTACGGGTGCATCCGTATCAGATCCCGGTTGTATTGTACCGGATAATTTTTCAGGCCGTATATGAGCGCTATCTTTGGATATTTACGGTACAGACATAATCCGGTAACCGGATTACCTGACCCGTTGTATGACATATCGGATTTTTACGTAAGGAACCGTACGGGATCCTTTCCCGTCACGGTAAAGACCCCCGGCAGGGGTCATCACCACAAAACCGTGGATCATCAGAACCCTGCAGGGATCCATCCTCCTGATGCCATGGGTATCCGGGCATCATCCGCATAATCCCGCACCCTGTCGGGTATGCGGGCTGTTCCGGATTATGGGTATCCGGAACCGTGTCTATGATAAATAGCAGGGCAAATACATCAATCTTTGTCTTTTTTTTAAAGGATACCGGGCATACAGAAAACCCATAACCCGCTCAGCCCCGTGAAATCGGTGCCGGACCTGGCTTTTTCATTTTCCGGCCTGTGTCGGAACACTTACCCGCACGTTCCGGCGGCGGCTGCCGAAGATGAGGCAAGCGTGGTATTGCAGGTCTTTGGCCGGTCAGTAAAACTGCAACAGATCATCGACTTGATGGCTTCAGGGTTCCTGCCGCCGAATTTGAACTCACTTGCGGTTGCACCGTTTAAGACAAGCGTCGGTGAACCCGTTGCGCCATACGAATTCGCGAGCCTGAAATCATTTGAAGCATAGGAAAGCCCCCGATCCGGCGATGCCGTGCAGGCCGAGAGTTTTACCGTATCCACTCCGGTGCTGTTCTGGCATGACGCCGAAGACATGGAGTTGAGGAAGCACGATACATAATTCCAGTACCGATCGGGTTGCTCTTCACGGATACAGATCTGGCGCAGGTTCTCTTTTGCCTCAGTTGACCCGTGCATGGACCGGACCGTGCCGTTTGAGACCGTGCCGATATACCGGACCTTGATATGGGCACCGATGGTCGGAAGGCTGGAAACTATGTCGGCAAGAACTTTCTGTATCTGCTGACCATAGGGGCAGTACGAGACAACAAAGGCTTCAAGGAATGGGGATTCAGCCATAGCCACAGAATTGCACGCATTTGCGGATGAAGCTAAAGGGACCGGCACCGTGCCTGGTTCCGAAGGATTGAACTGACTTACCATGAATGTAGAGGGGAAGAGATATTTCCCGTCTTTTGACATGAATACAGAGAGGGTCTCTTCCTGTTCGTCCGCAGACCTGATAGTGAGAAAGAGACGGTACATCCCGCTCTCCTCAGTAACACTGACAAGCCTGACAGAGGTCCCGGGCCCGACAAGATTCGTCTGAATAAAATTTGCTGCAATTTCCGCATGGGCTGATGCGTCAGGCGCAGATCTGCTCATGAAGGAGGACCTGGCTGCTTCGGATAAAGATACACCGCTGATTCCGATCACCGCAGTTGCCACAAACAGGATCATGAATATTATTGCAATAATCTTCCAGGGATTGTCCATGAAATCAGCCAGATTATTTCTCTTCTGGTAAGTTTAATCCGGGAAATTTTAAGTCTTTGTTTTCCCGCAAAATTCTTTTGGGTAAAAATAACCGGTTGATTCGTTTTTTTGGTGACCGGGTGGCGTACTGGACTTGCAGGAGAGAGAAAAAATATCTTCGTAAATGACTCCGGGACCACCATCAGACAATGGAATGGAAACGGAGGAAAATAAAAGCGACATACGAATTCATATATACAATAGAATCCTTGATCGAAACGTAGGATATTCTGACCTTCTGCCCTTTAGCTCTCATTATTCTATAACTACTGATATCACGGTGACAGGGATCTCGGGATATTGTATTTCATTGGGGGTTTCTGTATATGAGAGCAAAACATGTTCTTCCGGTGATGGTGATCCTTTTTGCTGTGGCAATTCTGGCAGTCCCTGTTGCAGCAGACCATCAGGTAACTTTTATCAATACCTGCAATCAGGATGTCTACATTAATCTGCAGGGGGGACCCCCGGGAGTTTGTGATGGCATGTTCAACGGTGATGGCTCCCAGAAAGTCTGCAGTGGCTGTGAACAATGCGGCACATCCGGGAGCAACCCGATCATTTGTAATACATCGGTATCAACAGGAAACGATACGCCGATCTGTTGTCCGGGTGCGAACACGGACCTGTTATATTGTGATATGGGGCAACAATGCTCACCTTCAGGATGCTGTCCCGGTGAATATGCATCCGGAGGCCAGTCTTATAATTGCCCGGAAGGGGGAAATTATTCTCCCATTTGTGGAAATACCACCATGACCAAGGCCCAGATCGATGCACTTTCGGGATACTATAACGCAAGCCAGAATCTTCACCGCATTGCATGCAACGGGTCTCTCATTGCCGGTGGTGGATTCAAGGTTGCTGCCAGCACCGGAAGCCAGACATACACATTCCCCGATAACTGGAATGGAGCATTCTTCCCACGAACCGGTTGTACATTCGATGCAAACGGGTACGGAAGCTGCAATACCGGTAACTGTAAAGACAAACTGGACCGCGGTTTGCTCCAGTGTGGGGGGGCAGGATCTGCCGCACCCGCTTCAAAAGCAGAGATCAACTTTGGCAATAACACGAGTGGTGATGATTACGATATGAGTTATGTCAATGGCTTTAACATCGCCATGGTATTTACTCCGACACAGTACGACCCGACATATACAGGAACAAATAAATGTACCCCTGGAGGATGTTCGGTCGGTCTTCCAAATTTTTACAGCCCGAAAGTCCCCAACTGGGATATCCTGAAATATACCAGTGTCAGTAATTTCATCGGGATTATGGACGATTGCGACTATTTCAACTCCGCATATAATACCACAGCAGATTCCTCCGGAGCAAATGATGTAAACATCTCTCTCTCGAACGGTTACTGCTGCCCGGTTGCTCAGGGATATGTAAATGACTCATCGCATTGTGGAGATATCCCGGCAGGGCAGACATGCAAGATCTGTGCCGGGCAAAACAATAATTTATATCCATTCAATCAGTCAGGAGCATTGCCGAATTCTGCAAACCTTTTCTTTGATACATGCCCGACAGGATATGCATTCACCTATAACGACACTGCCGCCCTGATGACCTGCCGGGGAAACACTTCCTTCTCGACAAATTACCAGATCGCCGTATCCTGTCCAAGTGGAACACTCCCTCCAACCACTCCCCCGCCATCGGATTCCGATACTGCTATCGTGAGCTCATCATCCGGTATAACCTTTGCAACAGCCCCGGCAACCGGAGCCGGCCAGACGGTGACAATTTCCTTTAATCAACAACCAACAGCAGCGACCGGGGTTGCCGTATCTTCAGTCCAGATTACTACGGCAAAGCCTACGGAATCCTTTGCTGTTATTGCCCAGCCGGTTACTGTCAGCAACGCCATTGCGATTACCGATAAACCTGTTGCCGGCTATCTTGAAATTTCCGCACCGGGTGTCCCGGCAGGAAGCATCAACCAGGGAAAGATCACTTTTAACGTTCATGCGGGCTGGCTGACAAAGAATAACATCGCACCGGAAAATGTTGTCCTGATGAGGTATCACGACCAGCAGTGGTCGGCACTGCCAACAACATTTAGCCGGGCTTCCAATGGCATACCCATGTTCACCGCAACATCATTGGGATTCTCGTACTTTGCAATCACTGCTAATATGCCGAATTCCACCGCTGCCACAGTAAATACAACCATTGCAGCAACGCCCGCGGGTGCAGGTACATCAACGGTTACCGCCACCACAACAAAAATGGTATCCTCTGCAATGGCGACAATGACGACGATGGTCCCTGCCGTAACCCAGGCGACGGCACTTTTCTCCTCGTTCCCCGGGGGTCTTCTCGGGATCGCAGTAGTGATTATCGTAATCATTGCTGCCGCAGCAGTCCTGATGTACCGCTGGTGGATTCGGAGACAGAACCCGTCGCTGTTCAGGAAATATGACTGATCTTGAAAAAATGAAATACCCTCAGCAGGTAAGGCTGGTTTTTTATCTCAGCCCAAATATTCGACCTTCATATTCGCGTTTTGGCAGCCTTTCCGGGTCCCGGAAGGGGTAAAATACATGGCAGAGCCGGGGTCGGTTTAAGGGCCTGTGGCGGCCTTTAAGTGAGGTGCAATTCTGCCGTATTTTGGCAAAAAGAGCAAATATTGGGCATATTCTCCACGGGAACTGAAACGGAGGACAATACGGGGTTTTCCGGAATCGATCCTGAGACCCGGATAGGAAAAAAAGCCCGTACAGTGCTTATTTTTCCTGAGAGTCTGGATCATGCTCTCCCGCTACAAAACAGAAGGGATCTTCTCCCAGAAAATCGCCATCCACCGCATGCGCCCTGACCCGGCATCCTCCCCCGCAGAGATTCCGGTGGCTGCACGTCCTGCACTTTCCCCCGAACCGGACTTCCTTCTTTCGGAACCGGGCCAGAACAGGGTTCTGGCCATCGGCCCAGATCCTGCTGAAGGGCAGATTCCGGATATTGCCCGCAAGAAATTCATTGGCTCGGGCGAACTGGCAGGGATAGACGTTCCCCCGGGTATCGATGTTTGCCACCCGGGTCCCGGCACTGCACCCGCCCTGTAATGATTCCAGCAGACCCCGGGCATCGGGAAGGTCCTTTGACCCGTCCTTCTCCATGGATTCAAGCAGGTGGATACCGTCCTGCGGGGCATCAACGGTCAGGAATTCCATGGCTTCAGGATTGATCTCTTTTGCTTTCCGGTAGAGGACGTCGAGCGCTTCAACCACCCCGGCCCGGTCCAGCTGCAGCCGGGTATAGGTCTCACTCCCCCGGCCCGTTGGCACGAGCCAGTACAGGCAGAACCGGGATGCCCCGAGAGTAAGGGCAAGGTCCACGAGATCCTCAAGCTCGTGTTGGTTTTCTTTTGTGAGCGTGACCCGGACCCCGCACCGGAGCCCGGCCTTGTTACAAGCAGCAAATGCCTTTATCGTCTGCTCAAATGCACCTGGCGAGTTCCGGAACCGGTCATGGGTCTCTGCCCGGGCACCGTCCAGTGAAATTCCGGCATATTCGATCCCGCTCTCCTTGATCCTGCGGGCAACCTCTTGAGTGATAAGCGTCCCGTTTGTGCTGAGCGCCATCTTGATACCACGGCTCGCGGCATGGGTCGCCAGTTCCCAGATATCCGCACGCATCAGCGGTTCACCACCGGTGAAGAGGATGAGCGGGACACCCATGCCGGCCAGATCGTCAATAACCCCGAACGCTTCGGCAGTCGTGAGTTCTCCTTCTGGGGTACGTTCCGGTCCGGACCTGCTGTAGCAGTGCGTGCAGCTCAGGTTGCAGCGATCCGTGAGGTTCCAGAAGACCACCGGCCGGTGCATACCCGAGAAGGCAAGGTACGTGCTTGGCACATCGCCCTGAGGCTTGTGCCGGTGCTTCATCACTCCGCTGACGGTTCCCCGTCCATGCATGCATTGCGTTATCCGGTTCATGATCCACCCTCGTTCTCGCCAATCCGGACATTGGGCACCCGCTTGAATTCGCGGGTACTGAAAAGGACCAGATAATCCGGGCAGCCGATCTTCCCCGCAATCGCTTTCACTTCGTCCTGTACCTGGTCTTTGCTGGATCCGTGGTGGACGGTGTAATGGGAGTACTCCCACCGGCCCGGAACGGGCCGGCGTTCATAACAATGAGTCACCGTGGGAAAAATCGCGAGTCGTTTTCCCAGGTCATCATTGGAGGCCCCCGTCGGCCTCCATGCCACAAGGGCGTTTGCCGTGATCCCGATCTTACGCTGATCAATGCGTGCCCGGAATTTCCGTATGATCCCTGTTTTTTTCAGATGCCGGATCCGTTCAAGGACTTCAACGCCCGTGAGGCCCACTCGTTTTCCGATCTCTTCGAAGGGGGCCGGAACAAACGGGAGACCCCACTCCAGTTCCTGGAGTAATTGGACATCAATCGGATCCATGAGGGCCCTCCCCGGATTGTGCAGATAAAAAGGAGAAACGCACATCGATTTTTATCCGCCGGATTGTTGGCAGGTCAAGCATGTCCGATGCAGGGATCCCGGACCGGCTTAAAATTTCGTCAAGAACGGCATGAACCCCTGCCTCATCCTTTGCGGCTATTGTAAACCAGAGGGAATAGTCATGCTCCCGCCGGAAGTTGTGGGAAACTTCCCGGTAACTGCTGACCAGGGCTGCTACTTTTTCAATCCGCTCTTTTGGAACACGGAGGGCAACAAGCGTTGCAGCGTTCAGGCCGAGATGCCGGGACTCGAGTACCGGGGAGATCCCCCGGATGATCCCGGCCTCTGATAGTTTTTTCAATCGGCCGAGCAGGTCAGGTTCAGGAATGCCAAGGCGGGCTGCGATTGCCTCCCATGGCCGGGGTACGAGCGGGAGATCGTCCTGCAGGCATTCAAGGATGGCGAGGTCAGCCGGGTCAGGTTGAAACGCACCGCTCATGACAACGCCCCCGGTTCATAGGAGCAATACGGGTCTTCGCCGCAGCATTCCCCGCTGAGGGTCTCCGGCATTGCAAGCCCGTCGCACCAGAGCGGGGAAGCTGCATCTTCCCGACTATATGCCCGGGCCCGGCAGCCGCCGCACACGGTTTTGAACCCGCATCGTCCGCATTTCCCCGTGAGGAGATCCGGATTCCGGAGTGCTGTAAACAGCGGGGAGTTATTCCAGATCTCTGAGAAGGGGGTAGTCCGCACGTTACCGGCACTGACCGGCAGGTAGGGGCAGGGGGTCACATCGCCATTGGCGAAGATCCGGCAATAGGTGATACCGGCAAGACAGCCGCGTCCCCATGCCGGGTTCTGTATACCCAGCTCGTCCGCGATACGGCGGAACTGCGGGGCGCAGGTTGGCCGTATGTTACAGTTGCTGTCCCGGTACCGGATCAGGATCCGGCGAATCAGGTCCTCGTACTCTCCCGGGTTGCGGGGCTCAATCTGCCGGGCCCTCCCGGTAGGAATGGGGAAGAAGAGCTGGTAGTCGCGGATCCCGAGAGATGTGCCAAGACCGATTACGTCTTCGACTTCACTCATGGCAGACCGGATGACCGACATGTTGATCTGGACACCGATTCCTGCATCGCGGCAATGCCCGATGGCAGCAACAGCTCTTTCCCATACCCCTTTAAGACCCCGGAACGAATCGTGGGTGGCAGGGTCTTTTGAGTCCAGGCTGATGGCTACAGCCCGGATCCCTGCATCCCGGAGTTTCACCGCGGTATCGCGCCCGATAAGGTACCCGCTGGTACCCATGACCATCCGGAGTCCCTGTTCTGTCCCGTACCGTGCGATATCACAGATATCCTCACGGAGAAGAGGTTCGCCTCCGCTCAGGACGACAACCGGTCTGCCGGTAGCCCGGAGCTGGTCGATGACCGAGAACGCCTCTTTTGTGGAGAGCACTCCGGCTGTTTCCTTATCGCCCGCATCCACGTAACAGTGGGAACACTTCAGGGGGCACCTGAGGGTGATGTTCCACGAGATGATACGCGGTGCACTCACCGTCACGTTCAATGTTTCAGTCCCTTTACCAGATCGAAGCGATCAAGGTTCATCACTTTGGTCCAGGCTGCCACGAAGTCGTGCAGGAACTTCTCCCGGGAGTCCGCACTCCCGTACACCTCCGCAAGAGCCCGGAGCTGGGAGTTCGAACCAAAGATGAGATCGACTCTTGTTGCGGTCCACCTCACTTCGCCGCTCTTACGATCGCGGCCTTCAAACACGTCATTGTCTTTCGATACCGGCTTCCATTCCGTCCCCATATCGAGAAGGTTTACAAAGAAGTCGTTGGTCAGGGCCCCGCTTTGCTTGGTGAAGACGCCGTGCCGGATCTGTCCGACGTTGGTGTCCAGCACCCGCATCCCGCCGACAAGTACCGTCATCTCGGGCGCGGTCAGGGTCAGCAGCTGCGCCTTGTCAACCAGCAGCTCCTCTGCCAAAGCGGCAAATCTGCCCCCGAGGTAGTTGCGGAAGCCGTCCGCCTTCGGTTCGAGCACGGCAAAGGAAGCCGCATCGGTCTGCTCTGGTGAAGCATCCATGCGTCCCGGGGTGAAGGGGACCTTTACCGTATGGCCGGCATTCCTTGCCGCCTGCTCGACACCGGCACAACCGGCCAGGACAATCAGGTCAGCCAGCGATACCTTTTTGCCGGATTTTTGTGCCTTGTTGAACTCAGTCTGGATACCCTCCAGCACCCTGAGCACCTTTGCCAGCCGGGCCGGCTGGTTGACTTCCCAGTCCTTTTGTGGGGATAAGCGGATGCGGGCACCGTTGGCACCGCCGCGCTTGTCGGAACCGCGGAAGATGGATGCCGATGCCCAGGCAGTCGAGACCAGCTCGGAGACCGACAGGCCGGATGCAAGGACTTTTTTCCTGAGGGCAGTGATATCCTTTGCATCGATCAGTTTGTGATTGACCGCGGGAATGGGGTCCTGCCAGATGAGATCTTCTTCTGGTACCTCCGGACCGAGATAGCGTGAGCGCGGACCCATGTCGCGGTGGGTCAGCTTGAACCACGCCCGGGCGAACGCGTCCGCGAGCTGGTCCGGGTGCTCGTAAAAGCGCCGCGAGATCTTCTCGTAGATTGGGTCAAACCGCAGGGAAAGATCCGTAGTCAGCATACCGGGCGCCCGACGCTTCGATGTATCGTGCGCTTCCGGTACCGTGCCGGTGGCTGGCTCGCCTTTCGGCTTCCACTGGTGGGCACCGGCCGGGCTCTTGGTCAGCTCCCATTCGTTTTCGAACAGGACCCGGAAGAAGTTATTGCTCCATCGGGTCGGCGTGTTGGTCCAGGTGACCTCCAGGCCGCTCGTGATCGCATCCCCGCCTTTACCCGTGCCGTAACTGCTCTTCCAGCCGAGACCCTGCTCCTCAATGCCCGCCGCTTCGGGCTCCGGTCCAACATGGGTAGCAGGGCCGGCACCATGGGTTTTGCCAAAGGAGTGACCGCCGGCAATGAGCGCAACCGTCTCCTCGTCGTTCATAGCCATACGGGCAAACGTCTCGCGGATATCCTTTGCCGCTGCCACGGGATCCGGGACACCGTTCGGTCCTTCCGGGTTGACGTAGATGAGTCCCATCTGCACGGCAGCAAGCGGGTTTTCAAGCTTCCGGTCTTTGGAATAGCGTTTGTCCTCCAGCCACTTGTTCTCAGAGCCCCAATACACGGCTTCTTCCGGCTCCCAGACATCCGCACGTCCACCGGCAAAGCCGAAGGTCTTGAATCCCATCGATTCCAGGGCAACGTTGCCGGCAAGGATCATAAGGTCGGCCCAGGAGATCTTCCGGCCGTACTTCTGCTTGATCGGCCAGATCAGACGGCGCGCCTTGTCGAGGTTCGCGTTATCGGGCCAGCTGTTGAGGGGCGGGAAGCGCTGCTGGCCGGCCCCGGCGCCGCCACGACCGTCAGCCACGCGGTAGGTGCCGGCGCTGTGCCATGCCATGCGGATGAACAGGGGGCCGTAGTGGCCAAAGTCGGCCGGCCACCAGTCCTGCGAGCCGGTCATCAGCGCACGCAGGTCATTTTTCACGGCCGCCAGGTCGAGTTTTTTAAATTCTTCTGCATAGTTGAACTCATCTCCCATCGGGTTGGACAGGGAAGAGTGCTGGTGCAGGATTCTGAGATTCAGCTGGTTGGGCCACCAGTCCTGGTTCGATGTACCCCCGCCGGCTACCTGCCGGTGCATCCCACCCGTTACCGGGCATTTACTGTCATGTGTCATAACATCATCTCCGGTTATCCGATAAGGTGAACATCCTGCAGGAAGGCCGGACCATGCTGACCAGCAGTCGGGGAATTCCGGGTATCCAAAACCGGAACACCCCAATCGGCACTCAGGGTTTTCCTGGTGTGATGTATCAAAGGTAGAATTGCCACGGTCACATTTAATAAGATAGGGTTTTGGGAAGAACAGAGAATTTTTAGGGATTCCTGACGGTACCGCCTGTCGTGTGATTCCTTGTACACGTTCAGATGGATTCCTGAAGCGTTTCAAAAGAGAATTGACCTTTTGGGAAATGCGAGGGATGGGATTCGAACCCAAGAACTCCTACGAGACTAGGCCCTCAACCTAGCGCCTTTGACCTGGCTTGGCTACCCTCGCCCGATAATCTGAGGGAAACACGAAACAGCATACTGCACCCGATCCGTGTCAGTGACCCGGCCCGGTTACCCCTGCTTTGTGCCATAACAAAGAGGTTGTCTATCTAATAAAAACTTGTGTAAGATAGCCGGGTCAACGTGTCTGGTTCCACTTTTTTTCTGCGATAAGTCATCACCGGAAATTCCAGCAGGTTCCAGAAAAACAATGCAAAAGGCACCCGCGCAAATTCACCGACATTGATGACACCAGATCAGCATCGCTGTATATTTATAGGCGTCGTTCCCAGTGGTTAGTATGTGGTCGGATATTATCCAGGAGTTTGCCGACTCCCCCTCCCAGAGCCGGGTAGTGCGTTTCCTCCTCGAGAACGGCTTTGGGGTAACACAGGACGGGCGGATCAGCTGCAATGGAATCGAGATGCCGGCAACCGCTGTGGCAAAAGCCATCCGGTCGGACCGGCGGGTTGTGGATTCCACGGCACAGCGGATTCTCGAGCGCCCGATGCTCCGGGATATTTTCTTAAACATGCGGGCTACCCCTGACCTCTCCAAGGTTGCCGAATCGCTCGGATTTACCGTCATCACCGTTCTCCCACGGAATGCCAACGAGCGCGGGATTGTCGGGGCCGCTGTCAGGGTCCTCACCGATCACAACCTTTCTATCCGGCAAATCTTTGTCACCGACCCGGAATTTTCCGAAGAGCCCAAACTGGTCATCATCATCGAAGAGCCTCTGCCATACGGCGTGATTGAAGATATCAGGGCTTTGCCTCAGGTGAGACAGGTCATCATCTGAGCGGGGTAACCGGTACCTCGGACGCTATTGCCTTTTTTGTTTCATAACAGTATATGCCGATTCTTTTTCTAAAACAGGGTGAAGGAACTACCCGATCACGAAAGAAAGATGGCAGAAAATGTGAGGGATTTGGGTGAGACCACTTCATGTCAGGGCCTTTCCGTAGAAATATTTCCAGTTCCGGCTTTCTCATGATAAAGGAGCGTGACCCCCTCGCTCCCCCAGAGGGGGAGGCTGCCCAAGGGGGGTGCCCCTTGACCCCCGGTTTATTCTTTTGTCAGAATATGCAAGGATACGATGGATTATTTCATTGAAAGGTGATGAAAATGCGCCGCGGGGCGCCCTTCGGGGCGGCGCTGGTCATCCCAAATAATTGAGCGGAAAAACTCTTCTGTATACCTTTTCATTCACTTTCGTTCGGACATCTTCTTTTTGATTACAAAAGCCCCTGTCCGTCACTCACGTCCCCTTGATCACCATCAGGGTGATATCGTCAAACTGCGGCATATCACCGGTGAACTGCCGGACCTCATTTAAGATCTTTTCCAGGATCTCATTTGTTGAGAGATCGGCATTTTCAATAATTACCGACTTGAGCCGGTCTTCGCCAAACATCTCTTCATCTTTATTGATGGACTCCGTGACCCCATCCGTATACAGCACAATGACATCCCCGGGTCCAATATCAACCGTGCAGGAAGCATAGTCCCGGTTCTCGACTGCTCCCAGTACAATGCCAGTTGGCATGAGTTCCTCGAGAGATCCATCCTTTTTCCGGCAGATGATTGGGGGATTATGGCCGGCATTGACATAGGTGAGGGTCCGATCCTTCTCAGAGAGCGTGCCGTAAAAGAGCGTAACAAACATCCCGGCTTTTGAGTCCTGGGCAATGATATTGTTGGAATGATAAATTGCCTCGGCAGGATCACGGTGCCAGAGCGCATTGACCCGGACAACGATCCGGGACAGGGCCATGAAGAGGGCTGCCGGTACGCCTTTTCCGGACACATCTGCGATAAGGATCCCGAGTTTCCCTTTTCCAAGGGATATGATCTCGAACGGTATCACGTCAAAGAAATCGCCGCCCACTTCCTTTGCCATCACGCTTCTTGCCGCGATATCAAAGCCGTTGATTTTGGGGATTATCTCGGGCATGAAGCTCTGCTGGATCTCGGCAGCGATCTGGAGCTCGGCGTTTGACCGGGCAAGTCGCCCTTCCATCTCGCGCCGCTCGGTGATGTCCCGGATCGTCTCGATGGCACCGGTCACCTTCCCCTGCGGGTCATACAACGGACTCGCTTTCGCCCAGAAATACCTGCCCGATCCAAGGTTGGGGATGAACGTGTCCACAACAAGCGTATCCCCTTCCCGCGTCACATGAGTATACCTGCTCTCCACTTCTGCTTCCGGCATGAGGACGAGATCCGCGAGCATGGGTTTTCGATCGCCATAAAACGGGAGGGAATACTCATAGTCTCCTTTCCCGAGTATCTGCTCTTTTGCAATGCCGGTCAGCTCTTCCATGGCATGGTTCCAGGTTATGACCTTCCCCTCAAGGTTAATGGCCATGGTGGCATCCGGCAAAAAGCTGATAATATCAGCAAGGCTCCGCCGGGAGCTGACAATCTCCTGCTCGGCCCGTTTCCGGTCCGTGATATCCCGGATCGTCTCTATGGCACCGGAAATATTCCCCTGAGGGTCATACAGCGGGCTCGCTTTCGCCCAGAAATATACCCCGCCCGGCCGGAAGTCGGGGATGAAGATGTCGACAACGAGCGTATCGCCAACCTTCTCGATCGTATCATACCGTTTCTCGATCTCAACCTCCGGCATGAAGATCAGGTTTGCCAGCATCGGTTTCTCAACGCCGTAGAACGGTATCGCATACTCGTACTTCCCCTTCCCGAGCATCTTCCCTGCCGTTACGCCGGTTATCTCTTCCATGGCATGGTTCCACGCGATAACCTTTCCCTCAAGATCGATCACGAATGTTGCATCGGGGAGGAAATCGATGATCTCCGACATACGCCGGGTAGTACTGATCATCTCCTGCTCGGCCCGTTTCCGGTCCGTGATATCCCGGATCGTCTCGATGGCACCGGAGATATTCCCCTGAGGGTCATACAGCGGGCTCGCTTTCGCCCAGAAATATACCCCGCCCGGCCGGAAATCGGGGATGAAGATGTCGACAACGAGCGTATCGCCGATCTTCTCGATCGTATCATACCGTTTCTCGATCTCAACCTCCGGCATGAAGATCAGGTTTGCCAGCATCGGTTTCTCTACACCATAGAACGGTATCGCATACTCGTACTTCCCCTTCCCGAGCATCTTCTCTGCCGTTACGCCGGTTATCTCTTCCATGGCATGGTTCCACGCGATAACCCGGCCCTCAAGATCGATCACGAATGTTGCATCTGGCAGAAAATCGATTATTGCATCATGAAATACTGTCCCCGGCCGCTCCATCATCTCACATGCAGGAATGGATCCTGATGCGGTATGAATATTCTTCATTTCATACCGGTGTTCCGGATGCTTGCCGGGATTTCCGACAGACAGATGGATCGTTTCCGTAACATGAGGGTCTTTTCTGGTCTGACGCGTAAACAGTAAAGATACGGGGAATGGTTATGGGAGTGTTCCGGTACGAGAGCAAATATTCGGCTCCAACAAAAGAGCAGCGCGAACGGTACATGACCGGTGAGCGGGAAGAACAGACATTCGGTCCCGGGGGACAGATCCTGCTCATTGCTTATGACGAGGCAGTGTACATCAAGGACGATATCGATGAGGTCCGGATCCTCTTCACCGGCATCAAAGACAAACAGAAGGCGTACGATGAGGTCAGGCGACTTATCGGGCACCACGAACAGAAAGGAGAGGAAGAATCCCCGTTTAAAACCGGACACGATCTTTAAAAAACTCCCGTGTTGGGAGATAGGGATGGCAAGAACCGGGCCTTTGCCGGAGATCCGGCTCAGGCCTGAGCCGGTACACTGCGCATTGCAAGGTACCGGGCCTCTTCTTCCCGGGCTTTATTTTCCCAGGCACTGACTGATGCATTATAGGAGGAAAATTTCGGGTTGTACACAAGAGCGGTCACGCCCTCCTTCAGCCCGGCAACGGTATTTCCCCCGCGGAAAGTCCCGTCCAGGTATTTCCGGATACCGTCCATAACCACCAGATCCATACGCTTGACCGCAGAGGCAAGGACAACCGAGGGGCCGAGATGGGTCTGGTCGGAATCAACGCCGATGATATACCTCCCCGGGGCAGTCTTTGCTTCGGCAATTGCCCCGGTGCCCGAGAAACCGGCAACCGTGTAGATCACGTCCGTGCCATTGCGGTACATCCGGGAGGCGATCTGCCGGGCCGTACCGGGATCCGTAAAACCGGCCGTGGTATCACTGACATATGCCAGGTCCACCGTTGCCGGCGGATCAGCTGCGCGGGCTCCATCGATATACCCCTGCCGGAACGCATCGAGGTGCGGGGAAGGCATGCCAAGGATTATTCCCACCCGGTGCGTCCTGCTCGCCTGTGCAGCAAGGACGCCGGCCAGGTAGCTCTCTCCATAGGAGGTGATCTCGTACGCTTCCACGTTTCCGGACCCGATACCGGTCTGGTCGATGGCTAAAAACCGGATGGACGGGTTCTCCTCTGAAAGCCGGTCGGTCTCACCGGCATAATTGAAGCCGATCGTGATGACCAGCCCGGGTTTTTCCCCGTCTTTCATGCGGGAAAGTTCCGGAAATACCGTGGTATTGAAGGAAGTGAACTCCCGCTTGGAGAAATGCATTTTTTCCTGCGCTGCAAAGAGACCGCGGTAAGCGCTATCCGTGTAGGAGAGGTCCCCTTTGTCAGCGCCATAGACCATATACACCACCGGCCCGGGCTGCTCGTGCGGGGCGGTGATGAGGAATACTCCGGCAATGACTGCCACAATTGCAACAAGGATCCCGATTACCAGGTAATTCATGTTCATGGGTGCAGGAACTCCCGGACCGGCTGGTCCAGGTTTACATTACCGGTATTGATCATGCGGACATGCGAACCGGTTACCCGCTCATAGGCGGCAGCATAGAGGTCCCGGAAGGTGATATCAGGGTTTGAGCGGATCAGGTTGATGACGTTTGAGGTAAACTCGTCCGAGAGCCATTGCCGGATATCCATGTCGTAGACAGCACCAAGCGACGGTTCATTGCTCGCCGCTCCCGTTATGAAAAGCACACCTTTTGCCGTTGCATTCAGGGCAATACTCTCCCCAAAACAGGTATCGACAAAAAAAACCATCTCGCGGTACCGGTTGTTCCGGCTCATCGAATCAGTAAGATCCGTAAAATCACGGGTAGTGAACGGCTTATCGCCTGACCCGAACACAATCATCCCCGGGGCCCCATGGCTTGCAACGTAAACAAAGAGATCCGTACTTGCATTGCTCTCAACAACCACCGGGCTTGATGGGGTCTTGTTGCCGGAGATCACATTCCGCAATACCCCGGGGGTGACCCGGGACCCGGAATAATCGACTTCCGCGCCATAACGGATGTTATTCCCCTTGGGAATATTGTGTATATCACCTTTGAGAGGATTTTCCGGGGCATTGGGGATATCATCATAGATCATCAGGATGATGTGATCGTCATCAACCCCGTTCTGGCGGAGCAGGGTATAGACGGTGAGGGCATCTGCCTGGTGGCGGTAGTTGATCCATCCCCGCGAGGGACCGACAAGAACGGCCATGAAATCTTTTCTCTCCGAAAGGGGGGTCTCTTTTGCCGACAGATCCCCCGTATAGGAACCGGGGCTCACCGTTGCCCGCGAACGGGCAACCGACTCACCGGCTTTTCCGGAGCTCCCGGTCTTTGCCGAGCAGAGCGATTCGGTGGTCAAAAAATTCCCGTCTTCAATTGTCCAGTGGGAGTACCAGGTGATGAGAGGATCAACGCCAAATTCCGTGTCATAATCCAGCGGGCCGCTTGCACCGGAGATAGCAGGAGATCTCCCGGACCGTATATCGTTTATTGCCTCGTGTATCTCCTGGGCATCCCATCCCCGTGCGGTCCCGTTGCCGTACACTACCCTGCGGACAGAAGTATCCAGGGACTCAAAAGGCACTGAGTCCTGCCGGGCGGAGGTATAAGCAGCAAGCAGGAGTGCATCATAGACCGGAGCCGCGTAATCGGTTGGTGGATAGCCAAACTTTTCCTGGAAGGCAACCGTGAACCCGGTTGTCGGGTCGGCTGACGGGGATGTTCCTTCAATACCCTCCGCGGCAGATCCCAGCAACCGGACAAGAGCCGGCGAGACTGCACTGTCATACAAAAACAGTTTCACCGGTTTTCCCGACCGGTCTATCGCCCGCTTGATAGTAACAGCATCTTCGGGGGTGCAGGCAGCAAGGATGTATTCAGGATTCGTCTCAAGAGCAGCTGCAACATCCGCATCAAGGCTGCTGCCGGGTTCGAAACGGGAGATGGAAGCGAGGTTGATCCCTGCCTCATTTGCAAAGAACCCGGTCCAGTCATAGAATGTCCGGCCATAGCTGGTGTTCTCGGAAAGCAGCGCAATGCGGTGAACCCCTTTTGCCTTCATGAGAGAGAGGGATATTTTCACCTGCGCAACATCCCCCTGGGGAGTGCGCCAGAAGTAACCGTTCCTGCCAAAGGCCCGGATAATATCGCCGGAGGTGGTGAGCGGGCTGATGAGCACTTTCTGTTTTTTGATAAATTCGGGAGCCAGCAGGTAGACATCATCGCTTGTCGGGGGCCCGATCACGATCCGTACCGAGTCATCTGCCAGGAGTTCCCGGGCCAGCTCCCTGATGTCTCCGGAGCCGGTATCCTTGTACACCAGCTCAACCGGTCTCCCCCCGATGCCACCCTGGCGGTTGATATTCTCTTTTGCCCATTCAAGGGGTTCTTTATATTCCACATCGCCGGTTACCGGAAGGAGGACCCCGATACGGACCGGCGTACCTGCATGGAGAACCGTATACCCTGCCCAGACAATTACCACAATAAGAAGGGGGGTAAGAACAAGAAGCAGGATCTTTTTTTTGTTTATAGCTATCCCCCCGTATCAGAAAATATAAACAACATTCTCGGCAGTTATGGATTCGGCCGGTTTGTGTTAGGAAAGATGGGAAAACGGGCATGATAAGGGTATGGATATGACGTGTCCCGGGTCCGGCCTGGCAGGATTAGAAACCGGTTAAAAACGGATCTCGCAAACAGAACAAACGTGAGCCTCTTGCTCCCATAGACAGAGAGAGACTGCCCAGGGAAAAAAAACCTGACTCAATGAGTATCCTGATTTTTTGGAACCGCAGGCCGGACAACAATCAATACAACTGAAGGGATAGATTGGCCGTGACAATTTCCTTTTGAATATTAACCGGCACATGGAGCGCCGCGGGGGCATCCCTCCGGGGGCGGCGCAGGGTATCGCAATCAGCAGGAGAAGCTCGAGTATTCATTTCTCATACATTGTGAGTGTGACCCCCTCGCTCGCCCAGAGGGGGAAGCAGCCCAAGGGGTGTGCCCCTTGAACCCCATCACTATTCTGCCGTCAGTAAATTCAAGGTGGTAATTGCTATTAAATAACGGAGGTAAAAAAAATACCGGGAGAAAAACCCTTACGGGCTCAAAACCGCCGGGCCCGGTTCCAGGTACCGGCCCGAGCCCAGGAGCCAGGTCCCGTCAACGTCGGTCACATAGCTGATCTTGAGCTGGGTGGTATTGGTTGAAGGGTTGACTGAGTAATAATCAACAATCCCCCCGCCGTTCCGGGCAGTCATGGTCATGGCCCGGATATGATAAAAACCAACCGGATCCGTTGCATTGAAACGGTTCTGCCCTACCTGGTCGGGACGGTACGGCCAGGCAAGAACCGTCCCGTTATAATCATAGGCAAAAACGTACAGGTCGCCCCGGACAAAAGATCCGTTTACGTTTCTGAAACTCTCAAGCGCTTTTGTTCTCCCGTTTTGGCGGGCATAGGTTTTTGCCTCGTTAACAAACGCTTTGAGCTGCGGGTCAAGGATCCGGTCTTCGCTTGTGTAAATGCCGGCCCCGATCCAGTACGTGTCATCCACCGGGCGGACGTAGCTGATCTTGGGCTTCACGGTGAAGTTCAACGCCGGGTCCGCGTAGTTGTACAGGAGGTAGCCCCCGCCGGACTTCGCAAGCTGGATCTCGGTGCTGGTGTAGGCTTTGCCGGATGCGTCCTTTACCGGGAGGAAATTCGTTCCAACCAGAACGGGCTGGAAGGGCAGGGCAAGCGCATTTCCTGCATAGTCAAGGGCATAGATATACACGTTTCCGGAAACGAACGGGCCGGTGGCATTGTTGAACATGGCAAGGGCCGTCGTCCTGCCGCTTTTCCGGGCATATTCAGCAGCCCGGTCCACGTATTCCTTCAGCTCAAGGGCAGTTGAAGGCGCATTCCCCGAAGGGGCAACAGCAGGGTCGATCGGGCCAAAGTAAATGCCGGACCCAAGCCACCAGTCATCCCCGGCCTTCTCCACGTACCCGAGTTTCTTCTCAATCGCATTGTTATGCACGGGGTTGATGTAATAATACTCGACAAACCCGGAGCCGTTTTTGGCCTCATCCCTGAGTTTCCGGATGAACGACTGGCCCATGGCGTCCGGTTCATTGAGCCGGTTCACGCCGATCTTCTCGGGATTCACCGGGTGGGCTATGGTTGTTCCATTGAAGTCATAGGCATAGATATAGAGGTCTCCCCGGAAAAATGAGCCGTTCCGGTTTGAAAATTCTAAAAGGGCCGCGTCTTTCCCATGGACTTTTGCATAGGCAACCGCTTCCTGCACAAATGAGACCATCATCTCTTTTGTGGAGGACGGGGCTGCCGGACCGGTGGGATTTGCTACCGGGGGCTGGGTACACCCCGCGGCAAGCACCAGAAGGGAGAGGATGAGAGTGAGAGATATGAATGCTGGCCCGGTTTTCATGCTCTATAAATTGGGCAGGATTCCTATTAAACTCAAGGGAATTTCCTGATGAAAAGGCCGATAGTTGCAGGGAACCGGCAGGGACAGGTTCAATTATTTTTGCAGTATGGGACACCCTGTCGAGTGTCCGGGGTTTCCTTTTTTTCATATCTGATGGTGCCCCTCAGTAATCCCCGTAAGGATAACTGCCGCCGCCACGGAGGACGCCCCGCGGCGGCCTCAATTTCCGGAATACACAAACAGGTAATTGCCCCACCGTGCCTCGCGAGAGGCCCTGAGGCGGGGAGCCATCCAAAATTCCTTAAAAATACTCACAACTTCGAGTAAACCATGGGAATTTATTGGCATTTTCCTTAAAGTCCATGCCGGGCATTCAATAGCAATGAACTCCGGCTCTTACCCGCACTGGAGGAAAGCCACGTATCTTCACGGGGACTGGTTCACTCCGGTTCATACCGGGGCAGCAAAAAGGTAAACGCAGTGCCGGCACCCGGCTCGCTTGTGACCGCGATGTCCCCATGGAGAAGTTCCGCCATCTTTTTTGCAACCGGCAGGCTGATGCCCAGGTACCCGAATTTCTCCAGAAGTTTTGACTCTTTTGTTACCGAGAAGGGCCGGAAGAGGATCGGGATTATCTCCTCCGAGATGACCGCATTGCGGTTCCTGATAACAAAATGATAATTTTTCTCATCCATATCTGCAGAGATCTCGATCTTTGCAGGAACCGTCGAATACCGGATCACGTTGAAGATAAGGCTCTGGGTGATGAGGAAGAAATATTCGCTGTCGGTAGTTACTCTGAGGTCATCGGGAATCCCGATGCGGATCTCGACATCGCTTGAGACTTTCAAAACAGAGATATACGTGCCAAGCAGGTGCTTTGGGGAGATCTCCCGGAACTGGGGCTTGAACCGGGGCAGCATCTGCTCGGGGTCATAGCCGAGATCGCTCAGCTTGATGATATGCTCAATGATCTCCCGGACATGATCCACGTTCTCTGAGCATTTTTCCAGGAGCGCAGTTGTCTGTGCATTCAGGCCGGACTCCTCCGGGTCCTCCAGGATCATGTGCAGGTACCCCATGACCGGCTGGAGAGGAGTGCGGAGTTCGTGGGCCGTCAGGATGATGAACTCCCGTTTCTTTGCCAGCTCGTGCCGGAGATCCTCTTCGATCTTGCGCAGCTCCGTGATATCGAGGAGCGAGTAGATCCGCCGGGAGGTTCCCGGTATCATGTCCAGGATGACATAGACATTCCTGATATTCCCTGACCGGTCCTTAAGCCGGAACTCGTAGTGCCGGGCCTCTTCATCAGCATTCTTCCGGACCAGGTCATGGAACTCGGTCACCATGCCGAGATCGTCCCTGACAACGAACGGCACCAGGGTAACCACTTCAGAAATTTCCTCTTTTGGATAACCCACCAGTTTTGCAAATTCGGAATTCACAAGAAGGATGGTCAGGTCTTCATCGACAATGGCCATGGCTGTGCCGGAGTTTTCAAAGACCGCCCGGTACATGGTTTCGGAATGGATTAGGTTCTCTTCGGTCTTCCTGCGGTCCTCTTCGATATCGAGGGTTAAGGCAACCGCGTCCAGGATCCGTTTCTCCTGTTCGTCGAGATCCGCATACGAGAAGCTCTCAAGGGCTGCCTCGTCGGTTTCGTAGAGATTGAATATGCGGTTGAATCCTGCAAGGAAGAGGATCTCCCTGACCCGGGGCTGGATGCAGGCTATCTTGAGTTCGCCCTGCTTCTTTTTCATTCTCCGGAGCCAGATCAGCATCACGCGAAGTGCGGAACTGCTGATGTACTCAATACCCGAGAAATCCAGAATTACCCGAATAGTGCCGGAGAGAGCGAATTTTTTCAATACCGCATCCAGTTCCGGAGAGGTTGCGGAGTCCAGCCTTCCCGACAGGTACAGCACATCGGCAGATTCGTCTTTCTTCTGGCGGATCTCAAGGCCCTGCGACATTACCGGTTATTTACCGGGTATTACTACATAATATTTGGGAAATGCACCCGGGCGGGGAGGGACTGGAGTTGCCAGGGAGAATCAAAGAAAAGATAACGGGTTTTTTTTAACACCATTTAATGTCTGATTTTCAAAAGATCTCTCCTTTCATATGGTGATGATACGGCAGGATTCTGTAGGAATTTTTTTTAGGGTCATGATCCGCCGCGGGGGCGCCCCGTCGGGGGCGGCGGGGTTCATCGCAACCATTGAGAGTCATTTACGAGCGTGACCCTCTCACTCCCCCAGTGGGGGAGGCAACCCAAGGGACTGGGGGACCCTCAAAACCCCTATGCTCCAAGTCTATGCAAAACCCGGAGAGGATTACATCACCAAGTATGCCCTTGAAAAAGCTGGAATAAAAATCCCTTCAAAGAAAAGAGAACGATCCAAAGCTCTCGATCCAATATCCTGTCCTCAATGTGAGACACTCAACCCACCCAGTAAAAAGTTCTGTGGCCAGTGTGGGCATTCGCTCACGGAAGATGCAAAAATGCAGGTGGATACTGTGTCCCAACAACTCCATGAGCTGTTTGCTGAAAACCTAAAAGCTCACCACTTTTTGCTGAACTTATAAAAGAACTGAAAAAATCACCTTTTTGATCTTTTTCAGAATTGGCCACATAATCTTTATCTTAACGTAGTTACAACACTGTAAGTGTTTACAGAATATTAAAGGCTGTAAGAGGGTGATCCAATGAAACGTATTGCGATCGTATCCCTAACCAAAATTAGCCTAGTAATACCGATGTGATCAAAGCTCAACGTTGTTGTAGAACCAAAGGCTGTAAGAGGGCAATGCAACGAAACGTACGACGGTTGTATCCCTAACTGAAATTAGCCTAGTAAAAACCGACGTGATCAAAGCTCAACGTTGTTGAAAAACCAAAGGCTGTAAGAGGGCAATGCAACGAAACGTACGACGGTTGTATCCCTAAACCAAAAAATAGCCTAATAAAAAATACCGAGCTGAGCCACCATGACTGAAAGCGCAAATAAGAGAATCCCCGTGACTGAAGAGATCTGGGAATCCCTCGCCGGAATGAAAAAACACGGTCAGACGTATGATCAACTCCTTGCGGAAATGATCGCACTCAAACAGGAACGTGATTTTCTTGCCCACATTGAGGAGATCGAAAAGCACGGTGAGTTTGTCAGCCTGAAGGATGCCGCAAAAATGCTCAACATCCCGCATTCAGGCTGAAAGAACAGCCTGAAGAAATTTTACCTCTTAAAAGAGTGGTAACCGATAGGCAGGATTGGTGAAGTATACGTGGAAGTACGCATTGAACGAGGCGTGATCAAAACCCTCGAAAAGTATCCGGAGAAGATCCGGGAACATATCTTCAACCACCTCTGCAAACTTGAGGACCCGTACAGCGCACCCGATGTAGAGTGTCTGCATTCCAAAACGCAGATATATCGCATGCATATCGGGCGGACTTATACAATAATTTTTAAGATTGACAAAGAATCGAATATTGTTCGGGTCGATGATCTGATGACCATCGAACAAGCCCACAAAAGATACGGTCGCTACTACTGAGGTAGTAGCTACCCACTCTTACTATTCTTAAAATTGATATTATCGTTATTAATGCTGAATTTCAAAAATCCTTTGTGATATGCTTAACTAAGAATTTGTTTTTTCCATTAAATGAAATACTTTAGTCAAGATACAAAAAATATATAGAGTAACTAAACCCCCAAAGGGGGAGGCAGCCCATGGGGAGGACCCCTTGACCCCCCGGGTAATTGCCGGGTTTTTTTTATTGTATCAAAAGAACCGGTCAGGTCACTGATCCGCCGCGGGGCGCCCTTCGGGGCGGCGGCGTTCATCGTAACTATCGAGAGTCGCTTGGGAACTCTGAAGACATCTGAATTTTCATCGTTTTTTTTAAAATTATAAGCGTGACCCTTTTCATGAAAAGTTCCAAACACTGCTCCTGCAGGGCAAGATCACGATACTGCGGCCTGGCGATATTGAAAGTGAGACTGACAATAAAGAGAGAGAACTCCCCCCTCCATAAAAAAATTTACCGGGCCTTGTCGTAACAGATCCTGGCTTCCTCGTGCTTGCCGATCCGGTCAAGGATCTCGCCGATATCATTCCAGATCTCTTTCCTGCCCGGCTCGATCTCGAGTGCACGCTTGAAGGAGGTGAGGGCTTCCTGGTACTGGCCGAGCTCCTGGAGCGCACGCCCCTTGTGGATCCAGGCATCAACAAATTCCGGCTGGATCTGGATCATGGCATTGAAAGCTTCCACGGCTTCCTCAAACTGCCCCAGCGCAATCAGGGCACTGCCACGGGTGAAATAGGCAATGGTGAAGGAAGGATCGATTATCAGGGCCCGGTCATAGGACTCGATGGCATCCTCGTACTGGTGGAGCGATGAGAGGACCATCCCGTGCCGGGTCCATCCCACCGCATTTTCAGAATCAAGGGCCAGGCCCCGCTCGTAGGCTGCCTTTGCATCCGAGTATTTCCCAAGATCATAGTAGGCATTCCCTTTCCCGATCCAGGCCTCGACTACGTTCCCGTTCAGCTCCAGCGCTTTGTCAAAGGCCTCGATGGCATCCCGGTACATGCCCAGCTCGGAGAGGCTGACCCCCTTATGGGCAAATATCTCTGCAGGATGATCGAGCTCGAGGGCATGGTCATAGGACCGGATTGCTTCCCGGAACTGTTCAAGGGCGGCATAGGACAGGCCCCGGTGATCGTACAGGGCAGCATTATCCGGTTTTATCTCGATGGCGCGATCGTATGCCGTGATCGCGGCATCATGGCTTCCCTGCTCTGACAATGCCCGGCCTTTCCAGAAGAATGCCTGCCAGCAGGACGGGTTGATGTCAATAGCCCGGTCAAACGCCGCAATGGCGGCAGTCAGGTTGGAGAGCGCGATAAGGGCCCGGCCTTTCTCATAGATCGCGTTGGCAAAGCCCGGGTTGATCGAGAGCACCTGGTCAAACGATGCAATGGCATCATTGTATTGGCCGGTCCGGATCTGGGCCCGGCCCCGTTCATAGATGGCATCGGTAAACTCGTTCTGGATGCCAAGTGTCTGGTTGAAAGCGGCAATCGCTTCCTCGAACCGGCCGGTGCTGGAAAGGGCCACTCCTTTGTTGTAGTAGGCTTCCGGGTACCGGTCGTTTATGCGCAGGGCCCGGTCAAATGCCTGGATTGCCGGGTCATACTGCTCCTGCTGGAGGAGCGCAAGCCCGCGGTAATAGTAGGCTTCGGTATACTCGGGGTTCAGGGCAAGAGCCCGGTCAATGGTTTTTGTGGCTTCATCATACCGTTTGAGCCTGATGAGCGCTATTCCCCGGAACAGGTGCGGGGCTGCATACTTGCTGTTGAGGGAGAGGGCATGGTCGTAGTCCTCCAGCGCTTTCTCGTATTCATTCAGGCTGGCATGCGAAATTCCGCGGTACAGCCAGGCCTCGGAGAAATCTTCTTTTAAGAGAAGGGCCCGGTCATAGGCAGCAAGCGCCTCATGGTTCATGGAGAGCATGGCAAGCGCCCGGCCTTTCTGGTAGAAAGCCTCCGGACACTTGGGGCGCTGAATAATTGCAGTTTCGAAATTCTTGATGGCATCATGGTACTTGCCAAGGCGAAGGTACGAGACCCCGAGGTAATAACTGGCAAGGGCATCTTTTGCATCAATGCCAAGCGCCTTGTGGAAGAAGCTGATGGCGTCCTGGTCTCTCCGGAGCGAGGAGAGCGCAATGCCCTTGCCGGTCCAGACACTGCCGAAGTTGGGCCGGATCTTGAGCGCCAGGTCAAATGCATTCAGCGCCTCGTCGTACCGGAGGAGCCGGGTCAGGGCGGATCCTTTATGGTACAGGGCTTCGACAAACTTTGGCTGGAGTTCAAGGGCCCGGTCAAAGGATGCAACCGCTTCCTTGTAGGTCTTCATGTCAAAGAGTGCCCGGCCTTTATCATAATAGGCCATGACATACCCGGGTTTAATCTCAAGCGCCCGGTCAAACGTATCGATGGCATCCTCATACCGTTTGAGGGCATAGAGGGCGCTTCCCTTGAGATACCACGCCTCGGCGTTCATGGGATCGATCTCGAGGGTCCGCACATAGGATTCGATAGCCTCGTTGTACTTGCCGATCTGCGACAGGACCATGCCCCGGTGCAGCCAGGATTCAACAGACTTGGGGCGGAGGCTGATGACCCGGTCAAAGGCTTCGATTGCATCGGCATGACGCCCGATCTCGCTTAAGGCCAGGCCTTTGTGGTAATATGCCTGTTCATTGTCGGCATCGAGGTCGATATTCTTGTTCAGGGCAACGATCGCGTCATCGTGCCGTCCAAGGTTCGAGAGGGCAAGCGCTTTCTGGAAATACACATCCGCATAGTTCTTCTCGATGCTGAGCGCCTTGTCAAAGGTCTTGACTGCCTCCCGGTACATCTTCAGGGATGCAAGTGCCCGGCCCTTGTCAAAGAGCGCCTCGGTATAGGAGGGATCGATCTCAAGCGCCCGGTCCAGTATTTTTATTGCCTCTTCATTGTTGTTTTGCCGCATCAGGGCCGCACCCTTGAAATGCAGCGAGGGGACATGGAGGGGCTGGAGAGCAAGGACCCGGTTGTAGCCCTCAACCGCATTCTCGGTCTGGCCGCTGATATCGAGAGATCGGGCTCTCAGGTACAGTGCGTCGAAGTAATCGGGGCGTATACTGATCGCATTATCAAATGCGGTCACTGCATCAATGTGCCGGCCGATACCGGCAAGGGCAACACCCTGTTCATACCATGCATCGGCATTGTCAGGAGTCAGGGTGAGGAGCTGGTGGAAAGACTCGATGGCTTCAGCATACCTGCCCAGTGCCGAATACGAGAGGGCATGGTGGTACATTGCATCATGGTTCCCGGGATCGAGATGGAGAGCCCGGTCCAGCGATTCTATGGCATCCGCGTACCGTTTCAGGTGGTAGAGTGCAAGGCCTTTCTCGTACCAGGCAGCGGGATGATCCTCTGCCGCTATGAGAACCTCATCAAAAGACCGGACCGCATCATCATATCTGCCAAGGGAATAATAGGATCGGCCCCGCTCCATGAGCGCTTCTGCATCGCCCGGGTGGGATTCCAGGACATGATCAAATGCTTCGACTGCCGCCCCATGATCGCCGATACGGGCAAGGGACAGACCTTTGTTGTACCAGATTTCCGGATTGGTTTCGTACAGGGCAAGGGCAGTATCGAATGAAGGGACGGCGTCTTCATAGCGGTCAAGGTTCATCAAGGATATACCCCGGAGGAATGCGGGTTCGAACCGGTCGGGCAGGAGAGGAACTGCCTGGCGGAGGACCGGTTCTGCCTGGTCAAAGTGGCCAAGCCGGGTGAGGGCAAAACCTTTCTCGTACAGGGTTTCCCCGTTCTGGGGTTCAAGGATCAGCGCAAGGTCAAAGGTACGGATTGCAGCCTCGAAATGGCCCAGGCGGGAGAGGGCCTTTCCTTCAGCCATCAGGATCTCTTTATTATCGGGATCCTTCTGGTGGGCAGCATCATACGAGTCCGCAGCGTCCTCGTCGCGGCCCAGCTGTTCGAGCGAGAGCCCCCGGTGGTACCAGGCTTCGGACCGGTCGGGAACCTGCCGGAGATACTCATCAAATGCCAAAACGGCATCTTCATACCGGCCCAGTTTTTCAAGGGAGATGGCCTTGTTGAATCTGGCATCGGCATACTCAGGATCGATCCCGATCACACGGGAGAACCCTTCAAGTGCCTCTTCGTATTTGTAGAGGGCCATGAGAGCAAGCCCGCGGGCATAGTGCCCATCCCTTTGGCCATTGTCGATCGCAAGCGCAAGGTCATATGCGCTGACTGCTTCTTCATACCGGGCAGTCCTGGACAATACCTCTCCCTTCTCAAAAAACGCCTCATAATCTGCCGGATCTATCCGGACCGCATGGTCGAAGGCTTCAATTGCGCCCTCATCCTGGCCGATGCGGGAGAGTGCAAAGCCTTTGTAGTACCATATCCGGGAATCGGCATCGCTCAGTGCAAGCGCCGTGTCAAAAGCCTGGACTGCATCCGAAAACCGGTCCAGGTGTATGAGCGAGATGCCCCGGTAATAGGCCGGTTCAAAACGTTCGGGCAAGCGGTTATCGGCCCGGGCAAGCACCGCTTCTGCCTCGGCGTGCCGGTCCAGCCGGGCCAGGGCAAAACCTTTCTCATAGAGGAGATCCCCGTGTTCCGGTTCTATGGCCAGGGCAAGATCGAAGATGCGGATTGCATCTTCAAACCGGCCAAGCCTTGAATATGTCTTTCCTTCCGCCATCAGGATCTCATGGCTGGCGGGATCTTTCAGACGGGCCCGGTCATAGGAAGCGGCTGCGTCCTCATCGCGATAGAGCTGCTCGAGCGAGAGGCCGCGGTGATACCAGGCCGCGGACCGGTCGGGATCCAGCCGGAGATACTCATCAAATGCCACAACGGCATCCTCATACCGGCCCAGGTTCTCAAGCATCAGCGCTTTGTTGAAGATTGCTTCGGCAAACTCAGCATCAATCCCGATTGCACGCAGGAAGGAGAGAAGGGCTTCTTCATACCGGTCCAGCGCGGCAAGGGCCAGGCCCATTTCATGATGCCCGGTGCTCTGGCCGTCATCGATTGCAAGAGCCAGTTCAAATGCCCGGACCGCTTCCCCGTACTGTTCCAGCCGGGAGAGCACCAGCCCTTTTTCAAAGAAGGCCCCGTAGGACCCGGAGTTGACCCGGATTGCCTGGTCAAACGAGAGGACTGCAGCTTCCAGGCTGCCGACCCGGGTGTAGGAGAGCCCCTGCCGGTACCATGCGTCAAATATCTCCGGGTCAAGTTCAAGGGCTTTTCCAAATGCCGCGGCTGCACTCTCGTACTCGTTTAAGCCAAAGAGCGCGAGTGCCTTGTGATAGCGGGCATCGACATGCGCCGGTTCGAGGGAGAGAACCATCTCAAACGCTGCAAGTGCATCCCTGTACTGGTTCAGCCGCTCAAATGCAAGACCTTTGTCGTACAGGATACCGCAGTGTTCCGGTTCGAAGGCAAGGGCCCGATCAAAGATCCGGATGGCATCTTCATACCGGCCAAGCCGTAAGAATGTCTTCCCTTCCGAGATGAGAATCCTGATATTCAGCGGGTCCTTGAGCCGGGCTCTCTCATAGGACTTGACGGCTTCCTCATCGCGATCGAGTTTCTCGAGCGAGAGGCCGCGGTGATACCAGGCTTCGGACCGGTCAAGAACAAGCCGGAGATACTCATCGGATGCCGTGACGGCTTCTTCATACCGGCCCAGGTTCTCAAGCATCAGCGCCTTGTGAAAGATTGCTTCGGCAAACTCAGGATCAATTTCGATTGCACGCACGAAGGAGAGAAGGGCTTCTTCATACCGGTCCAGCGCGGCAAGGGCAAGGCCCCGTTCATGATGCCCGGTGCTCTGGCCGTCATCTATCGCAAGAGCCAGGTCAAATGCCCGGACCGCTTCAGCGTGCTGTCCGAGCCGCGTGAGCACCAGCCCTTTTTCAAAGTACGCCCCGTAGGACCCGGGGTTGACCCGGATCGCCTGGTCAAACGAGAGAACTGCAGCTTCCAGGCTGCCAACCCGGATGTAGGAGAGTCCCTGACGGTACCATGCGTCAAATATCTCCGGGTCCAGTTCAAGGGCTTTTCCAAATGCCGCAGCTGCATCCCCGTACTGCTTGAGGCTGAAGAGCGCAAGGGCCCGGTGATAGAGGGCATCGACATAGAGCGGATTCAGCGAAACTGCCATCTCGAATGCGGTAAGGGCATCCTTGTGCAGGTTCAGCCGCTCAAGCGCAAGACCTTTGTCAAAAAATGCATCAGGGAACCGGGGATCGATGGTATTGGTGGTCTCAAATGCCCCGATTGCTTCGGTGTCCCTGCCAAGGTGTGCAAGCGCCAGGCCTTTGTCATACCAGGCATTGGTGAACTTACGGTTGATGGCGATGGCCCGGTCAAACGAGACTACCGCCTCCTCAAACCGCTCCAGTTCTGAAAGAGCCACCCCGTGGTCATACCAGCCTCCGGCATTCTCTGGTTTTATCGCGAGCGCCCGGGTCAGGCATTCGAGGGCGGGAAGGAACCGCCCAAGCGAGAGGAGGGAACTTCCCTTCCGGAGCCAGGCCCCGGCACAGTGATCATCTGCGGATAATACCCGGTCAAAGCAGGAGACGGATTCCTCATAATTGCCAAGTTCGCGGTTTGCCCGTCCCTTGTGGTACCATGCAGCAGCATTTTCCGGCTCGAGTGCAAGAGCACGGTCAAAGGCGCTGATGGCTTTTGCAAACTCGCCCAGCTCATACTGCAGGGTGCCCGAAAGAACCCAGACGTCGGCATGATTGTTCTCGGCGCTGAGTGATTCGTCCACGGCCTGCAATGATTCCTCAAACCGCAGCAGTTTTGCAAGGCTGCGGCCTTTCTGGAACAGGACCGTGGCATCACCGGGCTGGATCTCGAGCATCCGGTTGAACATCTTTAAGGCATTGTCATGTTTCCCGAGATGGGCATAGCAGATACCTGACCGGTACACGGCATCGGTTATGGTGGCATCGTTCGTTATGGCCTGTTTATAGGACCGGATCGCTTTTTCAAATTTCCCGGTCTCCTGTAAGACGAGCCCCTTGTGGTAATGGGCCCGGGCATGCGAGGGAGCGCCTTCCAGCACATAGTCAAACGATCCCAGGGCTTCGGTAAACTTTCCAAGGCGCGTGAAGGCAACGCCCCGGAGGTAGGCTGCTTCAACAAAGGTGGAATCGATCTCAAGGGCACGGTCAAACGAGGATATGGCTGCCTCGTCATTCCCAAGCGAGGTGAGTGCAACCGCCTGGGAAAGGGCTGCCCGGGCCAGGCGGGGATCGAGTTCGAGCGCCCGGGCATATGCGTTCACCGCAGGAGAGAATTCCCCCAGCCGGAATAATGCATCCCCTTTTTCATTCCAGGTTGCCGGGCTTGCCGGATCGTATTCGATCGACCGGTCAAAGGAGAGGAGAGCCTCCTTGTCCCGGTTCAGTTCCTTCTCGGCATATCCCCGGCTGTAATAGAGGACCCCGCTGCCGGATCCCACCGTGAGGGCCTCATTAAATGCGGCAATGGCCGGTTCATAGTGTTCCAGCGCAAGGTGTGCCATCCCGCTCCGGAAGATCGCATCGTAATATTTCGGGTTGATGACGGTTGCCCGGTCAAATGCCCCGAGCGCTTCCTGATACTTCCCAAGGAGGGAGAGTTCACAGGCTTTGTTGTACCAGCCCCGGGCACAGGTTTCGTCAAGGGAGACGGCACGGTCAAATGCCCCGAGTGCATCCTCGTGACGCTCCTGGCTCGAGAGGCCGACCCCCTTGTAGTACCATGCCGCAGGACTGTCCCCGTCAAGGGCAATCGCTTTATCAAGGGCAGCGAGTGCATCATCGAAGCGGCTGATGTGGAGGTACGCCTTTGCGCGGAAGAGCAGAACAAACCCGTTCTGGGGCCGGCGCTTTAAGGATTTCCCGAAAGCCTCGATCGATTCCTTGAACCGGCCCAGCCGGTACAGGGAATATCCTTTGCAGGAGAGCAGCTCGGGATCATTGCGATTGCTCTCGAGTGCATGGTCAAGCGCTATTACCGCATCCTCGTACCGCGCAAGTTTTGCCAGGGCAAACCCGCGGCCGGCATGTGCCCGCTCGTTCTCTGCATCCTGGGAGATGGCGGAATCGAAGGCCGAGATGGCTTCTTCAAAGCGTACCAGTTCAAGCTGGGACTCTCCTTTGACAAGGAGGGCCCGGACATTCCTGGCATCGAGAGTGAGGGAACGGTCCAGGGAGGCTATGGCCTCTTCGTACCTCTGGAGGAGAGAGAGGGAATATCCCTGCTCGGCATACACCCGTGCGGTATCCAGCCCGAGTGAGATGCTGTGCTCAAAACATCCGAATGCTTCGGCAGGTTTTCCCAGGTGTGAGAGTGCAAGCCCTTTTTCAAAGAGGATGTCAGGGGAGAGGGGCTGTATTGATAAATACCCGTCAAATGCCTCTACGGCCTCTTTGAATTTTTCCAGGAGAACGAGCGCCTTTCCTTTCTCTCTCCAGGCCTCGGCATTTGCAGAATTGATCTCAAGGGTGGAGGAGAAGGCATCCGCCGCATCAGCATACTCTTTTGTCAGCATCAGGGCAAAGCCTTTGTACAGGAAAGCCCGTTCGCATCCTTTGTCTGATGAGTTGACCCGGTTATAGACCGATATTGCTTCCCGGTATTCACCCAGGTGATCCAGGGCCCGGGCTTTGCCATAGAGAGAGACCAGGTCTTTTGGATCGACTGACAGGACCTTGTCAAAGGCATCAACCGCTTCGCGGTGCCTGCCAAGCGCCGTGAGAGTCCGGCCGTTTTCGCGGAAGGCATCGATAAAGTCCGGCATGATCCGGTTTGCTTCCTCAAAGGCAAGCGCAGCCTCGGGCATCTTCTTCTCCCGGAACAAGGCAATGCCCTTGTAGTAGTGTGCTTCACCGAACTCGGGTATCAGCGCGAGTGCCCGGTCAAGAGCATCCACCGCCTCGGCATCGCTGCCAAGGCTGAGGAGGGCCCGGCCCTTGTAAAACCAGGTATGCGGGTTCTCCGGTTCCAGTTCCAGCGCCTTGTTGTACGAGGTGACCGCTTCGGGGAAACACTCCAGGGCAAACTGGCAGAAACCCCGGATAAGCCATGCATTGGCTACCCGGGGACTGACCTCAACGGTCCTTGTCAGATCCTCAATTGCCCCGTCAAACTCGCCAAGCTCGGCAAGGGCAAGACCCTTATGATACAGGGCTTCATTGTTGCCCGGGTCAATGGCGAGAGACTGGCCAAATGCGGTTTTTGCTTCTTCCTGCCGGCCCAGTGCAGCAAGAGCGAGCCCTTTGTGGTAGAACGGGTCGGCATTGCGTGCATCAAGGACGATTGCGGCGTCGAAAGTGGCTATTGCATCCTCGTAATTTTCAAGCCGCGACTGCGAGACGCCTTTGTGGTACAGTACTGCCGGGTCAGCCGGGGTTATCTCAAGGGCTGCATCAAAAGCCCGGACTGCCTCCTCATGCTGGTTGAGCGAGGCAAGGGCTTTTCCTTTCTGGAAGATCGCCGGCGTAAACTGGGGTACCAGGCCTAAGACCCGGTCAAAGGACTCAACCGCCATCGGGAAACGGGAGAGCTGCATGAAGGAGAGGCCGCGGTTATAGACGGCCTGGGCACTTGACGGGTCCAGTTCGATTGACCGGTCATAGGCTGCTACGGCTTCCTCGAACCTCCCGAGTTCGAAGAGGCTGACGCCCTTGCTGAACCAGGCTTCCGTGTACGCTGGCCGTATGGCGATAGCCCGCTCGCTTGCCGCAAGCGACTCCTCGTTCTGGCCCAGCTCGTGCAGGGCAAGCGACTTGTAGAGCGCTGCTTCTGCCGACCCGGGGTCATATTCAAGGGCCGAATCAAAGGCATAGGTCGAGTCCCGGTACATTTCCAGGGAGTAGAGGGCCCGGCCGCGCTGGAGATGGGCGGGAGCATACGAGGGAGCCAGCGCAAGCGAGCGATCAAACGAGCTGATGGCATCCTTGTGCCGTCCCAGCTTCAGCAGGGTAAAACCGCGGTTATAATATGCCGGGGCGTACTCGCGGTCGATATCCAGCGCCAGGTCAAACGAGAGGAGCGCCTCTCCCAGTTCCCCAAGCTCGAGGAGCGAAAGGCCTTTGTGGAAATGGGCATCCCGGAAATTGGCATCGATCTCCAGGGCCCGGTCAAACGATTCAACCGCAGGCAGGAATTCCCGCAGGGCTTCGTATGACCGGGCCTTGTAGTAATGCGCAAGGAAGTTGTTGGGCGTCTGTTGGATCGTGCGGTCGAAATCCAGGATAGCATCGTCGAACCGGCCCATGTTGTAGAGCGCAATGCCTTTCCTTAGCCGTGCATCCGTGTATTTCGGTTTGAGCTGGAGCGTCTTGTCAAAGGCAAAGACCGCGTCACTGTGCCGGTTTAAGTCGGCAAACGATTTGCCTTTGTGGTAGAAGGCAAGAGCATTGTCCGGGTCATAGATCAGCGACTTGTCAAACGATTCGAGCGCTTCTTCAAACCGGCCCAGCTTTTCGAGTGCAAGCCCCCGGTTGAAGTGCCCCGGGGCATTGCTGGTATCTTTGGCAAGGTTCCGGTCAAACGCCGCGATTGCTTCGGGGAATTTGCCGGTCTTGAGAAGGGCGAGGCCGAGAGAATAATAGGCTTCGGTGTACGAGGGTTCAAGCGACAGGGCCTGGCTTAAGGCCTGGATTGCGTCATTGTACCTGCCCGTTTCGATAAGGGATTTTCCCTTGTAGTACCAGGCCGGGGCAAAATCCGGGCGAAGGGCACTCATCTTCTCAAACGAGAGAGCGGCATTCCGGTAGTCCCCGGTGCGGGAGAGGACGAGCCCTTTGTGGTACTGGGCATCCCCGTTTCCAGGATCGATCTCGAGCAGGATCTCAAAGACATGGATAGCTTCCTCGGTGCGGTTGATATTCTCAAGAGCAAGCCCCTTGTAGTAGAACGCATCGATGCTCCGCTGGTTGAGGGAGATGGCATTATCGAATGCATCGATGGCATCCTGGTAACGGCTGATGTCAAAGTATGCCCGGCCGATCTTGATCCAGCCGTCTTCCTGGTCCGGGTCAATATGGAGCGACTTGTTGAAGGACCCGATTGCATCTTCCGTCTTCCCGAGCTGGCTTTGCGCATCCCCTTTTTTCATCCAGATATCCTTTAGGGACGGGTTGATATCGAGAGCCCGGGTATATGCGGCAATGGCATCGGCAGTCTTTCCCAGCTCCGAGAGGGAGCCTGCTTTCCGGATCCATGCTTCGGTCAGGTTCGGGTTGATCTCAAGGGCCTTTGAATAGGCATTGATCGCGTCCTGCTTCCTCCCAAGCTTCGAGTGGGAGTTGCCTTTCTGCATCCAGATATCGATGAGTGTGGGGTTTAAGGACAGGATCCGGTCGTCGGTCTCGATCGTTTCTGCGTACCGTTCAAGGAAATAGAGGGATCCGGCCCTGCAGATCATGGCATCGATAAGCGACGGGTTCTTCTCGAGGCTGCGGTCAAGCAGGGGGAGGGCCTCTGCATAGCGTCCCTCGGAATAATGGGCAAATCCCTGGTACATGTACGCATCCGTGAGCTGCGGGTCGAGATCGGTTGCCTTCTCAAGCGTACTGATGGCATTTGCATAGTCCCGGGACTGGAGATAGGCAAGCCCCATGTAGAAATACGAGGACGCATTCGACGGGTCCAGCTGGATGGCACTTGCAAACGAGCGGATAGCCTCTTCGTACCGCTCTTTCTGGAGCAGGGCTATTCCCTTGAAATGGTACGCCAGGGCATTTCCGGGTTCCAGGGTTAAGGAACTTTCAAAAGACCGGATAGCATCATCGTACCGTTCCCGCCCGGCATACGAGACCCCGAGGAAATAATACCCGCTTGCATTCTCGGGTTCGAGCTGGAGTGCCGCCTCGAATGCCCGGATAGCCTCGTCATAACGTTCCCGCTGGGCGAGCGCAACCCCTTTCTGGTACAGGATCTTCGGATCATCGGGGGAGATTTCCAGCGCCTGGTCGTACGATACCACCGCTTCAAGCGGTTTTCCCAGGTGGGAGAGAGCATTTCCTTTCTCGTAAAAAGCCCGGGCGCATTTCCGGTGGATCTCCAGGGTCCGGTCAAATGCCCGGATCGCCTCTTCGTACCGGCCCAGGGCGGAGAGAGAAAGCCCCTTGTAACACCAGGCCCAGACATCCCGTGGGGTTTCGTTGAGCGCCTTGTTGAACACGGTGATGGCATTGTCATGCCGCCCCAGGTTATAGAGGGCTATGCCCTTCCTTACTGCTGCTTCCGTAAGCCTTGGTTTGAGCACCAGGCATTTGTCAAAGGCAGCCACCGCCTCTTCGAGCTGGCCGACATGGCCAAGCGCGATTCCCTTGAAAAGCCAGGCTTCGACAAGGGACGGGTTCTGTTCAAGCGCTTCATCGAAAGCCACAACCGCTTCCTGGTACCGCAGGAGGCTGAACAGGGCATGGGCTTTCTCGTACAATGCCCCGGTATTCTGGGGAGAGAAGGCAAGGACGGCATCGAACGCGATAACCGCTTCAGGGTACCGCTTGAGCTGGACAAGGGTGGTTCCCCGCTGGTACAGAGCCAGGACGTGGGTGGGGTCGATGTCAACAGCCCGGTCAAATTCCCGGATCGCCTCTTCGAACCGGTTCAGCTGCACCAGCGCAAGGCCGCGGTTGTAATAGGCATAGACATAATTCGGGTTGATCGTGACGGCCTGCTCGAATGCGGCAAGGGCTTCTTCGTACCGCTCGAGTTTTGCAAGCGCGATACCCTTGTCATACAAGGCCTGGGCATATGCCGGCTTGAGCTCAATGCTCTTGTCAAACGCCTCGACAGCATCCGCATTGCGCCCCAGCTTTGCAAGCTGGAGCCCTTTCTGGTGATATGCCTGCGCATTGCCCGGGTCATAGGCAAGGGTCCGGTCATATTCCTGGATGGCGTCGTCGTTCTTTCCAAGCTTTGCGAGGGCAAATCCCTTGTGGTACAGGGCCTCGGTATACGCCGGGTTGATCCGGAGGGCCTGGTCATAGGCAGAGACTGCTTCCTGGAACCGGCCAAGGTTTGCATAGGAGAGCCCTTCCTGGTAAGCGGCAAGGGAACAGCGGGGATCGTTTCTGAGCGCTGATTCGAACGCATCGATGGCCTCCTTGTGACGGCCAAGCCGGGTGAGTGCAAGGCCGCGGTAATAAAAAGCCCCGGCATGATCGGGCTGGATCGAAAGGAGCCGGTCAAACGACTCGATGGCATCCTCGTACCGGCTCAGGCTGATGCAGGAAATTCCCCTGCGGAGCCAGGCATTCTGGTTTTCCGGCTCCAGGGCAAGGCATGCCTCAAAGTCTTCAACAGCGCCTCGGTAATTTTTCAGCCGGTAATTGGCAAGACCCCGCTGCTCGCGGGCAACCGCGTTTGAGGGGTTGAGTTCAAGCGTCCGGTCAAAGGCTGCAACCGCCTCTGCGTACCGGTTCAGGGCCTGGCACGCGAGGCCGTTATAATACCAGGCATCGGTGAGTCCCGGGTTCAGGGAAGCAGCCTCAGAAAGGGCATGGATAGCTTCTTCATACCGGCCGGTCCGGAAGAGCGCAATGCCGTTTATTGTCCAGATGTCGGCATGGCCCGACTCCTGGTCAAGGAACCGCTGCGATGCTTCAACCGCTTCTTCAAACCGTTCCTGCCGGGCAAGGATGAAACTCCGGTAGTACCAGACCCAGATATCGCCGGGATCCAGCTCCACTGACCGGTCAAAGGCTGCAAGCGCTTCTTCGTATTTTCCCAGATCGTAGAGCGAGATCCCCCGGTTGTAAAAGGCCCGGGCATAATCCGGCACAATTTCTATTGCCTTGTTATAGGCATTGATGGCATCCTGGTGGCGGCCCAGGTCGGCCAGCGCAATACCCTTGTTATAGTAGACTTTTGCGTTCCGGGGATCTACCATCAGGGCGTGATCGTAGGCAGAGATAGCCTCTTTGAACTCTCCGAGCTCGTAGAGGGCGATACCTTTGAGGATCCAGGCTTCGACATTATCGTATTTGAGTGAGAGGAGGCGGTCGCAGGCAACAAGGGCTTCTTCGTTCCTGCCTATCTGGGCGAGGGTGGCGGCTTTGTTGTACCAGGCATTGGAATCGGAGGAGTCGATCGCGATGGCCTGGTCATAGGCCAGAATTGATTCTTCATATTTACCGAGATCGTATAATGCAATTCCTTTGAAATAATGAGCTTTTGCCAGATCCGGATACAGGGCAAGACCCCGATCGAACATGACGATGGCGTCCTGGAAACGCCCAAGGTCATACAGTTCGATACCCTGTCGCATTAATGCTTCAGCATCACTCTTGATGTTCATGAATGGTTACCTCGCCATTACCCATAGTGCGCCTGCTCGTATGGGCCGCCATTGATCTTTTTTGTTCTCTTTTTTTTGCGTGCTCTTGTACACTCAGGTATACAGGTTACATAAAAGCCGCATATACCCTTTCCGGTACATTCTATGATAGGTATTGATTTATGAATACTAATTTATATGCTGCCTGCCGGCCGTAAAAATCAGGAAGTGCCAAGGGTCCTGATGACCCGGGCAAGCCGGCCGATCCCGGTCCGGATCTTCTCTTCATCGGAATTGGAGAAGTTTATCCGCAGGGTATTATTCCCGCCGCCATCGATATAGAACGGTGAGCCGGGAAGGACGGCAACATTCTCTTTGATGGCGGCATCGAAGACCGCCATCGAGGAGATCCCATCCGGGAGGGTCACCCAGATGAACATGCCCCCCTGCGGGCGGGTGAACGTGACGGTGGCCGGGAAGAGATCCTCCATGGAGCGGATCATGGCATCCCGCTGTTTCCGGTAGGATGTCTGGATCCGGGCAATGTGGGCATCGATATTATTGGTCCGGAGATATTCCATGGCTATCCTCTGGCACAGGTAATTCGAATGCAGGTCCGAGGCCTGCTTGGCAACAACCAGCTGCTCCATGACGGCCGGTGGTGCAACAACCCAGCCCATCCGCATTCCCGGGGCCAGGATCTTTGAGAACGACCCGGTGATGATGGTGTGGTCCGGGATATACTGCCGGAGGGACGGGAGCGACGTTCCATCGAAGTTCAGTTCCCCGTACGCATCGTCCTCGATAAAGAGCGCGTCGGTCTTTGCAATGATCTCCGCGATCTCCCGGCGCCGCTCTGCCGAATACGTGATCCCGGACGGGTTCTGGGAGTTCGGGATCCCATAAAAGAACCGGAGGGGATTTTTTTCCAGGCAATCTTCGAGCTGGACGGGATCGGGGCCTTCCTCGTGGAGGACGACCGGGTGGAAGACGACCGGGTGGAAGACCGGCTCATATAAGGAGAATGCCTGGATTGCTCCAAGGTAGCCGGGCCGTTCGATGGCGATATGATCACCCTTCCCGACAAGGACCTTTCCCAGCAGGTCGAGGCACTGCTGCGATCCGTTCGTTATCAGGATCTCGTCCGGGGAGATATCGAGCCCGAGCCGTTTCCGGTACCGGTCTGCGATAAACTCCCGGAGCGGCCGGTAGCCTTCGGTAGTGGAGTACTGGAGCGCAGTCCGGCCGTCTTCTGCCAGGACCGATGCAGCAGCAGCTGCAATATTCTCCACATCGATGAGCGCCGGGCTTGGGAGACCACCGGCAAACGATATGATCCGGGGGTCTTCGGTGACCTTGAGAATTTCCCGGATAAAGGATTTCGGGGTCTTTGCCATCCGCGGAGCAAACGTGTATTTCCGGCGTGTGACCTGGTGCTGACCAGGTCCGGGGTGTGTCGGTTGGCTCATGATTCACCACAATTCCTGAGTATGATTGGAAAAGAGAGAGAATAAAGGAATCCGTGAGGTTTACATGGGAAATCCTCCGGGAAAAGCGGATTTTGGAGAAATCTGAGAAATTTTTTTTAAACGAGCCCTCCCCCCATCCCTGCCGGGGAAGAAGCACAGTCACCGGCGCCTCGGGAAATTATCTCAATCCCTCTTTTCAAACCCGGTATGTATGAAACCGTATAGTGATAACGATACACGACAGGGGGAAGGCTGATTGCGGGCAGATCCCCGGTTTCAGGTTCTCCGTCGTAGAACACCGATTAAAAATCCATTAAAGTTCCCCATCCAATCCGGGCCCTGTACAGCCCCGGATTACCCTTTTGGGAGGGTCATTCCCTGAATTGAATGCGAAAAATACCGAATTTAGTGCAACCCTTTTCCGGGAAACTGATTTGCAGGCAATTTACGGCAAACGGACGATTTTACATGGCGCGGCAAAAACCCTAATGGTACCTTTTGGATGGCCGATCTCAGGCCGGATCGGACTGTAGCAGGCTGAAATGAAAGAAACCCCTGTTTTGGGGATCGGTTTTCGGTAAGCCTAAATCTCTGGTTACCCTGAAACATCAGTAAATTTTCGGGAAATGTTTGGGTATGCTCCGTTCCGGACTTCCCTGATACAACCGCTGGAACCTGCACCCCAAAACCGGGCACGATAAAAAACCCGGAGTCTCACATGAGAAAAAAATTCTGCAAAAAAAGTTACTCTCTCTTCTTCTCGTACATGTGCCAGATCTTGCAGGCGCCTTCATGGCTCACCATGCAGGGGCCCACCGGTGTCCGCGGCGTGCAGACTTTCCCGAAGAGCTTGCAGTCGGATGGCTGCAGGATCCCCCGCAGGATCCGGTCGCAGGCACAGGCCGAGTGTTTGCTGATGTGCTTGTACACTATGCTGAACTTCTTCTGGGCATCGTACTGCCCGAACTCTTTTTTCAGCCGGAGGCCGGAGCCGTTAATGACCGGGAAGCCCCGCCACTCCACATCGCACGGCTCAAAGACCCGGTACATGATCTCTTTCGCTTTCGTATTCCCTTCGCGGCTGACGGCTCGGGGGTAGGCATTGTCCACCCGGGTTGTCCCCTCTTTTACCTGCCGGACGAGCATCAGGAGACCAAGGAGAATATCCTCGGCCTCGAAACCGGCTACAACCTGCGGGACCGGGAAATGCTCGTACTCCTCGTATCCCATCACCGTGCAGACATGGCCGGGGAGCATGAACCCGTGGAGCTTTGCCTCGCCCTGATCGAGCAGCCACTGCATGGCCGGGGGAACGATCCGGTGGCACGAGAGGATCGAGAAGTTCGCCGGCGGCTTTGCAAGGATGGTGGCGGCAACTGTCGGGGCCGTGGTCTCGAACCCTACCGAGATGAAGACCACTTCCTTGTCGGTCTTACTCGCAATTTCCACGGCCTTGTGAACGCCCTGGACTACCCGGACATCGCCGCCGCAGGACTCAAGCGAGCCTTTGGAGCCCGGCACCCGCAGAAGATCTCCATAGGTAGCAATGATGCAGTCCTTATCCACCAGATCCAGCGCTGCATCGATCTCGCCCTGGGGCGTGATGCAGACCGGGCAGCCGGGTCCCATCACGATCTTCAGCTTTTCAGGCAGCAGGCTCCGCAGCCCGGTCCGGGCAATCGCTGCCTCGTGCGTGCCGCAGATATGCATAAAGGTCATGTCGCGGTCAACCAGTTCGTGCAACATGCCGGCTATCTCTTTTCCCGTTGCCATATGATCTCAAAATTATTTACCGCAAAATCACATAAGAGTACGTATATGGAAATTGGTGTTACCAACCTGAATTACATCTATGCGCTTGCAACTCTTGTATTCGGGATACTCCTTGCCCTCATTGTCCGGTTCCTTGTCCGGTGGCTTAAAACCAAAGCCGGCGAGACCGACACGCACTGGGACGATATCATCATTGCTGCTATCGGTACCCCCGTCCAGGTTGCGATCATTGTCGTGGCTGCATATTTTGCCATCAGCCATTTCGGGATCCTGCCGCAGTCGCTCCAGTTCATTCTCGATCCCCGCTATGTAACGGCATTCTATATCGTCATCGGGGCCTGGATCATCTCGTCCTTCCTGCACGACATCATCGTCATTTACGGCCATGAACTGGCAGAAAAGTCAGAAGGCGACTGGGATGACCGGCTCATCGAACTGCTCGAACTGCTGGTGAAATGGCTGGTCTGGTTTGGCGCCCTGATGGCGATACTGTCCGTGTTTGAGGTGAATATCACCCCGTTCCTTGCCGGTGCAGGTATCGCCGGTCTCGCGGTTGCGCTGGCTGCCCAGGATATCATCTCGAACTTCTTTGGCGGGGCCATCATCACGATAGACAAACCGTTCAAGGTCGGGGACCGGGTCAAGGTTGACCAGTATTACGGCGACGTCATCAATGTCGGGCCGCGGAGCACCCGGCTCCGGACGCTCGATTACCAGATCGTGACCATCCCGAACAACAAGATCACGACCAACGTTATTGTCAATTATTCCGAACCGGATGAAAAACTCCGGATCACGATCCCGGTCCAGGTTGCCTGTGGCACGGATGTGGCAGCCGTAAAGAAGATCCTGCTCGAGATCGCACAGGACGTTATTGCGAAATCCGATTATCTTCTTACGGACCCGGCCCCCAAAGTTTTCTTTATCGAGTTTGCCGATTCCAGCCTCAAGTTCATTCTCTATGTCTGGGCAAGGAAATACAACCTTCCAGATGAGGTGAAGGATGCGATCAATTCCCGGATCGCCGAACGGTTTGCTGCCGAGGGGATCGAGATCCCGTTCCCGCAGATGGAAGTGCGGCTGAAAAAGTAACTTTTTTTGCTCTGTAAAAATGATTCGAAAAATTTGACGCTTTCAGGGGCTTTGCCCCCGCCGCTGTGGCGCCCCCACTTAGGATAACGACGTATTACCGCTAATTGAACTTGAGGCCATCATACTGCGCCTTTGTCCCCCACGGGGGACTCATTCGCGCAAGAGGGGGGTCATCGTGATATATGACCAACGTTTTCTACAGAGCAAATTTTTTTATTTCTCTTTTCACTTCCTGTTTGCCCGGATTTCCTGATCCTTTTGCATGGAATGAGTGTGACCCCCTCACTCCCCCAACGGGGAAGCAGCCCGGGGGGAGGACCCCTTGACCCCCCCTTGCAGATGAATCTGGCAGCATATGTGGCCGGAGTAAAAAAAGTCCGGATCCGCCGCGGGGCGCCCTTCGGGGCGGCGGCGCTCATCATTATGGGGGAGACATCAGATCCACTCGTAATTATAGAGGAATTTGCGTATCAGCAATTATTGAATGCTCACATTTTTCAAGCAGGGGATCTCTCGTAAATCTATCACCTTTCTTTTCAATCCGGGTTTACCGGATTTTTTCCCATCCGCGAGCCGGGTTATGCGGGAAGGAATTTTCCTGCGCCAAAACCTGGAATCGGGCTCTTTTCCCGGATCGTCACTCTTGATATCCGCAATGTTTTATAGGGATTACTCACAACGTAGTTAGGCAACCGCCAATGGGGCGGAAAAGGCAGGAACGAATCTCCTTTGCGGGGATGATGAACTGTCGAATCCGTTGTTGCAAAATTATCCAGCCTATGTGACACAGCCTGGCAGTGTGCCTCCTTGGTAAGGAGGAAGTCGCGAGTTCAAATCTCGCCATAGGCTCTCTTTGTTTTTTCTTTACAATTCTGAAAGATTATTCCTCTTTCTCTCTTCCCGCCCTTTTAAAAAACCGGCTCATCTTTTCTCACTGAGCAATAATTATGGAACTGCCGGAAGGTATTGTTCCCGTCATGAAATATCTGCATAACCCTGAAAATATTAGCCGGTGTATGTCAATAATGAGAATTTTGACGGAGTAGATCTGCAAGTATCCTTGGTTTTTTAGTTGGTTACGACCCATCAAAAAGAAGATTTATGTATGGGTATAGTCTAACACATTTGTGTGAATCATCTCTTCGAACTCCTTACTCAATTGAATCCCTGGTGGAACGATCAGGATTTTGATACGGGAAGATCCCGGAAGAGGTATTTCTCGAAGATCCAGCGCTATCTCAAAACAAAGGAAATCATCGTACTCAGTGGTGTCCGGCGTTCGGGAAAGACTACCCTGCTGTTCCAGATTATCCGACACCTCATAGATACCGGGAAAGTTCCCTCAAGGAACATCCTTTTTGTCAACTGCGATGAGATGGAAATTTCAGCGCTTGAAAACGCAATTGTGAATGTAGTGGACATCTACCGCAGGGAGGTTGCTGCAAAAGGTACCATATACCTGGTCTTTGATGAGATCCAGAATATCAAAGGCTGGGAGCGCGCGATAAAATCGCTCTATGACCGGAAGAATTTCAAAATTATTCTATCCGGCTCTTCTTCATATCTCATGGACTCGCAGATCTCCACGCTGCTCTCGGGAAGATATTTTTCCGTGCCGGTCTTCCCACTGGATTTTTTGGAATATCTCTCGTTTTACGAAATAGAACTGACCGACGATCCTGTCAGCCTTACGGCCCATAAATACGAGATTCTCACGATGCTGAAACAGTATCTTCGGGAAGGTGGTTTTCCTATTGTTGTGCTGCAGAAGGAAGAAACTACAAAACAGGATTATCTCAGGGCATATTACGACAGTATTGTGTACCGGGACATAATCCGGATCAATGAAGTGCGCAACCAGAAAGCACTCGCCGATCTTTTACATTACCTTTTTTCGAACCTGACTTCACCTTACTCTTACCGACGCCTCAAAGAGATACTGGGGATCGATATTGCTGCCGTGAAAGATTATATCCATTTTGCCGGGATGGCAAAAATCCTCTTTGAGGTCCAGCATTTTTCCTACTCAATCGAGGCTCAGTCCCGTCCGAATAAGAAGATCTATTGCATCGACAACGGGCTTCGTAACGCGGTATCCTTCCGGTTCTCAGATGATGAAGGAAAACTGGCAGAGAACCTTGTCTTTGTAGAACTGATACGAACCGGAAAAGAACCCTATTACTGGAAGAAAAAGAAAGAGGTCGACTTCGTGATCAAGTCTGCAGATAACCACCTGACTGCGATCAATGTCTGCTATACGGATACGATTCCCGACCGGGAGTTTGAAAGCCTTGAGGAATTCAGGAAAGAATTTGGAAAAAAAGTCAAAGATATGATCATTCTTACAAAAGACCGGGAAGATCAGCGGGATGATATAGCCATAGTTCCTCTCTGGAAATGGCTGATTTGGGAAAAATAGATCAGCCCTATTTTTCTTTTTTTTAAAAATCCCGGTATACAGGTTTCTGGAAATCGGTTTCAATGACGGGAATGATCAGGATATCCGGGCTCGCTTTTGCAGGAATGTTGTTTGAAACCCTGCATTTTAGGGGTCAGGGGGGAGCAGGGGGTCACCCTCAAAATGGGGAAATAATGCGGGCATCTGATGAGATTTAAGCAGATACCAATGGAGTGAAATGAATTCGGGATATCACAGTTCCGGTTCCCGACAGATAAAAAAAACCGATATCGAATACAAATCCTGATATATTAATTTCTCCAATACTTAAGAGGAGTAAATATACCCTATAGACCATCTTATGCCAGACAGCCCCATGTGCCCGGAATGTAGTCCCGCGGATGAAGACAAAAATGGCGAATCTCCAGATTGCAGTGGCAGCCGGAGCCCGGCCTCCCCGGAACCGGCTGCCAGCTCGGAGGCTTCGCCGCCGATGGATCCGGTCCCGGCCGGTTCCAAAATCGTTGATGGCCCGGCTCTTCTCATTACCCAGCCGGATCCCCGGAGTTTTATCTATAAATATACTCTCGCGTGCTTCCCGATACTCCTTGTGATCCTCTGTATCTTTGTCCGGGCATTCCTTGCAGGGGCAACAAAAACGGTCATATCCGCCATCCCGGGGACCTTCAGCATGGTGGTGCCGGCCATGACCAGCATTGCCGGTCTCTCGATCTTCCTGATCGCCCCGGTCATGATCTTTGTCATCGTGGCCGGGATTGGATGGGCCCTGCGTTTCACCGAGCTCTGGACCAGTACAGCAATAACCCTGGGGCTGAGTGTTACGGTCGCCTTCATCCTCATGGGCGGCTCCGGTATCCCTCCGCTCTCGGAACGCTACCTCTCACTCCTGCTCCACTGGATAGCGTTCCTGGTCCAGCCGTTCTCTCTTCTTGCAGCGGTCCTGATCCTTCTCTGGACCGAGAAATTCCGGAAGAGTCTTTCTTACCAGATCCACACGGAGAATATCGTTATCCGGGGGGGCGTCTGGAAACACCAGGAGCATATCATCCCCCACCACCAGATTGCCCGGGTTGTCCTGGAGCAGGACTTCTTTGGCCGGAAATACAATTACGGGACCGTCATTCCCCAGAGCATCTCCCGGTGGGGTGCAGAGACCTCTATCCGGGGAGTGGGTGCCGGGGGCCAGAAGAATAACATCGGTGCAATGATAGGATATGCAAAAGGCCGGGAGGAAGCTTCCCGGTTTCCCATGGATTGTTTTTTCGGGATACCGGACCCCCGTGCTGCCCAGGAGCTGATGACGAGCCTTATGCTCCGTCCGGCGTCCCGGGAGGAAGAGCAGGTGGAGTACCTCAAGCAGATCTGCGATAAGATCTGATATTCTTTATTTGGAATTTGAGAAACACCAATAGATTTTACCGTTACCTGGTATCGGGAACTTCTCTTTTTGCCTGAACATTCATGTCACCATAAGGAGCGTGACCCCCTCGCTACCTCGGGAGGGGGAGGCTGCCCAGGGGGAGATCCCCTTGACCCCCGCAGTTGTTGTGATTTTTTATCAATGCAATTACCCTTAAGATTTTCATTTTACCGGAAAAAATGAAAGATGCCTGGATTAATTCCATTCAGATATTTACCGGTAATTGATGCGCCGCGGGGCGCCCTTTTTGGCGGCGCCACTCATCCTTACGAAAACAGGTGAGATTATTTTTATCCCCACAATCTGAATTGGAATTTCAATATTATTACGTTCTTGTCGAACAACGCACCGTTGTGCTTTTTTTAGAGCTGCTCCTTTTTTTATCTGCAAATTTGGAACACCGGTTATTGCCCCTCCATGCCGTACCGGGGCCCTGAGGCTTCTGAACTCTCCTAAAATTACCATTTTCATTTTCATACGTTGAGTGTGAACACCCGTGTAGGTGCGTTTCTCAGAGCATACATTTTAAAAAATTCCCAAAACCAAAAAAAAAAAGAAAATGAAAAAGGGTTCTGTGAGAATTATTCTTTCTTTCTCACGATGAGATAGCCAACAATCCCGACAAGCCCGATCACAACAATGCCCGGGAGCATGGGGCTCTGGGTGGGTTTGGTTGAGACCGGGGCTTTCACCGGGGTACCAACCGGGGTTGCTGCTGCTGCAGGAGTCTGAACTCCTCCACCGGCAGGTGTTGCCATCTGGCCGAATGTCTGGGGTGTGGGGCTCGCAGACGATGCTCCCGACAGCGGTTCCACAATGTAGAACACCGAGAAGATACCCGTGTGGGTCGTAGTTCCGGA